>Ga0207416_1001040_pt1 | contig 40080 bp, 42 predicted proteins | sample PaiPotPPM11metaG_FD_184107 | JGI IMG/M metagenome (GOLD analysis project Ga0207416, IMG submission 184107) | Iron sulfur acid spring bacterial and archeal communities from Banff, Canada, to study Microbial Dark Matter (Phase II) - Paint Pots PPM... ...
CCGCCGCCCCCCCCGCCGCCCGGCAGCGGCGGTGCGGCAGCCACGCCGGTTCCCAGCGCTGCACAATCTGCCATTTGGTCTGTGACATACCCAACATATCTGCCGATCGTCGGCCGGCCAGCGAACGAAGACGACGTCGATGACTATTATCTCAAGGGCGACAAAGACTTCCACGCCGTCGACGACCCGACGCTGCGGCGCTGGGCGATCAAGATCGCCCGTAACGGCGGGGTCTTCCCCAACGACCCGCAACGCGCGGCCGACAATATCTACCGGTACGTCAATGGCCTGCTCGGCATCGGCGACCCCGGCGAGCTGCAAACGGATCTGGTGCTGCTGAACCGGATCGTCAACGGCTCGCTCGTGCCCGGCGCCCGGCACGGTGAATACATCTGCATCGCACACGCCTACTTCGTTTCGTCGCTGACGCGGGAGCTGGGCCTGCCCACGCGTGAGCTGACGATCGGACTGGCCCGGCCGAACTACCAGGACAACTCGGGCGCCTGGCACGTCACCTACTATCAGGAGGGCGCGAACCAGGTCTGGTATGCGGGCGCCTGGCACCACTACGACACCTGGCTGGGTACACGCGACCGCAGCTCCTACACCGACACCTACATGCAGTACGTCACCTGGTACGCCTTCAGCGCCCAGCGTTCGGGCTTTACCGACGTCAACGGCAATCCGGTGGGGCTCTCCGGCCACGACTTCTCGATCGGCAAGTACGCCGGCTCGCCGGGCGCGCCGGCTCAGTGGCGCTTTCTGGACGAGGGCACACGCAACGGCCTGACGATCGCGGATCCCGGTCCGGATGCCTACCAATCCGCCGATCCCGCGCCCCATCCGCTGATCACGGTCGAGGCCGGCATTTTGAACCCGGCGCCCGACGGCGCGGACAGCAGCGGCCGCTAGCATTTCGGCGCTATTGGCCCCTTTCGCCGCGCTCGACCGGCGAAAGGGGCCAATAGCGCGCTTGCCTGAGCGCGCCGGGCGCGGGCTAAGCTGGATCGGGCGGTGTCTGCAAGTTGGAGGAATCCCGGTTGATGGATAAAGTGAGCAGCGGCAAACGGCCGGCCCGCGGCGTCGCGCTGGCGGCAGGGCTCGCAGGCGCGATGCTGCTCGCCGCGTGCAGCGGCGGCAGCAAGTCAAAGACCCCCACCGCAACGCAGACGTCAAGTCCGCCGCCGGCCAGCGGCATCGGCCTGCCGGGCACCACACCGGGCGCCGCGGTCAGCACGCCGCAGCTCACGCCGGAAACCGCGCTGCGGCCGCCGTCGGCCACGCCGACGGAGACGCCAGACGATGCGCCGCTGGCGAAGCTGGTGATCCCCAAGATCGGCATCAGCGCGCCCTTCGTCACGCTCGGCTTGATCGCCGGCACGAACGAGATGGACTCGCCCAAGACCAAGGACGACGCCGGCTACTACAACTTCTCGCCGCTGCCCACCCATGGCGGCAACACGCTGATCTCCGGTCACGTGGACTGGTACACCGGCCAGACGGGCGTTTTCTGGGATCTGAAGAAACTGGAGAAAGGCGACGATGTGCAGCTCGTGCTGAAAGATGGCCGCACGCTGCACTACACCGTGACGGATACAGAACTGTACGACGCGGACAAAGCCCCGGTTGACGAAATCGTGGGCGACACGCCTGTCGAGTCGCTTACCATGATCACCTGCGAGGGCACCTTCGATCACGCCTCCGCGGAGTACAACAAACGCCGCGTCGTGCGCGCCGAGCGGGTGTATTCGTAGCGCACACACGCACGCGGCTCAGCCGGGTTTTCGATGCGTGGGACGGCGCTCAGCGGCCGTCCGGGTGTTGGGCGTGAGCCTCCGCTTCCGGATCGTGTTGGCCGCTGCTGTCGCCGGCGTTGCCCTGTGCCGCTCGACCAGCGCCCCGGCTGCCGTGCGGCCCATCCAGGCCGCGGGGCGGGCCGCTCGGACAGCGGCGACCGCGCACCGCGCCATCAGGCCGCTCACGCCCGATACCGTGCTGGTGAAGTTGCGCGATGGCTCGCTCGATGCGGCCGAGCTGAACGGCGCCGGCGACCTTGCGCTGGTGCGCTCGCTGCCGGACACGGGCGCACTGCTGCTGCGTGTCACCAGCGGCGATGCGAGCGCGGCCCTTTCCCGGCTCAACGCCGATCCGCACGTCGCATGGGCCAGCGCCGACCGCCCGCTGCACGCAGCGCTGACGCCCAACGATCGCCTCTTCTCCCGCCAGTGGGCGTTGCAGACGATGCAGGTGCCCTGGGCCTGGGAACTGACCCGCGGCGCCGGCAGCGTCGTCGTCGGTGTGCTCGATTCCGGCGTGGATCTCAGTCATCCCGACCTCACCGGCCACATTCTGCCGATCGGCTGCGACTTGATCGCCGACAGGCAGTGCTTTGCCGATGGCAAGGGCACGCCGCCGCAGGATCCCGACGGCCACGGCACAAACGTGGCCGGTATCATCGCCGCACAGACGGACAACCGCGAGGGGATCGCGGGGGTCGCCTGGAACGCTTCGATTCTGCCGGTGCGGATGACGCAGAACGACCAGGGGCTGGAGAGCGACTTTATCACCGGCCTGCTCTGGGCCGTGGACCACGGCGCAAGTGTGCTCAACTTCAGCTTCAGCGAAGCCTGCGGCGCGCCCGAGTCACCCGCGCTGCGCGATGCGCTGAACTACGCATGGACCCACGGCGCCGTGCTCGTCGCCTCGGCGGGCAACGGCGGCGGCTGCAACGCCGGCGTCTTCCCCGCGGCCGATGCGCACGTACTTGCGGTTGCGTCCACAGACGCAAACGATAAGCCGTCCACGTTTTCCAACTTCGGCCCGTGGGTGAAGGCCGCTGCACCCGGCGAGCGCATCCTGACGACCTTCCCCGGCGGCGAGTATTCGATCGTGAGCGGCACCTCATTTGCGGCGGCAAATGTCACCGGCATCGCGGCGCTGCTGATGTCGTTGCCAAGCGCGACGAACGCCAACGCGCTGAATTGGATTACCTCGACCTGCGACGTGCCCGACGGCTGGAACCCCGCCTACGGCTGCGGCCGCGTCAACGCCTACCGCGCAGTGACGCTGGCCGTGAAGGGCAAGGACCCGCATACCAGCCCCACGGCGCCGCAAACCCTGCACTTGCAGCAAGGCTGGAACAACCTGCTCTATACCGGCCCCACGCGCCAGGTCGATACCGCGCTGGCGCCGCTCAAAGGCAAAGTCAGCAGCGTCTACCAGTGGGATCCGCTGCGGGCGACCTGGTCCGCCTATCTGCCCGCGGCTCCGTCCGCCAGCGATCTGCAGATCCTCACGGAGCGCGGCGCCTACTGGATCTACATGCAGTCCGCCGCCGATTTCACGATGACGCCCACGGGCACGGACCCGCCGCAGCAACTGACGCTTTCGCCCGGCTGGAACAATCTCGAACTGCCCGCCGGCGCGCCGGCCGACGCGCTCGGCGCCTTTTCAGCGCAACCGAAAAGCCTCTTCGGCTGGGACGCGGCGAAAGCCGTCTGGCGCGGCTTCTTCAGCGACGCGGCGGCGCCCAGCGACCTGCCGACGCTGCGCGCCGATACGCCGTACTGGGTCTATGCCACGGCGCCGATCGTGTTGCGGGCGCGGAAATCACCGTGATTGCGCGGGCAACCGCGCGCGAAAGAGATAACTGTCGCTGACGTGCCGGGGCAGCGCCATGGGGCGCGGAGGGGAGGAGATGCGGTGGTGCGCAAACGGATGACAGGCGGTCTGATCCATCTTTCAGGGCTGCGCCGCAGTTCAGCCCTGGCGCTGGCGCTTGTGCTCGCGCTGTGCGGCTGCGCCTCCTCCCACGCGCAGAGCAGCCGCCAGGCCAGCCGTGCCGCCGAGCAGGCCAGCGCTACCCCGGTACAACGCGCACCGGCCGTGCAGCAGGGGATCGCCGGCAACCTGCCCGCGGCCGTCTTCACCAGCGCCGCCGGCCAGCAGGCGACGCTGTACGTCGAGATCGCCGACACGGAGCCGGCGCGGAATCTGGGTCTGATGAACCGCCCCAGCATGCCCGACGACCACGGCATGGCCTTTCTCTGGAGCACCGACGTCACCGAGTCGTTCTGGATGAAAGACACGCTGATTCCGCTGTCGATCGCCTTCATCGACGCGAACGGCGCGATCGTCGATATCCAGGAGATGCAGGCGGAATCGCTCGACACGCATACGCCTGCCGCGCCCTATCAGGTTGCGATCGAGGCGAACGCGAGCTGGTACGCGCGCAACGGCATTCAGGTCGGCGACTCGGTGGACCTCGCGCAGGTCTTCGCCGCGTCGAGCCTGTTCAACCCGCCGGCCAGCCCTTCGCCCTCGTCCAGCCCGTAGCCCGGCGTAGTAGGATGGTGTTCCACCGCCGATCCGGACCGGCGGGCGGATCGATGCCGACTCGACTCGGTTGGGGAATGGCAGATGACGCTTGCCGCTGCCGTCGCGCGGGTCTGGAGCACGGGGCTGGATCAGCTTCTGCCGCCCCGCTGCGGGGTCTGCGGCGGCTTCGGCAGCCTGCTCTGCGGGCGCTGCATCGCCGCGCTGCCGGCGGCGGCGGAAAAGCGCTGCGCGCGCTGCTGGCAAGCCTACGCCTCCGGCGAGTGCCCGCGCTGCGCCGAATATGGTTGCGAATGCACGGCGATCCGGGCGCCCTTCGTCTACCGAGACGGCGCGCGGAAGCTGGTCACCGCCGTGAAGTATGGCGGCCAATATGCGCTCGCGGCGCCGATGGCCGAACTGCTGGCAGCGGCCTGGCGAGAATGGCATCTCGCGGCGCAGATCGTCGTGCCGGTGCCGCTGCATCCGCGGCGCCAGCGCACGCGCGGCTTCAACCAGGCGGAGAAGCTGGCGACCGGGCTGGCCCGCGCGGTGAATCTCGCCCGCGCGCCGGAACTGTTGCTCCGTCAGCGTGCGACGGCCGCGCAAGCCGGCATGATCAGCGCAGGCGAGCGGCGGGCCAATATCTACGGCGCCTTCGCCTGCACGGACGAGGAGCGGGTGAAGGGGGCGCGCATCCTGCTCGTGGATGATGTCACCACGACCGGTGCCACGCTCGGCGCCTGCGCGGATGTTTTGTTTCAGGCGGGCGCCGAGGCGGTCTACGGCCTCGCCTTTGCTGTTGCCGGTTGAGCAAGCCGGCCAGAGGTGCAATCCGGGGGAGCCGTTCCCGATGCAGATCACGTGTAAGGGCCAGGGGCTGACGGTGCCGGACCCGATCAGGGAGCACGCGCAGCGCCGCTTCGCCCGCCTCGACCGCTACCTGCCGGGCAGCATCGAGGTCTTGCTCGAGCTGCGGCGCGAAATGACGCGCTCGGCTGAGCAGCGCTATATCGCACAGGCGACGCTCAACGACGGCGGCCGCATCGTGCGCGCCGAGGAGCGTGCCCGCGACATGGAGGCGGCGGTCGATGCGGCCGCGGACAAGCTGGCGCGGCAGGCCAGCCGCTTCAAGCAGCGCCGCCGGCAGAAGGACCGGACATCGTTCTCCCGCTCGATCGTCAGCGAGCCGGCCAACGCGTCCACGCTCTCAGACGATGAAGACACCGACGTAGATGAGGAGACGCAGATCTCGGCGCAGGCCCGCGTCGTGCGGGTGAAGCGCTTCGCGATGAAGCCGATGACCGTGGACGAGGCGATCGAGCAGGTCGATCTGCTCGGCCACGACTTCTTCCTCTTCTTCAACGCCGACGAGAACCGCTACGGCCTGCTCTACAAGCGCAACGACGGCGGCTACGGCCTGATCCTGCCGGAGGCGCCGTGAGCGTTACGGACGTGGCACCTAACCCTGATTTCCCGTACGGGAAATCTGTCCCTTCCCGACACAGGAAGGGTGGGGGTCGAGGACAGACAAGCGGGTGGGAGGCCATCCCTTCGGCGATCCCACAACGACACCGACGCCCCGCCGCCGTCGCACGACGCCGGGAACGCTCCAGAAGTCCCTTCCCGGCTCGGGAAGGGACAGACTTCGCCTGCGAAGGCAGGGTTAGGCGCCCCGACAGGCCACCGCGGCTCGGAACGCCGAATCAACCTGGCCTGCTCACGTTTGACACTACTGCGGGCGCGTTCTATCGTTTGACCAGATCGATCGCGGCCCGGAGCCGGCGCGCGGCGGGAGAGCGGGCAAGCCCCGGGCGCCTTCGTAATGCGTCCCGCAAGCCACGACAGCGATGACGTGGCTCTTTTGTTTGTCTCGGCCGTTCGCGCCGCAGGAGCGACCACAATGGCGCAGCTCGTTGACGCACGCCAGAGCCTCGCCGAGCAAGACCCCGAGGTCTTCGCCGCGATCCGCAGCGAGGAGCATCGCCAGCGCTTCAAGCTGGAGATGATCGCCTCGGAGAACTACACCAGCCCGGCCGTGCTCGAAGCGGTCGGCTCCGTGCTCACGAACAAGTACGCCGAGGGCTATCCCGGCGCCCGCTACTACGGCGGCTGCGAGTTCGTGGACGTAATCGAGAACCTGGCGCGCGACCGCGCCAGGCAGCTCTTCGGCGCCGAGTACGCCAACGTGCAGCCCCACGCCGGCGCTCAGGCCAACATGGCCGCCTACTTCGCGCTGCTTGAGCCGGGCGACACGGCGATGGGCCTCAACCTTGCACAGGGCGGCCATCTTTCACACGGCCTGCCGGTGAACTTCTCCGGCCGGCTCTACAACTTCGTGCCGTACGGCGTGGACCGCGAGAGCGAGCAGATCGACTTCGAGGCGCTGGCGCAGACGGCGCGCGCGTGCAGGCCGAAGCTGATCGTCGCGGGCGCCACGGCCTATCCACGCACGCTCGACTTTGACAGGTTCCGGGCCGTGGCCGACGAGGTCGGCGCGAAGCTGATGGTGGATATGGCGCACATCAGCGGTCTCGTCGCCGCGGGCGTCCATCCCAGCCCGGTTGCGCAAGCCGATGTCGTCACCTCGACCACGCACAAGACCCTGCGCGGCCCGCGCAGCGCCTTCATCCTTTGCAAAGCCGAACTGGGCAAGGCGATCGACCGTGCCGTCTTCCCCGGCTTGCAGGGCGGGCCGCTGATGCACGTCGTCGCGGGCAAGGTCGTGGCCTTCGGCGAGGCGATGCGGCCGGCCTTCCGCGACTATCAGGTTGCTGTATTGGAGAACGCTCGCACGCTGGCGACGGAGTTGCAGGCGGGCGGCGTGCGCATCGTCTCCGGCGGCACGGACACGCATCTGCTGCTCTGCGATCTGACGGGCGTCGGCATGAGCGGCAAGAAGGCCGAGCGGCTGCTGGACGAGGCGGGCATTACCGTCAACAAGAACACGATACCCTACGATCAGCGCCCGCCCACGATCGCCAGCGGCATCCGCGTCGGCACGCCGGCGCTGACCACGCGCGGCATGGGCGTCGCGGAGATGCGGCGCATCGCCGGCTGGATGCTGGACGTGCTCAAGAGTGCGGGCGAGGAGGCGGTGTCGCGGCGCGTGCGGCGTGATGTTGAAGAGCTGTGCGGCCATTTCCCGGTGCCGGGAATCGCCGCGTAGCGGCGGACGGCCCCGTCCGCGGGGGAATGCCGCAAGACTGTTATGCTATACTCTACGGGCGGTGCGCGGGCGTGCGCGCCGCCGGGCAGGAGGACTCTTTTGCACCAGTACGAGCTCGTAACGATCCTGAGTCCGCAGATCGGCGAAGAAGAAGTGCCGGCCGCGCTCGAACGGATCAACACCTACATCACCAACCGCGGCGGTGAGGTCGGCAACGTCGATCAGTGGGGCCGGCGCCGGCTGGCGTATCCGATCAAGCGCTTCACCGAGGGCACGTACGTGGTGACGGAGCTGAAGCTGCCGGCGCCAGGTGTGGCCGAGCTTGAGGCGAACCTGCGCATCTCCGAGGAGGTGATCCGTCACCTGATCGTGCGCACGGACGAGAAGTAACCCCGCGTAAGTCGTTGGAATTGCAGGAGGTGCGGTTGCACGATGACGAGGCCCGCGGCTTGCAGGACGGCCGCGCAGGCGGCCGCCGGGCGGGCAGTCCGCGGGGTGTCGGGACGATGAGTACAGCAGAGAGCAACGGATAGAGAACGAGAGGAGTTCCGGCGATGGCGGGCCTGAACAAAGTCATGATCATCGGCAACCTGGGCCGCGATCCGGAGATGCGGTTCACGGCCAACGGCAGCGCGGTCACCAACTTCACCGTCGCGGTCAGCCGTCAGTACAGCTCGGCCGATGGTGAGCGCAAAGAAGAGACCGAGTGGGTGCGCGTGGTGACCTGGAACAAGCTGGCGGAGCAGTGCAACCAGTTCTTGCAGAAAGGCCGCCGCGTGTACGTCGAGGGGCGTCTGCAAACCCGATCGTGGGACGGACAGGACGGCCAGAAGCGGTACTCGACGGAGGTCGTGGCGCAGGACGTGCAGTTCCTTGACCGTGCCGGCGCTCCCGGCGCTGGCCCCAGCGGCGGCCGCGATCCGATGATGGATGGCGACATCAACGACCCCGACGATCTGCCGTTCGAGTAATCGGCATGGGTAGAGGCAGCGTCCGCCCCGCGCGGGCGCGCCCGCTGGCCTGATGCCCCAACGCCCGCAGCGACGAAGCGACCAAGCAATGGGATGAGAGGAAAGTAACCGTGACAACGCAACCCGAACCACTGCCCGGCGGGGCGCCGCCTGCGCCGTCGGCTGGCGGACCGATGGGCGGCGGACCTGGGGGGCCGGGCGGCCCGCGCGGCGAGCGCCCGCGGCGCCGAACGCGCTTTATTCCACGGCGGCGCGTCTGTATGTTCTGCGTCAACAAGATCGACCACATCGATTACAAAGACACGAACACGCTCGGAAAGTTCATCTCCGAGCGCGGCAAGATCGAGCCGCGGCGCAAGATGGGTACCTGCTCCAAGCATCAGCGCACGCTGACCACGGCGCTGAAGCGCGCCCGTCACATCGCGCTGCTGCCGTTTACCGGCGTGCACATGCGCGAGTCGGGCTTCTACCGGCCGCGCGGCTAAGCCTCCCACCGCCGTAGCCGGCCGGCGGGCGGGCGCGCCTCGCCTGCTCGTTTGCAGTTCACGTCGCAGGTAGATCGCAGTAGGTAGCCGTGGAGAACAAGCCTGCAGTCCCTCCGAAGAGCGCACCAGCCCGCCGCCCTGCCCCGGCGACCCGCAGCGGCGTCGCCCGGCCGGCGGCGCGCGCCGGGCGCACGCGCACGGTGGTGCGCCCGCATCAGCGCAACGAGCGTGGTACGCGCGTCGCCTGGCTGGTCGGCGGCGGCGTCGCCGTCATCGTGCTCCTGCTGCTCGGCGCCGGCTACTACAACGACAACATCGGCCCCGCGCGGGACACGGCGCTGCGCGTCGGCAAGCACGACGTCAGCCTCGGCTACTATCGCGACCGGCTGAAGGCGGCGACGCTGGACAACAACGGGCCGGGCACGCAGGCCGACGCCTTCAACAAGCTGAGCAGCGTCACCGACACGATCGAAGAGGAGCAGATCTATCTGCAGCGCGCCGCCTTGCTCGGGGTAACGGTCGATGAGCAGGACATCGCCGCCGCCGAGGCACAGCTCGTGCAGGCGCCGGTGAGCAACGGCAAGCTCGACCCGAAGGACTACTCGGTCTACGAATTGCAGCTGCGGGCGCAACTGCAGAAGGATGGCCTTTCGCTGGGCCAATTCCGCGAGATCGCCCGCGCCAACGCGCTGAAGAGCAAGGTGCTCGACCACTTCAAGGCCGCCGTGCCGGCGCAGACGCTCGCCGTGAAGGGCGAAGCGCTGACCTTCGATTCGGAGGCGAAGGCCCGCGCCGCACAGCAGCGGCTCGAAAACGGCGACGCCTTCACCGACGTGGGCAACGATCTGCTCGCCAACCCCAGCGACGGCCACGCGCAGCCGTTCGACTTCACCCCCGTGCCCTACGGCATCATGACCGCTCCGCTCAACGCCGCGAACGTCGAGGACGTGGCCAGCAAGCTTTCGCCGGGCGAGGTCAGCGACGTGATCAAGGTTGACCCGACGACGCCCAACGGCTCGGCGACCTGGGTGCTGATCACGATCACCGACCGCGATTCAAATCACGCCGTGAGCGACGTGCAGAAGCAGCAACTCGCCTTGGCGCAGCGCGATACGTGGGTCGTGAATCAGAAGACGGCGATCGGCGTGAAGTCGTTCCTCGACCAGAGCAAGGAGCTGTGGGCGGTGCAGCACATGGGCCTGCCGGTCCAGGCGAAGGCCACGCCGACGCCGCAGACGCCGCCCATTAATCCGGGCGCACCCGGCGCGCCGGGAGCGCCAGCGGTGCCCGGCGGCCAGGCCGGTCCGCAGCTGCCGGCCGCGTCCGCGCCGGCCGGTGCGCCCGCGGGCGCACCAACCGCTCCTTCACTGCCGCCGGTGCCCGGTGGCACCCCGTAACGGCGGCGCCGGCGGCGCGATCGGCATCGGCCTGATGGGCCTGGGCACCGTGGGCGGCGGCGTCGCCGAGATTCTGAGTGATCGGGCCGACGTCTACGCGCGGCGCGTGGGCCGGCCGCTGCAGTTGCGCGGGGTGCTGGTGCGCGACGCCGCGAAGAAACGCCAGCCGACGGTCGATCCGGCGCTGATCTCCACGGACCCACGCCGCATCCTCGACGATGACGCGATTCAGATCGTGATCGAAGCGATTGGCGGTGAACAGCCAGCGCTCGAGTACATCACCGCGGCGGTGGAGCGCGGCAAGCACGTCGTCACCGCCAACAAAGAGGTGATGGCGAAGCACGGGCCGCGGCTGCTCTCGCTGGCGCACGAGCGCGGCGTGGATATTCTGTACGAAGCGAGCGTCGGCGGCGGCATTCCGCTGATTGCGCCGCTCAAGCGCGACCTGCTCGCCAACGAGTTGACGAACATCCACGCGATCGTCAACGGCACGACGAACTACATCCTCACGCGTATGAGCAAAGAGGGCTGCGATTTCGGCGTCGCCCTCGCCGCGGCGCAGGATCTCGGCTACGCCGAGCCCGATCCGACCAACGACGTCGAAGGGATCGACGCCGCCTACAAGCTGGCGATTCTCGCCAGCCTCGCCTTCCGATCCGAAGTGCATCCCGACCAGGTCTACCGCGAGGGCATTACGAAGCTGACCGCGCGCGACTTCCGTTACGCGCAGGAGCTGGGCTACGCGATCAAGCTGCTCGCGATCGGCCGGCGCAGCGACGGCGGCCTTGAAGCGCGCGTGCATCCGGCCTTCATCCCCGCCGACGCGCCGCTGGCGAAAGTCGACGGCGTCTTCAACGCCGTGCAGCTCGAAGGCGATCTGCTCGGCGCGGTGCTGTTTCAAGGCCGCGGCGCCGGCTCTCTGCCCACCACCAGCGCCGTCGTCGCCGATGTCATCGATCTGGCGCGCACGCTGGCGCGGGGCGGCGCCGATCCGGCCGGCCGCGTGCAAGACCAACCTTGCCCGGTGCGCGGCATGGACGAGGTGCGCACGCGCTACTATATCCGCATCCACGTCGCCGACCAGGCAGGTGTGCTGGCGCAGATCATGCGCGTTCTCGGCGAGAGCTACGACATCAGCATCGCCTCGGTGATTCAGAAAGAGACCGACGAGGCCGCCCAGACCGCCGAGTTGGTGATCATGACGCATGAGGCGAGCGAAGCGTCCATGCAGAAGGCGCTCGGCGAACTGAAGCAACTCGACGTGGTAGCGTCGATCGGAACGGTGATCCGGGTCGAGGACCACGCCCATGGTCAGCAGTGAACGCCAGTCCGCCCAGATCGCCAGCACGCTCGCCTGGCTGGAGGACATCGCCCGCGAGTCGAAGAGCCAGATCGGCCGCTGCGTCCAGCAGATCGAGCAGGCGACTGCCCAGATCTGGGAGCTGACCCATCGCCTGCAGCGTTCCGAAGAGATTGCGCAGGCGCTCGCCGCCGAGCTGGGCATCATCCCGCGCCTGGACGAGAACCTGACGGCCCTGGCCGACAAGATTGTGCGCACCGAAGACCGCCAGACGGCACTCGAAACGCGCGTGGTCGAGGTCACGCGTCAGGAGCAGGTCGACGCCGACCGTGCCCGCGGTGAGCTGAACGAACTGTTCAAGCGCATCGAAGGCTGGGAGCGGCTGACGCAGGGCTGGTCGGGCCGGCTGGAGGTGCTGGAAGAGTCGAGCCGGCGCGGCAAAGAGGGCGCCTCGCTCGTGCAGCAGCGCGTCGAGGACTTCGAACGCTACGTCGAGGCCGTCGATCAGCGCACCGCGCGCACCGCCGACACGCTCAAGCACGTGACCGGCGAGTTCACGGTGCTGCACACCGAGATCGAGGCGCTGCAGAAGATCGACGCGGCGCAGGGCGAGCGGTTGCAGGTCTACGCCGAGATGATCAAGCGCGTCGAAGAGGAGATCGCCGCCGTCGCGCAGCAGCAGGACGTGCGCCGCGAGTTCGCCGAGAAGTTCGAGCTGCACCGCACGAACATGCGGCGCATTGAAGAGCGCGTCAACGCGGTCGAGGCGGCGGACGACGGCATGCGCGGCCGCATTGACGAGCACGCGCGGGCGATCGCGCTGATCGACGCGCGCGACCGTGCCTTCCGCGACCGCGTCGGCGAGCTGCACGAAGAGCTGGCCGCCAACCGCCTGCATCTCGCCGAGTATTTCGTGCAGGTGCAGGCGCTCGCGGAGAAGCAGCGCCGCCAGCGCATCGAGACACTCGAACGCGAGATCAGGGAGTTGAAGGTCAATGCCTACCGACCTGCGGATGACTGAGCAACCTCAGGGCGTGCTCGCCCGCTACGCCGACCGCCTTCCCCTGACGCCCGCGACGCCGCGCTTCACCCTTGGCGAGGGCAGCACGCCGCTGGTGCGCTCGCGGCGCCTGGTCGAGCGCATCGGCTGCGAGCGGCTCTACTTCAAGCTCGAAGGCTGCAACCCCAGCGGCTCGTTCAAGGACCGCGGCATGGTTGTGGCCGTGGCGAAGGCGGCCGAGGCAGGCGCCAAAGCGATTATGTGCGCCTCAACCGGCAACACCAGCGCCTCCGCCGCGGCCTACGCCGCCTATCTCGGCCTCACCTGTTATGTCGCCATCCCCGCCGGCAAGATCGCGATGGGGAAGCTCGCCCAGGCCGTCGCCTACGGCTCGACCATCCTCGCGATCGAGGGCAACTTCGACGACGCGCTGCGCCTGGTGCGCGAGCTGACGGCGAAGCACGAGATCGCCCTGGTGAACTCCGTCAACCCGCATCGGCTGGAGGGCCAGAAGACGGCGGCCTTCGAGATCGTCGACGCGCTGGGCGACGCGCCGGACGCGCTCTGCATCCCCGTCGGCAACGCGGGCAACATCTCGGCCTACTGGAAGGGCTTCTGCGAGTACGCCGAGGCCGGCCTCGCCGCGAAGCACCCACGCATGCTCGGCTTTCAGGCGGCAGGCGCCGCGCCCCTCGTCTCCGGGCAGCCGGTAGCTGTGCCGAAGACCGTGGCCAGCGCAATCGAAATCGGCCGCCCGGCCTCCTGGCAGTTGGCCACGCGGGCGCGGGACGAGTCGCTGGGCAGCATCAACGCCGTCTCAGACGACGAAATCCTCGCGGCGCAGCGGCTGCTCGCCTCCGAAGAGGGTGTCTTCGGCGAGCCCGCGAGCGCCGCGCCCGTCGCCGGCCTGCTGCGCCTCGTGTCCGAAGGGCAGAGCTTCGCCGGGCAGACGCTGGTCTGCGTCGTTACCGGCAACGGCCTCAAAGATCTCGACGCGGCCTTGCGCATCGCGCCGCTGCGCCACGACGTTCCCGCCGATGCGGCCGCGATCGAGCGGGCGCTGGGGCTGGGCTAGCGTTTCCGCGGCTCGGCTCCCGCCCATGAATAGCTTGATCAGTCACCACCCAGCACGCCGGCCACGGCCTCGTGCAGCACCGTTCGGTCCAGCGAACAGTGCGGGCGCGGGCGACGACGGTCGATGCGGCGGCGCGCGTCGCTGCTCCGTGATGACATGAGCCTCGGCGACGACGCGTTTCGGTGCCCTCGTGTTGCGCACCATCGCAGGCCGTAGAGCCGCCGACGATCGTGAACCCTGCCGCATGCGAAACATGCACACGTTCAATAAGAGCGCCCGGCCATGTAACCGGGACGCTCACCTGCCCGATTGGCGGACGCGGCCGGCAGCCGAGGTGTGCAACGCTCACCATCACGGCGATGCGTTGCTCTCCGCGCCGGCGAAGAGTGGCGCCCGCTCTGGTGAGTTGCGCGACTGCGAGCAAATCGATGGACCTCAGCCACAGCCACGCGTCGGGCGAGGGCTCCCAGGATGAGCCACGCGGTAAGGGTACTGCACATGCCGGTCGCGCCGCGGTAGTATAGCGACTATTCCCCAGCGAAAGGTACTGGCGATGACGACACACCCCGAAAGCACGGGCACACCGCTGCCGGCCGGAACGCCGGCCCCGGACTTCAGCCTGCACAGCACGCCCGATCAGGCCGTGCGCCTCAGCGAGTTCCGCGGCCAGCCCGTGATCCTCGCCTTTTATCCGGCCGACTGGAGCCCCGTCTGCGGCGACCAGATGTCGCTGTACAACTCGATCCTGCCCGAGTTCCAGCGCCTCGGCGCCGAGCTGATCGGCATCTCCGTGGACGGGATCTGGTGCCACCTCGCCTTCGCCAAAGACCGCAATCTGCACTTCCCCTTGCTGGCGGACTTCGAGCCGAAGGGCGCGGTGGCGCGCGCCTACGGCGCCTACCGCGCAGAAGACGGCACGACCGCGCGGGCGTTGTTTGTGATCGACGCCGAGGGCGTCATCCGCTGGAGCCACGTCTCGCCTGTCGGCGTCAATCCTGGGGCGGAGGGCATTCTCGCGGCGCTCGAAGCGCTGCAGAAAGGGTCGGTGCCGGCATGACGGCGGAACAAGAGATTGTGCGGCTGACGCTGCCGGTCGGCGAGCGCGACCACATCCAGGGGCCAGCGACGGCGCCGGTCACGCTGGTGGAGTACGGCGACTACGAGTGTCCCCACTGCGGGCGCGCCTACCCCATCGTGAAGCACGTCCAGCAACGGCTGGACAACCGGCTGCGCTTTGTCTTCCGCAACTTTCCGCTGGCGGAGTCGCACCCACACGCCGAGCACGCCGCCGAGGCGGCCGAGGCGGCAGCCGCTCAGGGCCACTTCTGGGAGATGCACGACGCGCTGTTCGAGAACCAGCGGGCGCTGGGCGACGAGCACCTGGTGCGCTACGCCGCGGCGCACGGACTCGACCGGGAGCGTTTCACAGGCGATATGTCCGAGCACACGTACGCGCCGCGCGTCCGCGAAGATTTCATGAGCGGCGTGCGCAGCGGCGTCAACGGCACGCCGACCTTCTTCATCAACGGCGTGCGCTACGACGACTCCTGGGATGCCGAGACGTTGCTGGCCGCGCTTCAGGCGGCGTCAGGCGCCTGACAGGGCGCGCATCATCCAATCACTAATCACGGCCCCACAGCGCCGATGCCACAAAGACCGCAACCGGCCGCGTCGCAGGGCGTGCAGTCGCTGCCGGACGCCGGCAAACGGCACGAGCCTGGCCGGGGAGTCGCCGAGCGACAGGTCGCGGCGGGCAGAGCTTTGCCGCTCGCAGGAGCAGGATTTATGTCGAACGAAATCACGATCCAGGACCGCCAGGAGCTGATCTATCTGCTCACGGAGGCCGCAGAGTTGGAGCACGGGCTCTGCTGCAGCTACCTGTTCGCGGCGTTCAGCCTGAAAGCCGCCGCGAGCGAGGAGTTGAGCGCCGAGGAACTCGCCGCGGTCACGCGCTGGAAGCAGACGATCTCCGGCATCGCCGCACAGGAGATGCTGCACCTGGCGCTGGCGAACAACCTGCTCACGGCGCTGGGCACCGGCCCGCACTTCCGCCGCCCGAACTTCCCCGTCGCCCCGCGCTATTACCCGCCGGAAATTCAGCTTCAGTTGAGGGCGTTCAGCGAGGAAACCCTGGAGCACTTCATCTATATCGAACGACCGGAGGATTTGGCCGTCGAGGACGCCGCGAGCTATCATGCGCAGGCGGCGCAGCCCGCGCTCGTCACACAAGCCGTGATCGTGCCCACGGAGCAGGAATACGCGACCGTCAACCATCTCTACCGCGGCATCGAGGCGAACATCCGGCATCTGGTGGACAAGTACGGCGAGGAGCGGGTGTTCATCGGTCCGGCGCGGGCGCAGGCGAGCACGCACTACTTCCAGTTCGACGGACTGGCGCCGGTGACCGACCTCGCCTCGGCCGTCGCCGCCATCGACCTGATCGTGGCGGAAGGCGAGGGCGACCGCGACCACATCGCGGACTCCCATTACGGCAAGTTCGTGCGCATCCGCGAGGAGCTTGCGGCGCTGAAGCAGCAGCGCGCCGGCTTCGCGCCAGCGCGCCCCGTGCTCGCCAATCCGTACGCGGAGCGCCCCGCCGACGCGGCCGGCGGAAACCTGATCGACGATCCGTATACCGCGCGCGTGAGCGAGCTGTGCAACGCGGCGTACGAGACGTTGCTGGAGATGTTGACCCGCTTCTTCATCCACGCGGAGGAGACCGAGGCTGAGCTGAAGGCGCTGATCGACGCCGCGATCATGCTGATGTTCGACGTCGTACGGCCGCTTGGCGAAGCGCTGACCACGCTGCCGGCAGGCCCGGCGCATCCCGGCAACACGGCGGGTGCGAGCTTTGCCATCTATCGCTCGGGCTACGCGCTGCCGCACCGGCACGCCGCCTGGCGGGTGCTGCACGAACGCCTGCGCGAGCTGGCGGCGTACTGCGGCGGCCTCGAAGACGAGCCGCGGGCGCCGGCGGGCCTGGCGAGGGTCAGCATCGCCCTCGCGGACCTCGCGGAAACGCTTGGCCGCCACAGCGGGCCGCGGTCTTGAGCGCGGACCGCGCCGGCATGGAACAGGCGTACGCACGTGTCTGCTGAAGCGGCGGGACGCGGGCTCGGCACGGCGCGCGTGCAGGCGTTCAGCGACGGCGTCTTCGCGGTGGCGATCACGCTGCTGGTGCTGTCGCTGCAGCCGCCTCAGCTCTCGGGTGAGGCGGCACATCACCTGGCGCGTGCGCTGCTCGACCTGTGGCCCAGGTACTTGAGCTATATCCTGAGCTTCGTGATCGTGGGCATCTTCTGGGTTTCGCACCACAACACGTTCGCGCTCTACCGGCGTGTGGACCGGACCCTGCTCTGGATCAATCTGCTCTTCCTGATGTGCGTCGCCTTTGTCCCCTTCCCAACCGCGCTGCTCGGCGTCTACTGGCAGGAGCGCTTCGCGGTGGCGTTCTACGGCGGCACGCTGATCGTGATCGGGCTCGTGAACCAGCTAATGTGGTGGTACGCCTCGCACGACGGGCGCCTCGTGGGTCCGGATCTGCATCCGGGCGTGAGGCGGCTGGCGGTGCAGCGCAACCTCACGGGGCCGGTTCTGTATGCGCTGGCGATCGCCGCGTCGCTGATCGACACGCGCATCAGCCTGGCCGTCTTCGTGGCCGTGCCGGTGTACTACATCATCCCCAGCGGGCGCGATCAGCACCTGACGGCGACACACGCCCAACGGCCGCACGATGGACCGCTTGACAGTAGCTGAACAGGCGGGGCGGCGCCGCCTGCGCGTGTCGTGCCTCACAGACTGCGCGGCAAACGAAAGCTTAGTTCCTTACCGGGTGCGAGCCAGCGCTGGAACGGCTGTGCTAGGATCGGAGCAGGCCCTTCGGCTCCTGACAGGCGGCCCGGCCTGAGAGGATCGGACGAGAGCATGGCATCCCAGTTCAGCACGAACGGCAGCAAAACGGAACCGTTCACACGCCCCAGCGGCGTCGATCAAGAGCGCGTGAAAGCGGCGGTGCGCGAGATCATCGAAGCGACCGGCGAAGATCCGCAACGTGAGGGTCTGCGCGACACGCCGCGGCGCATCGCCGACATGTACGCCGAAATCTTCGCCGGGCTCTGGCAGGATCCGCGCGAAGTGCTTGCCGTGACTTTCGATGAAGGTCACGACGAGATGGTGATTCTCAAAGACATCCCCTTCTACTCGCTCTGCGAGCATCACTTCCTGCCCTTCCACGGTGTGGCGCACGTGGGCTACATCCCGGACGGGCGCGTGGTCGGCATCAGCAAAATCGCGCGCGTCGTCGAGGCGTTCGCCAAGCGGCCGCAGCTGCAGGAACGGCTCACCGCGCAGATCGCCGATTGCATCCTCGAAGCGCTGCAGCCAGACGGCGTGGCCGTTGTCGTGGAAGCCGAGCACCTCTGCATGACCATGCGCGGCGTGAAAAAGGCGGGCAGCCGCATGGTCACCTCGGCGGTGCGGGGCCACTTCAAGGAACGCAGCGTCAGCCGCTCCGAGTTCCTCACCCTCCTGCGGAGTAAAGCGTGAGCCTGACGAATTTCGAATCCTGCCGGCTGCGGCTCCACGGCGCGGGCGCCGCGCCTGTGCGTCGTTTGGCGCTGCTTTGCTATCACACATCGCCCGCGGTGCGGCCCGGCGGCCAGGACGCCGGCGGTATGAATGTCTATGTGCGCGAGGCGGCGCGGGCGCTGGCCGAACGCGGCTACGCGGTCGACATCTTCACCCGCGCCGCGGGCAAGCAGCCCGCCGTCGAGCCGCTGGCGCCGGGCGTGCGGCTGATCAATGTCGAGGCCGGACCCAGGCGCCGCGTCGAGAAGGCGCGGCAGGGCGACTTCCTGCCCGAGTTCGTGCGCGGCGTGGCAGAGTTCCGCCTGCGCGAGGGTCTGCGCTACGACCTGCTGCACAGCCACTACTGGCTTTCAGGCGTAGCCGGCCTGCAGCTGCAGCGGCGCTGGGACATTCCGCATCTGGCCATGTTCCACACACTGGGCGAGGTGAAGAATCGGGCGCGCATGGGCGAGCACGAAAGCGTCGAGCGCATCGCCGGCGAGCACGCGATCGTGCGTCGCGCCGACCGCATCGTCTGCGCCACCGCGCACGAGCGTGCGCTGCTGCGCGACCTCTACGGCGCCCAGGCCGACGCGCTGGAGACGATTCCCTGCGGCGTGGACGTAGCGCTGTTCCGTCCGCGCGACCTGGCTGAGCAGGCGGCGGCGCGGCAGCGACTCGGTCTGGCGAGCGGCGAACGCGTTCTGGTGTACGCTGGGCGGGTCGAGCCGCTGAAGGGTCTCGATGTCGCGATCGACGCGCTGGCGACGCTGGAGCAGCCGCGCCCGCTGCTGCTGATCGTGGGCGGTGACGGGCATGCGGCCGGCGAGATCCGGCGGCTGCGGGCGCGTGCGGAGCAGGCCGGCGTGGCCGATCGTCTGCGCTTCGCCGGTTCGGTGGCGCAAGGGGATCTGCCGGCGATCTACTCACTGGCCGACGTGTGTGTAGTGCCGTCGTTCTACGAGAGCTTCGGCATGGCGGCGCTGGAGGCGCAGGCCTGCGGCACGCCGGTCGTCGCCTCGCGCGTGGGCGGGTTGCCCTCGGCCGTGCGCGACGGCGTGACGGGCTTTCTGGTGCCATGGCGCTGCCCGCAGCCGTTCGCCGAGCAGATCGACCTGCTGCTGCGCAACGACGCCCTGCGCCGGCGCTTCGGCGAGTCGGCGCAGGAGTGGGCCTTTGGCTTCCGCTGGGATGCGATCGCCGAACGGCTGGATGCGCTGTACGACGAGGTGCTGGCCGAGCGCGCCCTCGCCCGCGCCTGCCACCCGGACGAGAGCGATACCAGCAAGGCCGGCCACGTGCGCTGCGAGGTGGCATGAGCCGGCCCCCATCCCCCGGCCCTTCCCCCAATAATAGGGGAAGGGGAGATCTGGGCGCGGGATTGCGAGGCTGAAGGCGGGGCTTTCTGGCCACTTGTAGGGGCGCATAGCGTGCGCCCTGCGCGCCGTCAGGCGCGACCAACGGCGCGCGACTCATCCGACGCCCAGCGGAACGCTCCAACCCACGATCGCCCTTCCCCTATTATTGGGGGAAGGGAAGGGGATGGGGGCCACGCAGGAGCACGCATGACGACGCAATCCGAGGAACAAGCAAAGACCGAAGAGCCGCCGCGGCCGAAACGGGCGCTCGGCATCTTCGCCCACCCGGACGATGCCGAGTTTCTCTGCGGCGGCACGGTAGCGAAGCTGTGCGCCGCCGGCTGGGAGGTGCGCTACATCATCGCGACGAGCGGCGATAAGGGCACCAAAGACCCCGCGCTGACACCGGCGATGCTCGCCAACATGCGCGAGGCCGAACAGAGCGCGGCGGGCGGCGTGCTGGGCGTCAAAGAGTGCTTGTATCTGCGCCACCCGGACGGCTTCCTGGAAGACGGGCCGGCGTTGCGCGGGCAGATCGTGCGCCTCTTGCGCCGCTACCGGCCCGACAGCGTGATTACCTGGGACGGCTTCCGCCGCGGCTTCAACCACCGCGATCACCGCAACATCGGCATCGCCACCTACGACGCGCTCTTCCCCGCCGTGCGCGATCCGCTCTACTACCCGGACGACATCGCCGACGGCATGCCGCACCACCGCGTGGGCGAGATCCTGCTCGCCGGCAGCGACCAGCCAGACTACTACGTCGATATCGCGGACTTCGTGGAGACGAAGGCCAGAGCGATTTACTGCCACACCAGCCAGATCGAGCAGAAGCCCTGGGACGAGTTCTACAAGGAGTACCGCGAGCGCGGGGAGAAGGGCGGCCGTGAGGGCGGCGTGCCTTTCACGGAAGCGTTCCGCCGCGTTACGATGCGAACGTAATCTCCGGAGCAACGCGCCGCGCAGCCACCCCGCGCGGCCGCTCATACCCCACCGGGCGAGGCAGGCGCTGCCGGCTGCTGCACAGCACGCGGCCGCGCGGGGAGGACGTGGCATGTCGAGTCTGGCGGGGTTTTCCGAGTCGCTGTATTGGTGCGGTATCGTCTTCGCCGCGCTGGCGTCGCTCTTCTACATCGCGTCGGCCTGGGGCTGGCGCGTCGTCGCGCAGCAGGGCGCGACCAGCGCCGGCGAGCTGACGCTGAGCGAGCGGCAGCCGCTGCCGCCGATCGTGGGCCGCCTGGGCAGCGCCTGTATGGTGAGCACCGTCGCCTTCCTGCTCGCGGCGATGACGACGCGTTCGATCGCCACGGGCCACCCGCCCTACTCGGATATGTTCGAATACCTCTCGGCCTTCGGCACGACGACGGCGATCTTCTACCTGATCTTCGAGCGCCGTTACCGCCAGCGCACGCTCGGCGCCTTCGCTATGCCGCTCTCGCTGCTGTTACTGCTGCTGGCGCAGTGGGTGTTCTCGCCGAAAGTCGAGCCACTGGTGCCGGCGCTGCAGAACAACCGCCTGCTCGCCATCCACGTCGCCTGCATGGTAATCAGCTACGGCGCCCTCACCGTGGCCTTCGCCGCCACCGGGCTCTATCTGGTGCAGGGTGATGCGAACCGCTTCCCGCGGCTGCCGAAGGCGCGGGTGCTGGAGTCGCTCTCGTATAAGGCGGTGCTGGTCGGCTTCCCGCTGCTGGGGCTGGGCATCGCGCTGGGCGCCTACTGGGGCAACATCGCCTGGGGCCGCTACTGGGGCTGGGACCCGAAGGAGACGACGGCGCTGATCACCTGGCTGATCTTCGCCGGCTTCCTGCACGCCCGCAGCCTCGCCGGCTGGCGCGGCAAGCGCGCCGCCTTCATCGTCGTCGCCGGCTGGGCGATGATCAGCTTCAACATCTTCGTGGTGAACTTCGTGATCTCGGGCCTGCACTCGTACGCGGGGATGTGAGCGGCCCTCATAACCCCCTTCCCCTTCTCTCCCATACAGCCCCCAATCCGCGGCGAATCTCGAATCGTTTGTGTATGGGAGAGAAGGGGCGATCCTGAGGCGCTGGTTCAGGTCTCTGTCAGAGAACGTAACCCGGCGATGCTGAGCACGCGGATCTGGCCTCGACGCAGCTCGATCAGGCCTCGCGCCTGCAACTCGTCGAGAATGCGGGTCGCGGTCTCGCGATGGACCCCGATCGTCTCCGCCAACTCCTGATGAGTCACACCAGCGATCTCTTTGCCGTCTGGGCCGGTGAGGCGCAGCAGTGCCGCGGCGAGGCGAGCAGGCACGCCGCGGAAGACGAGCGTCTCAAGCTGCTGCTGTGCCGCATCGAGGCGGGCGGCGAGCACCGCGATCAGGCGCAGGGCTACTTTCGGCGAATCGCAGATCAGTTGCTCGAGATCGGTGCGGCTCATCAGACACAGCGTGCACTCTTCAGCCGCCTCGGCGAAGCTGCCGCGCATCCCCTCGCCGATGAGTGACATCTCGCCGAAGACCGTTCCGGGTTCCACCGTTGCGGTAACCAGCTTGTGGCCGTCGGACGTCAGGCGGTAGATGTTGACCCGGCCCTTCTTCAGAATGAACAGTACCTCGCCCGTCTCGCCCGGCGTGTAGAACACGCGGCCACGGCGGCAGGTCGTGATCGCCGTCATGCGATCGAGCTCGGCCAGCTCGTCTGGGCCAAGATCCTGGAAGATGTCCGTCGCGGCGAGGTAGCCAAGCTTGCCCGGCAGCGGGGCATCGCCGGCGCTCGGCGCAGCGGCAGCCGTCGTGCCGCCTGGCCGGGGGCGAATCGCGCTCAGGAACTTCATCGGTCCGCCAGCCTTTCTGTCCAGGCGACCGCCGCGGCGAGTCGCCGCAGCAGCATCGCCGGCCGCGGGTTGCCGAGCGAGAGCACTTCGCCGTCGAGCACGAACGTCGGCGTCGCAAACACCTCGGCTGGCAGCACGGACACCGGATCCGACAGGTTGACCACGTCCACGCGCAGGGCAGGAAACGCCGCTCGCGCCTCGTCGGCCAGCCGTCGCGCCCGCAGGCACGCGGGGCAGCCGCTCTGCACATATACACGCAGCACCGGCACACAAGCACCTCTACCGATTCACGCCGCGGCACGCATCGTACCGGCCGGTGGGCTCATCTGGTCGCACGCGCAGTACACGCGCGCGACAGCCCGCCCGGCCGCACCTCAGGCCATCGCAGCGGCCTGCAGTCTCTCCCTGCGCTGGATAGCAGCCCCGGCCGCCCCAGCACCGTGATCATGATCACAGAGCCGTCACGGGGCATGCGCTGTGCTGATGATGGCCGGCACCCAAAGCGACCGGGAAACGCTGGTGTCACACCACCTTCACCTGAATGCTGTGCAGCCCCGTGGCGCCGGTGTTATACGAGAGCTTCTTCTGCGCCTTTTGGGGCGTGCCCGCGCTGTCGATCGCCCGTACCTGCAACGTGTAGTCGCCGGGGGACGGAGGTATCCACCGGTACGACCACAGGACCCAGGTGAACGGCGAGAGCGGCGGCTTGAGCTTCGCCGGCGACCAACTCTCGCCCGCGTCTGTGCTGAGCTCGACACGCATGACGCCCCGGTCGCCGGTAAAGGCGATCCCGCCGAGGAGTGTGGGCGCGCCCGCATTGAGTTGATCCGGGCGCGTGTCATAGCGCGCCATCGTTTCGACGCCCCTGTCCGGCTTCCAACCCGACCGCTCCCATGTCCCGGTGGGTGCCTGCGCTGCGACCTCGATGCGATTGATCCACTTGGGATTCTTCATGCCGTACAGACCGGTGGTAAGCAGGCGTAACGGGAAACCGTGCTTATCGGAGATGGCGCTGCCGTTCATGTTGTACGCGAGCAGCGTGTGCGGCTGTCGTGCGGCGTCCAGCGGCAGGCTCTCTTTATAGTTGTCCGCCGACGTGAACACCACCCATGCAGCGGCATCCTGCACCTCAACCCGATCGAGCAGCATGGCTAGCGGGACACCGGTCCAGCGGGTGTTGCTGATCAGGTTACCGCCCACGAGATTGCTGATGCATTCCAGCGTGGTGAACTGGTCGACGGCCGGCAGCCCTAAAATGTCTTGGTACGAGAAGCGGCGCGGCTGATTCACCACTCCTGTTATGTCGAGCGACCAGCCGTCGGCGCTCACCGCCGGATCGACCAGGTTCTTGGTCACGATATAGAACTGGTCGTTGGGCGTGATCTCGAGCGAGATGCCGTCCGGCGCCTCGAAGGCCGGCTCCGGCGAAGCAGACGCCGGCGGCCGCGCGGCGGCAATCGTGGCGGGCGCGGTGGCCTCGGGCGTTGCAGGGGCTGTGATCGCGGGAGCAACGGCGCCGCTCGTCGGCGTTGCGGAGGCCTCCGTGGCTTGCTGCGATTGCGCCCTGGAAACCGTGGCCCGGACGCCGGGCGTGCCATGCTCGCCCATCTGACGCACGATCCGCCACAGCATCGCCCCGGCGAAAGACGCAACGCCGCTGGCCGCGAAGAGGGCGATCGCGTGGCGACGCGAGACGATCCGCCGTGCCTCACTCCCGGCACCCGGCTGCACCGCAGGGCTGGGCGCCAGCAACCAGCGAAAGCCGACCAGCACCAGCCCGCACAGCAAGAACGCGGCCAGCGACCACACGGCCGAGCGCATACCCCTCGGTGCGTCCGCTCCGAGCGGACCCACGCCGAGCGCGGGCAGCGCCAGCAGCTCCGTTGCCAGCCAGAACGCGGCGCCGATGACCAGACCGCGCAGCGCCAAAAGCCGCGGCTCCCAGCGCGCTCGCCGATGATCCGCGGCGACCCCCACCAGCACGGCGAGCAACACGCTCGCGGCGGTCTGCCCGGCCACCCAGCCGACGAGCAGCAACGGCTTCGCCGAGAACTGCAGATGATCGATCAGGTAGCCGACGAGTTGACCCGGCAAGATTTCGAGTAAGCGGTCCTGGACGACCTCCGGCACCGACGGCACGCCGGTCAGCAGGCGCAACCCGAACATCGCGCCGCTGAGCGCAAGTCCAGCCACGAGGCCGGACAGCGCCCAGAGCCATAGACTGCCGGCCGAAGACCGCGCGTCGTCGGCCCGTGCCGCGTCTGGACCAGTCGTCGTTTGCTCGTCCATCCCACGCCTAACCACCGACGACGACTGTGCCCTTCATCCAGTTGTGGAAGGTGCAGTGGTAGGCGAATGTGCCCGCCTTCGAAAACGTGAACGACCACTCGTCGCCCCGCTGGATCGCGCCAGAATCGAACGAGGTGCCGTCGTCGGCGGTCACGGTATGGGTGGAGATGCCAGTGTTCGTCCAGGTGACGGTGGTGCCGGCAGCCACCTTGATCGGACTCGGAGCGAACGTCCAGGTCAGCGGATCCGACTGGCCGCGGCTGTCCTTCGGCTCCACGATCTGGGCCGGAAACGCGGCCCGAGCTGCCGGCGTAGCAACTGCCGCCGCTGCGGTGGTGGCGGAGGCCGTCGCGGGACGGCCGCTGGCAGCGCTCGCAGTCGCGGGGACCGCAGTCGCCGGGGCAGCCGTCGTGGCGGTTTGTGAGGCGGCCGCGGCCACCGTCGCAGGTTGGGGCTGCACGGTGGCCGCGGCCCTGGCTGGCGCCTGTGCAGTGGGCGCCGTCGACCCGTTCGAGCCGCAGCCGGCAAGCAGGGCCGCGAACCCGAGCAGGATGACGCCACCCAACCACGCCCCGCGGCGACGACTCGTCATGCGCCCGCCTTCCCCCACATCCGCATCACCAACCACCCTTACTCGCCCCGGATGGCGCCAGCCGTGTCCATGTACCGGTAGTGCTGAGCGGCACGCGGCGCCGTGGGCTGCCCACACCCACGGCGCCACGTTCACCGGCCGCGACTCAGGAGCGCAGCCGGCGGCCGAGCACAATGCTTGCCCCGGCAAGCGCGAGCAGGATGCCCGCGATCCCGGTCAGCAGCATCGCCGTGCCGAGCGAGCGCGGCCGATCCAGGTTGCCGCCCGAGCCGGTCGCGGGCATGGCGCGCACCGCGGCCTGACCGGCGGCACCCGGCGCAGCAGCGGGCGCGGCGGGGTGTCCGCTGCCGGGCGAGCCCTGCAGGTTGACCGTGATCATCGCCGGCTCGGGGCCCTCGATCGGGGTGTGATCGTCGTTGACCAGCTCCACGGCCAGCGTGTGCTGACCGTTCGCCCAGGCGCTCAGATCGACGGGTATCGTGTCGGAGCACGGCATCGCGATCATCCCCGCCATGCTCATCATGCCGCCCTGCGCCATGCCCGCCATGTCCAGATCGACGAACACGTGGTAGTGGCCGTAGCCCACCACGTTGCCCTTGCCCTCCAGCGTGCAGGATGCCTTGAAGTTCTGTGACTGGATCTTGAGGTCGAACTTCGGCCCAACCATCGCCTTGTCGGCCGGCGCGCTGATTGCGACCGAGGGCTTGGCCGCACCTGTCACCGCCGCGGGCAGCGGCCGCGCCTGCCCCGGTTCGTAGTCGAAGTCAACGGTGGTCGGCTCGCCGACGTCGTCGTGGGTGTTGCCCGCCAACACGACGATGAGCTGGTGCTTGCCGGGTTTGAGGCCGTCGCCGGAGATGGTAAAACTCGGGTCGCAGTAGAAGTTCGTCAGCACCGCCATGGTCATGCCATCGAGCATGGCATGAATGTGGCCCGCCCCGGCCTCGTCGGGAAGGCCCACGTCCGCACACTGCACCTTGTAGTTGGAGACGGACGTCGTGACCTTGAGGTCATTGTCGGTAATCTTCTGGCCCGCGGTCGGCGACATGATCTTGATACTCGGCGCGGCCTGCGCCACGACGCTACGCGGTCTTGTGCCGCCGCCTACCATCAACAGTATGGCTCCGCTTACGAGGATGGCACCGGTTGACCACTTCATTGGGCTGGTTCTCCTTCTTCGCCGCTCTTCGCCGCTGCGGCGGTGGCTGACACTCCTTATGCGGTAGCCGGACAAATGCTTCGGTGACGGCGATCACCGTTGCGCCGCCCGGGCCAGTCCGTGAGTGTGAGGCTTGTCACACGCAGGCGTGCCCGACCGTCGTTCCCTGCCGCATGACCGCACGCCATCAGAACCGAACGAGCAATACCCCGATGACGACCGCCACGGCTATGCCGAGCAACAGCGCGCCGACGTTCGGCATGCCCGCGAGCAGCAAGGCGACGTTGATGCCGATGCCGAGGAGCACAAGCCAGACCAGCGCCAGCGGACTGGTGACGCGATGCATGGCCTGGCTCTCCGCATCGACTGCTACAGCGACCGGCAGGAGCCGCTCGCCATGTTGCTGACGGGCTCGCGCATCGACCGCCAGTCCCAGTTCACCACCAGGCCGTAGTAGGTGAGGTCGGGAGTCACAGGCAACGAGAGGCTGTTTCCCATGACCCAGTCGTTTTGCGCTGTATCAACTTCGCGGAAGCTGCCGATGTCGAGTTGCGCCTTCAGCGTCGAGACCTGGACGTGGTAGTTGTCCACGTCCCGCAGCGCCGACCAGCTCCAGGTGAGTGTGCGGCCGTCTGCGCCGCACACCGGCGGGTAGATCGTGACGAAGGCGCCCATCGGCAGCGGCAGAATTGTGTGGCGCTGGCGTGCAGGCTCAACGCCCGTCGGTGCGAGATCGTCGTGACAACGGTCGGCCGCGGGCGGCGGGCCCCCGACCGGAACCGCGAGCATGCTCCAGACGGCGAGAAAACCGGCGACGGGTACAGCGACGGGCTTGCTGACCCGTGGCAGTGATAGAGCGGGAAGCGTTGGACGGTGCATGCGTTTGCCTCCTCTGCAAGCGCAGCGCGTTTCGCCGCGGCAGAAGGGTGCTGCCGCGCTTCCCACTCGGGGCTGCTTGTCCCGGCCGATCCCGATCTGCACCATTCCAAGTTCGAAGACAGTGACGGCGATCACCGATCCGAACAGTTCGGCTCGGCAGGCTCCGGTTGTGTGAACTCCGTCACGCCGGCATGTCGCGCGATGTCCGACGGGGCATGCGCCCACGCTGGAGCCCATAGGCGGTGTTCGGTGCGGTCACGAGAAACTGACGGCTCAACGGTGTGCCCGTGCCGCGCGCTGCAGCTGATACCCGCCAGCCGCTCCGGCTCGCAGCCTGCCAGCGTAACTCCCGCCGCGCGGCATCCGTGATTCCGATCACTGAGCGGAGCGCGTGTCGCGCGTATGCCTGATGTGCATGGTGAAGGAGGCGCGCGATGACTGGCTGCCAGCGCCGCGGCCGCGCACCAGCCGGCCTCACATCCGGCGCGTTCGTCCTTTCCGTGCTGCTGCTGGCTGCCAGCTGCAGCGGCGGCGCCAGGCACGCGGCCAGCGCGCCTCCTGCGGCCAGTGCATCCCCGACGGCAGGTTCGGCGATAGCTGCCGCGGCGCCCAACGAGCCGGTTCACTTCAGCAAGGCCGGCTGGAAGACCGACTTCACCCGCCACAGCGTCGATTTGCGGGAGATCGATTCAGGCGGCCCGTCGCGCGACGGCATCCCGCCGCTGGACAAGCCGGCGTTTCTGCCCGTGGCGGATGGCGATGCCTTTCTCAAAGATGTCGAACCCGTGATCGCCTTTGAGCACAACGGCGATGCCCGCGCCTATCCGCTGCAGATCCTCATCTGGCACGAGATCGTGAACGACACGGTCGGCAGCTTGCCCGTCACCGTGACCTTCTGCCCGCTCTGCAACACCGCGATCGTCTTCGACCGCACGCTCGACGGCCGCGTGCTCGATTTCGGCACCACCGGCAATCTGCGTGACTCGGACTTGGTGATGTACGACCGGCAGACCGAGTCCTGGTGGCAGCAGTTCGCCGGCGAGGCGATCGTCGGCGAGCTGACGGGAAAGAAACTGACGTACCTGCCCGCCGCGATCGTCTCCTGGTCCCAATTTAAGGAAACCTATCCGCAGGGCGAGGTGCTTTCGCGTGCCACGGGCTATGACCGGCCGTACGGCGAGAACCCGTACGCCGGCTACGATAACGCGGCCGATCCGCCCTTCCTCTACAACGGCAGCATCGACGGGCGCCTGCTGCCGAAGGAGCGCGTCGTTACGGTGGCGATCAACGATGAGGCGGTCGCGTACCCGTTCAACGTGCTGCAAAAGGCCCGGGTGGTGAACGACACCGTTGGCAACGAGCCGGTCGTGATCTTCTGGCAGAAGGGCACCGCCTCGGCGCTCGACGGCGAGGTGATCGCAAAATCCGCGGATATCGGCAGCGCGACGGTGTTCAGCGCGGCGATCGACGGCCGTCGCCTGACCTTCAACGCAGAGAGCGGCGGCTTCACGGATGCGGAGAGCGGAAGTCACTGGAGCGTGCTTGGCCGCGCCACCGCCGGCCCCTTGAACGGCCGGCAGTTGCAGCCTGTCGTGCACGGGAACCCCTTCTGGTTCGCCGCCGCCGCTGCCTATCCGAAGATTCGCGTTTTCGCACCGTAGCTGGCTGGCACGCGGCAACCCGCGCAGCGCGGGACAGGTCGTCAGCCGCCGAGCTGCGCCAGCGCCTCAAGGATCGCTCCCGACGTGATCCCGTCGTGGGAGGCGCTCCAGACCGCTCTTCCTCCGCGAAAGAGGATGATCTGCGGAGATGCGTGCTTGATTCCGCTGATCCGCGCGACCTCCTGACCCAGCTACGGGAAGGCGGCAACGTCGATGCGAGCAGTCGCGACTCCACTCTGCACGATCTGGGCAGCAGCGAAGTTGCTGATTGGGCAGTACGGATCGTCGAGGAACAGGAGCATCGGACCGTGTTCGGAGACGCGCGCGAGTTGTTCAATATCCGCGGCACTCGAGACGGCGCCGAACCGCGCAACAGCTTTTGTCGAAGACCTTCTCCTCATGCTGCCTCCATAGATCCCGCCACGGCCGGTCGGTCCACGCTCTTTGTGCCCGGTATTTCCCGGTCTCGGCAAGACCAACACTCGGGGCGCCCGTCGTTGCTGCGCGGTGATCGCGATCACCGCGCGCGGCTTGAGCGCGTGCACAATGGCCGTAGCGATGCCCCGGCGGTGCGGCCACGGCGCTCAGCCTGATGACCGGCCGCCTCGTCTTTGTGGCGCCTGCAGTGCGCCTCACTGCTGCTCGCTTCGCCAGGGAGCATACCCGGAGAGAGGCCGAAGCGCGTGGGAAGCATAGGTAGTTGGGCGGTGAGTCGGCCTGGCCGCGTGGCACGGCCGTCAGGCCTCGTCGTGCTCGTTGCCGCCGTCGCCGCGGTCACCATCTCCACCGCTTGCGGGTCGACCAGCAGCGGGGTTGCACATACCAACGGACAGTCCGGCTCGCCAGCGAGCGTACAGACTGCCCCGCAGGCGCCCGCACAGCAGGCCACGCAGCGAACGGACGGCTTCCTGATCGTTGCCTATCAGGGTCAGGATACCCTTGGCGGGGATCGGCTGGACTTCAGCCAGTTGTTGGGGCGAGGCAAGCCCGTAGTGCTCAACTTCTGGGCCGGCCTCTGCCCGCCGTGCCGGCAGGAGATGCCCGGCTTCCAGCATGCGTACGACGGGTTCAACGGCGCCGTCATCCTTGTGGGCGTCGATGTCGGACCGTTCATCGGGTTGGGCTCCCATGATGATGCGCGCCGGCTGCTCCAGCAGCTCAACATCCGCTACCCGGCCGGCTATGCGCTGACCGCGGAGGCGCTTCGCGAGTTCGACGTGCGCAGCATGCCGACCACCGTGCTGTTCGACGGGCGCGGCCGCATCGTGACGCGGCACTCCGGCTACTATGCCGAGGACCAGTTGCGCGCCGACATCCAACGGCTGCTGGCTGCAGCTGGTCAGTAGGCCGGTACGAGCGAGGATCGGAGTGCGGCATGAGCTGGCCGCCGGCAGCACGGAGCAGGGACAGCTATGGCCCTGGCGGCTTCGACACCGCTTGCTCCCGATCGGGCTGCCCGCGGCGGCGTTGGCTGCGGCCGTGATCGGCGCCCTGCTGACCGACTCACGCACCGGGGGCGTCACGGGCGGCGTCGAGCGCTTCTCGTCCTCCAGCGGCGGCTACCTCGCCAGCCTCAGCAACCTCCTCCCGCTCGGCTACGCCTTCGGCGCCGGCATGGTCTCTGCCGTGAACCCCTGCGGCTTTCCCATGCTGCCCGCTTACCTTGGGTTCTACCTCGGAGAGAACGACGGCGGCGCTGCCCGGCCCTCGAACCTCATGCCGCGCCTGGCCCGTGCGGTGCTGGTAAGCGCCAGCGTGACCGCCGGGTTCGTCCTGCTGTTTGCAGTCATCGGGCTGCTGATCAGCAGCGGCGCGCAGGCGCTCTCGACGGCGTTCCCCTGGGTCGGTCTTGCCGTCGGCGTCGTGCTCCTCGCAACAGGCGGCTGGATGCTGAGCGGCCGGGAGATCTACAGCTCAATCGGCGCGCGCCTCGCCGTCCGTGTCGCGGGAACCCGGGAAGCGAGCGTGCGCGGGTACTTCGTGTTCGGGCTGAGCTACGGGGTCGCCTCACTCAGTTGCACCTTACCGATCTTCCTGGCCGCGGCCGGCGGCAGCATCGCCGTCTCGAACCTGCCCGACGCCTTCGCGCAGTTCGTGCTCTACGGCCTGGGCATGGGTACCGTCATCGCCGCGCTGACGCTGAGCGTCGCCCTGCTCAGGTCCGCGGCGGTGGGCAAGGTGCGAACCGTCCTGCCGTACGTCGAACCCGCTGGAGCGTTCCTCCTCGTCGCTGCAGGCGGCTATATCGTCTACTACTGGCTCACTCAGGGCGGACTGCTGGACAAGCTGCGCTAAGCCGGTGGTCATGACCCGTGCTCGCTTGCCTTCTGCCTTCCGTTGCCCGCCGCAGGGGCAGCGTTACGTACGCCGGCTTGTGTTGCCAAATGCCGCCTGGAAGTCGGCGAGCGCTTTGGGACCGGCGCGCCCCAGCACCCTCGCGCTCAATTCTGGAGCGTAGCCTGACACGTAACTGATCTTCTCCGTGTACGAGGCACGCAGACGCATTCCCTTCGCTGCCGCCTCATCTAGCTGTACCATGCTCTCCAGCATCGCTTCGATCTCGCCATGGTGCGTCCACATCGACTTGTAGACGATCCGCCCATCCTTCGCCACAATGTACACCATGTTCGGCATCTCGCCATAGGCGCGGTGCACGGTGCCTTCGAGGTCATCGACGAGTAGTCGCGTCCTGATATCATCTTGCTCGCGACACTCACACGCATATTGAACCTTTTGCCGCCAGTCACGGTGCTCGTGGTAGTGCTCGCCCGGATGGGGCTCGCGGACGTAGATGGTCAGAAACTCGAAGCCCTTGTCGCGGAAGCGCTCGCAGAGCCGATTCATGGGCGAGACCTCACCCACGAAGGGCGGTCAGGTGATCGCCCCAAACTCGAGCAGCACGTGCTTCTCGTCACGATAGGCCGAGAGCCGGATGCGTTGACCCTCGGACGTGGGCAGCTCAAAGTCCGGCGCCGTGTCGCCAACTCGCAGAAGGCTCTGAAAGGCTTTGGTCGTGCCTCGCGCCTCGGAAGTAGTAAAGGTCGAGTAGTTGTACGCTGCTGTCCCGGTCATGACGGTGTCTTCCTCGCTTCGTGATAGGGGAGCTACTTCTCATCGCTCCCATGCGGCTTCTGCTGGGTCAGTGTGCGACCGTCAGCATACCGTTGTACAGTCCGCCACCGGCCGGCGGTGAACTGGCTCACGCAAACGCTGCTGCACGGCCATGGCGGCAACGAAGCGATGAGGTGCTTCCATTGCCGTCGCCATCCCATGATCTTGCACGGCTCGTCGTCTGCGCCTGGGCCGCAGGTCCGATCGCCTGATCTCGCTGTCAGATGTCATGCCGGCGCTGCTGTGCAACGGTTCTCTGCGCGCGATGGCGCAATCGCCTACTGGCGGCGCACCGTCGCCGCTTGCGCCTTGAGGTAGCGGTCAGCCATCGCGACGGTGCGCTCAAGCTGCTGCCGATCTTCCGGGTCGTGCATGCGTTCGGCGAGCGTCGCGACGGCAGTGCGCACCGCGCGCAGATACAGCCCGAGGTTCTCGATCCGGAAGGCGCGCTCACTCGGTTGCGGCGCGATGTGCGGCACGGGTCCCGTGGCGGATTGCCGCGCGGGCAGACTCAGTGATTCGAGCGCCGCGAGCACGTCGCCGTCGTCCGGTCGGTCCATAAAGTCGTCGCTTTCGTGACGGTAGACTTCACGCCCGTCCGGCGCAATCACGAAGATCGCCGGCTTCGCGATCGATTGGGCAGCGTTCCAGGAATCGTACGGCTTCAGCACCTGCTCGCCGCCCGGGTCGCTCAATAACGGAAATGGCAGCTGCAGCTTCTCGACCATGGCGGCGTTCGCGGCCGGCGGATCGACGCTGATCGCCGCGACCTGCCCACCCCGCCGGGTGAAGGCACCGTACTCGCGAGCGATGGCGGCCAACTGGCCGTTGCAGTACGGTCACCAATCGCCCCGATACAGCACGAGCACGACGGCTCCGTCCTTCAGCGCATTGGCAAGCGACCACGCATTGCCCGCCTGGTCGACAACCGTGAAGTCACGCATCGACGTGTCCTCCGTGCGTGTCCGGCTCTCCGAGGCACTCATTCTCCGTGCTCCGGCCATATCCAGAACGTGATCTCGATCACCGAGTCGGGTATCGGCGCTCGCTGTCGGTTCGCATGGCAACCGCGCTGGCGGCCAACGGCGGATCGAGACGCCCGGCTCTCTCATCGACGCTCGCTTGCGGCTGCGACCGCCCGATCAACGGCGTAGGGCGAACGTGGTATGACCAGCCAGCTCTGGTTCAGCAGGCCACGACGGTACCTGGTCGCCCTCGAGTCTGGGAGTGCGGTGTCGCCGGCTACAGCTACCGTTGCGCCGTTCGATACTCACAGCGATGGAACGGACATGGGCACGTAAGCGGGGTACGCGGGCCGGCCGCCGCAGCGGCGGGGCTCGACTCCTCACGCTGCTTGCAATCACCACCGCGGCGATGGCAGTGCTGGTAGCCGCGCTGCCGGCCGAACGCGCGCTCGGCGCACTGCTCCTGCTCTATCTGGGCGCCGCGGCGGCCGGTGAGGCGTGGCTCGGCGAGGCACGGCGGTCCCTGCCGGTGCAGTACTCGACCTACCTCGTGCTCCTCGCCATCGCAGGGGGCCATGGCGCCGCCGCACCGTTCATCGCGGTAACCGCCATCATCGTGCGCTGGCTGCAGGGACGGCGACACAGCGCGCCGTCAGTCGTGGCATGTGTCCTGCCCGTCGCCGCCGGCGGTGCCTGGCTCAGCAGTCAGGCGATACCCTCGACCTCGTTGGGCGCTATGAGCGACGACGTGCAGGTGTTCGCGACTGCATTGATCGCCGCCGTGTCGTTCGTGTTGATCAACGCCTCCCTGGTGTCGCTCGTCACGGCCTGTGACGCACCGTGCGTGGCGTGGCTGCGGCTCCAGCAACATGCCGGCTCGCTGCTGCGCCGCCACGTGGAGGCCGCGGTGGTGGCGGGAGCGGCGATCGCAATCTGCAACCACTTCCTCAGGGCAAATGGCCTCGTGCTCCTCCTCAGCACGTACGTCGCGCTCGGGGTGTTCGTCCGAGCGCAGTGGCAGCGCCACCAGCGCGAGCGGCTGGCCCTTGAGGCGCTTGTGCGCTCGATCGGCTGGAAAGACGCGTACACGGCGGGCCATGTGATGCGTGTCGGGGAGCTGGCGATGCAGCTGGGCGGCGAGCTGGGACTGGCGTGCGATGCGGTGGAACGGCTCGGCTTCGCCGCCCGCGTCCACGACCTGGGCAAGGTCACCGTGCCTGACGAGCTGCTGCGGCTACCGGGGGCGCTCGATCCCGGCCAGCGCACCCTGATGGAGAGCCACACCCTCGGCGGCGAGGCGCTGCTCCAGGGGCTCGGCGGCATATGCGAGGCCGCACTGGTCGCGGGTGGACACCATGAGCGCTGGGATGGAACCGGCTATCCGCGGCAGCTGGCTGGCACGGCGATCCCTCTGGTCGCGAGAATCACGGCCGTCGCGGATGCCTGGGATGCGATGACCTCGAACCGTCCCTACCGTCAGGCGCTTCCTGAAGCGCGGGCCGGGCTGGAGATCGAGCACGGCTGCGGAACGCAATTCGACCCAGCGGTCGTGGCTGCGTTCGCACGCATACGCGCTGGTGGGCGCATGTCCTGGAGTCTCGTAAGCGCGTCGGACGCGGCGCCGATTGTCCAGTAACCTGCTGCGACTCGCGTAGATGCTGTCGCTCCCGATATCCGTTCCAGCACCTGCTCACATCGCCTGTTGCCCGAAGCTACGGCGTCACTTCCAGGTTCGCAGATCCTGGTGATCACGATCACAGAGTGCTTCCGGCCCACCGGGATAATGGCCGTAGCGGTTCCGCTGCCCCCGGTCGGCAGCAGGAAGGTCGGTTGATCTGAAGCACACGGCGTGTACCGTATTGACCCACCCACCCCGGCGCCCGCCGGATCGAGGAGAATGAGGAGAACGAGGAAGACCTTCTCCATGAGCCGCGACTTCACCCGGCTGAGGCGGATACGCCCGGCAACGCTCGGTAGAGTGGTCATGCTCGTGGGGATCGCGGCCGTGGTGCTTGGCGTGCTGATCGGCCGTGGCCAGACGTCGCGGTCTGCTGGCGGCCGCGTCGATCAGGCCGCTGCTGGTATCAGCGGCATCCGGCTTGCGGTGCCCGATTTTCGCCTGACCGCCGCTCGCTTCGCGGGTGGAGGCGAATTTATCCTCTCGCAGCGGGCGGCGAACCCCACGATTCTCTATGGTATGGCGGCCTGGTGCGGCTCCTGTATCGGGCAGGCCAGAACGCTCGTGCAGCTCAAGCGCGAGCTGGGAGATCGCGTCAATCTGGTGGTAGTCGACATCGATCCAAACGACACCGAGGCCAATCTGGACGGGTTCGCTCGCGCTGCCGGCGGCCCCCTCGGGATCTGGGCTATTGACCGTGACGGTACGGTGACCAGGCCCTATAGGATTGCTTATCTGCACACGACTATCGTGATCAGGGATGGCCAAGAACGCTCGCGATCGCTGACCGACGAATCCCTCGATCAGCTGCGAACCGCCGTGGAGTAACGGCGCCTCGGCGAGCGTTCAGGGTTCGCCGTGCAAGGGAAACTGCCGTCCGCCCCTGGCTGGAGCAGCGCGACGGGTCGAGGTGGGCCTTTCTCAGCCTGCCCATTCCGCCCGTCGAACCGGCGCAGGCTACACGCTGCACATGGATGGGACAGTGAATGTAGCGGCTGACGCCGAGCCGGCATGCTGCGCCATCTGCGGCCGGCGCGTGCCGCCGGGTTACCGCCTCCGCGGCGGTGAAACACGTTGCTGGCGCCATGTGGTCCAGCACCCGGCCGTATGGCGGCGTTCGCTGGCCACCGCGGCCATCGTCGGCACCATCCTGACTACCATCAACCAGGGCAACTTTATCCTGAGCCATGGCTTCTCTCACGAGATCCTGCTCAAGATGGGGCTGACGTACTGCGTGCCGTTCTGCGTATCCACCTCGGGCGCGCTCGGCGCGGCGCGCATCCGCACGCGGCAGTGAGCGGCAGCGCGCTCGATCGGCGGCTCGTTCCATACGCTCGGCGGCGGGCGCATCCCTGATGCTTCGGGCCCGCGACACTGCGTCGGCCTGTCGAAGGGATCTCCGACGGGGCGGCAGCAGATCGCCAGGTTGCCCCTATTCCCTTTACCGGCGCCATCGGATACCCTGCTAAGGTGCGTCGTGAACGGACGGCGTTCTGTGGTGCATTGCGTCCGGCTGTCCCGCCGGGCGAGGATTGAAATAAACGCCAGGTCGGATGACCCGAAGCGTGATGACAGCCGGAGTACCGTGGCGCCGGGCGAGCCCGGCGCCACGCCGGTTTCGATCAACAAGTACGGCGTCCGGCCTTTCACTGCGACTTCGAGGAGACGGTCCGTTGCCCACAATCAGCCAGTTGGTGCGCAAGGGCAGAGAGAAATCGGTCAAGAAGACGAAGGCCCCCGCCTTCCGCTTCACCTATAACGCGCTCACCAATCGCACGAGCCGCGGTGAGGGTTCGCCGCAGAAGCGCGGCGTCTGCATGCAGGTGCGCACCGTTACGCCGAAGAAGCCGAACTCCGCGCTGCGCAAAGTGGCGCGCGTGCGGCTCAGTAACGGCATCGAGGTTACGGCCTACATTCCGGGCGAGGGCCACAGCCTGCAGGAGCACAGCGTGGTGCTGGTGCGCGGCGGCCGCGTCAAGGATCTGCCGGGCGTGCGCTACCACATCATTCGCGGCGCGCTCGACGCGCAGGGCGTAAACGGGCGTAAGCGCGGCCGCAGCAAGTACGGCACGCGCAAGAAGTAGCGAATAGGTGCGGCCGTCCAGCCGGGCGGCCGCCAGCAGCGTGTGGCGGGCAGCTCGACGCCTCGCTCAATTTCAGATGGTGGGCGGAGCCCGCCATGAAGAACTTTTGGGGACGAAGAGAGGAGGGCGCCTCAAACGGCGGATAGCGCGGTTTGATCCGACATGGCCGCTCCGCGGCCATCTTGCCACGCAAGTGGAAACAGGACGAGCGGCTGTTCGGGCGCCCACGCGGAGCTAGAGAGATGCCACGGCGAGCCAGAGTGGTCAGGCGCGAGGTCATGGCCGATCCGCGCTACCAGAGCAAAACCGTCTCGATGTTCATCAATAAGCTGATGCTGTGCGGCAAAAAGAGCACGGCCGAGCGGATCATGTACAACGCGTTCGACCGCATCGGCGAGACGACGCATCGCAATCCGCTGGACACCTTCGAGCAGGCAGTGCGCAACGCCACGCCGCTCGTCGAGGTCAAGCCGCGGCGCGTCGGCGGCGCGACGTATCAGGTACCGGTGGACATCCGCGGCGAGCGGCGTATGGCGCTGGCGATCCGCTGGCTGCTGCGTTCGGCGCGTTCGCGCACCGGCCACTCGATGGCCGAGCGGCTCTCCGCCGAGCTGATGGACGCCTCGAACAACCAGGGCGCCACGATCAAGCGGCGCGAAGATACGCACCGTATGGCCGAGGCCAACCGGGCCTTCGTGCACTACCGCTGGTAGTGGTGAGCAGCGGCCGCCAGCGCAGGGAATGCGCCTGGCGGCCGGCCATTGGAAGACAGCGAGCAACTCAGCAAGTGCGCCGGAGGCTTCCGGCGCCCCGTGCTGCCCGGAGAGGCCGGGGCACGGGTCTAGCGCTGGAACAGGAGTCCGGGGGTTTGTCCCCTCGATACAGGTATGGCACGGCAAGTACCAATCGGCCGCATTCGGAACATCGGGATCATCGCCCACATCGACGCCGGTAAAACGACGGTGACGGAGCGCATCCTGTTCTATACCGGCCGCACCTATAAAATCGGCGAGGTCCATGAAGGCACGGCCGTCATGGACTACATGGAGCAGGAGCGCGAGCGCGGCATTACGATCACCGCCAGCGCGACGACTGCCGAGTGGCTCGGCCATCAGATCAACATCATCGATACGCCCGGCCACGTCGACTTCACCGTCGAGGTCGAGCGCTCGCTGCGCGTGCTCGATGGCGGCGTGGTCGTCTTCGACGCCGTGGCCGGCGTCGAGCCGCAGTCGGAAACGGTCTGGCGCCAGGCCGACCGCTACAACGTGCCGCGCGTCTGCTTCGTCAACAAGATGGACCGCATCGGCGCCGACTACTGGCGCACGGTCGAGATGATCACGGAGCGGCTGGGCGCCAAGCCCGTGCCGCTGCACCTGCCGATCGGCGCCGAGGCCGACTTCGCAGGCGTGATCGACCTGGTCGAGGAGCGCGCCTGGTACTTCTCCGGCGACCGCAACGACGCGCCCGAAGAACGGCCGGTTCCGGAGAACCTGGCGGCCGCCGTCGCGCTCCAACGCGAGAAGTTGATCGAGCGCGTCTCCGAAGAGGACGAGCAGCTCGAGATCAGCTTCATCGAGGGGCGCGAGATCACGCTCGAAGAGCTGAAGAAGGGCATCCGCCGCGCCACGATCGCCGGCCGCATCGCGCCGGTGCTCTGCGGCAGCGCCCTCAAGAACAAGGGCGTGCAACTGCTGCTGGACGCCGTCGTGGCGCTGCTGCCTGCGCCGGTGGATATCCCGCCGGTCACGGGCTTGAACCCGAAGACCGACGCAGAGGTCGTGCGGCACGCGGACGAAGACGAGCCGCTGGCTGCCCTCGCCTTCAAGATCGTCACCGACCCGTTCGTCGGCCGGCTGGCCTACGTGCGCGTCTATTCGGGCAGGCTCGCCGCGAAGTCGCAGACGCTGAACACCACGCGCAACCGCCGCGAGCAGATCGGCCGCCTCGTGCGTATGCACGCCGACAAGCGCGAGGACATCACCGAGGTCTACGCCGGCGATATCGCCGCGATCATCGGCCCCAAAGAGACGTTCACCGGCGACACGCTCAGCGACCCGAACAATCAGGTCGTGCTGGAAGCGGTCAAGTTCCCGGAGCCGGTGATCCAGATCGCGATCGAGCCGAAGACCAAAGACGACCAGGACAAGATGGGCGCGGCGCTCAGCAAGCTGGCCGAGGAAGACCCGACCTTCCGCGTCAGCTTCAACGTCGAGACCGGCCAGACCCTGATCGCCGGCATGGGCGAGCTGCACCTCGAGGTGATCGTCGACCGGCTGCGGCGCGAGTTCAAAGTCGATGCCAACGTCGGCCGGCCGCAGGTGAGCTACCGCGAGGCGATCACGCGTCCCGGCCAGGCGCACACACGCTTCGTGCGCCAGACCGGCGGCCGCGGCCAGTTCGCGGACTGCGAGCTGTTGCTCGCCCCGCGCGAGCGCGGCGCCGGCTACGAGTTCCAGGACAAGACCTCGGGCGGCGTGGTACCGCGCGAGTACGTGCCCGCGATCAATCACGGCGCCCGCGAGGCGCTGGAGAACGGCATCATCGCCGGCTTTCCGATGGTCGACGTCTCCGTGACGCTGCTCGACGGCAGCTATCACCCGGTGGACTCGTCGGAGATGGCGTTCAGAACCTGCGCCTCGATGTGTGTCAAGGACGCGGTCAAGAAGGCCGGCGGCGTGCTGCTCGAGCCGATCATGAAGGTCGAGGTCGTCACACCGGAGGACTTCTTCGGCGATGTGCTCGGCGATCTCAACTCCCGCCGCGGCATGATCCAGGGCTCGGAAGTACGCGGCAATACGCAGGTCGTGCGGGCGTTGGTGCCGCTGGCGGAGATGTTCGGCTACACGACCGACCTCCGCTCGATGACCCAGGGCCGCGCGACCAACACGATGGAGTTCGATCACTACGAGGCGGTGCCGGAGAACCTGGCCCGCACGCTGATCAAGAGCAACAGTTAAACGAGTGGAGTCCGCACACGCCGGAAGCGGTGCGGACTTCTTTATGGCCGCCGGCACGGCCGGCATAACGCGAGTCGAAGCAGGCGAGGCGCCCCGCGCGTCGTGGCAGGAGGGTCGAGGATCATGGCGAAGGTGAAATATGTGCGGACGAAGCCGCATGTGAACGTGGGCACGATCGGGCACGTGGACCACGGCAAGACCACGCTGACGGCGGCGATTACCAAAGTGCTCGCCCTGCGCGGCGAGGCGCAGTTCCGCAGCTTTGACTCCA
>Ga0207416_1001042_pt1 | contig 40032 bp, 32 predicted proteins | sample PaiPotPPM11metaG_FD_184107 | JGI IMG/M metagenome (GOLD analysis project Ga0207416, IMG submission 184107) | Iron sulfur acid spring bacterial and archeal communities from Banff, Canada, to study Microbial Dark Matter (Phase II) - Paint Pots PPM... ...
GCCGCCCACGCCGCCGAAGCGGCTGGCGTCGCCCACGCCGCCCGCGCCGCCCGCGCCGCCCGCGGCGATAGCCTGGCCGCCGCCGCCGCCGCCGCCATTGGGGCTACCTGCTCCCTGTCCACCGTTGCCGGTGAGGCCCGCGCCGCCCCCGCCGCCGGCGGTGGTATCTAAAGACGCTCCGCCGGCGCCGCCATCGGTGGCGCTGCCCGCGGTGACGACGACCGCGGCATCCTCCGGGCCATCACAGCCGGGGCCCGCGCCGCCGCCGGCGGCGACGAGGAGATTGCTGGTGGAGACGATGCCCGTGCCGCTCCACGCGAAGGAGCCGCCGCCCCCGCCGCCGGGATTGGCGCTGCCTGCTCCCTTTCCACCCTTGCCGCCCACGAGGATGGTGAGCTGCTCGTTTGCCGTCACGGCAAAGTCGCCCTGGATGACGGCGCCATGTCCCTCGCCGGATGCCCCGGTGGCCTGGATGGTGATCGCCGTCACGCCGGCCGGGACCGTGTACGTCTGCAGCTTCCCCGTGTAGCTGAAGGTCTGGGGCGCTGGCGCCGGCGCCGCCCCAGCACGGCCGGGCGCCCACGCCGCCGCGAGCGCGAGGACCGCCATGGCGGCCAGCGCCCTGAACCACGCCGACATCCTGGTCATGCCGTGCCTCCTCACTCTGCGCGTGTACGGGGACGCGAGCCGTTCGCCGGCGCCGCCCATCTCCAGGATGCGCCGTCGCTGCCGCCGGCGCCAGGCACGCGGCCGCACACTTCCCATACAGTGCGCTCGCACAGTTGCCTCGTGCTACAATCCGGTACCCGCGCGCGAACATGATCGGACGCTTCGAACGGATACCGAAAGCGTCCGCTCCCGGTGCTGTCGCCGAGCCATCGATGGGTACAGACGCTGGCATGCAAGAGCAGCCACCCGCTTTCGGTGAGCAGTTGCGCACCTACCGTGCGCGGGCGGGCCTCACCCAGGAGGCGCTGGCCGAGCGCGTCGGACTGGCGGCGTCGACGATCAGCGCGCTGGAGCGCGGGGCGCGCCGGCGGCCCTACCCGCACACGCGCCAGTGGCTGGCGGAAGCCCTGGGGCTGTCGAAGGCCGAGCAGGCCGCCTTCTTCGCCGAGCGACCGGTTGCCAGGGCCGCCGGCGCCGAGTCCTCGACACCCTCCCCCCCGGCGCGAACCAATCTCCCTGCGCCGCGCACCCCGTTGATCGGCCGGGCGCGCGAGGCCGCGGCGCTGCGCGCGCTCATCCTGCAGGACCAGACGCGACTGGTGACCCTGACCGGTGTGGGCGGCTGCGGCAAGACCCGCCTGGCGCTGCAGGTCGCCGCCGACCTGCAAGCGGCGCTCCCCGGCGGCGCCTGGTTGGCCGAGCTCGCACCGATAACCGACCCCGGGGTGGTACCCCAGGCGGTGGCCGCGGCGCTCGGCATCCAGGACACGTCGGCGGCGCCACTCGTCGACACACTGCTGACCTGGCTGGGCCGGCAGCCACTCCTGCTCGTGCTGGACAACTGCGAGCATCTGGTCGACGCCTGCGCCGAGCTGGCCGAGCGCCTGCTGTCGTCCTGCCCAAGCCTGCGCCTCCTCGCCACCAGCCGCGAGCCGCTGCAAGTCGCTGGCGAGCGCCAATGGCGCGTGCCGGCCCTCGCCGCGCCCGAGCTCGACGAAGCGGTCGCGCTGGCGGAGCTGGCCGCCTACCCGGCCGTCCAGCTGTTTGTGGTGCGAGCACAGGCCGTCGCGCCCGGGTTCCGCCTGACCGAGGCGAACGCGGCGACGATCGGGCAGGTCTGCGCCCGTCTGGAGGGGCTGCCCCTGGCGCTGGAGCTGGCGGCGGCGCGCGCGCGGGTGCTGGCCATCGAGCAGATCCTGGACCGGCTGGACGACGCGCTGCGACTGCTGACCGGGGGCGGCCGGGCGGCGCCGACGCGACAGCAGACGATGCGCGCGGCGCTGGACTGGAGCTACAGCCTGCTGACCCCGGCCGAGCAGGCCGTGTTCGAGCGGCTGGCGGTGTTCGCGGGCGGCTGCGATCTGGAGGCCGCCGAGGCGGCGTGTATCGGAGCTGACTTGCCTCCCGACGAGGTGCTGGACGTGCTGTCCCGGCTGGTGGATAAGTCGCCGCTTTTGGTGGAGGAGCGGACGGCGACGGCGCGCTACCGCCTGCTGGAGCCCGTGCGGCAGTATGCCCTGGCGCGCCTGAAGGACAGCGGCGGGCTGGAGCTCGTCCGGGCGGCACACGCCGCCCACTATCGCGCCCTGGCCGATCGGGCAGCCCCGGCGCTGCGCGGTCCGGCCCAGGTCGCCTGGCTGAACCGGCTGGAAGGTGAGCGGGATAACCTGCGGGCGGCGCTCCACTACGCAGCCTCTTCCGGTGAGGTGGAGTCCGCGCTGCGACTGGCCGTGGCGCTGGCCCCGTTCTGGGATGCGCACGGTCATCTGAGTGAGGGGCGACGCTGGCTGGACACGCTGCTCGCCTCTCCCTTGGCCGCTGCCGTCCCCGCGACGCTGCGTGCCAGGACGCTGCTTGCCGGCGGGCGGCTGGCGCAGTGGCAGACCGACCTGGAAGCGGCGGCGGTGCTCCTGGAGGAGTGCCTCGCCCTGGCGCGACCACTCCACGACCGCCCGCTGATCGCCGAGGCGCTCGTCTACCTGGGCGCGGTGCGGCGGCGTCAGGGTTCGCTCGCCAGTTCGGTTCTGCTCTTGGAGCAGAGCCTGGCATTGTATGGGGACGCGGACGATCCGTGGGGCGTCGCCCTCGCGCTCACGACCCTCGCCGTCACCATCCGGTTTCAGGGCGATGCCGCGCGCTCCGCGACGCTCCTGGAGGAGAGCCTGGAACGCTTTCGCCAGGTTGGGGACGTCCGCTGGATCGCCATCACCCTGACCATGTTGGGGTACGCTCTCCTCCGACAGGGCGGTCCGGACCGGGCAGGGAGGCTCATCCTGGAGGGGCTGGCCGGGCATCGCGCCGTGGGCGACCGGGCGTTCCTTATTTTCGGCCTCCTGGATATGGCGGCGGTATACGCCGCTCAGGGGCAGCCGAGGCGGGCTGCCCGGATGCTGGGAGCAATGGCGGCGTTGTGCGAGACCTTAGGTGTCGGGCTGGCCCCAATGAACCGGGCGGACCATGATCCCGTTGTCGTGACGTTACGGGGCCAACTGGGCGAGCCTGATTTCGAGAGGGCGTGGACGGCAGGACGAGCGCTGACCCTGGACCAGGCCCTGCAGGAAGCTCTGGCTCCGGTCGCGCCCGCCTCGTCGCGCCTTGCCGCCGCGACCTCGCCCGGCGGTCCACCTGAGCCGCTTACATCGCGAGAAGAGGAGGTGGCGCGCCTGCTGGCGCGAGGGCTAACCGACCGCCAGATCGCCGATGCGCTGGTGATCAGCATACGCACGGTCGGGGTCCACGTGCAGCACCTGATCGCCAAGCTCGGCGTCCGCTCCCGCTGGCAAGTCGCGGACTGGGCGGCGCAGCGCCCGGGCGAGCGGGATACCGGCCGGCGCGCTATGGCTCCTCGCGAGCCGGCGCCGGCTACGTAAATTCCGTAGTAGCCCGGCGTTACCGCGAGGAGATACGCTCCGAGGGACTACGCAATCTCCCGATGCCGGATTGGAGCCCCACAGCCTAGACTGACAGTCGCCCGCTCGAACGCGGGTGACAAGCAGGCTGTGGGAGGAGCCGATGTACGCCACCATCCGCCGCTACGACCACGTGGCCGGTTCCGTGGACGACGTGATGCCCGACGGTCGGCGTCTGGCGACCGCCGTCAGTCGCGTGCCCGGCTTTGTGTCGTTCGCGCTGCTGGACTCGGGCGACGGCGTGCTCGTGGCGGTGAGCATCTTCGATGACCCGACCGGCCTGGCGGACGCGGAGCGGCTGGTCGAGCGGTGGGCGACGGACCGGCAAGCCGGACCACTCTCAAGCCCAGTCGTGGCGATCACGGGCGAGGTCATTGTCCAGAAGGGCATGTAGGCCCAGTATGGATTAGGCGCCGTACCCTCCCTCCGGGCGCGTTAGCCGATGCGTCCGGCAAGTTCAGGTGGCATTGGACCCCTGGCGACTAAAGTCGCGGGCTACGACCTGCGAAGCCCGCCTTCGCGGGCTGGATCGGACGGGCCGCCACCATGCGGATCTGCCCCCTGGGAGTCCGCGCAGGCGGACTTCGCCGCGGTGTAGCCCGCGACTTTAGTCGCCGGGGGTCCGTAGCCACCGGAAGCCCCCCGAACTTGGCGGACGCACCATTTAGTCCCCAGGCGGCGCACACCGGCAAGCGGCGCCTTGGCCCTTACAATGAAAGGATGCGGCGTACTCAGCCACCCGGTAGAGGTCGGTGCTCTTGCGTCCGCCTATCTAGGCGTCGGGTAGCCGCGAGTCTTTGTGTGTGGCTGGCCGCGACCCTGCTCGGCGCCTGCGGGCGGACGACTGCCGGAACTACGCTCCCACTTTCTCCCGCTCGCCTTTCGCTCCCGGGCCGGGCCGTCCCGGCCACGGAGACCGGCCAGACGCAGATCCCGTCGCCCGTCGCCGCGGCCACGCCGACGCCCAGTCCCACCATAGAGCCAACGCCGGATCCGATAAACCTGCCCACGATTGCGACTGTGCCATCGCCCATTCCCAGCCGGAGCGAATTCAATCCCGACCCTCAGCGCCTTCAGCCGGGTGGGCCGCCCCACGATCCGGGGCCGCTCGATTGGGCGCATGCGGGGCCGTACCTTGGTCCCGGCTTCGCCGGCTCCGAGTTGGCGACCTTCAGCTCCAAGCAACCGTTGGTCACGACCTACTACTTCTACTGGGACGATCTCACGAAGCCTGCCTACTTAGATCCTGGCCGGACGCTCCATCAGCCGGACCCGTTGCACTACAGTTTTCTTCTTCCGGCTAGCCACCGGCGACAGTTCGAGGATATGCAGGCCGCTGGGATTGACTTCGCCGTGGCGGTCTACTGGGGCGAGCCGGGCCATCCCGGCCGGTCGTTCAACCCGATCCCGGGACACGACTGGAGCACCGAGGGCATCCGGCCGATGGTCGACGCGCTGGATCAGATGGCGGTGGCCGGCCACCCCTTCAAGCTCGGGATGTTTTACGACACGACGATCATGGCCAATGCCGATCTGACTACGCCCGATGGGAAGGCGTACTTCTACGCCAACGTGCGCGACTTCTTCTCACGCATCCCGCCGCGCCACTGGGCCGCAATCGACGGCAAACCGATCGTCTGGCTCTACGACACCCTCTGGGTTGCCAGGCTCGATCAGTCGAGTCTTGACGACCTCTCCGCTCGCTTCGCGCGAGACTTCGGCGGCCTGCGACCCTACATCGTTCGCGAAGTGCAATGGGAGAGCAGCAAGGGCGTCAGCCCACAGCAGGTGCTGCACAGCGACGGCCTCTACGGCTGGGGCGCCGCGGCGAACGGCTACAACCCCGACCCCAAGCTGACCGTTGCCGAAGTTGGGCCGGGTTTCGGCAGCGCCGCGGACTGCCGTGGCAACAGTGGGGGACACTGCCTATACGTCGACCGTGCGAACGGCGCCTACTACGCCCGCCAGTTGGCGGCCGCCCTGCGGTCTGGGCGGCGGATCATGGCCGTCGAGACCTGGAACGAGTTCGACGAGAGCACCGGCATCGCCGAGACGATCGAGCTGGGGCGCAAATACATCGACATCACCCGCGACTATGCGGATGCCTTCCACCTCGGCCGCCGGGCGATCTCCTGAGCGGCAACCGTCAGGTGGCATACCGCGGGTGCGAGCTCGGTTTGCGCCCGTTTGCTGTTTGCTGGAAACGATGGTACACTACGCGTTAGGTACTGAGTCTCGTCACATCGTACCCCTTCCGTAGAGAGAATCTCCCCTCCTCGGTCCACAGGGCAGCGTAGACAAGTCTCCAGGCCCTGGGTTGTGTTGACCTTATGGAGGTTCTCCGGTTATGGCCTATGCTGATAAGACACTCACCTGTCGTGAGTGCGGACGTCAGTTCGATTTTACTGCCAGCGAGCAAGAGTTTTATGCTTCGCGTGGCCTCATGAATGAGCCCGGGCGTTGCCCCGAGTGCCGGGCGGCGCGCAAGGCGTCCGGTGGCGGCCGCTCCGGCGGCAGCAGCTACAGCAGCGATCGCGGCGGTTACAGTGACCGCGGTGGATCGGGCGGTGGCTACAGCGACCGCGGCGGTTCCGGTGGCGGCTACGGAGCGCGTGAGCCGCGTCAGATGTACTCCGCTGTCTGCTCGTCCTGCGGGCAGGAAGCGCAAGTTCCCTTCCAGCCGACTAGCGGTAAGCCGGTCTACTGCCGCGATTGCTTTGCCAAGCAGCGGAGCTCGCGCTACTAGACAGATATGAGGCGGCGCCCCCTGGCTACGGGCAGGGGGCGCCGCCTCAAGCGGTTGGTGGGCGCCTTGCCGTGTGGGAGAGTGGCAAGGCGCCCATCGACTGCTGACCCCTTCAGCGCCGCGGGCACGAAAGTTGCTACGACGTGGCAACACGCTGCTGGCGGCTTGCGGCGCTTCCGCGCGCCGTCGCGGTTGCTATTCTGAAGGGGAGACGACGCCGGTGGCTCAGATCTTTGCAGCGACGCAAGGGCAAGTAGGCGTCGCCCAACCGTCCATCGGCCGCGAGGGCCTGACCGTCAATTTCGGCGATTTCCAGTCCCACGCGGAGTTGGACTATCCGGCGGGTGCGACGGGCAAGTTGCCGGCAGTAGTGCTCATACCTGGGTCCAGTCCTGAGGATCTCAATGCCAACATTTCGACGGGACCCGGTCAGCCGGTGCTCAGCCACATCTTCCTGGACATCGCCAACTATCTGTCGCCGCGCGGCTTCGCCGTCATGCGCTACAACAAGCACTACGTCACTAGCGCGACGCAAGTCGACTACCAGAGCTTCTATACCAAGCTGACCCTACAGCAGATGCTCAAGGACGCCGACGACGTGTTGCGCGCGGCGGAGGCCGACCCACACGTCGATACCAACCACGTGTTCCTCTATGGCTGGAGCGAAGGGAGTACCGTCGCCGCTGCCCTGGCCGTTGAGCATCCGGAGCTGGCCGGCCTGATCGTGCAGGGACCCGTCGCAGAGCCATGGAAAGACCTGTTCCTGTATCAAATTGACAACGTAGGCTTGCCCTATTTGCGACAGGTGGCGCCGGATGGGCGGGTCACGGACGCCACCCTCAAGGCGCTATTCGCCGGTCACGGCGGGCTCGTCGCCAAGGGGATTTTCAGCTACCTGGCTGATTTCACGCAGACAACCAAGCTGGCTATCAATCCATTGCTTGACCGCAATCACGATGGCGCGATCGAGATCGACACGGAGTTCGTCCTCAGCATCGGCGCCGCTCTGGATGCCCTGCTCGGCCCCAAGGGCCCGCTTGGCGTCTAGGCGCCGGGCCGGGCATTACCCACGGTTACCGAGCAAACACCGAATCTGCACGTCCCCGCGCAGATGCCAAGCACGGGCGGGGGTGGGACGGCTGTGCCGAACTGGCCGTTGCTTGTTGTTCCGATCGTGCTGGCCGTATGCTTACTACTGCGAGGGCGGCGCCGGGTGTCCGGCAACGATTGGCGTGTCCGAATCTAGTCCGGTGTTCCCGTTGGGGTCGGGTAGGGGCAGGTCTCTGTGCCTGCCCTGCTTTCCGCTTCAATGGAAGCAGCCGTGGTAGCTGCCACCAGGGCAGGCACAGAGACCTGCCCCTACCCGAGCGATGCCATCTGAAGTTGCCGCGCACATTTGTGAATAGCCATCAACCGCCGGCCTCTCGGCGTCGTGGCATCCTCAGGCGGGAGCCACCTCCTCCATCATCCTATTGCTCACAATTCCGCCAGCGCGCGGCTCGACATAACGGCGGATTGCGAGGGCGACGGCCGCGCCCTCGCCGGCGGCGGACGCGGCCTGTTTGGTGCTGCCGGTGCGGCAGTCGCCCGCGGCGAAGATGCCGGGCACGCTGGACTGCAACGTGCCGTCGGTGACGACGAAGCCGTGCTGATCCAGGTCCACCACGCCCTTGGCGATAGCGGTGTTGGGGCTGAGGCCGATGAAGACGAAGACGCCGGCTGGGTGCAGCTCCTGGGCCATGCCGCCCTTGGCCTTCAGGAGCACCGTTTGTAGCTTCTGTTCCCCGCGAAACTCAGCCGGCACGACATCGGTGAGCAGGGTGATTTGGGGGTTCTCCCGCACCTTCTCCACGACGACCTTGCTGGCGGTGAGCTGCGGACCACGGATGGCGATAGTGACATGCCGGGCGAACTTGGTCAGGAAGAGGCTCTCCTCCCCGGCCGAGTTGCCGCCGCCGATGACCAGCACATCCTGGCCGCGATAGAAGGGGCCGTCACAGGTGGCGCAGAAGTGGACGCCGGCGCCGATGAAGTCGTCTTCGCCCGGAATGCCTAGCCGTCGATACGTCGATCCCAGCGCCAGCAGGACCGCCCAGGCGCGGTAGGCAGTGCCGTCGGCAGTGTGGACGGCGCGGTGCTCACCGTCGGCCTCCAGCTTAACCACCTCTTGCGCCGGCAGCACCTCGACGCCGAAGCGCTCAGCCTGACGGCGCAAGCGGTCGGCAAACTCCGCGCCGCTAATCCCTTCGGGGAAGCCGGGGAAGTTGTCCAGCCGCTCGGTGATGCCGGCCTGGCCGCCGACGCCGGCGCGCTCGATCACCAGCGTCTCGATGCCCTCGCGGGCCGCGTAGAGTGCCGCGGTCAGCCCAGCCGGGCCGCTACCGACCACGATCAGGTCGTAGAAGCGACGCTGGGCCATCGTGCGTAGTCCTAGCTTGGCCGCCAGGTCGGCATTCGAGGGCTCCACCAGGGTCGATCCGTCGCCGAACACGATGGTGGGGATGATGTGCCTGCCGCCATTCAGCCGCTCCACCAGCGCCAAACCCTCTGCATTCGCGTCCACGTCGACAAAGGTATAGGGCACGCGCTGCTCGGCGAAGAACTGCTTGCTGCGCTTGCAGTCGCCGCACCACAGGGTGCCGTACAGGGTGATGTTGCGTTGGTCCATGCGCGCGATCCTCTTCCAGGGCTCTGCCGAGGCGACTCCCGAGAACCATGATACAGAGCATCAAGGGACCGCGTGAGTGAACGACATTTCGCCCCTGACCTGGCCGTGGAGGTTGCCTCTCCTGCGCAGGGACCCAGAGCCATGGCAGCCAAGGCGCGGGTCTACCTTGGTGGCGGCACGCGGCTGGTCTGGGTCGTTTGGCCCAAGCGGGGACAGATCGACGTGTGGCGGGGCGGCAACATTGCCGCCCCGGCCGTGACGCTTGGCGCGGGCGACTTACTCGACGGTGAGGACGTTGTGCCCGGCTTATCGCTCCCGGTCGAGGACGTGTTTGCCGACCAGCTCGGCTAGTGGAGCGTCAGGCTGATGAGGCGCGCCCTCTTCCGGTCTGCTCCAGCAGCTTGGCCACCAGCGCCGTCCAGCCGGTCTGGTGGCTCGCGCCGAGCCCGGCGCCGGTATCGCCGTGGAAGTACTCGTGGAAGAGGACACCGTCTCGCCAGTGCGGGTCGTGTTGGGCCAGCGTATTGGCGCCGAACACGGGCCGGCGTCCGTCTTGGTCGCGCAAGAAGAGGCGGCACAGGCGACTGGAGAGCTCACCAGCGATCTGCGCTAAGGTGAGCTTCCGCCCGGAGTCGGACGGGCATTCCACCAGGAAGTCGTCGCCGTAGTAGTGGTGGAACTTCTGCACGGCCTCGATCAGCAGGAAGTTGAGGGGGAGCCAGATCGGACCCCGCCAGTTGGAGTTGCCGCCGAAGAGGCCGCTGCGCGACTCGCCGGGCTCGTAGCCCACCGTGTAGGTCATGCCGTCGACCGGCAGGACGTAGGGATGTTCGGCGTGGTGTTTGCTCAGCGAGCGCACGCCGTAGTCGCTCAGGAACTCGTCGGGGTCCAGCATCCGCTTGAGCAGGCGCTTCATGCGGTGGCCCCGCACCAGCGCCAGCAGCCGCCGCTCGCCCATGCCCGGCTCCTGCCAACGCGACACCAAACCGGCGAGGTCGGGGCGATAGTGGAGGAACCACTCCAGGCGCCCCTTGAAGTCGGGGAGCATCGCCAACAACTCAGGCTCGATGGTCTCTACCGCCAGCAGCGGGATCAGGCCCACCAGTGAGCGCACCTTGAGCCGTTGCGACGCGCCGTTGGGCAGGTGAAGGACGTCGTAGAAGAACTCGTCCTCGGCGTCCCAGAGGGAGATCCCTTCACCGGCGATGTCGTTGAGGGCGCCGGCGATGTAGAGGAAGTGCTCGAAGAACTTGGTGGCCACGTCCTCGTAGACGTGGTTGTCGCGGGCCAGCTCCAGGGCAATGGTCAGCATATTGAGGCAGAACATCCCCATCCAGGCGGTACCGTCCGCCTGCTCGAGATGGCCGCCGGTGGGCAGGGTGGCGGAACGGTCGAAGACGCCGATATTGTCCAAGCCCAGGAAGCCTCCCTGGAAGACATTACGCCCCTCCAGGTCCTTGCGGTTGACCCACCAGGTGAAGTTGAGCAGCAGCTTGTGGAAGACGCGCTCGAGGAACTCCCGATCGCCGCGGCCGGTCAGGCGCTGCTCGATCTTGTAGGTACGCCAGGCGGCCCAGGCGTGGACGGGCGGGTTGACGTCGCCGAAGGCCCACTCGTAGGCCGGCAACTGCCCATTGGGGTGCTGGTACCACTCGCGGCCCAGCAACAGGAGCTGACCTTTGGCAAACGCCGGGTCGAGCAGCGCCAGCGGGAGGCAGTGGAAAGCCGTGTCCCATGCGGCGAACCAGGGGTACTCCCAGGTGTCGGGCATGGAGAGGATGTCGTGCGTGTTGAGGTGGCCCCAGTCGTGGTTGCGGCCTTGCCGGCGCCGGGCCGGCGGCGCCGGCTGTCCGGGATCCCCCTCCAGCCACTCGGCCACGTCGGAGTGGTAGAGCTGCTTGCTCCAAAGCAGCCCGGCGAAGGCCTGGCGCTGCACCAACTGCTCGTCTGGTGACAGACCCACGGCCAGGGTCGCATAGAAGGTGTCCGCCTCCAGCTGCCGCTGGCGGAAGAGCTCGTCCGCGCCGGCAAAGGGCTGGTGCGGTCGAGTGGCCGAGAGCCGGAGCAGGACGCTCGTCGTCGCGCCAACATCGAGCGTCAGGACATAGTGGGCGGCGACCTTTGTTCCGGCTCTGGCGGGGTTGACTACTTGCGTCAGGCCATGGACGATCGCGCTGTCGATGCCATCCTTCACGTACGGGCTTGCGTTCGCGACGCCCCACAGCCGGCGCGCGTTACTGTCGTTCTCGGTGAAGAGCAACTCCGGCGCGCGATCAAGGCCCATGCGCCGATCTGTTCGCTCTGGCGACGCCGCTCCTCGCATCGGCCCTCCCCCCAGCATTGGGGGGCCGGGGGGGCCACTCCCCCCACCAGCGGCTGTCGCCAACTGCGCCACGCCCTGCCCGCCGAGCCAGTAGTCGCCGAGTTCCGGATGCCTCGCCTGAATCAGCCAACCGTCAATCGCATCGTCGCCGCCGGGCGCGATCGCGCGCAGCGCCGGCTTGCCGCCGGCCTCTGCGTCCCGTCCCCAGCTCCAGGTGTTGCGGAACCACAACGTCGGCAGCAGGTGCAGCGGGGCCGGGTCGGGGCCGCGGTTGGCGGCCGATATGCGGATGAGCATGTCATCCGGCGCTGCCTTGGCGTACTCGACCGTGACGTCGCAGTAACGGTCCTCCGCGAACACTCCGGTGTCAACCAGCTCATATTCCGGCGCGTCGCGTGCACGCCGCCGATTCTCCTCGACCAGCTCCGCGTACGGGTAGGCCCGCTGGGGATACTTGTACAGGGCCCTCATGTAGGAGTGTGTGGGCGTGCTGTCCAGGTAGTAGTAGCACTCCTTGACGTCCTCGCCGTGGTTGCCCTCGGGACCGGTGAGGCCGAACAGCCGCTCCTTGAGGATCGGATCGGCCCCGTTCCAGAGGGCCAGCGCGAAGCAGAGCAGGCCCTGGTCGTCGCTAAGGCCGAGCAGTCCATCCTCGCCCCAGCGATAGGCACGGGAGCGGGCGTGGTCGTGGGGGAAGTAGTCCCAGGCGGAGCCATCGGGCGAGTAGTCCTCGCGGACCGTGCCCCACTGTCGCTCGGCGAGGTACGGGCCCCAGCGCCGCCAGGCGACGTCGCCATCCCTCACCTCCGCCAGCCGGCGCCGCTCGGCGCCGAGGTCGGGCGGTAGCGATTGGACAGGAGGTGCATTGTCGCTTGTCATCGTTCCCCTGTGCTCCTGCAGGCCACGCCTGCTCCCCATGACTATAGTAGTCCCGGTCGCCATCGGATCGTTACAGCGGGCACGGGCAGCCGGCCATGGGCAGTATGCGCTCGCGGTCCGGTGCGGCAGGGCCGGAATTGTTCTCGCGGGAACAAGCGGTAACGTTTCGGCGCCTGATGAGACTTGGCATGACGAGTATACTCACGGCGGTTGCTGAGGAGTTGGGGCATGCCTACGTACCTCCGGCGTGGCCTGATCGGGTTGTTGGCAGGCGTCGTGGCCGGCGTGCTGCTCGCGGCGACACTGGGCAATGGCGTACTGGGGATCGTGTTCGGCGCCTTGCTGGGTGGCTGCTACGCCGCTGCCATGCGGCCGGCGGGGAGAGCGTACATCGATGGCGGAATGACCGCGGCAGCGCTGGGCGTACCGGTGTGGGCCTGCCTGAGCGTCATCGCGCTGCCGCTGCTGGGCGGTCAGGAACCGCAATGGATGGCCGCGGAGCTGCGCGCGCTCTTCCCCCAGCTGGTGGGCTGGGTCCTGTACGGCGCGGCGCTCGGATTGTTGGTGCAGGCGTTGAGCGACATCGCTCCCCGGCTGCTCGGACCGGAGCGGCAGCCGGAGCCGGCCCGAACGTCGGTGAGCACGCGCATCGTCGTCGCCGGCGGTGGCTTCGGAGGCACGAGCACCATTCGACAGCTCGAGCGCGCCTTTGGACACGACCCCAGCGTGTCGCTGACCCTGGTGAGCAGCACCAACGCCCTGCTGTTCACGCCCATGCTGGCCGAGGTAGCGGCCAGCAGCATCGAGGCTGCGCACATCAGCGCCCCCCTGCGCACCGGCGTTCGTCGCACCAACGTGCTGCGCGGGCGCGTCGACGGTGTCGACCTGGAACGGCGTGTGGTCCGCCTGGCGCCGGATGCCCATGCGCCGGGGCAGCGTGAACTGCCCTTCGATCACCTGGTGCTGGCATTGGGCTCCGTCACCAATTACCTTGGCATGAAGAACGTCGAGGTCGAATCCTTCGAGTTCAAGGTGTCAGCGGACGCGACGCGCCTGCGCAATCACGTCATCGACATGTTCGAGTGGGCCGATCGCGAGCCGGAGCCGGACGTGCGCCGTCCCATGCTGACCTTCGTCGTGGCCGGCGGCGGTTTTGCCGGCGCCGAGCTGGCGGGCGGACTGAACGACTTCGCTCGCGGCATGGTGGCCAACTACCCCAACGTTCCGACGGAAGACGTGCGTATCATCCTCGTCCACTCTCGCGATCGCATCCTCCCCGAGCTCGGTGCATCGCTGGCCGCCTACGCCCTGGAGCGTATGGCCGCGCGCGGGGTCACGTTCAAGCTCAACGCGCGCGTGGCGGATGCGCGCCCCGGCGTCGTGGTCCTGAACACGGCCGAGGAGATCCGCACGGAGACGCTCGTCTGGACGGCCGGAACGCGACCGCACCCATTGGTGAGCTCGCTGCCGGTCGGCTGTGATCGGCGCGGCGCGGTGCTGGTCGACAGCACGCTGGCGGCGCCGGGGTACCCGGGGCTGTGGGCGTTAGGCGACTGTGCCGTGGTACCGAACGCGGACACCGGCCAGCCCAGCCCGCCGACTGCCCAGTTCGCGGTGCGCCAGGCCGCCACGCTGGCCCACAATGTCCACGCCAGCGTGCGCGGGAAGCCGCTCAAGCCATTCCGGTTCAAGGCGCTCGGGGTGCTGTGCGTGGTCGGCCATCATACCGCCTGCGCGGAGATCTTGGGGAGGCGTTTCTCCGGCTTTTTCGCCTGGCTCTTGTGGCGGGCGATCTATCTGGCCAAGTTGCCGGGCCTCGAGCGCAAGCTACGCGTCCTGGCCGATTGGAATGTCGAGCTGTTCTTCCCGCGCGACATCGTCCAAACGGATGGGCCGCCCGAGTCTACGTCGCGCGGTGACGTCGGCGGCGGCGGGCGTGGGCTTGCCCCAGCGAGCGAGTACTCGCGCCCGGACACTGCTCGTGCTGCGCTCGCGCAAGAGGTGGCAGCGCCCATCGCGCAGACGGCCGACTTTGGCGGCGAAAGGAAGTAGCCGATGCGACCGTCGTTGACGACCGGCCAGGTGGCCTGTGCGATCGTGGGAGGCCTGGGCGGCGTCGCCACCACGCATGGGGCGCCGCTGGGCTTGGCGCTGGGCGTGGGATACGGCCTCGGCTTCGCGCTGCTGGCCGCGCCGCGGGCAAGGACGCCGGGCGGCGGATTGCTGTGGGGGCTGGCCTACGCGCTGGTGCTCTGGCTCGCCTTCCCGGCCGGCCTCTTCCCTCTGCTGTTCAACGCCATGCCACACATGGCCATGCTCGACACCATCCGTGTCCATTTCGGCGATCTGGTCGCCTACGTGCTCTATCTCGGCGTGCCGCTGGGTTTGACGCTTGGAGTCTGGGGCAGCCGGCGCACGCGTCCGGACGGGACTCCGTTCAGTCTGCCCCGGGCGCTCCTGGTGGGCGCGCTGGCCGGTCTCGCTGGGGGCTGGGCCTTCGCGAAGTGGATGGCCCAGGTCAACTTCTTCGTTACCATTGCCGCACTGGTCGGCTCCAACTCGGTTACGGTCGGCATGGCGCTGCACTTCGTGATCGCCGCGGCGATCGGCGCCAGCTTCGGCTTGCTCTTTCAGGGCGACATTCGCGGCTACGGCTCCAGCCTGGGCTGGGGGATGGGCTACGGCCTGCTGTGGTGGTTTCTGGGCCCGCTCACCCTCTTGCCGATCCTGCTGCACCAGACACCCACCTGGACCTATCAACTGGGCAGCGCCTTGTTCGGCTCCCTCGTGGGACACATCATCTACGGTCTGATGGTGGGGTTGTGCTATGCGCTGCTGGACCGACTGTGGGTGGGATTCTTCATCGACTCCGACCCGATCCGCCGGGAGTTCGAGGGACCGGGGACGCGTACGTTGCGCTCGCTCGGCGCCGGGGCCGCGGCGAGCATCGTGGGCGGATTATTGTTCAGCTTGGTCATGCTCGCCACCGGCGAGCTGCCGAGGGTGGCCGGCATCATGCACGGGACTTCGCCCGTCCTTGGCTTCATCATCCACCTGGTGATCAGCGCGCTGATCGGCATGAGCTACGGCGTGCTGTTCGTGCGCGAAGCGCCGACCGTGGGGCTCGCGGTCGTCTGGGGGTCGGTCTATGGGCTGGCCTGGTGGTTCGTGGGGGCCCTGACCCTGTTCCCGGTGTTGCTCGGCGGCCCCTTTGTCTGGACGGTCGCGGCCGCCAGCGGTGCGCTGCCATCGCTGATCGGACATCTCCTCTATGGCGCCGGCACCGCCGTTACCTTCCTGCTGTTGGAACGCCGCCACGCCGCCCGTCTGCATCTCGACCCCCGCACCGTCGCCCGCGAAGCCCGATTGCGACGCCCGGTCGGAACGCCCGCGCCTGCGCTGGGCCTTTTCGTGCTCGGCATCGGCGTGCTGCTCCCCATCGCGCTGGCATAGGGCAGTCCTGGCCTACCGCGGCCCGTGCTTCAGGTTACCATTGCTGGTTGGGCTTGTGGCCCTCAAACGGGTCGGCAGCCCCGACACCGGCCGAGTGGCTCCATTGAGAGACGGTGAGCCGTGCGGTTGTCGGTGATTGTCCCGGCGCTCGACGAGGAGCGCGCCATCGCCACGACGCTTGCCCACACGCGCGAGACGCTCGCCCCGCACGAGCTCTTGGTCGCAGACACGGGGAGCGCTGACGCCACAGCGCAGATCGCCGCGGGCTACGCGCGGGTGCTGACCCTCCCGGGGACGCGCGGCGCTGCGCTGAACGAGGCGGCAGCAACGGCCACCGGCGATGTGCTGCTGTTCCTGCACGCGGATACGCTGCTGCCCACGGACGCCGCCGCCGCCATGGAGCGAGCGCTCCGTGATCCTCGGGTTATCGGGGGGGCCTTCCGGCTGCACCTGGACGATCCGCGGGCACTGGCCCGCCTGGTGTCCCACAGCGTCAATCTGCGCTCCGCCCTGCTCAACACCTTCTTCGGCGACCAGGCGCTGTTCGTCCGGCGCGACATATTTGTCCGGGCCGGAGGCTATCGGGAATGGAGCGTCATGGAGGACCTCGAGATCCTGTCGCGCCTGCGCCGGCACGGGCGGCTCGCGCTGGTCGAAGCCGCCGTCATCACTTCCGCCCGGCGCCATCGGCGCAGCGGCTGGATCAGGACGATCGCCACCATCTGGGCGCTGAGCCTCCTCTCCCGGGCGGGAGTGCCGGGAAAGGCGATGGCGGGACTCTACAAGCCGCGGAGATAGCGATCGGCCCTGAGCAGCGGGGGATCGTGGGCATCAGCGGCGCGGTCCCCGCACCGCCGGCGCCGGACGTCCCCTGCCCCACATCGCCGCTTCCAGCACCCGGCCGAGCAACGCCTTGCGCGTGCCGAGCCGCTGCAGGCGCGCCGACAGCAGCCGATCGATACTCCAGGTGCGGTTCCCACCCGCAAAGAGCACGAACACATTAGCGACCAGGATGGCAACGTAGAGCCAGGGACCCTCCGGCGTGCCGGCCTGGGACAGGAGCAAGTTCACGGCCTGCAGCGTACCCAGCAGGGCGCCGAGCTCGGTGAACAATCCCAGCGTCAACAGCGTCCCGATCGTCGCTTCCCCAAGGAACACTAGCCAACCGAATAGATGGAAGTGTGGGACCACTACCTCCTGGAGGAAGGTCTTGTAGATCCCCAGCGTGGGATGTTGGATGCTCTGCTGGAACGAGAACATGAGCCCTCTGGGCTGGTGGAGGCCGAAATCGGGGGGGAGCTTCCAGTGCTGCTCGTAGAGCCAGTAGAGTCCCAGGGAGATGCGCGCAGCGGCAAGCACCCAGTCCGTCGCTCCGGTCTCGCGAGGGGCCGCCTCCGGGGCGGCTGCTTGGTCGATCACCGATGACTCAAGTGGGGATGCCGTCGCCGTTGACGGTCAGCTCCGGCACCGGTCATCGCTAAGGCCTCTTTCCCCTTGTCGGCGATCGCCGCTTCCCCGCGACGTGCTACCGTGAGTGTACACCGGCGCGTATCCTGGTGCTGTGCGCCGACCGGCGTAGGTCGCCCACAGCGTACCGTCTCAAATCTTGCCTATTCGTTACGATCGCGAGGCGCTATGCTTCTGCGGACTGGCGCCGCGGTCCCGATTGGAGGCCAACCAAACGTGAGCTCGCTCCTGCAGGGCATCCTACCCATCGTCTACACGCCATTCACTGCCGATGGCGCTATTGATGAAGAGGATGTGCGCCGCCTCGTCAACCACTTGATCGCCGCTGGCGCGCACGGTCTATCGGCCGTCGGGGGCGGCAGCGAGGCCCAGAAGATGAGCACGGACGAGCGCCGGTGGCTGGCCAGCGTAGTCATCCAGGAAGCACGCGGTCGTGTTCCGGTGATTGTGGGCGTGTCGTCGGCTAGCACAGCGCAGTCGGTGGAGCTTGCTCGCCACGCCGAGGCATCGGGCTCCGTGGCTGTGTTCGCGACACCGTTAGCCGGCGCTGCCGAGCTGCCGGCGTTGCGTCAGCATTATGGCGCGCTGGCAGGAGCGATGTCGCTCCCCATCGCCGTGCAGGACGCGCAGCCTCCAGTGGCTCCTGCTGATGTGGCGGCGTTGGCCGGCGAAATCCCGGGCATCACCTACGTCAAGGAAGAGGCCGCCGACTCCGGCCACCGCATCACCGAGTTGCGCCATCTCCTGGGCGACCGTGTGCGCATCCTCTCCGGTGGGTCCTTCCTGCTGGACGATCTCGCCCGCGGCGCCCATGGCGCGATCCCGGGAAGCGTGGGCGTGGCCGACCTGGCGCACGCCTACAATTGCCACTGCTCCAGTGACCCGCGCGGCGCGCGGGCCGCCTTCGATCACTTCTTGCCGCTTTCCTTCTGGCGCCGCCAGTTCCCTTTGCTCGGCGCCAAAGAAGTGTTGCGACGCGTCGGCGTGTTCAAGGCCGCGTACTTGCGGGAACAAGGCGCGCAACACCTCGACGAGCACGACCACCGTGAGCTGTCGGCGCTTATGGAGGCCATGGGGCCGCCGTTCTGAGGCGCGGTCGCGATGTGAAGAGCCCCACAGGTGCGAATGCAAGGGGTGGACCTCATTGCCCGTTACCGTAACGCGGGAAGCGGCAGAGTGGGACGCTGTGGCGGAGCGCGGGCGTCCCGCCCGCCCCGGAGGTAGGTGGCGGCGTCGGCCGCCCCATTGCGTGGCGGCGTCACCGTCGGTTCGCCGGGCGGGCGGGACGCCCGCGCTCCGATAGTTGGCCCCGGCTCGATTGGTTAGCGCCAGTGGGATAGCGTTCCGGCGGGTAGGATATGGCGGTGCGGGCAGGGTCGCTCTGCGCAGGGATACCGGAGAACGTTGCATGCTCGAGCTGACCGTTCAGGCAGGAGATCTGGATCGACATTCGCCGCTGGTAAGCGCCCATGTGCCGCTGGAGGCCCTCGGCGCACGGTATCACGAGCCGGGTCCGCTCCAATTCGAGGGTGGAGCTTTGGCCTTGCGCGACGCCGACCACCCAGATAGCGCTGAGGACCTCGTCGCGCAATACGATCCGGCGCAGCAGCAGCTGGCGTTCGTCATTCCGGGCGATGTTGCCGCTGGCAGCAGACGCCGGTTCGAGCTGGACGAGTCAGCCGGCGGCTCTCCGACCATCCCGAGCGCGGGGACGTATCCCGTGGCGCTGATCCAAAAGCTGGATCGTGTCGTCTGGCGGACAGCGGGCGAGGCGTGGGCAACGTACAACGTGCAGGGCGGTCGACGACCATATTTCTGGCCGGTGCTGGGCCCCGCCGGCGCCAGCGTCGTGCGCGGTCAGGGGACTGGTGAGCATCCCCACCACACCGGCATGGGGCTGGCCTACGGTGGACACAGCGAAGGCGGATCGTCCAACATCTGGTCGGACTGGGACGAGCCGCCCTATGGGCCCGGCGGGCGAATGCTCCATCGTGGCTTCCGCCGGATCGTGGGCGGGCCAGTCTATGGTGAGCTGGTGGAGGACCTTACCTACGTCAACGCCTATGGGGACGCCTTTGCCGAGGAAGTACGCACGATCCGCTGCTGGTGGGCGTCGCCGCAAGCTCGCTTTCTGGACTTTCAGTTCGACATCCAAGGTTGTCACGATCGCGGCCCCCAGCCCTTCCTATTCATGGTCCGGTTGCCCGGGGTCTTTGACATCCCCAAGACCGGTCGAGTCACCAACGCCATCGGGCGGCCCGTTCCGGCGCCGGAGCGACGTGATCGCCAGTATCGAGCCGCCTGGGTGGACGGCTCCGGGCCGACGGGGGATCCGCCGCCGCCACCGCCCACCGCGCCGCCGGAAACCCTGGTCGACCTGCCCGGCGCGCGGCCCCAGGTACAGGGGCCCGGGAACGGCCCCTGGAATGGCCTCGCATTGTTCGACCACCCAGGGAATGATGGCTTCCCCGGCGCCATCGGCAAGTACGCCGTCGTGCAGCAGATCACGCAGGCCCACTATCCGCCGGCCGGCGCACCCAATGGTCCCTTCACCTTCCGACATCGCGTATACGTCCACGCCGGCAACGCCGACGAGGCTGGGGTCGCCGCCCAGGCGGCATCGTACGCGCAACCGTGCAAGGTGGTAGTCGCGCGGCGGTAGCGCCGCTATGGTGGGCGAAATGATGAGGAGGTCTGGGCGTGGCGCGCACGATTGGCGTCGGCGTGATCGGCATGGGCTGGATGGGCACGGTCCATAGTCGCTGCTATCGTGCCGTCGGCGATCGCTTCTACGATCAGGGGATCCAAGCCCACCTGATCGCGTGCGCCGACGAGTCCGCCGAGCGGGCTCGGGCGGCGCAGGAGCGCTTCGGATTCGCAAACTGGTCAACCGATTGGCGAGATGTTATTCACCACCCGGATGTCGAGGCGGTCAGCATTACGGCGCCGAACTCCCTGCACTTGGAAATGGTTCGCGCGGCCGCCGCTGCCGGCAAGCACGTCCTCTGCGAGAAGCCGGTCGGTCGGGGGCCGAGCGAGACGCTGGAAGCGGCGCGGGCGGCACGTCGAGCCGGCGTGCTGTCCATGGTCGGCTACAACTACCGCTGGGCACCGCTCGTGCAACACGCTCGGCAGCGGATCGCCGACGGCGACCTCGGCCGCGTCACCCATTATCGTGGTCGCTTCTTGGACGGCTACGCCAACGACCCCAGCGGTGTGCTGTCCTGGCGTTTCCAGCGGGAACAGGCGGGGTGGGGCACGCTTGGCGACCTGATGTCGCACGCCGTGGACATGGCGCGCATGATCGCCGGACCCATTGCGCGTGTCGTCGGCTCTCACGCCACCTTCGTGCCGACACGCCCGCTCGCGACGAGCGGCCAGGGCACGCACTTCAGCGTTGGAGCGACGGAAGGGCCGCGGGGCGACGTCACCAACGAGGACTACGTCGGCGCCCTGGTGCAGTTCGCCAATGGGGCCAGCGGCACGCTGGAAGCCTGCCGGGTCATCACCGGCCCCGACTGTCAGATGGCGTTTGAGGTGAACGGCTCCGATGGGGCGCTGACGTGGGACTTCGAGCGGATGAACGAGCTGCTGGTGTACCGTGCCGCCCGCGCCGGCGGGACGGGCGGCTACACCCGCATCCTCAGCGGCCCCGAGCATCCCTTCTACGGGAGCTTCAATCCGGGTCCCGGCCTCGGCCTCGGCTACGAGGAGCTCAAGGTGATCGAGTGCTTCCAGTTCCTGCAGTCGATCACCACGAGCCGGCAAGGCGAGCCTGGCCTGGACGATGCCGCGGCCGTAGCCCAGGTGCTGGCCGCGATCGAGCGATCGTGGGCGACGCGGGGCTGGGAGGATGTGCAGGCGCCGGACGCGCCGGGAGACGACGCGGCTACCGCCTAGGCCGGCCCCTCATTCCAGGCCATGCCCTCGCCGCGCACGATGCGGGCGCGCTGCTCGTAGGCGCCGGGCCACTCCACTGGGAGGTCGCCTTGTTCGACCATGAGCTGGAGGGGGTTCAGGCGCGTCCGCAGCGGTAGGTCGATGCGCTGGCGCTTGCGCGCCGACTCGTACAGCGCCATCATCACCTCCTGGGTGGCGTAGGCCTTGGCGGCGGAGCTGAGCGGATCGTCCAGCCGACCCTCCACCCAGGCGATCGTCTCTTGCGCCTGGTGGACCCAGGCGTCGTGCCAGGGCGCCTCTACCTCGGTCCAGCCGTCGCTGGTCGCGTTCAGGTAGCGCACCCAGCCGCGCTCGTCGTTGTACTTGGCGGAGGTTCCCTCGGGCTGCCACATGGCCCCGTCGGAGCGCAGCTCCTCGTTGGGTGGACGTCTGGTGCCCAGCTCCATCAGGCCGTCGGTCCCGACCACGCGGGCGCCCTGACCGGTGCGATACGGTGAGCGGAAGCCGCCCTGCAGCAGAATCTGAGCGCCGCCCTCGAGGCCGATCAGGGCGAGGGTGCGGTCTTCCGCCGGGAAGCCGCGCTCGACCACGTCGGTCGTTCGCTCCACCGCGCCCGTCACCCACTCCGCTCGCGGGTTGCCGGTCAGGAACAGGGCGAGCTGGATGTTGTGCGAGTTGGTGTTGAGTAGCGTGCCGTCGCTGATGGAGATCTGGACGACCTTGCCGATCGCGCCTTCGCGGATCAGTTGGCGCGCCTTGAGCCAGGTCGCGTGGTGCGGCCGCTGGTAGGCGACCACCAGCTTTACCCGATTGCGATCGCAGGCGATCATCATCTTCTCGGCGTCGCCCAGGCTGAGCGCCATCGGCTTCTGGCAGATGATGGCCCGCGGCCGGCGCGCGGCCGCGGCGATCACCATCTCCGCGTGCTGGCCGTGCCAGGAGCAGACGTCGACGAAATCGGGATGCTCCCGGTCCAGCATCTCCCGATAGTCGGCGTAGCGCCTGTCCTCGGCAACGCCGAAGAAGTCGCCGAATTCGCGGCGCGCATCGGGGTGAGTGTCGGCGATGGCGCCGATCTCCACGGGCCGGCCCGGCACGTCTTGCCAGGCGCGGGCGTGGACGCGGGCAATGTTGCCGCAGGCAATGATGGCGGTGCGATACATGCGGGTCTCCAGCGCTGTTCCAACCAACGTGCCTGCATCGTACACTACCGCCATGCGCGACACGAACGCTGACGCAATTGACGAGCTGTTTGCCTTCACCCGCGATGGTCGGCATCCCGGTGCGGCGGTCATGGTGATCCAGGACAGCGTGATTCGGCGCCGGCGCGGCTACGGGCTGGCGGACTTGGAGGCTGGCACTCCCATCACGGGTGAGACCTGCTTCTACCTCTGCTCGCTGTCCAAGGCGTTCACGGCCATGGCCATCATGTTGCTGGCCGAGGCAGGCCAGGTCAGCTATGACGATGCCTTGCCGCGCTTCTTCCCGGAGTTTCCGGTGTATGGTCGGGCCATCACCATCCGGAGCTTGCTCCACCACACCAGCGGTCTGCCCGATCACTTCCAACTGAGCGCGCGCTCGGACCTGGCGGAGCTGACCGGCCTCACCAACCAGAGCGTGCTCGACTGGCTCCGCCGCCGCGAGGCCGGCGATTTCCCGGCCGGTGAGCGACGGCAATACAGCAACTCCGGCTACGTGCTGCTGGCAATGATCGTTGCCCGCGCATCAGGCCAACCGTTCCATCGCTTTCTGCGAGCGCGGATATTCGCCCCCTTGGGCATGCGGCACACCTTGGTCTACGACGAGTCGAAGCCGGCAGTGTCCCGACTGGCGCCCGCCTATGCTCCTGTCGACACTCCCGACGGCGACGGCTACCGTCGGTGGGACTACAACTTGCTCACTTCCGGGGGCGGCGGGATTTTCTCCTGCATCGACGACCTGTACCGCTGGGATCAAGCGCTCGCCAAGGAGCAGTTGGTTTCCGCGGCGACATTTCGGGAAGCCTACACGCCGGGCCACCTCAACGACGGCAGCGAGTTCGGCTACGGCTACGGCTGGGAGATCGGGCAGTTTCGCGGTCGTAAGCAGATTGCCCACACGGGAGGCCTCGCCAGCTATCACACGCGTTTCCTGCGTTATCCCGACGAGCGGCTCAGCGTGATCGTGCTCGGCAACACCGATCGTGTCGACGCGGTTGCCAGCGCGCAGCAGATCGCGGCGCTGTACCTGGGGCACGGACGTCGGTAACCAGTCGAGCCGTGATAGGTTACGGCGGAAGCGTTTAGCTGCTCTGCTGGCTCGGCCAGGCGCCAAGCGCGACCGTGACATTACTCTGCTGGCCCTTGCGGAGGATCGTCACGCTGATCGAATCGCCGACGTGTTTGGTATCCAGGTACGCCGAGATGTCCTCTACTGAATTGACCGTGTGGCCATCGATAGCAGTAATGACGTCACCCCCGGCGGGAATTCCGCTCGCGTTAGCATTGCTGCCGCCTTGCAGGCCGGCCTTATCCGACGGGCTGCCGGGTTGCACCTGCGTCAGCAAGACGCCCTTGGTGACGCTCAAGCCCTGCTGCTGGGCGATCGGAGCGGTCAGCGTGACTCCGCCTATTCCCATGTAAGGGGTTTGGATCGTCTGACCCGCTGTCAGTTGGGGCAATAACTGCTTCGCCTGGTTGATTGGGATCGCGAAGCCGATACCGACAAATCCATCCACCGGGCTTTCGATGGCGGTCGTGATTCCTATTACCTGCGCATTGCTGTTGAAGAGCGGGCCGCCGGAGTTGCCCGGATTGATCGGCGCATCGGTTTGGAACAGCCCTCGCAGCTCTCTGCCGCCCGTCGCATTGTAGGTTCGATTGACGGCGCTGATGATGCCGTCGGTCACCGAGTGTTCCAAGCCGAACGGGTCGCCGATAGCGACGACGGGGTCCCCGACCTGAACGGGGTCGGAGTCGCCGAGCGTTGCGACCTTGGCGGACGACGGCAACGCGGGAACCAGTACCACGGCAAGGTCATGGCCCTGATCCGTACCGACGACCTTTGCTTGCGCTTGTGAGCCGTCGGCGAAGGTGACCTGGACGGAGGTGCTTCCAGCGACCACGTGGTTGTTGGTCAGGATGTGGCCCTGGGCATCGACGATGATCCCGGACCCTTCGCCTTGTCCCTGGCTCGGCAGTCCGCGCGGCCCGGTCCGAGTGGCCTGGACGATGATCGTGACAACCGTGTTGTTGGCTGCCCTAAAAACGTTGCCGGCAATGGTACTGGTCTGTCCATTCAGCGCCACGGGCGCCACGCTCGCCTGGCTGGCGGTGGCGGAACGATTGCTGGCGGGCGGCGCTACCGACGCCCCGGCACGGGTCACGACTCGGGTGGCAACCACCGCGCCGCCGATGCTGCCGCCCACCGTCCCTAGTGCCACGCCACCAACTAGGGCCGCCGTCAGCAATGACCGGCGTGGCGCACGCCGCTCGAGCAGCGGGGTCTTGCCCGTACTCGCACCATTGCCATGGTCGATTGGAATGGCCCCTCGCGACTCGTCGCCCGGACCGTGTTCTGGATACTCCATCGTTTTGTCCTTCCTCGCGCTCGATGTGCCGCGGCGCCACTCTCTATGGTCGCAGCAGTCCCTTGGAACAGGCTTGGACGTAGCCAGCGTCGGATGGTTTCAAGGATAATCCAAGGATGAGGCGCCACCATGAAGAAACCGGATCGAGTTGATCTTGTCACGACGGCGAGGATTCCGGGCGTGCGGACGTACGACGCGATGCGCCGAACCCGCTGCTTGTGTGACAAGCTTACCGGATAGAATTACAGAATTAAGGAGTTGAAGAAGGCTCCATGAAGAGAACCAGCCCGTATTTGCTATTCCTGTTCATTGTAGCGTTCATTCTAGCCGGCTGCGCCGTGCCGTCGACGCTCACGGCGCGCAGTCAGTCGTCACAGGCCGCTACGCCGTCCGTGGCGTCGGCGGCCACATCCAGCGCCGCGGCATCCTCGAGTGAGGCCGCCCGGACGGTAACCGTCACCGTCACGCGCGACGCGACATCGAGCGTCGCGGCCACCACCTCGAGCAGCGCCAATCCGGCTCAAGTCGACTCTCGCGTTTCTACGGCGACATCCTCCACCGCGTCGGGGGCGGCAACCGCTCCTTCGGCCGAGGTATCCGCCGCCATCAAGCAGGTGATCACGCGCGCCAACGCCGAGCAGCAACAGGCGTTCGCCAACCACGACGCAACGCTGATGCGCGACACCGCGACCACGTCGTACTACAACGAGCTGGTGCAGACGAATCGCGACATGACCAACGGTGGCGTGTCGGCGATCAGTCTCGTCAAGCTGGAGTGGGGACCAGTCAGCCTGACCGGCAACGGCGGGGCGCAGGCGACCACCTTCGAAACATGGGCCACTTCCTACGTGGACGGTACCAGCAACCAGAGCCGCGATCGGAACGTCTACACGCTGGTGCAGGAAAGCGGTGCTTGGAAGATTCAGGCGGATGCCCATCCGGATTCCGGCCTGGATCAGCTCCCGCCGGGTACGTCCCCGAGCGTCACGTCGCCAGGTGGCCCCGGCAGCTCGCCACTCCCAACGCCGCGTATCTCCCCCACGGGGGTCGGGCAATCGCGCAACTGGTCCGGCTACGCCGCCACGGGCGGCACGTTCACCTCGGTCACCGGCACCTGGACGGTGCCCTCGGCAAGCGCCACTGGGAATCCAGGGGCCGACGCCACCTGGGTTGGCATCGGAGGTGTTCAAAGCCGTGACCTGATCCAGGCCGGCACCGAAAACACGGTTGGCGCAGGCCAGCAAGTTCAGACCGACGCCTGGGTCGAGCGGCTGCCGCAGACGTCGCATCCGGTCTCGCTGCCGGTAAAGCCGGGCGACTCCATTACGGTAACAATCAGCCAGCAGTCGGCCGGTACCTGGCTCATCGCCTTCAAGAACAACACCACCGGTCAGACCTACCAAACGACGGAGCAATACGACTCCTCGATGTCGTCAGCCGAATGGGTAGAAGAGGCGCCGAGCGGCGGTCGCCGTGTTGTGCCTTTGGACGATTTCGGCTCGGTACACTTCGCCGCCGGGTCGGCAACCAAGGACGGAAAGTCGGTGACCATCGCCCAGTCCGGAGCGACGCCGATCACGATGATCGACGGGACCGGGACGCCCCTGGCTACGCCATCCAAGCTCACCGCCAGTGGCGGCTTTGACGTCACGCAGTCAGCCCCGTCGACGGCGCCGGGGATTTCCCCCACTGTCCCTCGCTTCCGGATTGCGCCGGGGGGAGCGTTCGGATATTAACGGATCGTCGTGATTCGTGCCGCTCGTCCGCCCGGCCAATGCCTCTGGCCGGGCGGACGGGCCATATCGCGCCCCCATCTGTCATCCTGAGCGCAGCGAAGGACCCCTGGCAAGGCAGGACAGCCGCACTACGGGTCTGCGCAGCGCGGACGGCCAGGCCAGGGGTCCTTCGCTGCGCTCAGGATGACAGATGGGGATATTCTCTCGATCCTGTCGGTGCTGCGATCAAGATACACGCCAGGCGACCAACTCGGCTGTCAGGGAACCACCTGCACCGCGGTCCCATTGGGCGCCCAACTGAAGAGCCGCGTTTCAACGTCCAGCGGTACGTTCACGCAGCCATGGGTGCCGGTGAGATCCTGGCCGGGGGTACCGAGCTTGGCGTTGCTGCCGGGACCGAAGTCGTGGCGCCAGGGGGCGTCGTGGATAAAGTAGCCTGCGTTGTCGAACAGCATCGCGAAGCTTACCGGCGAATCAGCGTACCAAAATGGGTTGCCTTGGGGCCACGGGGAGTGGAAGGTGAAGGGGTGGTATTTGGCCAGGATGGGGAACACGCCTACGGGTGTGGGAAGGGCTGAGTTGCCGGTCGTGACGAGGCTGCTGAACAGGGGAGTGTCGCCTTCCATCGCTGTAAGGCTCTGCTTGGACAGCGATACGACGATCCGGTCGCTCGTCACTCTCAGGCCACTCGCCTCCGAGCTGGCGGTATGACCATGCTCATCGCTCGCTTCCACGGCATAGCTATACGAGCCGGCCCCGACTATCGCGCCGTGGTTGTCCTTGCCGTCCCAGCTAAAGTCCACCTCTCCTGCCGGCTGCTCAGGCAGCGCGATCGTTCGCACCGTTTGGCCGTTCGCATTCTTGATCGTGGCAGTGACGCCGGCCGCGCGAGAAACATCCAGCCACACGTCCTGCTTGAAGAAGCGCGGATTGAAGGTGAACGCGGAGAACTTGGGCACGGTGATGGTGAGTGGCACGCGATCCAGGTTTACCTGTTGCGTGCCGCTCGGTCCCCACTGTCCTGAGGTGGACTGCGCGCGAACGTGTATGAACCAGGTTCCGTCCTTAAGATCGCTCAGCGTGACCTTGTCGTCCTTCGTCCGCACCTGCTCGGGCGCGGCGGCGGCCTTCACCTGGTCGACGGAGTACGCGTACCCGGCTATCGGCACGACGGGCGGGGTGGTCCAGGTCACCGTGACGTCCTTGACGTTATACCATTTCGTGGGATCTGGGTTGCTGGGTGACTGGATGACGGGCATCGGCGGGGGAACGGGCGTGGCCGTCGGCGCCACGGTAGGGCTAGGCAGCGCTGTTGGCGCAGGAACTGTCGTCGGCGTCGCAGCGGCCGCGACCGGTGGCGCGGTTGTCGGCGCGCGCAACGCCGGTTGAGTAGGTGACGCCGCGGGCACGGCGCCTGAGAGCGCCAGGCGATGGCCACCCGACCCGGCGACCAGCAGCGTGGCCCCAACCCCGAGGCCAAAACAGGCGGCAACCGCCAGAATTATCAACGTGACGCGGACCATGGGAGTGAGGCACCCTTCTAGGAGCGGCCGTAGGGCCTCTCCAGTATACGCGCCATTTGCCGCACGCGGCGTGCCGGGAGGTCAGAAGGGGCGGCGAGGGATGCCTGGCTACCGCGTGGGTGACGGCGCCCGACGGTTCAGCGTCGGGCGCGGCGGACGCGACGCCGTTGCCGTTCGCCAACGGTTACCGCTGGCACGGTACATCGCCGGCGACCCGCCAGTTCACCACAACTCCAGTTCCGTCTGCCGGCCGGTCGTCACTTTGGGACCGCTGTCGGTGAGGAGGACACTTACCTCCAACCGTAGGCCCATGGCCCCGGGCAGGTAGACTCCCGGTTCCACCGTGACGCCCGTGACCGGCGTTAGCAGCCGATCGTCAGGGAACTCGAAGTCGTCCAGGTTGGGACCATCCCCGTGGATATGATGCCAGCCCAAGCTGTGGCCGGTTCGGTGGGTAAATGCCTGACCATAGCCGCACGCGTCGAGCGATTCTCGGACGTGGCGGTCGACGGCTCGCCCGCGCAAGACCTGGCCGTCCCTCCAGGCCGTCTCGAGCAGCGCCAGTCCGGCGTCACGGGCCTCTTTCACGGCCGTGAACGCCCGGACGAGATCCGATGGCGGTGTCGGACCGGCGTAGCCCATCCAGGTGCTGTCGGCGAAGGGCGACCGCTCGCCCGGCATACGGGCCCAGAGGTCAATGAGGAGTGTGTCGCCAGGCCGGATGAGGCGTGGGTGGCCGGCAGACGCCGCATAGTGAGGATCGGCGGCGTGCTCGTTGACGGCCACGTCGACACCGCCCCCGACGAGTCCGGCCGCACGGAACTCGGCGAGGATGAAGCCGGCGAGCTCATGCTCCGTGGCGGGCCGGCTAGTCCCGGCGCGGCCGAGCGCTTCTCGGAAGGCCGCGGCCCGCACGCGGTCGACCACCTGCGCTGCCGCGAGATGGTCGGCTGCCTGGCCGGCATCCCAGCGGACCAGTAGGCCGATGAGCTCGCCTGATGAGACGACCTCGACCCCCTGGCCGCGCACCCATTCGACGAAGCCGGCATCGACGCGCGAGATGACGGGGTTCGCACCCTCCGCGGTGTATTCCATGGCCACTGCCCGGCAGCCGGCGATGGTGCGCCTGAGACCGTCTTGCAGTGCCGTAAGCCCGACGTAGAGCTGCGTCTGACATCCCACCGCTGCCAGCGAATGGCTATCGACCGTGGATCCCCACAGGATGGGCTCACCGTCGCGGGGTATCCAGAGCACCGCCCGCCGAGTAAGCATGCCGCGGACGCCGGAGAGGTCGATGAGCAGCGGATTGCTGCCGCGGAAATCCGCGACGAGCCAGCCGTCGAGGCCCTGTCGAGCGAGCTCCTGCTGAAACGGCGCTACATGCATTGCTGAAACAGCCTTACCATGTCCTCGTAGTTCGTTGCTCGAGGGTTCAGCGGGATGTTGCCGCTCTTCATGGCGTCGGCCGCCAGCGCGGGGATGCCTTCCCGGGTGACTCCGACGGCCGACAGCGTGGGGGGGATGCCAACCCGCTCCGAAAGGCGGCGCACCAGCGTCACGGCGGCGGAGGCGTCCGCTGCATCGTTGCCCGTGGGATGGCGGCCGAGCCGTACCGCGATATCCGCGAACTTGCTTGGCGCCGCGGAGGCGTTGTAGTCCATCACCACCGGCAGGATGATGGCGTTGGCTACGCCATGCGGCACGTTGAAGTGGCCGCCAACTGGGTGGGACATGGCGTGGACGTTGCCAAGGCGCGCCTGCGAGAACGCCGTACCGGCCATCCAGCAGGCCATGAGCATCCCGTCGCGCGCTTCCAGGTCCTGACCTTGTTCGACGGCTCGCGCCAAGTAGCGCTGCACGAGCGCGATCGCGCCCAGGCTGAGCGCCTCGGTAAGCGGGTACGCCAGTGCAGAGACGTAGGACTCGATGGCGTGAGTCAGCGTATCCATCCCCACCGCGGCAGTCAAAGCCGGCGGCATGCTGAGCGTCAGTTCGGGATCCATCACGGCGGCGCGCATGGCGACGTTGCCGGACCCGCAGGAGAACTTGAACTTGCGCGCGCGATCGGTGATCACGCAGAAGATCGTGACCTCACTGGCAGTTCCGGCGGTGGTGGGCACGCCAATCACCGGCGCGGATGGTCGCGGGACGCGGTCGAGACCTTCGTAGTCGGTGATCTTGCCGCCGTTTGTCGCCAGGATGCCGATGGCCTTGGCGACATCCATCGCACTGCCGCCGCCCACGACGAGCACCGCGTCGGCCTCAGTCTGCTGGTAGGCGGCGAAAGCGCGATCGACGGTTTCTATGGACGGATTCGGCTCGATGTCGGAGAAGACGCTTCGGTGCGGCCCGGTCCGCTCCAGATGGCTGGTGACGCGTTCGAGCAGGCCGGCCTTGACCACCCCGGGGTCGCTGATGATCAAGAGGCGCTCTCGGGCATACGGCGCGATCACATCGCCGATCGCAGCGACCGCTCCTCGACCGTAGCGCACAGTCGTTGGTGAGCGGAATACATCGGTCTTGGGGCCGGACATGGCGGTGACCTCATTTCTGGTGCGGTAGTCTATAGCGTACGGGAAGGCGGATTGCAACTGCACACCGACGTCATCCTCCTCGGTCACGGCAGCCGGCGCAATTCGGCGACGGACGTGGGTCTGGCCGAAGTGGTCAGGCGCATGCAACGACGCGTCTCGCCCTCCATTCGCGTCCGCCTGGCCGGTTTCGAATTCACGCGCCCCAGCCTCGCGGAGGCGGTGGCAGAGTCGGCGCGCGACGGCGCTGATCGCGCCGTCGTCGTACCCTATTTCCTCTTTTCCGGTCGCGAGGTGCGGGTGAAGATCCCCGCCGAGCTGGAAGAGCTGCGCCACGAACATCCGAGTCTGGAGCTCCGCTATGCGGAGTGTTTAGGTCCCGATGCGCGCATGGCGGAAGTCGCCGCCGATCGGGTTCGTGAGACACTGGCCGGCGAAAGCTGGCGACGGGCGACCAACGACGTTGGCGCACTGGCTGGGTCGAACGGTGTCGCGAGTCGACTCGGCGTCGTCGTGGTCAGCCGGGGAAGCCGCTCCGCCGAGGCGGATGCTGGGTTGCGCCAGGTCACGTCCATGGTTGGCGCGCGCTTGGGTTCTTACGCGTCGACCCATGCGCAGGCAGAGATCGGCGAGCCGCGCTTGCCGAGCGCGGTGACGACGGCGCTTGGAATGGGAGCAACGGCGATCGTCGTGCAGCCGTACCTGATTTTCCCGGGCAGTGTGCTGCTGGACACGGTGAAACCGGCGCTGGAGACCGCGCAGGCAGAGCACCCTGGAGTGCCCATGGCCTTGACGCGTATCCTGGGCGTGGACGACCGGATGATCGACCTGGCGCTAGTACGCGCGGTGGAGGCGGGTCTGCCGTTGGAGGCGGTGACCGCACCCACGCCGTCGTAGCGGCCAAAGGCTGACTCCCGGTATGGGGCCACTACGGTTTGAGGTTTGGAGCTTGTAGTGGCGGCGGAGGTGCCGGGGCGGCGACTGCGCACCCGCAAGTGGGTACCCGCCGCCAGAGCACGGCACTGCGGTGCGGCGATCGGCTACAGGGGACAACACGTATCCAGAACAAGAACATTACCTTGACAATCGGCCCCGACCGCAGTCGCCGCCCCGGCACCTCCTAACCCGCGCTGCTTCCGTATCGAAGCCGCCCGGGGCTAAGCGCTCGTCCTGGCGGGCAAGAAGCGCTTCTCGATCTTGCATACGACCGTGTAGGCCGGATCGAAGACGTTGCCGATATCGTAGCGCACGCATTGGCCTAGCAGGATGGACGCGGCCATGAAGTCCAAACCGTAGTCCTCCTCGAGCCAGCGCAGCAGCTCAGTCGTGGCCTGTTGCAGCGCTTCATCCAGCGGTCGCGCATTGCCGACGGCCATGATGAACGTGTCGTCCTCCGCGCGTGGCCAGTGGATCGGCTGCTGCCTGCGATGAATCCAGGTCGTGAACTCCACGTCCATTGAGATCTCGATACCGGTACCGACGATCTCACCGTCGCCCTGCGTGGCGTGGCCGTCGCCCACGTGCAACAGCGCGCCCGCGACGAAGACAGGAAAGTAGATCGTCGCGCCTTTGCGAAAGGCGCGGTAGTCCATGTTGCCGCCGTGTGTCGACGAGGTGGCGGTGGAGATGGCCTGGCGGCGCGGCGGCGCCACTCCGAAACAGCCCAACATGGGATCGAGATCGAGCTTCAGCTTCCCGAGCGCTGTCTCCGGCTGCGCCAGCGTCGCCGTGCCCGCCTGGATGTCCACGTCCCAAACGCCCCGCACCGACTCCGGCGCTCGACCGAGCTTCACCGTTGCCTTGACGGCCTGCTGCGCGCCGTACCAGGGATCGATGATGTTGTTGGCCACGAGCGTACCGGTGTAACCCTGGGCGCGGTTCGGCCAGATGCGGTCGAAGCGGATCGCCAGCACATCGCCCGGCTCGGCGCCGTCCACATAGAACGGTCCGGTTTGCGGATTGCCGCCCTCGGCCACATTCTGACCGTTGGCGTCGGACCCTCCAGCGTCGACCGTGGTCGTCACCACCTGGTCGCCGCTGGCGATGTGCAACACCGGCTGGTGCGAGCCGATGGCCGTGTGATAGGTGCTGGGACTAAATCGATGGACTGCCAAAGCGCCTCCTTATCCCGCCGCCGAAGCCTTGCACGGATTGATCATCATTGTGTCCCTAGCCTAGCGCCGCCGCGGCGGAATGTCTACCGATTGCGCTCGTGGAGCGCCCGCTCCACGTCACGCCGCGCGTCGCGCTCGGCGATGGCCTCCCGCTTGTCGTATTGCTTCTTGCCGCGAGCCAGGCCGAGCTCGAGCTTGGCTCGCCCGTGCTTGAGATACAAGCGCAACGGCACCAGCGTCATTCCGGTGCGCTGCGCCTTGCCGCTCAGCTCGCTGATCTGGCGGCGGTGGAGGAGCAGCTTGCGATCCCGCGTCGGCTCGTGATTATAGATGCTGCCCTGCTCGTAGGGGGCGATGTGGACATTGAGGAGCCAGACCTCTCCGTTGCGCACGCGCGCATACCCCTCGCGCAGGTTGGCTTTACCGGTGCGCAGTGACTTGATTTCCGTGCCGGTTAGGGCAATGCCCGCTTCGAATGTCTCGTCGACAAAATAGTCGTGGTAGGCGCGACGGTTGACGGCGAGCGTCGCATCGTTATCGACGATGGCCTTGGCATCGGCGGGCATGATCGGTTACTCGTCTCCGGTGAGTGGAATGTGGCGCGTCCGTCGCCGCTCCGGCCGTTCCGCCTGCGGACGTCGTGGTCGCGCCGCCGGCTCAGCCGCGAGCGGACGACGGGATCTGGAGGCCGATTCCAGCGCTTCCAACAAGGAGAGCAGATCGGTCGGGCTCTCCACGCTCGGCCCTTCCCGAACGCGCCGAGCGCGGTCCGGCCAGCCCTGCGTTCGCACCGGCGCTGTTCGGCGAAAGAGCCGGCCTTGCAGCTCCAACCCGCTGGCGTCGAGACCGTAGAGGAGCACGCGCGGGCAGGAAGTCAATCTCTGGACGATCGCTTCCGGCGCGATGTCGCCGGAGATGGCGACAAGCGTCCCGTCGCGCGCGACGTGGGAGTACAAGGGGGCCTTACGCCCGATTGGCGTTGGCAGCGCGTCAATGCCGGTGGCGATGAGGTACTCGGTCACGAGCCGCCGCTCGACGAAGTCGTGCAGATCGCCCGTGTCTGACTCCACCGGATACCCGAGCACACGCTCCCTTGCTTCGGCAGCCGCCACCGCGTCGGCCGAATCGACCGCGTCGAGCTGTTGCAACAGCTCCAGCTCGACCTCCACCACTGCATCGGCGTCGGCAATGCGCACGTCGGTGACCTCGATCATCCCGCTCTCGATCAGCTCGGCCAAATTGAGCGGTCCGCGGGTCGGCACGTTATTGGGCTGGGTACTTTGCGGCATGATCTCACCTCGATGCATTCCGGTGTGGCCAGGTCCGCGCAGTTGTGGCGGCGCGCCGCGCCATCGCACAGCATACCAGGACGCGGTAGCGGGCCGGCTTCGGGGATGCACGGTCTATCATCGCTCACACGCCACTTCGCAGTAGCACGCCGGCCACCGACACCAGGGAGCCAAAGTCCGCGTCCGCTGGACACTGGTCGTAAGCCGTCACCTCGCCGCGGCAGCCGCCTAGGTAGCGGAGCGTCAGGTAGATCGGCGGCAGACCGCAGACGCGGCTCGCGTCGCCCTGCGCCACCTGGGGCGCCAGAAACTCGCCGGCGCTGCCGGCGCAGATGGCGGCGAGCAAGCTGGAGTCGAAATCGGCGATAGCTTCCTTGTCGGCGATGGTCAGTGGCCGGGGATCGCCAAAGGCCGGTCCGACGTGCGCGAAGTCGGCGGCGGCGACCACCAGGACACGCCGCCCGGCCGTCGCCATCTCCAGCGCTGCCAGAGCTTGTTGGAAGGGTACGAAACTACCGGCGTCCCATTCGCCATGGGTAAACGGAGAGAAGGAGCCGACGAGCAGTGGGACCAACGGGGTTTGCTGCCCGTCCAGTAGATGCTGAATCCAGGCGACTGCCAACTCGATGGCGTGCTCATCCCGATGATTGAGCTCCTGCTCGAATGCCGCGTCCTCACCAATCGCCGCCGCGATGGCGTCCACCGTCTGCAGGTCGGTCGGCAGTGCTCCGCGCGGCGTCGCGTAGCGCTGGCGGGTGGGCGTCACGCTCCCAGCCCGCCCATGGTGGTCGGTCCCAAAGATCACGATCGTGTCTGCTTCCCGCACCGCCTCGCCGGCGTGGCGCCACACGTCGGCGTACACCGGCGCGCCGCGCGCAAAGTCGATGTGCGGGCAGATGACGCCGCGGATCAGCGCTGAATCGTTGCCAGTGGGAGCGGACAGGTGGCTCTGACGCGGTTCGGCCAGCCATGCATCGAGCTGACCGGCGAGCGCAGCGGGGTCCGCAGGATAGACCCGACCGGCCATCGCCGGCGGTCGCTCCGGCGCCGAGCGATAGGCCGCGAGCGCCGAGGCATAGGCTTGCCGGTAGCGCGGCCCGTCCAGCACCAGAGCGTCGTCGAGCTGACGCAGGAGCCCCTCCAGCTCGCTGGGACGCAAGCGCAGGCCGGTGCGGAGCGCGAAGACCGAGCGAATAGCATTGAGGTCACGCGCTCCGTCGAAAAGGCTCAAGAGCACCGCGACCTGTTGTGGCAACGCCAGCGTACCGTCGGTCAGGCGCAGGGGATCGCGCAGCAGCAGCATCGGCTTGCCGGCATGTTGTATCCACTGGGGCTCGATTGCCCGCAGCCGCGGATGTTCAAAAACGTCTCGATCCGGCACTTCCGCTCGCATCAACGCGGACTCCTCTACCACGCTAGACTGGTCTCGACGTTGTGTGGTCGGCGTTACGCTGGCGCCCAACCGCTTGAGGAACATTTGGGCGCCGTCCATCGTTCATCTTGCTGGGCGACACTCGGGTGCGCCCTGTCACGGTGTATTGTAAGGGAGCAACTGGAATGCGTTGGGTCACGATCCTTGTCACCGCGGTCATCTCGGCGGCGGTGCTCGCCACCGGCGGAATCGCCGCCGGCCTCTGGGGCGCCGGAGGGTCCCCTGGGCCGCGATTGGCGCCGCCGATCGCTCAGGCACAGGCGGCGCCCACCGCGCCGGCCTCGGCGCTTCCGCCTGCCATAGTCGTCTCAGGACAGGGAACGTCCTCGGCGGCGCCAGATGTCGCCTATCTGTCGTTGGGAGTGCAGACGGTTGCTCCCACGGCCACGGCAGCAAGCGATGCCAACAGCACGGCGATGGCCGCCATCATCGCCGCGATCAAGGGGCAGAACGTGGCGGACAAGGATATTCAGACATCGGAGTTCTCCATTGATCCTGTCTATTCCCAACCGGGTAGCGGCGGCGGGCAGCCGACTGTCACTGGCTATCGGGTGACCAATACGGTGAGCGTGATGGTTGCGGACCCTGGCGCCACGTCCAAGGTGCTCGACGCCGCGGTCAAGGCGGGCGCCAACACGAGTGCCAGCATCCGCTTTGGTATCAAGGACACGACCGCGCTGCAGCAGCAGGCGCTGACGCAGGCAATGCAACAGGCCAGCGCTAAGGCGGATGCCATTGCCAAGGCCGCTGGCGTCAGGCTCGCCGGCATCTATAATGTGACGGAGTCGACCTCCGGTCCCCCGATCGTCCGTCAGGCGGCCGCGACGCTCGCCGCGAGCGCGGCTTCGGCGCCGGTACCGGTACAGCAGGGGCAGCTCACGGTGACCTCGGAGGTGCAGGTCGCCTTCAACTACACTCGCTAGCACGCGAGCGGGGCGGGAGGATCTCGGTGCAATCGGCAAAGCGGCCGTTCGACGTTGACGTAGCGATGCCCCTCATTGAGGAGGCAGTCCGCCCCTATCCTCCTGCCGCCCTGTTCGAGCTTGCCGAGGAGGGGCATCGCTCCGCGTTCGAACAGCTCGTAGCCTGCATCATCTCCATCCGCACGCGGGACGAGATGATGATCACCATCGCCCGGTCGCTGTTTGCTCAGGCCCCTACGCCGGCGGCCATCGCGGCTCTCCCGCTCGATGATCTGGACCTGCTGATTGGACAGTCGAGCTTCCACGCATCCAAAGCGCGACAGATTCAATCCATCGCCCGGCTCGTCGATCGGGACCATGGGGGGGTGTTGCCGTGCGATCGTGACCTTCTCCTGTCCTTCCCGGGCGTCGGCCCCAAATGCGCCAATCTGGTGCTCGGCATCGCGTGCAACCAGCCTCGGGTCGGCGTCGACGCCCACGTCCACCGGATCACGAACCGCTGGGGCTACGTCTCCACGCAGACGCCGGAAGCCACCATGGACGCCCTGGAAGCAACGCTGCCGCGGCGTTACTGGGTAGAGATCAACCGGCTCCTCGTACCCTTCGGCAAGCATGTCTGCATCGGAACCGTCCCTCGCTGCTCGACCTGCCCGGTGCTCGACATGTGCCAGCAGCGAGGGGTTGGGGTTCGCCGATGAGCGGCCCATCCAGTAGGCCGGAGTGGCCTTGCCGGCTACCGCGGCGGTCCGCTGGGGCCGGCGGCGGCCGCGTCCAGATAGGCGTAGTTGTGGCTACGTGGATTGAACACGTAGAGGCGCGGCCCTGTTTGCGGCTGCACGACCAGGAAACTGGAGAATTGCGGCTGGAGGCCGAAGCTCGCCGCGCGCTGGTCGGGCCCCGACCACAGCGGGGTCGGCACAAAGTTCTCCACCCAGAATGACTGGAAGGCCGGCGCGCCCGGCTGTGGCGCTGCCGGCGCGCTGCTCGGCGGTGGGACGCCCGACACGGAGAGGCGATAGGTGATGGGGATACCCTGGGCATAGTTGAACACCTGCACCGTGAGTGTCTCGCCGGGCGCGCGGTTGAGCGCGACTCCGATCGTGGCGGCGGTGACGTCCTGCCCGGCGGGCTGGACCGTGCTGGTGATCGTGTTGCCGGAGCTGTCCAGTATGTTGAGTCCGACTGCCTGGCTCAGCCGGATGTCGGCCGGGCCGTAGGTCAACGACACGGCGGTCGGCGGGCTTGAGCCGGCTGTCGGAAATGTATAGTAGGCGAACGTTCCGGAGCTATTGACGGGGAGCGACCCGCCGAGCGTACCGTTGAGCGGGATCGCCTGCTCCATACTTCTCGCCTGCCGCGGCGGCCCATTGGGCGCGCCGCCCGGCACCCCGCCCGCGGTGATGGTGTAGCTCACCGGGGAGTCGCTGTAATTGAAGACCTGGATCACGACGGTCCCCGACGGATTTTGCGGCAGCGTATATTGGAGGACGCCGGATGTCGGCGTCCTCCCACCATGGGCGATGTTGGTGCCGTTGAGGTAGACCTGGAAGCCGGCCCGTCCGCTATCGCTGGTGGCGCTGGGCGTGAATGTGGCGCTGACCGTCGGCGCTGAGACCGGCTGGGGGACCATAAAGATGTAGGTGTCGGTGGCGCCCGCGCTGTTGCCGACCAATTGGTGATCGGCCAGGGAATCGATCGCCATCGGGGCAGCAGCGGCCGCGGGCTGAACACCGACGAGGAGCATGGTGACCCCTAGCAGCACGTACAGCGGGAACCGGGCCAATATGCCGCGCATCGCTCACCTCCCGTTCATGACAAACCTAGTCCGCCGTTGTTGTGAGCACAAGTATAGAAAACCAGCCGCTCGTTCATTGTCTCCCCGTCGTACTGGCTGGCTCGATTGCCCGCCGCCACATGTCGACGCGCTGGCTCCGCGCATGGTCTACTGGGACCGATGAACGTGCAGCAACGGGCTCGCAGCATCGGCCTGACCGGCAATATTGCCTGCGGCAAGAGCAGTGTTGCGAGCCGCCTCGCCTCACATGGGGCGGTTGTGATCGACGCCGATGTCGTTGCCCGTGAGCTGATGCTGCCGCGGTTGCCGGCTTGGCTCGATGTTGTGGCCGCGTTCGGAGCCGATATCACCGGGCCGGGGGAGGCGATTGACCGAGCCAAGCTGCGCAGCGTCGTCTTTTCCGACGCCGCGGCCCTCAAGCGGCTGAATCAGGCGGTGCATCCGCACGTTCACACCGAGCTGGTGCGCCGCCTCGATCGACTCGAACCGGATCAGGTCGCCGTTATCGAGGCGGTGGCCATCGTCGAGGCTGGGACGTACCGAGACCTGGACGCCTTGTGGCTCGTGGTCAGTCCACCGGAGCTGCAGATTCAACGGCTCGTGCAATCGCGCGGACTGAGCCGCGAGGACGCCGCCTGGCGCGTGGCCGGCCAGCCGTCGGTAGACGACAAGCTGGCGCTTGCTGACGTGGTCATCCGCAACGACGGAAGCCTGGACGCGCTCAATGATGCGACGGATCGGGCCTGGTGGACCGCTCTCGCCACGTGGCAGCTGCCGATCCGTGGCGACGGGACGTGACTGAGCCGACGAGTAGCCACAGTCCGGCACACTTCCAATAGGCACGGCCTGCATTGAGCGTGGAGTTGAGAGGAACGGTTGTGGACATACCTTGCGTCTTTGTCACCAGGCGGATCGCTAGCGAAGCGATCGCGCTGCTGGCGGCGCGGTGTAGGGTGGATCGGTGGGACGCCAGCGACCCGGTCGCACGCGACGTGTTGCTGGACCGCGTGGGCGAGGCCGACGGGCTGCTAGCCCTCTTGACCGAGCGCGTCGACGCCGAGCTGCTCCAGCTCGCGCCTCGGCTGAAGGTGGTGGCGAATATGGCGGTGGGCTACGACAACGTCGACGTGCCCGCCGCCCGCGCGCGAGGCATCGTCGTGACCAACACCCCCGGCGTGCTGACCGAAACGAGCGCGGAGTTCGCTTTCACGCTCATCCTGGCGGCAATGCGCCGGCTCAAGGAGGCGATGCGCTGGGTGGAGCGCGGACGCTGGACGACTTGGGATCCGCTGCTGCTGATGGGCCGCGATCTGGAGGGTGCGACCCTGGGCCTGGTGGGCTTCGGCCGTATCGCCTCGGCCGTCGCCCGACGGGCCCACGGTATCGGCATGCGCCTGCTCTATCAGTCTCGGAGCGCTCATGCAGAAGACGAAGCCAGGTATGGAATGCGTCGAACCGGTCTGGACGAGCTGCTCGCCGAAAGCGATGTCGTGTCGCTGCATGTACCTTTGACCGAACAGACGCGGCATCTCATCGCCGCTCGTGAGCTGGCGCTGATGAAGCCCACAGCCTACCTGGTCAACACGGCGCGCGGCGGCGTTCTGGATCAGCAGGCGCTCTACCAGGCGCTGACGAGCGCGACGATCGCCGGAGCCGCCCTCGACGTCACCGACCCGGAGCCGCTCGCGGCCGATCATCCGCTCGTCCAGCTCGACAACTGTCTGGTGGTCCCGCACATCGCCAGCGCCAGCGTGGCCACCCGAACCCGCATGGCGACACTTGCCGCTGAAAACATCCTGGCCGTCCTCGCCGGTGAGGCGCCGCTCACGCCGGTGCCGGGCTGAGGCACATGAAGACGGTAGACGCGGGGACGCGACTGGTCTGACAACGCCCCTCCCCAACCCCTCCCCAGCAAGCTGGAGAGGGGCTTTTCAGCCGCGCGGGCAGCGGCACGCCGCCATGGGGTCTGCTGTGAAGGCACGAGCTAGCGACGGCGCCCCGGCCGCCTCGGCTATTTCCTACGTTCAGACCAGTCGCTGCCCCGCATCCAGCCGCTATGGCGTCACCTTGCAGCCGCTCTCCGCTGAGCGGGCCATGGCTTCGGTGA
>Ga0207416_1001043_pt1 | contig 40027 bp, 29 predicted proteins | sample PaiPotPPM11metaG_FD_184107 | JGI IMG/M metagenome (GOLD analysis project Ga0207416, IMG submission 184107) | Iron sulfur acid spring bacterial and archeal communities from Banff, Canada, to study Microbial Dark Matter (Phase II) - Paint Pots PPM... ...
CCTTCAGGGCCACGGTCACCACGGCCGCGGTGCCTCCCACGACCAGGACGAGGGCCGCGGCCACCAGCCACCCGCGCCCGCGGCGTCCGCCGGGCCGCGGCTCGTTACCCTGCGGGCCCGGCGGCGTCGGCTGATCGGTCGGCGGGCGCGGCGGGGTGGCCGTGATGGGGGCCCAGTTAGCGGTTGGTGCCTGGTACGCGCCGTTCGACTCGTGGGCGAGTTCGGGCCCGGACCTCGACGCGTACATTGGCAGCGACCCGCTCGACCCCGGCGGCTCCGCCATCGGCCCGAGCGCCTCGTGCGCCGCGGCCATGAAGTCCCGGCAGGTCTCGTACCGGTCCTCGGGCCGCTTGGCGAGCACCCGCGCGAACACCTCGTCCACGGCGGGCGGCAGGTCGGGACGGATCAGCGTGGGCAGGGTCGGCGGCTCCTCCACGTGCGCAAAGATGATCGCCGCGTCGAGGTCCTTCTCGAACGGGACGCGCCCGGTCAGGCACTCGTAAAGCACGCAGCCGAGCGAGTACTGGTCGGCGGTGCCGAGCACCGAGATCCCGCGGATCTGCTCGGGCGCGACGTAGTCGATCGTGCCGAGGAACGCCCCGGTCGAAGTCAGCCCCGTCCGCCCGCCCATGTGCTTCGTGATGCCGAAGTCCGCCAGGTACAGATGATCCGGGTCCGTGCCATCGTTCCCCCGCTCGACCAGCAGGTTGCCCGGCTTCACGTCGCGGTGGACCAGGCCGCGGCGGTGCGCGGCGTCCAGCGCCCGCGCGGCCTGCTCGAGCAGGAAAACCGCCGTCTCCGGCTGCAGCCGCCCGCGCTTTTTGATCATCTGCCGCAGGTCGGTTCCCGTCACGCACCGCATCGCGATGTAAAGCAGCCCGTCGCTCGACCCCATGTCGTGAATGGGAATGACATTCGGATGATTCATCGACGCGGCGATCCTGGATTCCTCCAGGAAGCGAGTGCGGAAGATATCGTCGCTCGCCAATCCCGGATCCAGCAATTTCAGCGCGATCACGTTTCCGAGACGTGGGTTCTCGGCCCGGAACACGATGCTCATGCCGCCCCGGCCAAGGACCGAGACCAGGCGGTATCCGGCAAACTCCTCGCCTACCAGCGGCAACTCGGCCACAATGACTCCCCGTCCTGTACTACCCGGCCGACCCCATAATTAGTTAAACCCGCGGAACGCCGAATGGTCAATGTACTAGAATTCGGCCGGCGCCGCATCGTTGTTGCTGTAGTTGCCCAACAAGCTTACTGATGCAGATGTGACTACAATTCGTTATCCCGAACGGAATCGGCTTACTCTCGCCGCGCCGTCATTACCCCAAGCCGGCGGGAGGCGCTACGCCGCCGCCCGCAGCAGCGCCCGCCGGTGGCGGCACAGCCACCGCCGGGCCCGCCGGGCCTCGGGGGCGACCGCCCGCCAGTGGTCGGCGAAACCGGCGTGCCCGGCCGCGGCCGCCTCGGTGACGATCGCGTACGTCCAGTCGTGGTTGTCGACGAGCGCCCGCGCCACGAGTTCCCGGGAGGCGCGGGGGAGACCGCTCGCGGCGAGGAACAGCCGGAACCGGTCCAGCGCCCGCCCCTGGCGCGCGTCGGTCACGTCCGCCTCGTCGAGCAGCGGCACGAACGAGCGCGCCGCCGCCGCGAAGTCCCAGGCCGCGCCGCCCGGCCCGGCGAGGTCAAAGTCGATGAGCGCGACCGCCTGGCCCTCGCGGAACACGACGTTGGCCGGGTACACGTCGTTGTGGCTCACCAGTTCCGTGCGGTAGCGGGCGGGGACCGGCCGCGGCCAGGCGTACCCCGCCGGGTCGAACGAGGCCGCCGCGCGGTGATAGCGCCGCAGCAGGCCCGCCACGCTGACCAGGGCCTCGTCGGTGAGCATGTCGTCGGTCAGCGGCGGCACCGCGGCCCGGCCCGCGATGTAGCTGAGCGTCTCCGTCGCGGGTCCCGCGTCGAGCACCCGGGGCGCGCCGTCGAACCCGGCGGCGGCGAGGTGCTCGAGCAGCGCGTGCGTGGCGGGCCAGCAGGGGGCGGTCGGCCGCAGCACGGTGTCGCCCACCCGGACGACGCGGCCCCGGTTGGCGGTCCCGCCCCGCAGCGTCTGCCCGGCCGGCCCGCCTCCCTGGGCCGGCACGTCAGTCAGGGGCCGTGCTATCTCGGGTTGGGCCGCGGCCGCGAGCACGGGTGAGCAGGCGCTCGGCGAGTTCTGCGTGCGTGACAAGGCCATGGACCAGCCCTCCTCTGATGGCGGCAAGCACCGCGGGGCTCTTGGCGGCGTCGTAGGCGACGCCAAGGACGAACGGTATCCCCGTGAACAGCGGGGCGGGCGTGACGATCATCCGGCTGTCCAGCGGCGTGGGCAGCGTGCCGCCGTCCGCGCCGATGAACACCCCGGCGAGTTCCGCGTGGACCCCGAGATCAGCCAGCGACTCCCGCTCGGCCGGCGTGATCGCGTCGTAGATCGTCGAGAGCCCGGCGCCCCAGGCGCCGATGGAGACCACCGCGATCGTCACGCTCGGGATGAGCGCGAACGCCTCGGCGATGTCGCCCTGGCGGCGGATCGCGGTCGCGGTCGCGGCGTCCGACACCAGCATCGGCGCGTAGAACACGTGGGCGGTGCCGCCGCCCACCCGTGCGACGCCGCGCACCAGCTCGAGCAGGTCCCGGCCGTCGGGCGGCGGCACCGCCCCGGTGAGCTGGACGATCGGGCACGGCGGAAGCTGGGTGAGCGCGGCGGTGAGCCCGCTGAGCGTCCGCGACCAGGTCAGGCCGAGCACGTCGCCCGGCGTGATCAGGTCCATCAGCACCTGGCCCGCCGCCTCGCCGAGGCGCTGGCGCAGCGGCGACCCGTCGGAGGGGAAGTTGAACACGAACGCGTGCCGCAGGCCGAACACGGAGCACAGCTCCGCGGAGAGGCCGGCGTCGAGCGCGCCGCCCGGCAGGCCGATCTCGATGCGGACGAGCCCGCTCTCGCGGGCGGAATCGAGCAGCCGGGCGACGCGGAACCGGCTGATCCCGAGCCGGTCCGCGATGTCGACCTTGGAGACGCCCTCCAGGTAGAACTGCCGCGCTACCCGCGCGGCGAGGACAACTTCGGACGGTCGGTCCGCCGACAAGCTGGCCATTCTGCAGCCTCCGCCTAGCACGCTCATTTGAGCGCGCTTATCTCATATTTGCAGCTTTTCTTGACATTGCCTAGCTGCGAGTTCACTGTGTTGGCAAGCACATCTGAGCAATGACCCGCTCAAATGAGCATAGCGGAGGTTCTTTAGATGAGTTCGTCCAGGTTCGGGACCAGGTCTAGAAAGCTAAGCCTCGCCGCCGCGGCGGGCGGGGCGGTGATAGTCATGGCGGCCGCCGCGTGCTCCAGCAGCGGCGGCTCAAGCAGTGGCAACGCGAGCGGCAACAGCAGCACCGGCACGGTGACGGTCGCGGTGGTATCCAACCCGCTGGTCACTGGTCAGATGATTCCGCTGACTCAGTCGGTGTTCGAGAAGGAGAACCCGGGGATCACGGTCAAGTTCGCCACCTATACCGAAGCCGACCTGCGGGCGGCGATCGAGAAGGACGTCAGCACGCACAGCAACTCGTTCAACGCCGTCATGATCGGCCCGTACGAGGCGCCGCTGTTCGCGAAGAACAGCTGGCTCGTCGACCTGTCCAAGCAGTACATCGCGAGTGACTCGTCCTATGACGCCTCCGACCTGCTGCCGGCGGTCGCCAAGTCGCTGTCGTACAACGGCGACCTGTACGCCGCGCCGTTCTACGGCGAGTCGTCGATGCTGTACTACAACAAGACCCTGCTCAAAGCGGCAGGCATCACCATGTCCGCGCATCCGACCTGGGCCGAGGTCGCCGCCGACGCGGCCAAGCTGAACAAGCCGGGCTCGGAAGCGGGCATCTGCCTGCGCGGCCTGGCCGGCTGGGGCGACAACATGGCGTCACTCGACACGGTGATCAACACCTACGGCGGCGAATGGTACAACACGAGCTGGCAGGCCCAGCTCAACTCGCCCGCGGACACGGCGGCCATCAACTTCTACGTCAACCTGGTCAAGACCGACGGCGAGTCCGGGGCGTCCAACGACAGCTTCAACCAGCTGCTAACCCTGTACGGCCAGGGCAAGTGCGCGATGTGGTACGACTCCACGGTGGCGGCGACCTCGCTCGCGACCACGTACCCGTCGGTCTACGCGAACACCGGCTACGCGTTCGCGCCGGTCGACAAGACCACCTCCTCCGGCTGGCTCTGGTCCTGGTCCCTCGGCATCCCGCAGGGCGTGAGCAACCAGAGTGCGGCCTGGAAGTGGATCTCCTGGGCCACCTCCAAGCAGTACGACAGCCTCGTCGCGTCGAAGTACGGCTGGTCGGCGGTGCCGCCGGGCAGCAGGACCTCGCTCTACAGCAACCCCAGCTACCTGAAGGCGGCCGCGCCGTTCGCCAACATCACGCTGCAGTCCATTAACGGCACCGACCCTGATCACCCGACGGTGAACCCGGTGCCCTACGTCGGCGTCCAGTACGTCGACATCCCGCAGTTCGAAACCCTCGGCATGACCGTCGGCCAGCAGATAGCGGGCGCGATCGCGGGCACGGAATCCGTGAGCCAGGCGATATCGTCCGCCCAGTCGCAAGCCTCGGCCTACACGCCGTCCGAACTGTCCGGCAGTAACTGACGGTCCCGACATGGCCGTTCTCGAGGACGTCACCTCGCCCCCCGCGGCCGGGCTCCGGCCGCGGGGGGTGAGTCAGCGCGAGCGATGGCAGCGGCGCCTCCCGTTGCTGCCCGCGCTGATCTTCACCATCGTCGTCACCCAGGTTCCGTTCCTGGTGACGCTCTGGTACAGCTTCCAGAGTTACTTCTGGAACGAGCCCGGCGGCGCGCACTGGACCGGGGTCTCCAACTACAAGGAAGTGTTCACCGACCCGAACTTCCGCAGTGCACTGTGGCGTTCGGTGACCATGACGGCGATCGCCGTGATCGTCGCGATGTTCCTCGGCATCCTGCTCGCGGTCCTGCTGGACAAGAAGTTCCTTGGCCGCGGCATCGTCCGGACCCTCATCATCACGCCGTTCCTGGTCATGCCCGCCGCCGCGGCGCTGATCTGGAGCGGGCCGATGCTCGACCCGAACTTCGGACTGCTCAACTGGCTGCTCGAACCGTTCGGCGTCAACCACGTCGCGTGGCTGACCACGCACGCCTACGGGTCCGTGATCGTGGTGATGATCTGGCAGTGGACGCCGTTCATGACCCTGATCGTGCTCGCGGGCTTGCAGGGACAGGCATCCGACGTGCTCGAGGCGGCCAAGGTCGACGGGGCCAACGCCTGGGCGACCTTCCGCGAGCTCACCCTGCCGCACCTGCGCCCGTACATCGAACTCGGCGTCCTGCTCGGCTCGATCTACCTGGTGACCGCCTTCGACCAGGTGCGGCTGATGACCAACGGCGGACCAGGCACCTCGACCACGACACTGCCCTTCTACCTGTACCAGAAGGTGAACTTCGCCTTCGACATCGGCGGGGCGGCCGCGGCGGGCGTGGTCACCGTGGTGCTGACGATCATCGTCGCCAGCTTCGCGCTGCGGCTGTTCGCCAGCGTCTTCCAGTTCGAGGAGGCAAAGTGACCGCGGTAACGGCCGGCGACGCGCCGGCCCCAACTCCGGCCCCAGTGCCGGACGGGCGGAGACGCAACCGCCGGGCCCGCGAGATCTCCGGGCAGGCGGGCTGGACGGTGCTCGGCTGGGTGGTGGGCATCGGCTTCTTCATCCCGGTGCTGTGGATGGTGGTCACGGCGTTCAAGCCGGAGTCCGCCGCGGAGACCTGGCCGCCGAAGTTCACGTTCAGCCCCACGCTCAGCGAGTTCCGGCTGGTCTTCAACGGGATGGACCCGTACATCGAGCACTCGGCGATCGCCACGGTCGGCTCCACCATCGTGGTGCTGGTGCTCGCGCTGCCCGCCTCCTACGCGCTGTCCATCCGCCCGGTGGGGAAGTGGCGCGACTCGCTGTTCTTCTTCATCTCCACCAAGATGCTGCCGGTCGTCGCGGCGATCGGCCCGCTGTACGTCATCGCGCTCAAGACGCACCTGCTGGACAACATCTGGCTGCTGATCATCCTGTACGCGGCGATGAACCTGCCGCTGGCGATCTGGATGCTCCGCTCGTTCATGCTCGAGGTGCCGAGCGAGATGCTCGAGGCGGCCCGCCTCGACGGCGCGGGCCGGATCAGGGAGATCACCGAGGTGATCATGCCGGTCGTGAGCCCCGGCCTGGTGTCCACCGGGCTGATCTGCATCATCTTCGCCTGGAACGAGCTGTTCCTGGCGCTCAACCTCACGGTCACGAACGCGGCGACCATGCCGATGTTCCTGATCAGCTCCGTTCCCCAGGAAGGCCTGTACATCGCGCACCTGAGCGCGGCGGCCACGGTCGCTTCCGTCCCGGTGATCATCGTGGGCTGGATCGCGCAGCGCTCGTTGGTCCGCGGCCTCTCGATGGGGGCAATCAAGTGAATTTGTCCGAACGGAAGCGTGCTTCGCGGAGGTCCCGCTATGTCAGGAGTTAGGTACGTAGGCGCGAGCCGGGTCTACACCAAGGGCGCGTCCCCGGCCGTCGACGCGCTCGACCTCGACATCAAGGACGGCGAGTTCATGGTGCTCGTCGGGCCTTCGGGGTCGGGCAAGACCACCGCGCTGCGCATGCTGGCGGGCCTCGAGCCGCTCGACGGCGGCCGGATCGAGATCGGCGGTCGTGACGTCAGCGACGTGGAGCCGAAGGACCGGGACATCGCGATGGTGTTCCAGAACTACGCCCTGTACCCGAGCAAGACCGTCGCCGAGAACATGGGCTTCGCGCTGAAGATGCAGCACGTACACAAAGACGAGCGGGACCGGCGCGTCCGCGAGGCGGCCCGCATCCTCGACCTGGACGACACCCTGCTCGAGCGCAAGCCGAAGGCGCTGTCCGGTGGCCAGCGGCAGCGCGTCGCCATGGGCCGGGCCATCGTCCGGGAGCCGAGCGTGTTCCTGATGGACGAGCCGCTGTCCAACCTGGACGCCAAGCTGCGCGTGCAGACCCGCAGCCAGATCGCCGAGTTGCAGCGGCGCCTCGGCATTACCACGGTCTACGTGACGCACGACCAGGTCGAGGCGATGACCATGGGGAACCGGGTCGCGGTGCTCAGCGGCGGGCACCTCCAGCAGTGCGCCTCGCCCCGCGAGCTGTACGACAACCCGGTGAATCAGTTCGTAGCCGGCTTCATCGGCTCCCCGGCGATGAACCTGCAGACCGCCACGCTGACCGACGGCGGTGCGCGGCTGGCCGGTGCCGTCATCCCGCTGGCGGCCCCGGTGCGGGCCGCGGCGGCCAGGGACAAGCTGACCGAGATCGTCCTGGGCATCCGGCCCGAGCACATGCACCTGACCACCGGCGCGGGGCCGACGGCGGACTCCGCTGCCCCGGCGGCGCCCACCGGCCCCGAGCTGTCCGCCGCGGTGCTGTCGGGCGAGGTGCTGCTGGTCGAGGAGCTCGGCGCCGACGCCCTGCTGCACGTCCGCCTCGCCGACGACGGTGGTGCCATCGTGGCCAGGACCGAGGGCCGCAAGTCCCCGGCCCCCGGTCAGCGAGTCGCCTTCCGCGTCCAGCCGGACGACGTCTTCGCGTTCAACCCGGCGACCGGCGCCCGCCTCGCGGGCTAAGCCCTGTTCGCGCCCCAACCGTCTTCGCGGTTCTCGCCGCAAAATGGAGGTCTCATGCGGGCCATCGTGCTCGACCGCCCGGGCAGCTTCCGGGTGGCAGAGGTGCCGGATCCCACGCCGGGCCCCGGCCAGATCGTCGTCAAGGTGGATTGCTGCGGGATCTGCGGCACCGACCTGCACATCATGGACGGCGAGTTCCCGCCGACCCCGTACCCGATCACGCCCGGGCACGAGTTCGCGGGCACGGTCGCGGCCATCGGCTCCGACGTCAAGATCGAGCTGCCGCTCGGCGCGAGCGTCGCGGTCGACCCGTCGCTGTACTGCGGTTACTGCCGCCGGTGCCGGTCCGGCCGGGACAACCTGTGCGAGAACTGGGCGGCGATCGGCGACACGGTGAGCGGCGCGTTCGCCGAGTACGTCGCGGTGCCCGCGGTCAACGCGCACCGGCTGCCCGACGGCGTCGACGGCCAGCTCGGCGCGATGGTCGAGCCGCTCGCCTGCGCGGTGCACGGCCTGCGCAGGCGAGCGGCTCTGTTCGGCGACTCGGTGGTGCTGACCGGCGCCGGGACGATGGGTCTGCTGCTCCTGCAGTTGCTGGTCCACTCGGGGGCGGGCCCGGTCACGGTCGTCGACCGGGTCCCCGACCGGCTCTCGGTCGCCCGCAAGCTCGGCGCCGCCTGGATCGCAAGCGACCTGGCCGACCTCGACGGCGAGCGGTTCGAGATCGCCGTCGACGCGACGGGCGTCCCCGCCGTGGTCGACGGGGTGGCCGGGCTGCTCGACCGCGGCGGCCGGCTGCTCGTCTTCGGCGTCACCCCGGCGGAGGCGACGCTGAGCCTGTCGCCGTTCCGCGTCTACAACGACGAGATCACCGTCACCGGCTCGATGGCGATCCTGCGCAGCTTCGCCCCGGCCGTCGAATTGATCGGCAGCGGCGCGATCGACCCGCGTCCGCTGTTGTCCGAGCCGCTCCCGCTGGAAGAATGGGGCGAGGCCCTGCGCCGCGTCCGCGTCGGCCAGGGCATCAAATGGCACATCAGACCCTGATGACCCGGATCTGGAGGGTACACCGCTGTGATTGCTGTTGTCGGCGAGGCACTGATCGACCTGGTGGTGAGCCCCGGCGGAGAGGTGGCGGCGCGTCCCGGCGGCAGCCCGTTTAACGCGGCGCGCAGCCTTGCCCGGCTGGGCGCGGAGACGACTTTCCTCGCCCGCTTCGCCCGGGACGGCCTCGGCCGCCTGCTCCGCGACCGCCTCGCCGAGGACGGCGTCGCGGTCGGCGTGCCCGAGCCGTCGAGCAGGCCGAGCACCCTGGCCGTCGCCACGCTCAACCAGGCGGGCAGCGCCGACTACGCCTTCTACCTGGACGGCTCGGCCGGGGCCGACCTGGACTACGAGGCGCTGAAGAAGGCGTTGCCCGCCGACGCGACCGCCGTGCACGTCGGCGACCTCGGCCTGGTGATGGAGCCGATCGGCACGGCCATCGAGCGGCTCATCGTCAGCGATGTCCCGGCGGACACCCTCGTGCTGCTCGACCCCAACTGCCGCCCCAGCGCCATTGCCGACCACGCGGCTTACCGGGGGCGCATCGCCGCCATCGCCGGGCGCGCCGACATCGTCAAGGCGAGCACGGAAGATCTGGCCTACCTGTACCCGGGCGCGTCGGCCGAAGAGGCGGCGGCCGCACTGCTCGAGCGCGGTACGTCGCTGGTCCTCGTCACCGACGGCCCCGGCCCGGCCCGGGCGTTCCGGCCGGACTCCGTCCTGACCGAGGAGGTCCCGAGCGTCACCGTGGTGGACACGATCGGCGCGGGGGACGCGTTCGGCGGCGGGTTCCTGGCCTGGTGGACGGCGCACGGTCTCGGCCAGTCCGACCTGCGCGGCAGCGACTCGCCCAGTACCGACTCGCCCAGTACCGACTCGCCCAGTACCGACTTGCACAGCGCCGACTCGCCCAGTACCGACTTGCACAGCGCCGACCAGGTCAGGCAGGCGCTCAAGGCCGCCGTCGCGGCCGCCGCCCTCACCTGCACCCGCCCGGGCGCCGACCCGCCGACCCTCGCCGAGCTCCAGGTCAGGAACTGGTGGCCTTAGGCGACCTCGTCATCTCGGTCATGCCGGGCTGACCGGGGAAGATGATGTTGTGGTGGACGTCGTAGAACCAGTTCCACACCTGTTCGTGCGACGCGTTGCCGCCGGTCGCGTACCCGAGGAGACGGCCGGAGTCCTGCGTCCAGACCATGACCGCGCTGCCGTCCGGCTTCTGCGTGCAGAACACCCGGCCCATCGCGGTGTCGGTGGACACGCTGCCCGCTATCAGCTGCGCGATTGAATACTTCGTGTAGTACTGGTCCGAATGGTTCCAGGTGCTCTCCCCCATGGGGTCGGGCGCGATCGCGCTGCACGGGGCCGTGTTCTCGACCGCGCCGAAGGACTTGCCCGCCAGGTTGCCGACGATCTCCTGGTACTTCGTGTAAAGGGCGCTCATGCTCGGGTAGGTCGCGAACGTCACGCTCGCGATGGCCGGGTCGGGATCCGTGCACTGCACCAGCGTCGCCGTAGGCGAGGCGCAGGTGGACAGGTTGAGCATGCTGGTGAACTTTTCGGTGTTGTCCAGCACGGACAGCAGCGTGCTCGCCGGTGCTGAGGAGGATTCCGCCGCCTGGTTTATCCCGATGGTCGGATTGTTCCCCTGGCTGAGGAGCAGCCCGGTCGCCGTGCCGCCCGCGGCGAGCACCGCGACGCCAAGCAGGCTCACGAAGCCAAGCGCGCTGCGACGCTGCGACGACCGGACGCGCCGCGGGCGACGCCTCACGGTGCGGCCAGCTTCGGCGGGGAACGCGGGCATGGTGCCGACGGTGGGTTCGCGCCACGACGGGACCGTCCACGGATCGGAGTTCCGCGGCCCCCGGGACGGCCCGCGGGACGGCACGGGCGACGGCTGGAACTCGATGGCCGGCTCCCCGGTGTCGAGCAGCTGGCGCTCCGCCCGCGTGTCCGACACGACGAGCGCGTCGCGGGCGGCCGCGATGAACGCCCGGCAGTCCAGGTACCGGTCCTCCGGGTCCTTGGCGAGCACGCGGGCGAACACCTCGTCGACGGCGGGCGGCAGGCCGGGCCGAAGCAGCGACGGCGGCGCCGCGGCCTCGTGCGCGTGCGCCCACATGATCATCTCGTTCGTGTTTCGCTCGAACGGTGCGCGGCCGGTGAGGCACTCGTAGAGCACGCAGCCGAGCGCGTACTGGTCGGCCGTGCCGAGCACGGTCTGGCCCCGGATCTGCTCGGGCGAGACGTAGTGCACCGTGCCGAGCACCGTCCCCGCGACGGTCAGCCCGCTCGGGGTGCCCACGTACTTCGTGATGCCGAAGTCCGCCAGGTACACGTGATCCGGGTCCCCGTCCCCGCCGCCCGCCGCGATCAGCAGGTTTCCCGGCTTGACGTCGCGGTGCACCAGGCCCCGGCGGTGCGCGGCGTCAAGCGCGCGGGCGGCCTGTCCGAGCAGTTCCACGGCCTGGTGCGGCGGTAGCGGTCCGCGCTCCTCGATCAGGTGGCGCAGGTCGGTGCCGGAAACGTAGCGCATGGCAATGTAGAGCAGCCCGTCGCTCGACCCGAAGTCGTGAATGGGGATGACGTGCGGATGGTTGAGCGCGGCCGCGATCTGCGATTCGTCGCGGAACCTGGTGCGGAACACCTCATCGGTGGCCAGTTCGGGCGCGAGGACCTTCAGCGCGATCACGTTTCCCAGCCGCGGGTTCTCCGCCTGGTAGACGATGCTCATGCCGCCGCGGCCGAGCACCGCCCGCAACCGGAAGCCGGCGAATTCCGTGCCGACTAGTGGCAGTTCGGGCATGCATTCTCTCCGTCCGGGATCCCCACGTCACCCGGCCTCGACTCCGGATGGCTGCCTCGCGCAGTTCTCCCCGCCGCTTGGATAACGGATAAATCCGGATCTCGGTTCAGGTCCGTTCGGTGCTGTCCCTTCTTACTTTGAGCGATCCTTACTTGCCGCTGAGCGATCTGAGCGAAGGCACGTGCGCGGGCCACGGAATGAGCAGCCGCGCGCCGAGCAGCACCGCGGCGACCGCGACCAGCCCGAACAGCGCCACCCAGGCCCCGGCGGGCACCGGGGTCAGCCAGCCGAGCTGGTCGGCGTCGGTCGTCCCGGGTCCCGGCCTGCCGCTGGCCAGCCGGCGTCCGGGCGGCATGCGCACCACCCTTGTCCGCCGCGTCCGGGCCAGCTCCACGACCGGCCGCACGCCGCCGAACAGCAAGAACCACGCCACCGCGTAGGCGAACGCCGCCCGCAGCGCCGGGTCGGCCAGCCAGCTGACCGCTACGACCGCGCCCGCGGTCACGAGCACGGAGAGCGCGCCGTACCAGTTGCGCACCAGCACCAGCGTCACCGCGAGCAGCACGAGGAGCAGCGCGAGCAGCAGGGTCACCCGGTGCGCGGCGAGCAGCGCGCAGGCGCCGACGCCGAGCAGCGGCGGCGTGACGTACCCGGCGAACGCGGTCACGACGATCCCCGGCCCGCGGCGCCGGCCCCGCGACACCGTCTCGCCCGACGTGTCCGCGTGCAGCCGGATGCCTTCGAGCCGCCGCCCGGACAGCAGCGAGGCTGCCGCGTGGCCGCTCTCGTGCGCGATCGTGATCGCGATCCGCGTCATCCGCCACAGCTGGGGGCTCGCGACCACGAGCAGCGCGACTGCGGCACTCGCGGCGATTACCCACCCCGGAGGTACGCTCTGCACCCCAACGACCCGATCCCAGAACACCGCCACGCACAAAGGGTATTCATTACGTAAAACGCCCGCTTTCGATCCGGCGACACGTCCGAGTTTTCGCAGTTCACCAGCTGAACTTGGCTCGATATGGTAACTCTATGTAGCTGAACATGCACGTTGCGGTCACGGCGGGCGGAAGTGGTGGCATGAGTAGCACGGGCAGGCACGCGAGCACGGCGATTCTGTGGTTCCCCACTAGGCTCGGCGTGACGACGACCGTCGCCGGACTCGCGGCGCTGACGGCGATCGTCGTGGCCGTGGCCGCGAACACGGCCGGCTCGCGGTCGGCGGCCAGGCCCGTCCCCACGACGGTCAAGTTGAACATCCCCACGGCGAACGCGGTGCCCGCCGTCAGCGGCCTCGGTCAACTGCCCGGCGGCGCGCCGAGCGTGGCCGCGCCGCCCCGCCGCGCGACGATGCCCCGCCCCGCCGCGCTGCCGCTGGTGCTCACCGCCGTCGACCATCGGGACTGCCCGGCCGCGGCCGCCGCCTGCGTCGACCTGACCAGGCATGTCACGTGGCTCCAGGCAGGCCAGAAGATTACGTTCGGTCCAATTCAAATGGAGCCGGGGAAGCCGGGAAGCGCGCACCAGACGCCGCGCGGTACGTTCCGGGTCCAGTGGAAGGCGGGGCCGTCCCTCATAAGCAACATCTACCACGAGCCGATGCCGTGGGCGACGTTCTTCGCCCCGGGCGGCATCGCGTTCCACGGCGGCAGCCTGACCGCCTGGTCGCATGGCTGCGTGCACCTCACCGTCCGCAACGCGCACTACTACAACGAGCACCTGCCGATCGGCGCGGAGGTCGTGGTCTTCTGAGCCCGGGCTAAGCGTCCGTCATGCCGATCCGCCGGTGCGCGGCCCACAGCGCGAACTGGTCGGAGAAGTGCGGGCTCGCCGGGTCGCCCGAGGCGCCGCCGGGGATGACGAAGCTGGCCGAACCCGGCGCACCGAGGTCCACCACCTGCCGGTACACCGACAGGGCGGTCACGGTGAACGGGCTGCCCGGCCGCCAGCCGTAGCCCGCCGCCTGGACCGTGTCGGCATCACCGCCCATCGGCGCACTGTTGAATGCGCTGGGGAGCGGACTGGCGAGCGGGTGCACGCGCACCGCCCGGTGCAGGTCACCCCAGCGCCACCGCCGTGGGTCGGGCCCGCCTGCCTTCACCGCCGCGGTCCAGGCGGCGGCGAGCGCGCCGGGCACGGCGGCCATGACCAGCTCGCCCCGGTTGTCGGCACCGTCCCCAGCGCTGTCCCCAACCCGGGGCGGGACGGGACCGCCGAGCAGCTCCCAGGTGTCGTTGCCCAGCCAGCGCCGCACCATGGACAGCGTCGGCGCGAGCGAGCCCGACGCTATCCACGTCCACGTCTCCGGGCCGAGCACCGGGCGGTACAGCGCCTCCGCGAGCGCCCGCAGGTAGCAGGCGTAAAGCAGCGCGGCCGCCGACTCGGCGGCCAGGTCGCCGTCCCAGCCGGCCAGCAGCGCCCGCGCCGACTCGGCGTCGTCGTCGGCGAGGGGCCCGAGCCCGGCGAGCAGTTCGCCCCAGCCGCGCGCCTGCAGCGACACCGTGTCCGCCTGCATCGCGGCGAGCTCGTCCGTGCTGGGCTGTCCCGCGTCGGTGAGCAGCGAGCGGAGCCGCTCCGCGCGCCACGGCTGGGAGAACGTATAAGAGATGTAGGGCTCGTCCGCGTCGGTCATCGCGTTGTTGGCGGTCATCACGAAGCCCGCCTCGGGGTCGACGCTCCGCGGCAGCGACGAGAACGGCACGGTCCCCGTCCACTCGCACCCGTCATCCCAGCCGGGCACCGGCAGCCGCCGCGCCGCGTCGGACGACCGCACGGGCAGCTCGCCCCGGCACTGGTAGGCGATCGACCCGTCCGCATCCGCGCAGACCAGGTTGTTGACCGGATCGACCCAGCCGTCTTGGGTACCGGCGAGGTCGGCGACGTTCCGGGCGGTGAGCATGGGCAGCAGGCACTCGAACCCGCGATTGGGCCGGTGCGTACCGGTCCACTTGAGCGCCAGGGCGACCCCCGCGTCCGGGTTCCCGTGCACGACGGGCCCGTGCCTGGTCGCCCACACGGGAACGGTCACCGGCGACCCACCGCGCACCTCGATCCGCTCGTGCCGCACCTCGGCCTCGGCCCAGCCGGACGGCGTCAGGTACCGCGAGCCCTCGAAGCGCTCCAGGTAGAGGTCCTGGGTGTCGGCGTCCCCGTGCGTGATCGCCCACGCGACCGACCCGTTGTATCCGAAGTGCGGGAACCCGGGCAGCCCGGGGAACGTGGCGCCGCTGACGTCGAAGTCGGGGCAGGTCACCCGGCACTGCCAGTACACGTTCGGGGTGTCGAGCGCCCGGTGCGAGTCGTTGCAGATCACCGCGCCGCCGTGCGCGGTCCGGCGGCCGCTGACGGCCCAGGCGTTGGACCCCGGCTCGACCTCGGAGAGGAACCCGAGGTGCCCGGAGACCTCGCCGAGCGCCTCGTCGAGCAGGTCGGCGGCCTGGTGCGTCAGCCGTCCGTCGGGCGGCACCGCGACGGGCGACCCGGCGACCGCGCGGCTCTCGAGCCGCGCGAAGACGTCGCCGCCCGCCCGCGCGAGCAGCACCGCGTTGGCGAGCTTGTGCTGCCACTGGCCCATCTGCACGTGCCGCACGAGGTACGCCGCCACCGAGTGCCAGGCCCGCCATTCCTCGACGGGATACCGCCCGGGCAGCGGCTGCGCCCCGTCCGCGATGGCCTGGTTGACCCCGCTCGCGTACGCCTCGAACGCGGTGCGGACCCGCGCCGACATCACGGCGACGTCGAGCTGCGCCGCGGCGCCGAGCCCGAGCCGCCGCGCCAGGACATCCGCGCCGAGCGCCGCCGACCCGGCGACCTCCGCCCACCGCCCGCAGGCCCGCCGCCGGTCGTAGTCCATCTGGAACAGCCGGTCCTGTGCGCATGCGTAGCCCATCCCGGCCCATGCGTCCGCAGCCGTATCGGCCCGCACATGCGGCACTCCGTACCCATCGCGCGTGATGAGGAAATCCACCATCCAATTATCCCGAACGACTTCAAGCTTCGCCTCACCGCGCCGCCATGACTCTCCGGGCAAACAGAGAGTTCCACGGGAGTTTGTCCTCCCGCCCCCGGTGAAGGCAACTATTCCAGCCGGCAAGAACGAGTACTAGAGTTGCTGTCATGTCATCCGCCACGCCGCTCGAGGCGTTCCTCGCGGAACCGCGCAACGTCATCGTCGCGGGCATCCGCAAGGACGGCCGCCCGCACCTGTCGCCCAACTGGTTCGTCTGGGACGGCGAGCGCTTCTACGTCTCCACCACCCGCAAGCGGGCGAAGTACCGCATCTTCCGCCGCGACCCCCGCGCGGAGCTGATCGTGGACGACCCGGTCGGCTTCCGCTACGTCGAGATCCCCACCACGGCCGAGGTCCGCGAGGACGTCAGGGCGAACGTCTCCCTGTTCCGCGCGATCAGGGAGAAGCACGGCCGCGCGCTCCCACCCGACGACGAACTGGCGGCAGAACTAATCGCCGACGACCGCGTCTTGCTAGCCTTCACCCCGACCACCCCGTCCTCCGAATGGACCAAGCGCGGCCTCGACTAGCCCCCCCCGCGCTCCGCGGCGACAATTCATGCGGCCCGGAACGCCAACGATGACGGATACGTAATGCCGGCGTGACGGCAACCATGACCGGTACTTCATGCCGGCCGGGACGCCAACCACGGCGGGTACCTCATGCCGACCGGGACCGGCAACCACGGCGGATACCTCATGCCCGGCCGTGACGGAAACCAGGGCGGGCAGCGCCGCGATGCCGCACCCGGTCGCAGACCTGAGCCACATACCGGCCGGGACGGCAACCACGGCGGGTACCGGCGCGGTGCCGCACCCGGTCGGCGACCTGAGCCACGAACGCGAGCCAGCCGCGGACCGCAACCGCCCTTTTCCGGCTTTTTCTACGACGGTCACCACTGACCGCGGGCGCGTCCGCTCATGCCACCACCCGCACCGTGCCCGCGAACGGGCGGAGGCTCCGCCCGTTCGCACCCGGCATGCCGGAAACGAGGTCCCCGAAAAAGATCGCGGGTCATCCGGGGCGGATATCGCCCCAAGCGTCACGCAATCGTGTTACCAGCCGGTAGATCCGGCCGACAAATACTGACAAAGCCCCGCAAATCGCCGGGCTCCGCAGCGGTTTCCCGCGGATGACCCGCAATCACGGCACCGGACAGCCCGCGCGCCCCCGCGCTCCGCGGCGCGTGAGCGGCAAGATATGGGATACTTCGCGCCCCTCGGGGGCCGAAAGTATCCCGCGTCCTTCGATGGAAGCCGCTAGCCGGCCAAGGCGGCGACGATGAGCGCCGTCGTAGCGCTGACCTGAAGGATCGCGCCGAAGACGTCGCCGGTCATCCCGCCCAGCCGCCGCTCCGCCGTCCGTTGCACCAGCCAGCCGGCGAGCAGCCCGGCGAGCGCGGCGACGAGCCCGCGGACCGCGAGCGCCGGACCGCCGCCGCTGAGCCCGGCGGCCGCGACGGCGCAGGCGAGCGCGCCGGCCACGAGCGCACGCTCCGCCGCCGTGGTCCGCCCGGCCACGAGGGCGCCGAACCCGCCCGGTCGCGCGGCGGGGGAGGAGGTCGCGACGACGACCGAGACCCGCCCGGTCACCTCGGCCAGGACAACCGCCCCGGCCGCGAGCGGCGCGCGCGGAATCGCGGCGACCGCCGCCACCTGGACCAGCAGCACGAGCACGAGCGCCCCGACGCCCATGGGACCGATGTCGGAGCGGCGCATGATCTCAAGCGCGACGTCCGCGGGGCGGCGGCTGCCGAGCCCGTCGGCGGTGTCGGCGAGCCCGTCGAGATGCAGGCCGCCGGTGAGCACGGCGATCAGCGCGACCGCGAGCGCCGCGCCGAGCAACCGCCCGGGCCCGGTGCCGTTGAGCGAGCCGACGCCGAGCACGACGCCGCCCCCGATGGCCCCGAGCAGCAGCCCGATGCCCGGCAGCCACAGGACCGCCCGCGCCGCCACCTCGTCGTCGAGCGCCCCGTCGACCCCGGCGGGGATCGTCGTGAAGAGGCTCATCGCGACCCGCCAGGCGGGCGCCCGCGGTCCGCTCATTGGCGCCGCTCGCTCACCGCAGCCGCCTGGCGATGCCCGCGGTGCACAGCCAGACCTGCTCGCAGTCGGCGGCGACGCGCGCGTTCAGCCGGCCGAGTTCGTCGCGGAACCGGACGCCGGAGGCGGTGGCGGGCACGACGCCGGAGCCGACCTCGTTGCTGACCGCGACCACCACCCGGCGGGTAGCATGCCACGCGTCAAGCAGCCCGTCCACCCGGGTGGCGAGTTCCTTGTCCGCGCCGGCCGCGCCGGTCCACAGGCCGCACTCGTCCATGACCCCGGCCAGCCAGGTCGACAGGCAGTCCACCAGGATGCCACCACGGGGACGAGGACTCCCCGCACCGCCGAGGACGCCTTCCAGGTCGAGCGTCTCAAGCGTCGTCCAGTGCTCAGGCCGCCGCTCGCGGTGCAGCCGCACCCGCTCGGCCCAGGAGGGATCGGAGTCGTCCGCCGGCCGCCCGCAGGCCACGTACTCCACCTGCCCCCGGGCGGCCAGCATGCGCTCGGCCGTCACCGACTTACCAGAGCGTGCCCCGCCGAGAACGAGCACGCGGAACCCCCGCCCCCGCCGCGGCCGCCCGGGCAGCGGCAGCAGCCCCGGCGCGGCGAGCGGACGCGGACCGCCCGCCCGAACCAGCCGCATCATGGTTGAGCACCCTAGCACGCCGCTCGGAAAGGTCACGAGGGAGTCACAAGGGGGTCACAAGGGGATCCTGTCCGGGTGCCGATAGGGTGGTGAAGCCGGGCACTTCCCGCCGGGTGAGTGCCCTGACATCGCCGTCTGCTGTCAGGAGAGCTCATCGTGGCCTACGACCCATTCGCGTCGGGTGACTTCGGCGCCAGTCCATTCGACGACATCTTCTCCCGCTTCTTCGGCGGTCAGCTGCCGCAGCGGCCGCAACGGATCGACATCGGCCAGCTGCTGACCGAGCAGGGCCGCGAGGTGATTAGGGACGCCGCCACCGAGGCGGCCCGCTGGGGCGACCCCGACCTCGACACCGACCATCTGCTGTGGGCGGCCACGAAGCAGGAGTCCGTCCGCCGCCTGCTGAGCGCGGCGGGGGCCGACCCGGACGCCATCGCCCGGCGGATCGAGTCTCAGGCCGAGCGGGGCCAGCCGCGCGACGAGGCGCCCAACCTCACCCCGGCGGCCAAGCGCGCGCTGCTCGACGCGCGGCAGATCTCCCAGGCCTTCGGCTCGTCCTACATCGGCCCCGAGCACCTGCTGTTCGCGCTGGCCGTCAACCCGGAGTCCGCCGCGGGCCGGGCGCTCCGCGACGCCCGGGTCACCCCGGAAACGCTCCGCGACGCGGTGACGTCCGGCGGCCGGGGCGGCGGAGCCGGGAGCAAGCCGCCGTCGGACACCCCCACCGTCGACCAGTTCGGCACCGACCTCACGGCGATGGCCCGCGACGGCCAGGTCGACCCGGTGGTCGGCCGCGAGCAGGAGATCGAGCAGACCGTCGAGGTGCTGTCCCGGCGGACCAAGAACAACCCGGTGCTCATCGGCGAGCCCGGCGTCGGCAAGACGGCGATCGTCGAGGGCATCGCGCAGCTGATCGTCGACGGCGAGGTGCCCGACACGCTGCGCGACAAGCGCCTCGTCCAGATCGACCTCGGCGGCATGGTCGCGGGCACCAGGTACCGGGGCGACTTCGAGGAGCGCCTGAAGAAGGTCATCGACGAGATCCGCGCGCACCGCGACGACCTGATCATCTTCATCGACGAGCTGCACACGGTCGTCGGCGCGGGCGCGGGAGAAGGCTCGATGGACGCGGCGAACATGCTCAAGCCCGCACTCGCCCGCGGCGAGCTGCACATCATCGGCGCCACCACGATCGACGAGTACCGCAAGGACATCGAGAAGGACGCCGCGCTCGAGCGGCGGTTCCAGCCGATCCTGGTGCCCGAGCCGTCGGTCGAGGACACCATCGAGATCCTCAGGGGCCTGCGCGACCGCTACGAGGCGCACCACCAGGTCCGCTTCACCGACGAGGCGCTGGTCGCGGCCGCGCAGCTGTCCGACCGGTACATCACCGACCGGTTCCTGCCCGACAAGGCGATCGACCTCATCGACCAGGCGGGCGCCCGGGTCCGGCTGCGGACGATGACGCCCGCCCGGGACCGGCGCGAGGCCGAGCAGCGCCTGCAGCGGCTGCAACGGGAGAAGGACGAGGCGGTCGCCGTCGAGGACTACACGCGGGCCGCCGAGCTGCGCGACCAGATCACGCGGCTGGGGGAGCGCCCCGAGGACGACGCGGGCGACACGGGGAAGCCGGAGAAAACGGTGCCCGAGGTCGGCACCGCCGACATCGCCGAGGTCGTCTCCCGCGCGACCGGCATCCCGGTGACCCAGCTCACCCAGGAGGAAAAGGAACGGCTGCTCCAGCTCGAGGAGCACCTGCACCAGCGGGTCATCGGCCAGGACGACGCGGTGGCGGCCGTCGCGGAGGCGGTGCGCCGCTCCCGCGCCGGCCTCTCCGACCCGAACCGGCCGATCGGCAGCTTCCTGTTCCTCGGCCCGACCGGCGTCGGCAAGACGGAGCTGGCCCGGGCCCTGGCGGAGGCCCTGTTCGGCGACGAGGGCCGGATGGTCCGCATCGACATGAGCGAGTTCCAGGAGCGGCACACGGTCAGCCGCCTGGTCGGCGCGCCGCCCGGCTACGTTGGCTACGAGGAGGCAGGCCAGCTCACCGAGGCGGTGCGGCGCACGCCGTACACGGTGCTGCTGCTCGACGAGATCGAGAAGGCGCACCCGGACGTCTTCAACATCCTGCTCCAGGTGCTCGACGACGGCAGGCTGACCGACGGCCAGGGCCGGACGGTGGACTTCAAGAACACCGTCGTGATCATGACGAGCAACCTCGGCTCCGACATGATCGGCAGGCGCAGGCTCGGCTTCGACGGCGGCACGGACGCCACGGCCACCGCCGCGGACGACGCGGACCTGCGCAGCCGGGTCATGTCCCGGCTGCGGGAGGCGTTCCGTCCCGAGTTCCTCAACCGCATCGACGAGATCATCGTGTTCAGGCACCTCGACGAGACGCAGCTGCGGCAAATCACGAGCCTGCTGCTCGAGGAGACCACCCGCCGCCTGCACGCGCAGGACATCACGGTGGACTTCACGACCGAGGCGGTCGACTGGCTCGCCCGGCGCGGCTTCCAGCCCGAGTTCGGCGCCCGCCCGCTGCGCCGCACGATCCAGCGGGAGGTCGACAACCGGCTGTCGTCCATGCTGCTCGACGGCCGCCTGCTGCCCGGCCAGCACGTGACTGTGGCCAGCGAAGACGACAAGCTCGCGTTCCCCGTGACGGAGCAGCCCCAGGTCCCCGCCCAGTCCCAGCAGTCCGACCAGGAAGCCGCCCGCCAGGCCTAACGCCCAAGATCATCGGAGCCCCGGGGTGCCGTTGGGCCGGCCGCAGTCGCCCCAACGGCACCCCGGGGGCGCGGTCAGCTAGGCGATGCGCAGCCAGACCGAAGTGTCGGGGGGCAGCAGGCCGTCGTCAACCGGCCCGCTGGCGAGCAAGACGTCCGCGTCCTGCGGCAGTTCCACCGGGCCCGCCGACAGGTTGGCGATGCAGCGCACGATCCCACCGGGCGCGCACTCGTCACGGTCGAAGGCAAGCACGCCCGACGCAGACGACTGCCAGGTCAGCGGCGAGTCGCCGAACGCAGGCTGCGACCGCCGGATGCGCAGCGCATCGCGGTACAGCCGGAGCATGGAGCCCGGGTGCGCGGACTCGGTGGCCACGGTCAGGTCGCGCCATTCCTTCGGCTGCGGCAGCCACGGCTCAGCTGAAGCCCCGGCAGGCGAGAACCCGAACGGCGGCTCGGTCCCGGCCCACGGCAGCGGCACCCGGCTGCCATCGCGGCCCGGATCGGCGCCGTGCGTCCGCGCCCAGATCGGGTCCTGCCGCAGCTCGTCCGGGATGTCCTGCACCTCCCCGAGGCCCAGCTCCTCACCCTGGTAGATGTACACGGACCCGGGCAGGGCCATCGTCAGCAGCGCCGCCGCCTTGGCCCGCTGGGTGCCGAGGGCCAGGTCGACCGGGAGGCTGTGGAAGTACGCCCGCCGGTCAAGGCTGAACGAGGTGTCGGGACGCCCGTACCTGGACACGACCCGGTCCACGTCGTGGTTGGACAGCACCCAGGTGGCCGGCCCGCCGAGCGGCGCGTTGAGCGCCAGGGTCTGGTCGATGACCTGACGCAACGACGCGGCGTCCCACGGGCAGTTCAGGTACGGGAAGTTGAACACCGTGTGCAGCTCGCCCGGCCCCACGTAACGGGCGAGCCGGGCGGCGTCGGGCAGCCATACCTCGCCGATCAGCATCCGGCCGGCATAGGAGTCGGCGATGGCCCGCCAGGACTGGTAGATCGAGTGCACCTCGTCCCGGTCCATGAAGGGGTGCGCCGGGCCGGGCAACTCCGAGCCGGACACGTCCGGCAGCGTCGGATCCTTGCAGAGCAGCGCGGCCGAGTCGATCCTGATGCCGTCGACGCCGCGGGAAAACCAGAACCGCAGCACGTCCTCGAACTCCCGGCGCACGTCGGGCGACGACCAGTTGAAGTCCGGCTGCTCCGGCGCGAACAGGTGCAGGTACCACTCGCCGAGCGAGCCGTCCGGCTCGACGACGCGCGTCCACGCCGGCCCGCCGAATATCGACTGCCAGTTGTTCGGCGGCAGCGAGCCGTCATCCCCGCGCCCGGGCCGAAACCAGAACCGGGCGCGCTCGGCCGACCCCGGCCCCGCGGCCAGGGCGGCGGCGAACCAGGGGTGCCGGTCGGAGGCGTGGTTGGGCACGACGTCAACGATGATCTTGATCCCGAGCGCGTGCGCCTCAAGAATCAGCCCGTCGGCATCGGCGAGCGTGCCGAAGACCGGGTCGATCGACCGGTAGTCGGCGATGTCGTACCCCGCGTCGGCCATCGGCGACGGGTACCACGGGTTGAACCAGATCGCGTCGATGCCGAGCTCGGCCAGGTAGGGCAGGTGCGCCCGCGCACCCGGCAGGTCGCCGATGCCGTTGCCGTCGCCATCGGCGAAGCTGCGCACGTAGAGCTGGTAGATCGCGGCCGCCCGCCACCACGTATCGGGCGACGGGGAGGAAGGTGCGGACGGCATGGGCACGGGTAACCTGCTTTCTCCTTGGGCGGAAAACGGCATGCGGCGGCAAACAAAGCGCAACCAAGCGCGGGACGACGACCAGAAGTCAGCCTCTGATCCCGCCCGCGGTGAGTCCCGACATGATGTTGCGCTGGAAGACGAGGAAGAACAGGATCGTCGGGACCGCGGCGATCGCGGAGGCGGCGATGAGCAGGTTCTCCGGCACGCCGACCTGCGCCTGCCAGATGCCGACGTTCAGCGTTTCCCTGGTCGGCGTGTACCCGTACTCGACGAGCAGCGGCCACAGGAAGTCCTTCCAGACCGCGACGAGCGAGAAGATCGAGACCACGGCGAGAATCGGCCGCGACATCGGCATGATGATCCGCCACAGGGTGGCGAACGCGGACGCGCCGTCGACCGCGGCCGCGTCGACATACTCGGCCGGTATCGAGTCGAAGAACCGCTTGAGCAGGAAGATGTTGAACGCGTTGGCCACCGAGGGCAGCCAGATCGCCTCCGGCGTCCCGATCAGGTTCCAGTGAAAGAACGGCATGTTGGCGACCGTCACGTACTGCGGCACGACCAGCACCGTGACCGGGATCATGAGGGTGGCGAGCATAAGGAACAGCACGACGTTGCCGAGGACCGGGCGCAGCTTGGACAGCGAGTAGGCGGCGGCCACGTCGAAGACGATCTGGAATGCGAGCGCGCCGATCGCGTAGTAGATCGTGTTCCACAGCATCTTGCCGACGTCCAGCCGGCTCCACGCGTCCCCGAAGTTGCCCAAGTCGACGCTGTGCGGGTAGAGCGTGGGCGGGGTCTGGATCACCTCCTGCGTCGGCTTGACCGCGTCGGTGAACAAGAAGTACATCGGTCCGATGAACACCAGCGTGAACACGACGATCACCAAGGTCAGCACGATCCGGTACGTGATCTTGCCGCGCGCGCGGTTCAGCGCGACGTTCGAGATCAGCGTCCGCGTTGCCGGGGTCGCCGCGCGGTTCCTGGCGCGCCGGTCGTGCCGGGCCTGCCTGGCCCGGTTAGAGAAGGCAGCGAAGGCAGCCATCGATCATCCCCCTAGTCACGCTCGCGGGTGGCCCACAGGAACCCGCCAGAGAACAAGGCGAGTACCAGCAGCAGGACCACGCCGAGGGCCGATGCGCTGTTGTAGTTGCTCGCGCCGCTCATTGCGAACGCGTACTGGTAAATGAGCATCACCACCGACAGCGTGTTGTTGCCCACGCCGCCGCCGCCGTTGGTCAGCACGAACGACTCGATGAACATCTGCATGGTGGCCACGACCTGCAGCATCAGCAGCAGGACGAGGATCAGCCGGGTCTGCGGGATCGTCACGTGCCTGATCCGCCGGAAGATCCCCGCGCCCTCGAGCTCGGCCGCCTCGTACAGCTCGCCGGGGATGTTCTGCAGCGCGGCCAGGTAGATGAGCGTCGCGCTGCCCATGTTCATCCAGGTCGACGCGATCACCACCGACACCATCGCGGTGCTGATGAACCCGGTACCCGGCTGGAACACCCACTGCGACGTGGGCAGGTGCAGGAAGTGGAGGACGTCGTCGAACAGCCCGTACTGCGGGTTGTAGAAGTAGACGAACAGCAGCAGCGCCGACGCGGGCGGCAGCATCACCGGCAGGTAGACGATGATCCGCAGGTAGCCGCGCGCGTGCCGCAGCTCGTTGAGCAGGATCGCCACCGCGAACGGCACCAGGTACCCGATGACCAGCGCGAGCACGGTGAACTCGACCGTGTTCCTCCATGCCTGCCAGAACGTGGGGTCGCGGAAGATCCGTACGTAGTTCCCCCAGCCGGCCCAGGTGTTGCCGCCGCCGTACACAGGCTTCTGGAAGCTCATGAGGACTTCGCGGACGATCGGGTACCAGGAGAAGAACGAGAAGGCGAGCACCGCCCCGATCAAGAACCCCCAGGCCGTGCCGTTGCGCCGCGCCCGGGGCAGCAGCGCCTTCCGCCGCTTGCCGCCTACCGGCGGCGGCGCCAGCGCGCGCCGCGCGACGCTGGTCACAACATTCGCCATTCGCTTCCCTGTCAGTCTCGGTCGCGGTCAGTTCCGGTACCGGGCCGACCGGGCCCGGGGCGGCCGGCTGAGATCGCCGCCCGCCCCGCGCTCGGCTGGTGGTGCGAGATTAATGATGAGTAGCCCGAACGGTTGCGGGGTTCCTCTTATCCCGCACTGTTGGCCAGGATCGTGTTGACGTTGGTCGACGCTGATGCGAGCAGCGCCGGGATGTTGGCGTTCGGCTCGGTCAGCACGGCGAGCATGACCGGGTCGAGCGTCTTGTAGACGGCCTGGGCGTCAAGCGGCTCGCCGTCGCCCGGCACCTGAGCGTTGACGAACGACGAGTAGTACGACGTGTTGATCGTCGCGTACTTGTCGCGGAGCTGGTTGATCTTGGTGCCGGTCGCGCCGACGAAGAGCTGGGGCTCGGGGAAGCCGACCGGGAACCCGTCCGCCTTCTGCCGGGCGTAGTTGAACTGGCCGTCGCCGGGCGTCAGGTCCTCGAAGTTGAGCCACTTGATGCCGGCCTGGATCTGCGCCGGGGTGTCCTTGGGGGAGAACATGAAGTCGTTGCCGCCGGACAGTGACCCGGCCGGGGTGCCGGTCAGGCTGGGCAGCGGGGCCATCCCGATGTCGCTGAGGTTGCCCTTGTCGGTTGGCACGATCACGTTGTAGATGTCGTCCGGCGCGGCGATGTACATGCCGAGCTTGCCCGCGGCGAACTGCTGCTGCAGCGTGCCCCAGGCCAGGCCCTGGGTGGGGCTCATCGCGTTGTCGGTGAACCGCAGCGTGTGCAGCGCCTGCAGGATCGCGGTGCCGTCGGCGTTGTTGAAGTCCGCCGTCGGGGTGGCGCCGCTGTTGTTGACCGCGGTGCCGCCCAGTGCGTCCATGTAAGAGGAGAAGTGCCAGCCGCCGTTGTTGCCCGCGCTGTAGTCGCCCCAGCCCTCGATGCCCTTGCCAAGCTTGGAGATGGCCTTGGCGTCGGTCTCGACCTGGGCCCAGGTGGTCGGCGGGTCGTTCGGGTTGAGCCCGGCCTCGGTGAAGAGCTGCCGGTTGTAGATAATGCCCTGGGTGTAGTTGGAGGTCGGCAGGCCGTAGATTTGCGAGCCCGCCTCATCCGCCTTCATCGAGCTCGGCGCGATGTCGTTAAGCGTGGGCACGGTGGTTGAGTTCACGTACTTGGTGATGTTCGCCGCCTGGCCGGCCAGCAGCACCTGCGGCAGGTCAGTGAAGTAGGTGTAGTAGAGGTTCGACTCGGTCCCGGCCCGCAGCATCGCGGTGAACGCCGCCGGCACGTTGTCGCACGGGTAGTTGTAGACGCTGTCTATGGTGATGCTGGGGTTGGCCTTCTCGAAGATGGCTACGTCCTCAATCCACTCCTTGTGCTGCACCGGCTGCTGCGCCGCGGGCGGCGCACAGTCGATGCTGATGGTGACATTGCCGCCAGAACCGGCGGTGCTGCCTGCGCTCGAGTTGCTGCTTGAGCAGGCCGCAGCGGCGAGAACGAGGCCCGCCATGGCGGCAACCGCGACCACCGGGCGGTGGCGCAGTCTGTGATACATGCTGCTCATCGCTCCATCCCTTCCATGGGCTGAACATGGGCGATGGTCCACGCCCGCTGGGCCCGGGCGCCGTCGCCGTTAGGGTGAAGATACATAGCCGGACAATGCTCGGCAAGATCCTGATGATCTGATGCAAAGAAATAACTTTCATCCGCACGTCTGTGACTACGCTGCCGGAACGGTGCGGTTCGGGCGCAAAGTCCGCGTAGCCTGCGGATTCAGCGCCGCAACCAAGATCGACTTCAGCCAACACGAGGTGAAGGTATCGCTCTGGTAACGCAATTCTTTGCGCCGAGATGACGTATTCTTGCAGCATGACGCGTACACCAGCCCGGCGCCTGGCCGAGGTGGCGAAGAAGGTCGGGGTCAGCGAGGCCACCGTGAGCCGCGTGCTCAACGGCAAGCCCGGCGTATCCGACAGCACGAGAGAAGCGGTGCTCACCGCCCTGGACGTGCTCGGCTACGAGCGCCCGAGCAAGCTCCGCGGCCAGCGTGCCCGCCTGATCGGCCTCGTCGTGCCCGAGGTCTCGAATCCGATCTTTCCCGCTCTCGCCGAGGTCATCGGGGCCAATCTTTCCGAGCGCGGGTTCACCCCGGTGCTCTGCACCCGCACCGCGGGCGGCCTGTCCGAGGCGAACTACGTGGACATGCTGCTCGAGCAGCACGCCTCCGGCGTGATGTTCGCGGGCGGCAACTACCACGAGGCCGCCGCGCCGCACGAGCACTACCGGCTGCTGCGGGCCAGGGGCGTCCCCGTCGTCCTGATCAACGCGGCGGTGGACAACCTTGGCTTCCCGTGCGTCTCGTCCGACGACGCGTCGGCGGCTTCCCAGGCGTTCACGCACCTGTCCGCGCTCGGTCACGAGCGCATCGGCCTGGTGCTCGGCCCGGAGGACCACATGCCGTCGCGCCGCAAGCTGGCCGCCTTCACCGAGGCGACGGAGCGGGTGGCGATAAGCGCGGCCCCGGTCGAGCACGCCCTGTTCTCACTGGAGGGCGGCCAGGCGGCCGCCACCAGGATGCTGCGCGAGGGCGTGACCGGCATCATCTGCGCGAGCGACGTCCTCGCGCTCGGCGCGATCCGGGCGGTCCGCCGTGCGGGCCTGAACGTGCCCAGCGACGTCTCCGTGGTCGGCTACGACGACTCGGCCTGGCTGAACTGCACCGACCCGCCGCTCACCACGGTCCGCCAGCCCATACAGTCCATGGGCCGGTCGGCCGTCGCCCTTCTGGTCAACCAGATGGAAGCGGTGATCGCCCACCCGGAGGAACTCCTCTTCGAACCGGAACTGGTAGTCCGCGGCTCCACCGGTCCGGCCCCGATCCGCGAGGCCTGACCAGCCGAAAGTGGACGTTGGGCCCCCTCTAGGGGCCCAACGTCCACTGTGTGCTCGGAACAACGGGCCTACGCGGTGGCCGCCGCCTCGGCGACGCCGGCCGACAGCGGGTGGCCGATCGAGTCGCCGGTGGCGGGGTCGAAGAAGTGCAGCCTGCTGGTGTCGACGGCGAGCTGGAGCGGCGCGCCGGCGCGGACGGCGGAGCGGGAGGAGACCCGCGCGGTCCACAGCGACTTGCCGCCGGACAGGGCGGCCACCGCCTCGGTGCCCTCGTCCTCGTCGCTGGCGGCGCTGGTGATCGCGGAGTGCTCGACCGGCGGCGCGTCGATCGTGAAGATCGCGTGGATCTCCGTGCCGAGCCCTTCCGTCACCCCCGCGGTCACGTCGATGCGCGGCCAGGCGGCGTCGCCGAACGCCCCGTCCTCGAAGTCCGACGGGCGGATGCCGAGGATGACCTTCTTGCCGAAGTAGTTATCGAGCCCCGGCTTGCCGGAGACCACCGACGCGGGCATCGGCAGCCGGAACCCGGCGAAAGTGACCGCCGGGCCGTCGTCGCGCACCAGGTCGGCCAAGGCGAAGTTCATCGCCGGGGAGCCGATGAACCCGGCGACGAACAGGTTGACCGGGGCGTCGAACAGCTCCTGCGGCGTGTCGACCTGCTGCAGCTGCCCGTCGCGCAGCACGCAGACCTGGTCGCCCAGCGTCATGGCCTCGACCTGGTCGTGGGTGACGTACACGGTCGTGGTGCCGAGCCGCTCGTGCAGCTGGTTCAGCGCGGCCCGCATCGACACCCGCAGCTTGGCGTCCAGGTTCGACAGCGGCTCGTCCATCAGGAACGCGGCCGGCTCGCGGACGATCGCCCGGCCCATCGCCACGCGCTGCCGCTGCCCGCCCGACAGCGCGGCGGGCTTGCGGGCCAGGTACGGCTCCAGGCCGAGCATCTCCGCCGCCTCGCCCACCCGCCGCTTGATCTCCGCCTTCGGGGTGTGCCGCAGCTTCAGCCCGAATGCCAGGTTGTCCGCCACCGTCATGTGCGGGTACAGCGCGTAGTTCTGGAACACCATCGCGATGTCCCGGTCCTTCGGCGGCAGGTCGTTGACGACCCGCTCGCCGATCGAGATCGTCCCGGCGGTGATTTCCTCCAGCCCGGCAATCGACCGCAGCGCGGTCGACTTCCCGCACCCCGAAGGCCCGACGAGCACCATGAACTCGCCTTCCTTCACCTCAAGGTTCAGGTCGTCGAGCGCCTTGACGCCGCCGCTGTAAACCTTGTCCACGTGATCCAGCGCGATACGCGCCATTCGGAGACCTCCATGTCCGGACCCTGCCCGCGGGTTGGGAGCCATCCTAACCGGTAAGTTTCTTTACAGATACCGGCGTGTCGAGCACCCTATCAATACCCACGGTACGTATCGGGCCAGTCAGTGTGAAAGAACCCGTCAGTGGCAAATCGTCAGAAGAGCCGCCGACGGTCACTGTGATGTTGCCGGGCTCAACGACCCGCGTCAAGTCCCGGCTGGTGAACGAGGTCCGGTCCGCGTGCACCAGGAACGTGACTCGGGCCGCCTCACCCGGTTCAAGCGCCACCCGCGCGAAGCCGGCGAGCCACTTGACCGGCCGGACCACCGTGGAGACGGGATCGCCCAGGTAGAGCTGGACGACCTCGGTCCCGGCGACCGGCCCGGTGTTACTCATGGTGCACGATATCCGCAGCTCACCGTCGGTCGGCACCGCGCCGGCGGACAGCTCCAGGTCCGCGTACGCGAACGCGGTGTACGAGAGCCCGTGCCCGAACGCGAACAGCGGCGTGGGGTCGACCGCGCTCGCGTTGTGTTCCGCGGCGTTCTTCGAGCGCAGGTAGGTCGAGGGCATCGACCCCGGGTCCCGCGGTATCTCGACCGGCAGCCGGCCGCTCGGCGTCACCCGCCCGGTGAGGACCCCCGCGATGGCCCGTCCGCCCTCCTCGCCGGGGAAAAACGTCTGCACCACGGCCGCCAGCCGCCCCGCGATCGCGCCCAGCGCGTACGGCCGGCCGGTGACGAGCACCGCGACCACCGGGATGCCGGTGTCCGCGAGCACCCGCAGCAGCCCCTCCTGCACGCCGGGTAGCTTCAGCTCGGTCGCGTCGCATCCCTCGCCGCTGGTCCCGTGTCCCCACAGGCCGGCCTCGTCCCCCACGACCGCCACGATCACGTCAGCAGAACGACTTGCGGCGACTGCCTCGGCGAACCCCGACTCATCGAGCGTGCGGACGTCGCCGCCGCGCGCGTGCCCGGTCACCGTGACGTCCTCGCCGCGCAGCGCGCCGAGCACGGTGGCGACCTCGACGCCCCCGCCGCCGGCCGCGCCGTCGAACGGCCGCAGATGGCCCAGGTGCCTGGGCATCGTGTACCCGCCGAAGAACGCGAGCTGGTCATCCGCGAGCGGCCCGACGACCGCGACCCTGGCGTTCGCCGCCAGCGGCAGCACGCCGCGGCCGGAGCTGCCCGCGACGTTCTGCAGGAGGATCACGGACTCTTCCGCGAGCCGGCGGGCGATGTCCCGCTGCGCGGGCGGGTCGAGGTCGGGCACGTCCGCGGCCTGGTCGGTCCGCGGCGACCAGCCGGCGTCGAGCAGCCCGAGGTCGAGCTTCTGCCTGAGCACCCGGGCCGCCGCGCGGTCGATGAGTTCGACGGGCACCTCGCCGGCCGCCGCCGCGTCGAGCAGCGGCTCGCCGAAGCAGCGGGTGCCCGGCAGTTCGACGTCCAGCCCGGCGGCGAGCGCGAGCCCCGCCGCCTGACCCGGGCTGGCGGCGACCGCGTGCTGCAGCTCGAGGAACGAGACCGCGTAGTAGTCCGAGACGGCCACGCCGTCGAACCCGTACTCCTCGCGCAGCACGGTGGTGAGCAGGTGCGGATCGGCGCTGGCCGGCACCCCGTCGATGTCGACGTAGCTCGGCATCACCGAGCGCGCGCGGCCGAGCCTGATCGCCATCTCATACGGGACGAGGATGACGTCGGCGAGCTCGCGCGGCCCCATCGACACCGGGGCGTGGTTCCGCCCGGCGCGGGAGGCGGCGTAGGCGGCGAAGTGCTTGAGCGTGGCGTGGATCCCGGCCCGCTGCAGCCCGCGCACGTACTCGGTCCCGATGACGCCGACCAGGTACGGGTCCTCGCCGATGGTCTCCTCGGTGCGGCCCCAGCGGTAGTCGCGGGTCACGTCGAGCACCGGGGCGAGCCCCTGGTGGACGCCGACCGCCCGCATGCTCGCACCCATCGCGGCGGTCATCTCGGCGACGAGCGCCGGATCGAACGAGGCGCCCCAGGCGAGCGGCGTGGGGAAGATCGTCGCGCCCCAGGCGGTGAAGCCGGTCAGGCACTCTTCGTGGGCGACCGCCGGGATGCCCAGCCTGCTGGCGGCGACGACCTTGGCCTGCAGCGCGGCGAGCGCGCTCATCCCGGCCGCCGTATCGACCGGGCGGGTGCCGAATACCCGGGTGAGCTGGCCGAGCCCGTTCTTGACCTGGTCCTCGAATGGCGGCTGGTCGTAGCTGAAGAACTGGTCCTGCATCGGCGCGACGCCGTCGCCTTCGCCCGATGCGCCCATCCAGATGCTGCCGAGCTGCGCGATCTTCTCCTCGAGGGTCATCCGGCCGAGCAGGTCCGCGACCCGCTCCTCAGCGGGAAGCCGAGGATCCCGCCACGCTTCGCCTCGTCCGCTCTCTTCCTCTTCGGGTATGTCGTTAGACATGCTCATGACGCTCCCTGCCGCAGGCCCCGCATATTTGGACCAGTGGTTGACTCACGGACGTACAGCTCGGTGGACAGCTCGACCCGATTGGTGCGCAGCGGCCTGCCGTCGATCAGGTCGCCGAGCATCTGGGCGGCGGCGCTGCCCATCTCCGAGAGCGGCTGGCGCACCGTGGTCAGCGGCGGCGAGGCCCAGCGGCTGACCGGCAGCGCGTCGAAGCCGACGACCGACAGGTCGTCGGGGATGCGCAGGCCCTTCTGGCGGGCGGCCTCGTAGACGCCGAACGCCTGCTGGTCGCTGCCCGCGAAGATCGCGGTCGGCGGGTCGGCGAGGCTGAGCAGTTCGACGGCGCGCGCGAAGCCGCCCTCGTGCTCGAAGTCGCCGTACTTGACCAGGTCGGGGTCGGCCATGAGGCCCGCCCGCTCGAGCCCCGACCGGTAGCCATCCAGCCGGGCCAGGCTGCACAGCATGTCGGGGAACCCGGTGATCGCGCCGATTCGCCGGTGGCCGAGCGACAGCAGGTGTTCCGTGGCGTCGAGCCCGCCCGCCCAGTTCGTCGCGCCGACGGACGGGATGTCCGGCGGCGGGGTGTTGGCCGGGTCGATGACGACGAGCGGGATGCCCGCACCGCGCAGCTGCCCGACCTGCGCGCTGGTCAGCGTGGTGGTGACGAGAATGACGCCGTCGGAGTGGTGGCTGGCGATCTGCGAGGTCCAACTCGCCGGCCGGGCGTCGCCGTGCCGCACCGAGGACACCGCGATCGCGGTGGAGTGCTCCGCGCCCCACTCCTCGACCCCGCGCAGGATCTCTACCGCCCACGGGCTGTCCAGCCCGGCGAACACCAGGTCGATCAGTCCGGAGCGGCGATGGGCCCGCAGCTCGTTGCGACGGTACTGGTATTGATCGAGTAGCTGCTCAACCCGGGCGCGCGTGGTCGGCGCGACGTCGGGTCTGCCGTTGACCACCTTGGACACGGTGGGCAGCGACACGCCAGCCTCCGCGGCGATCGCGGCGAGGGTGGTCTTCCGCACGGCCACACCTTTCGATTTGATCTCGAAATTTATCGGAAAACGTAACGGTCGCTCGAACAGCGCTGTTCTTGCTGCATCGTACGGCAATCAAAGCAACATTAAAACGCTCGTAACGACGTGGAAACGAGGGGTTGACCGCTATAGGTGGCCAACTTACGATGGCGGCACGTCGAAAGTATTCGAAAACTTTCGAAAGTGCCTTGTGCCCAACCCTTCAGGAGACATATATGCGTAGCAGCCGGGCACTTGCCGTCGCCGCGCTCGCGGTGGCGACGGCAACGGCGGCCGCCGCGTGCAGCAGCGGCAGCGGTTCAAGCAGTCCAAGCACGAGCACCGGCGGGAGCTCAAGTTCCGGGAGTTCCACCGCCAACGTCACCCTCACCTGGTGGAACAACGGCACCAACCAGCCGTTGCTCGGCGTCTACCAGAACGCCATCAAGAGCTTCGAGGCGGCGAACCCGGGCATCACGATCCAGAACGTCCCGATCCAGAACGAGACCCTGCAGAAGACCAAGATCCCGCTGGCGCTGCAGGGCAACAACCCGCCCAACATCTACCAGCAGTGGGGCGGCGGCGTGCTCGCCCAGCAGGTTAGCTCGGGCAAGGTCGCGAACATCACCTCCGATGTCTCCAGCTGGATCGGCAACGTCGCGGGGGCCCAGGGCTGGGCGGTGAACGGCCAGCAGTACGGCGTGCCGGTCGACCTGCACGTAGTGGGCTTCTGGTACCGCAAGGACATCTTCCAGAAGGTCGGCATCACCGTGCCGACCACCATCGCGCAGCTTGAGTCCGACGACAGCAAGCTCCGCGCCGCCGGCTACGCGCCGATCGCGGTCGGCAGCAAGGACGGCTGGCCGGACGCGTTCTGGTGGGAGTCCTTCGCGCTGCGGGACTGCTCGCAGTCGACCGTCACCTCGGACATCGCCGCCAAGAACTTCACCGACCCCTGCTTCACCAAGGCGACCAACGACCTGGACGCGTTCCTGAACACTAACCCGTTCCAGGCCGGCTTCCTCGGCACCTCGTCCCAGACTGGCGCGGGCAGCTCGGCCGGCATGGTCGCGTCCGGCAAGGCCGCGATGGAGCTCCAGGGCGACTGGGACCCGTCGGTCATGCAGGGCGTGGCCAGCAAGGCGGATGCCGCGAAGCTGAGCAGCGAGCTCGGCTGGTTCCCGTTCCCGCAGACGCCAGGCTCGGCGGGCTCGCAGACCGCGGTCCTCGGCGGCGGTGACGGCTTCTCCTGCACCGGCACCACCGCACAGGTCACGGCCTGCGCGAAGTTCCTGCAGTACCTCGACTCCCCGGCGATCCAGGACCAGCTCGTGGGCGTCGGCCAGACCGGTGAGCCGGTGCTCGCGTCGCAGTCGCACGCCATCACGCTGCCGGCCACCCAGACCGCTTCCGCCTACCTCAAGACCGCCGCGTACGAGCAGCTTTACTTCGATACGGCGCTCCCGACCAAGCCGGGTCTGAACCTCGACGCGGCGATCGCCAACTACTTCGCCAAGCCGAGTACCTCCACCGCGTCCGCCATCTTGAGTTCGCCGAGCGCACCCTGATCATGAGTCAGCGCACGGCTACTGAAGCCGGGCTTGGTCCAGCCGCAGCGGATGACTCCGCTGCGGCTGGACCGCTTCGCGCCCACCGGCGGCGCAGCCCGAAGCTGATCAAGCGGACCGAGCTCACGATCCTGCTGGCCCCGGGCCTGATCCTGTTCGTTGGCTTCGTCTTCGTCCCTATCATCATCGCGGCCTACTACAGCTTCTTCAGCTGGGGCGGCTACGGGCCGCTCGGTCCCTCGGTCGGGTTCAAGAACTACTCGTTCGCGTTCCATGACCTGTACTTCATCCACGCGATCGAGCACACGCTGATCCTGACCGTGCTGTCCGTCGTCATCCAGGGGCCGCTGTCCATCGCCATCGCGCTGCTGCTGAACCGCAAGTTCTTCGGCCGCACGTTCCTGCGCATGGTGATCTTCGCGCCCTACGTGCTGCCCCCGGCGGTCACCGGCATCATGTGGAACCTGATGCTGCAGCCGAACGGCTTCGTGGATCAGGTGATGAAGTCGCTCGGCCTTGGCGGCCTCGTCCAGGAATGGCTAGCCAACGCCAGCCTCACCCTGTGGGTCAACTTCGTGGTGCTCACCTGGCAGTACATCGGGTTCGGCATCGTGTTGCTGCTCGCCGGGCTGCAGGGCGTGCCGAGAGAGCTAAAGGAGGCGGCCAGCATCGACGGCGCGGGGCCCTGGGAGGTCACCCGCCGCATCACGCTGCCGCTGCTCGCCCCGACCATCAGGATCTGGGGCTTCATCACGGTGATCGGCTCGCTGCAGATCTTCGACATCGTGTGGATCCTGACCGGGGGCGGACCGGGGGAGTCGTCGGAGACGATCGCCGTGTACCTGTACACGAAGGGCGTGCAGGCCACGGACTACGGCTACGCCTCGGCGATCGCGGTGGTCCTGTTCGCCTTCTGCTTCGTGTTCGCGCTGTTGTACCAGAGGTTCGCGCTGCGCAGAGACATGCAGGGCGCACTGACGAGGGAGGTCGGGTAGATGGCGGCTATCGCGCAAACCGAGACCGCCGGCCCGCGTGGGCAGTCGACGCGACGGCGGTCAACGAGCCGGTGGACGATCATGCCGGCCACCTACCTGGTGGCCATCGTGGCCCTCGGGCTCACCATCGTGCCGCTGCTGCTCGTCGTGGTGAACGGCTTCCGCACCAACGCCGACATCAACGGCAACGCGGCCGGCCTGCCCAACCCCTGGGTCCTGGGCAACTACACGGCCATCTTGAAGTCGGCGGCGTTCTGGCAGCTCATCGGGAACAGCGCGCTGGTCAGCGTGGTCGCGACCGCATTGGTACTCGTACTCGGGACGATGGCGGCGCTCGCGCTGTCCCAGTACGAGTTCAAGGGCCGCGAGTTCTTCTACAACGTGTTCGTGGCGGGCCTGCTGTTCCCGATCACCGCCGCGGCGGTGCCGGTGTACCTCGAACTGCAGCGGCTCGGCCTGCTGGACAACCAGTTCGGCGTCGCGATCCCCGAGGCGGCGTTCGGGCTGCCGCTCACCATGATCATCCTGCGCCCGTTCCTGCGCGCCATCCCCGGCGAGCTGCGGGAGGCGGCGCTGGTGGACGGGGCGAGCCGGTTCCGGTTCTTCGTCCAGATCCTGCTCCCCCTGGCCAAGCCGGCGCTGGTCACGGTGGGACTGCTGGCCTTCGTGACCACCTGGAACCAGTACTTCCTGCCGCTGCTCGTGCTGCAGACGCAGTCGCACTACACGCTGCCGCTGGGCACCTACATGTTCCAGACGACGTACTCGCAGAACGTCGCGGGCATCTTCGCGTACTCGGCGATGGCGATGCTGCCTGCGCTCGGCGCGTTCGTCTTCGCCGAGCGGTACATCGTCGCGGGCGCGGCCGGCGCGGTGAAGGGGTAGGCCCCTAGCCGGATGGATGGCCGATTGAATACGGTCGGAGCAATCGGAAGTAGAGGGAGACCATGACTTCAGACGCGTATGTGCCGACCCGCGAAGACCACTTTTCGTTCGGGATATGGACGGTGGGCTGGCAAGGGATTGACGTTTTCGGGAGTGCGGTGCGGCCGCCGATGCCGGCCGACCGTGCGGTGCGGAAGCTCGCCGAACTCGGCGCCTACGGAGTGAACTTCCACGACAACGACGTGTTTGACTTCGGCGCGGCGCCCGCGGAGCGGGACGAGAAGATCGCCGCGTTCCGCAAGGCGCTCGACGAGACCGGGCTCGTGGTGACGACGGCGACCACGAACCTGTTCGGGCACCCGATGTTCAAGGACGGGGCGTTCACGGCGAACGAGCGCGAGGTCCGCCGGTTCGCGCTCGCCAAGGTGATGCGCAACCTGGACCTGGCGGCGGAGCTTGGCGCGAAGACCTACATCTTCTGGGGCGGCCGGGAGGGCGCGGAGTCGGGTGCCGCCAAGGACATCAGGGCCGCGCTCGGCCGGTACGCCGAGGGGCTGAACGTGCTGTCGCAGTACGTCATCGACCAGGGGTACGACATCCGCTTCGCGATCGAGCCGAAGCCGAACGAGCCGCGGGGCGACATCCTGCTGCCCACGCTCGGGCACGCGATCGCGTTCATCAACGAGCTTGAGCACTCGGAGATGGTCGGCATCAACCCCGAGATCGGCCACGAGGAGATGGCCGGGCTCAACTACGCGCACGGCATCGCCCAGGCGATGTGGCACGGGAAGCTGTTCCACATCGACCTCAACGGGCAGAACGGGCCGCGCTACGACCAGGACCTGCGGTTCGGCGCGGGCAACGCGCGCGGCGCGTTCTGGGTGGTCGACACGCTCCTGGCCGGCGGCTACGACGGGCCGGTGCACTTCGACTACAAGCCACCGCGCACCGAGGACGACGCGGGCGTCTGGGCCTCGGCCGCGGCCTGCATGCGGAACTACCTGATCCTGCGGGCGAAGGCGAAGGCGTTCCGCGCCGACCCGGAGGTCCAGGCGGCGCTCGCCGCCGCCCGCGTCGCCGAGCTCGCGGAGCCGACGCTGGCGCCCGGCGAGACCTGGCGCGACGTCCGCGACGCCAGCGCGGACATCGACGCGCTCGCCGCCCGCGGCATGGCCTACGAGCACCTGGACCAGCTCGCGCTCGAGCACCTGTACGGGGTCCGCTAAAACCGAATCGTCGGCCGGACGCGGTTGCGGCCCGCGTCCGGCCGTCTCCATCTTTCGGTGATAGCGTGCAGACGCCCCCACTGGTCTTGTCACCGAGGAACAGGTGTCCGCGCTGGAGCACGCCGCGCCGTCGGCCGCGCAGGCCGCCCCCCGGCTGAACCGTCCGTTCGTCGCCGCGCTGATGCTCGCGAACTTCGGCACGAACGTGGCGCTCATCGCGCCCATACAGAACATTCTCCCCCGGATGATCGAGTCCGCCGCGGGGTCGTCGGGCAAGGCACTGGGCCTCGGCGTGGTGACCGGGATCGGCGCGTTCGCGGCGCTCGTATTCAACCCGCTGGCCGGCTACTACTCGGACCGCTGGCTCAGCGCGGACAACCGAGTCGTCACGATCGTCATCGGCCTGGTCACCGGGGGAGTGGCGCACGTCGTCCTCGGCTACCAGCACTCCATCGTGGACATAGCCGTCTGGTGGACGATCTGCCAGGCCACGATCAACATCGCGTACTCGCCGATGTCGGCGATCGTGGTGGACCACGTCGACCGGCGGTCCTGGGGGCTGGTCTGGGGACTGATCTCGGTCGCCCAGGCCGTCGGGCTGATCCTCGGCCTCGCCGCGGTCGTCGAGGTGTTTCCGTCGGTTACCGCGGGCATGACCGCGATCTCCATCAGCTACATGGTCTGCCTGATCCCCCTGGTGTTCGTGCTGTACCGGCTGCCCCGCGTCAGCCACGCGCCGCAAGCCACGGGTACGCCAACCACGGGCACGCCAACCACGGGCACGTCAACCACGGGCACGCCAAACACGGGCACGCCAAGCACGGGCACGGCCGAGAGCGGTACCGCAGGCACGGACACGGCCAGCACCGGCACCGGGCCCGCCGCCGGCCGGCCGGGCATCCGGGTGCTGCTGTCGCTCGACCAGGGGTTCGGCCTGGTCTGGCTGGCCAAGTTCCTCGTCACGCTGGCGGAGACGGTCGCGCTCCTCTACCTCTACTACTACCTCCAGGACGTGGTGCACTACCGCAACCCCGGCCAGGGGCAGCTGATCCTCGTGCTGATCGCCACGCTCGCGGTCATCGTCGCGACCGTCGCGGTCGGCCGCGCCGCCGACCGGTCGGGCGGCTACCGCCGGTACGCGGTGCTCGCGTCGGTCGTGATGGCGGTGACCGGCTTCCTGCTGGCCGGGTTCGCCGTGTGGGCGGTGGTCGTCGTCTGCGCCTTCGCGCTCGGGGCGGGCTACGGCGCGTTTCAGTCGGTCAGCCAGGCGCTGTCGATGGTGGTGCTGCCCGACCAGATGAACGCCGGCCGCGACCTCGGCATCATCAACGTCGCGTCCGCTCTCCCGCAGGTCATCGGCGCACCGATCGCGGGCGTGGTGGTATCTGGCCTCGGCGGCTACCGCGGCCTGTTCGTCTTCGCCGGCCTGCTGGCCGTGGTCGCCGCCGCGGTCTTCGCCCGCGTCCCGTCCATGTCGAGCGCCCCGCCGCCGCCAGCGTGAGGTGGGGTATTCAGCTCTCCTGCCAGGCGGCCGCGTCGTCACGCAAGGCGCCGTACTGCTCGCGTACTCCAAAGGCGGTGCCCGCCGCGTAGGTGACCGAGGGCCTGGCCGGCCACGACGGGGGCTCGGCGGTCCCGGCCAGGGCCCAGGCCGCCTGCCGGGCCGCGCCGAGCGCCACGTACTCGGCCGCCTCGGGCACCACCACCGGCAGCCCAAACACCGCGGGCGCGATCGACCGCACCGCCTCCGACTTGGCCGCGCCGCCGGTGAGCACCACCCGACTAGGCGCGAGACCGCACAAGCGCAGGTAGTCGATGGCGTCCGCGAGCGAGCACAGGATCCCCTCGACCGCCGCCCGCGCCAGGTTCTCCGGCGTGGCGTTCGACGTCGTTAGCCCGCGCAGCACGCCGTTCGCCGACGGCCGGTTCGGGGTCCGCTCACCGTCGAGGTAGGGGAGCAGGACCAGTCCGCCCGCGCCCGCCTCCGCCTTCAGCGCCAGGTCGGACAGCCCGGCCGGGTCCACCCCGAGCATTCGCGCGGTGACGCCGAGCACCCGGGCCGCGTTGAGGGTGGCGACCAGCGGCAGGAACCGGCCGGTCGCGTCGGCGAACCCGGACACGAGCCCGCTCGGGTCGGCCGTCATGGTCTCGGCCACCGCGTAGGCGGTGCCCGAGGTGCCGATCGATACCGCGACGTCGCCCTCGGCCAGGCTCATGCCGAGCGCCGCGCCCATGTTGTCCCCGGTGCCCGCCGAGATTGCCGCGCCCCAGGAGGTCCGGCCGACGATCTCGGCGGGCGCGGCGACGTACGGCAGCTCGACCCGGTGCCCGAGCGCCCGTAGGGCGTAGTCGTACAGCCAGGTCCCGTCGGCGGGGGAGAAGTACCCGGTGCCCGAGGCGTCGCCCCGGTCGGTCGCCGGCGTGACCGCGGGGTCGCCGCCGGAGCCGGCCGGCCCGCCGCCGGCCAGCCGCCAGGTCAGCCAGTCGTGCGGCAGCATGACCGAGCGGACGCGCGCGGCGTTCTCCGGCTCGCGCTCGGCCAGCCAGCGCAGCTTGGTGACCGTGAACGACATCGTCGGCACCGACCCGGTCCGCGCCGCCCATTCCTGCGGGCCGAGTTCGTTCACGAGCTCCCTCGCCTGCGGGGCCGACTTGACGTCGTTCCACAGCATCGCGGGCCGGACGACGTCGCGCTCCTCGCCGACGGTGACCATGCCGTGCTGCTGGGCCGCGACACCGACCGCGTCGGCCCGGTCGAGCAGCCCCCGCCCCGCCGCCGTGAGCGCTTCCCACCAGCGCTCCGGCGGGCACTCGGTGCCGTCGGGATGCGGCGCGGACGCCTCGCCGACGACGGTCCCGTCGTCGGCCCGCACGAGGAGCACCTTGGTTGACTGCGTAGATGAATCGATACCCGCGACCAGCTTCACAACGGTGACCGTAACAAAGCTCCGCCAGGAG
>Ga0207416_1001044_pt1 | contig 40016 bp, 33 predicted proteins | sample PaiPotPPM11metaG_FD_184107 | JGI IMG/M metagenome (GOLD analysis project Ga0207416, IMG submission 184107) | Iron sulfur acid spring bacterial and archeal communities from Banff, Canada, to study Microbial Dark Matter (Phase II) - Paint Pots PPM... ...
GCTGGATGAATCGTTTCCGCCGCATCCTCGTGCGCTGGGAGAAGAAAGTCGAGAACTACAAAGCCCTGGTCCAGCTCACCTGCGCCTTCATCGCGTTTCATCAAGCTGGCCTAGTGGGATAGGTTCTTAGCCAAAGACCTGACACTAACTGGCACACATATCGGTTGGAGGTGAAGGACAACTCGATCAAGATGCTGTACGATAGCTCGGTCTTGGCCAACTCTGTCGATAATCGCTTTCTGGGTTCTGGAAAAGCCGGTCTGCTCAGCGGTCGGATGCAGGTAATCGTTAAGAGCTTCAGGATCGTGGCTCTGTGACACTCCGTGCACTTTGATGGGCATTTTCCGACCAGACCAGGTTCCAGCTCATAGACCGAGCGCTTGGTGCACCTCAGCGGTGCTTAGCCCTTCGCCGCGCGCGATCTCGGCCCGAGCTTCTTCGGCGCCGGAGCGCTCCTCGTCAGTCTCGGGTTCGTCGTCCGGCGGCGCCGAGTACAGCGACCGGGCAAGTTGGCTGCGAAGCGGTGCCAGCCGCAGCGCTGCCTCGTCCACGGCGCCGTCCGGCAACTCGTCGATTAGCCGATGCAGCTCTGCTTTTGTGACCATCGGAGGCTCCTGTCAGCCGCTGGCGACTGCCGGCCGTCTGCAGCCATTATCCACCGCGAGCGCCGGAACACGTGGGCGCGCTCCGAATCGGCATTCTGACCCGCAGGATTCACGCGTGCGAGCGAAACGAGGCCGGGCATCGCGCCCGGCCTCTCGATACGGCGTGCTCAGTGCACCATCTCTTTGAGGCTGCGCAGGTGGCGGTGGACGATCGTCATCGGGCCATCTTCCGTGAGGGCGAGGTGCGGCGCGGCCTTCCAGAAGAGCGGCAGGTAGGCGTCCCAGTTGTCCAGAATCTGGCGGGCGCGCTTGCTGCCGGTCAGCTCGTGGTGACGGCGGATCAGCGTCTCCATCATCTCGATGTCGGCCGCGCCCGTCACCTGCGCCAGGCCCACCAGCTCGGGGTTGATCCTCTTCGGAAACTCGCGGCTCTCGTCCAGCACATAGGCCACGCCGTTCGACATGCCGGCGCCGAAGTTGCGCCCCGTCTCGCCCAGAATCACGACCACGCCCTCGGTCATATACTCGCAGCCGTGGTCGCCCACGCCTTCCACCACGGCGAGGGCGCCGCTGTTGCGCACCGCAAAGCGCTCGCCCGCGCGGCCCGCCACGAACAGCTTGCCGCCCGTGGCGCCGTACAGCACTGTGTTGCCGACGATCGTGTTCTCGTGGCTGGCGAAGCTCGACTCGGCCGGCGGCCGCACCACGACCTCGCCGCCACCCATGCCCTTGGCCACGTAGTCGTTCGCCTCGCCGGTGAGCACGAGTTGCATGCCCTTGTAGGTGAAAGCGCCGAAGCTCTGCCCGGCGCTGCCCGTGAAGCGCAGCTCGATGTTGCCCGGCGGCAGGCCGTCGTCGCCGTGCCGGTAGGCGATCTCGCCAGCGACGCGGGCGCCGACCGTGCGATTGCGGTTGGTGATCGCGTACGACAGCCGCACCGGCCGCGGGAACTCGATCGCGTCGCCCAGGTCGGCGAGGATCTGGTTGTCGAGCGGCCGGTCGCCGGGCTCCGTGTTGCGCTCGTGCTCGCGCTTGTGCGGGCGTTTGCCCTCCGGGTCCACCTGCTTGAGCACCCGCGCAAGGCTCACCAGATGTACGCGCGGATCCTCACCGGCCCGCACCTGCCGCAGTAGATCGGTGCGGCCGACGATCTCGTCGACCGCGCGGAAGCCGAGACCTGCTAGCGTCTCGCGCACGTCCTGCGCGAGATGCATGAAGAAGCTGACCACCATCTCCGGCGTGCCGATGAACTTCGCCCGCAGATCCTCGCGCTGCGTCGCCACGCCCACCGGGCAGGTGTTGAGATGGCACTGCCGCGCCATCTTGCAGCCCACGGAGACGACAGCTGCTGTGCCGAAACCGAACTCCTCGGCGCCCAGCATTGCCGCCACGATCACGTCGCGCGCCGTCTTCATGCCGCCGTCCGCGCGCACCCGCACGCGGCCACGCAGGTCGTTCATCACCAGCACCTGCTGCGTTTCAGACAGGCCCAGCTCGAACGGGGCGCCGGCGTTCTTGATCGATGACAGCGGCGAGGCGCCCGTGCCGCCGTCATGACCGGAGATGTGGATCGTATCGGCGTAGCCCTTCGCCACGCCGGCGGCGATCGTGCCCACGCCCTCCTCGGCCACCAGCTTCACGGCGACGCGGGCGCGTGGGTTGACCATCTTCAGGTCGTAGATTAGCTGCTTCAGGTCTTCGATGCTGTAGATGTCGTGGTGCGGCGGCGGCGAGATCAGCGGCGTGCCCGGCAGCGTGTGCCGCAGCGCCGCGATCATCGCCGAAACCTTGAACGCCGGCAACTGGCCGCCTTCGCCGGGTTTGCTGCCCTGCGCCATCTTGATCTCGAACTCTTCGGCCGAAGCGAGATAGACCGGCGTCACACCGAAACGCGCCGAGGCCACCTGCTTGATCTTGCTGTTCGCCGTGTCGCCATTGGGCAGCAGTTTGCGCCGCTCGCTGTTCTCGCCGCCCTCGCCCGTGTTGCTTTTGGCGCCGAGCCGGTTCATGCCGATCGCGATCGTGCCGTGCGCCTCCGGCGAGAGGGCGCCCAAAGACATCGCAGTGGCGACGAAGCGCTTCGCGATCGTCTCGGCCGGCTCGACCTCTTCGAGCGGCACCGGGTCGCCCGGCACGAACTCCAGCAGATCGCGCAGCGTCGCCGGATGGCGGCTGTTCACCAGCTCGGCGTAGGCCTTGTGCTCCGCGAAGTCGCCGCCCTGCACCGCCTTGTGCAACTGCCGCCAGACGTCCGGATTGAAGCTGTGATACTCGCCGTCGCGGCGATAGCGGTAGTATGCTCCGGCGTCGAGCGCCGGCGCCTTGCCGTTGCCGAAGGCGGCGCAGTGCCGTTGCAGCGTCTCCTCGGCGAGCTGGCGGATGCCGACGCCGCCGATGCGCGATTCGAGGCCGGCGAAGCAGGCGTCGAGCGTTGCCTGGTCCAGGCCGATCGCCTCGAAGATCTGCGCGGCGTGATAGCCGCTGATCGTGGAGATGCCCATCTTCGAGATGATCTTGAGCAGTCCCGCGTCGATCGCCTTTTCGAAGTTCTCCGCCGCCTTCTCTGCCGCGGTGCCCTTGAGCGCGTCTTTGGCCGAGGCGTTGCCCTCTTCGACCAGCGCCCGCAGCGTGGCGAAGGCGAGATACGGGTTGACGGCGCTGGCGCCGAAGCCGATCAGCAGCGCGATCTGATGCACGTCGCGCGCCTCGCCCGTCTCGGCGATGATGCTGGCCTTCATGCGCTTGCCGCTGCGGATCAGGTGATGGTGCACCGCGCCCACCGCCAGCAGCATCGGGATCGGCGCCTTCGTGGCGGAGATGCCGCGGTCGCTGAGCACCAAAATCGTGGCGCCGTCCTCGACCGCCATCTCAGCCTGAGCGCAAAGCTTGTCCAGCGCGGTCGCCATGCCCTCCGCGCCCTCCGCGGCGTCGAAGGTGCAGGGGATCGTGATCGCGTGAAACGCCGGCTCGGCGATGCGGCGCAGCGCGTCGATCTCCTCGTCGATCATCAGCGGGCTGGCAAGATGCATCAGCCGGGCGTGCTGCTCCGTCTCCTCAAGCAGGCTGCGCCGCCGGCCCAGGTAGCTGTCGAGCGACATCACCAACTCTTCGCGGATCGGGTCGATCGGCGGGTTGGTGACCTGCGCGAACTTCTGCTTAAAGTACGAGTAGGTGAGCCGCGGGCGCGAGGCGAAGACGGCCAGCGCCGTGTCGTCGCCCATCGAGCCGACCGGCTCCTTGCCCTCTGCCGCCATCGGCTTGAGCACGAACTCCAGCTCTTCGGACGTGTAGCCGAAGACGGCCTGCGCCCGCTGCAGATCGAGCGGATCGGCGGGCAGATCGCTGGGTGAGCGCGTCTCCAGCCAGGAGTCGAGGTGCAGCAACTGGCGCTTGACCCATGTGCCGTACGGCTGCTGCGCCGCGATCGCGTTCTTGATGTCGTCGTTGTAGAGCAGCTCGCCCTTCGCCGTGTCGACGCCGATCAGGTGGCCGGGGCCGAGCCGGCCCTTCTCCACCACGTCGGCCGGGTCGAGGTCGACCATGCCCGCCTCGGAACCCATCACGATCATGCCGTCGCGGGTGAGCTGATAGCGCGCCGGGCGCAGGCCGTTGCGGTCGAGCGTGGCGCCGACGAAGACGCCGTCGGTGAAGGCCATGCTCGCCGGGCCGTCCCAGGGCTCGCTCAGGCAGGCGTGGTACTCGTAGAACGCCCGCCGCTCTTTGGGCATGTTGGGCATGTTCTCCCACGCCTCGGGGATCAGCATCATGAAGGCGTGGCGGATGTCGCGGCCGGAGAGCACGACCGTCTCCAGCACGTTGTCCAGGTCCGACGAGTCGGAGCCGCCGGGCTGGATCAGCGGCTCGATCTCGCGCACAGCGCTGCCCCAGACTTCTGACTGCAGCTCGGCCTCGCGCGCCCGCGTCCAGTTCTGGTTGCCGGCGCGTGTGTTGATCTCGCCGTTGTGCGCCAGCATGCGGAACGGTTGCGCCAGGTACCAGTTCGGGAAGGTGTTGGTGCTGTAGCGCTGATGGAAGACGGCCAGCGCCGTCTCGTAGCTCGGTTCGCGCAGGTCGCGGTAGAAGGTCGGCAGCTGGTGCGCGACGAGCAGCCCCTTATAGACGAGGGTGCGGTTCGAGAGCGACGGCAGATAGAAGCCCTGGATGTGCTCCGCCAGCGCCAGCCGCTCCATCTCCTTGCGGGCGAGGAAGAGCCGGCGCGTGTAGTCGAGCGGCGCAAGCCCCGCCGGCCGGCCCACAAGAACCTGCTCGATCCAGGGCCGCTCGCGCGCCGCCATCTCGCCCAGCACCGAGGCATCGACCGGCACCGTGCGCCAGAGCAACACATGCAGCCCCTGACGGCGCAGCGCCGCGTCCGCGATCGCCCGCGCCCGTTCGCGCGCCGCCGGGTCGCCGTTGGGCAGGAAGACCATGCCGATGCCGAGATCGTCGTCCTCGCTCAGATGCACGCCTTTGCGTTCAAGCAGCGGACGGAAGAGCCTGTACGGAATCTGCGTCGTGATACCCGCGCCGTCGCCGGTGCGGCCGTCGGCGCTGATTGCGCCCCGATGCGTCAGATTCGTGACGCACTCGATCGCGGTGGCGAGAATGCGGTGGCTGCGCGCCCCCGAGCTGTCGGCGACAAACCCGACGCCGCAGGCATCATGCTCGTGGTTCGGGTTGTAGAGCGACCCGGTCATATCGAGCGCCTGAGCGTCGAAGCTCGCCGGCAGGGCAAAGAGGGAGCGTTCAGTCATCGGCCCGCGCCTCTCATCGTTGCAATATGGCCGCTGCGCGGCCATCTGAAGTACGAATGCCGCGGGTGCCCTCTCGTCTCCGGTGCTTCCTGCCCTGCTGCGACGAGCGGCGCCTGCGTGTAGCCAGCGAATGCCGTGTAGACCGCCGTGGGGATGATCCGCGTACGCCCGGAGTTTGACTCTCGATCGTACCACGGATCCGAACTTCGTCAAGCCGACGAATCCGCGGCTTCGCCCGAGAGCATGTGTGAAATTATACACATTCAGACGCGGTGTGCCAGCCCGGCCACAAGGATCGCTGCGCCCGTGCTTGTCCGCGGATTCATCGCCCAGCAGGCACCTAACCCTGCTTTGCCTTCAGGCAAAGCTGTCCCTTCCCGACACAGGAAGGGTTGGGGTCGAGGACGCACATAGGGCTGGGTGGCCAGCCCGCCGCGCATCCCACAAGGACACCGCCGCCCCGCCGCCGTCGCACAGCGTATGGAACGCTACAGAAGTCCCTTCCCGGCTCGGGAAGGGACAGCTATCGCTTCAGCGATAGCAGGGTTAGGTGCCGCGGGACGCCGGCACGGCCGGGAACTCCCTCGACCACTTGCTCGAGCCCATCCTGCTTCCTTCGGCAAGGATTAGACAATCACCGGCGGCGAGCGCCCTTCCTATCGCATCTATAGACGGCTTCGATGAATACGCGGCACGACTGCGCTGTACAGTAATAGAACGATCGCGCGGGCGGGCGTGTCTCGCGCCGCGGATCGACGCGGGCCAGGAGGCGAACCGTGAAAGCAGTGGTGTTCGATCAGCATGGTGGCATCGAGGTGCTCAAGCTGCAAAACGTGGCGGAGCCGACGCCCGGTCCGAACGAAGTCCTGGTGCACGTACGCGCCAGCGCCTGCAACTTCAACGACATCTGGGCGCGCCGCGGCCTGCCCGGTATGAAGATCATCATGCCGCATATCTCTGGTTCCGACATCGCCGGCGAGATCGTGGCGCTGGGCAGCGAGGTCGAGGCGGGCGCGGGCAGCGGCGGCTTCAGCAACCTCAACCTCAAGGTCGGCGATGAAGTCGTCGTGCACTGCGGCATCTCCTGCCGCGTCTGCGACGCCTGCACCAACGGCCAGGAGTACTTTTGCAAGCAGTTCAAGATCTGGGGCTTTCAGACCGGGCCGAACGACGGCGGCCACGCCGAGTACGTCAAAGTCCCGGCGGTGAACGTGCTGCCCAAGCCGAAGCAGCTGAGCTGGGAAGAGGCGGCGTCGATGCCTCTCGTCCTGGTCACGGTCTGGCGCATGCTTGTCACCCGCGCCCGCATCCGCCCCGGCGACTTCGTGCTCGTGCTCGGTGCAGCGGGCGGCCTCGGCGTGATGGCCGTGCAGATCTGCAAGCTGTTCGGCGCTCACGCGATCGCCGTCGGCGCCAACGAGGAGAAGCTGGACCTGGCGAAGAGCCTGGGCGCCGACTTCTTCATCAACCGCAAGACGCAGGAGATCCCGGCCGAAGTCAAGAAGATTACCGGCGGCCGCGGCGTGGATATCGCCTTCGAGCACGTGGGCGAGGCCACCTGGCAACAAAGCATTATGTCGCTCAAGTGGGGCGGCACACTCGTCACTTGCGGCGCGACAACAGGCTTCATCGGCGCCACGGACATCCGCTATCTGTGGAACAAGCAGATGAACTTTTTGGGCTCGCATCTGGGCAGCAAGGCCGAGTTGCTGGACGCGATGCGCTTCGTCGAGACGGGCCAGATCAAGCCGGTGATCTCACACGTGCTGCCGCTGGCCGAGATCGGCCAGGCGCAGCAGATCATGGAGAACAGCGACGTGACCGGCAAGATCGTGCTGGTGCCATAGGCGCGCGATCGGGCCTGTCGTGAGCGATCGGCAGCCGGTACGCTGTGGCTGGCGGCCGCGCGGGGCACCTACCCCTGGTTTCGCCAGCGAAACCTGTCCCCTCCCGACACAGGAGGGGTGGGGCTGAGGAGTCCCGGTAGTCCTCAATCCAACCCTTCCCCCGTGGGGAAGGGAGATTTGGCGCCAGCCAAAGCGGGGTTAGGCGGGCCGCCTGCCGCTTTCGGAGATTCCTCATGTTCGACCGAGAGGCGCTCGACCGCATCCGCGCGGCAAATCAAAGCTGGGAGCAGGGCGCGCTGGCGAAGACGCTGAAGCGCGGTCCCGAGCGCGAGCAGGCCTTCGCCACCAGCTCCGGCCCGGTGCAGCGGCTGTACACGCCGCTCGATATCGCCGATCTCGACTACGCGCGCGACCTCAGTTTCCCCGGCGAGTTTCCCTTCACGCGCGGCGTGCAGACGACAATGTACCGCGGCCGCCTCTGGACGATGCGCCAGTACGCGGGCTTCGGCACGGCTGAAGAGTCGAACGAACGCTTCAAATATCTGCTGGCCGAGGGGCAGACCGGGCTCTCAGTGGCCTTCGACCTGCCCACGCAGCTCGGCTACGATTCCGATGACCCGCTGGCGCTGGGCGAAGTCGGCCAGGTCGGCGTGGCGATCGACTCGCTGCGCGACATGGAGACGCTGTTCGACGGCATCCCGCTGGACCGCGTCTCGACCTCGATGACGATCAACGCGCCGGCGCCGGTGCTGGTCGCGATGTACGCCGCCGTGGGCGAGAAGCAGGGCGTGCCGCTGGAGAAGCTCTCCGGCACGGTGCAAAACGACGTGCTCAAGGAGTACGTGGCGCGCGGCACGTATATCTACCCGCCACGGCCCTCGCTGCGTCTCGCCGCCGACCTGATCGCGTACTGCGCCCGCCAGATCCCGCAGTTCAACAGCATCTCGATCTCTGGCTACCACATCCGCGAGGCCGGCAGCACGGCGGTGCAGGAGATCGCCTTCACCTTCGCCAACGCGCTGGCGTATCTCGATGCGACGCTGGAACGCGGCGTCACGATCGACCAGGTCGGCCAGCGCATCTCCTGGATCTTCAACACGCATAACCACTTCTTCGAGGAGATCGCCAAGTACCGCGCCCTGCGCCGCATGTGGGCGCACATCACCCGCGACCGCTACGGCGCGACCGACCCGCGGGCGATGATGCTGCGCACGCACACGCAGACCGGCGGCTCGACCCTGCAGGCGCAGCAGCCGGAGAACAACATCGTGCGCGCCGCGATCCAGGCGCTGGCCGCGATGCTGGGCGGCGTGCAGTCGTTGGCGCTTTCGTGTTACGACGAGGCGCTGGCGCTGCCGACCGAGGAGGCGCAGCGCATCGCCCTGCGCACCCAGCAGATCATCGCGCACGAGACCGGCGCCACGGACACCGTCGATCCGCTGGCCGGATCGTACTTCGTTGAGGCGCTGACCAACGAGCTGGAGCGGCAGGCCTACGCACTGATGGACGAAGTCGCGCGGGCCGGCGGCGCGGTGAGCGCGATCGAGAGCGGCTGGATGCAGCAGGCGATCCAGAACGCGTCGTATGCCTACCAGCAGGACGTGGAGACGGGCAAGCAGGTCGTGGTCGGCGTGAACCGCTACCGCGCCGAGGACGAAGACCCGAAGCTGATCTTCCGCGTCGATCCGCGCCTGGCCGCGGCGCAGGCGAAGCGCCTTGCCGCCGCCCGCAGCGAGCGCGACGAACGCGCCGCCCAGGCCGCGCTCGCCAACCTGACCGACGCGGCGCGCGGCACCGCCGACCTCATGCCGCCGATCATGCAGGCGGTGAAAGCCTACGCCACGCTAGGCGAGATCTGCAGCGCCCTGCGCGCCGTCTTCGGCGACTACCAGCCGCCCACGGCGGTCTGACCTCAGTTCGAGCCGCCGGTCCCGTAACCGGTCGAAGCCAGGCAGTCACGAGACGCTACTCTTCCGACGAGTGGTGGCACTCACCGTCGTGCGCGGGGAAACCGGCGTCCGACGCGCCGAGACCTGCACTATGCCGAGGCACAACGGGTGGCGGCGCTGCTGCCGAACGGCACGTTCCTGCCCTTGTCACGGCTCGACCACGCACAGGCAACCGAATACGGCGACGTGCTCTCCCACCTTCGAGCGTTCCTCACCGGAGCAGAGCAGCCGGCCGGTTGTCCGCCACGGCCGGCCGCTCTGTATACGCCCCTCCCGTCCGCGGGTATAGTACGGTCCGGGCGGCTTACCGCACGGCTATTGCCTGTCCATGACCAACGGACCTGCGCCCCCCGGCGGTCGGTTCAGCCAGGCCGGCGCTGCCGCCGACTGCCGCAGGTCGTGGACCGCGATCGGCGGCAGCCCGAGGACGGCGCGAAAGCCGTTCTGGCTGGCGATGTCCTGCTGCAGCTCCTCGGCCGTCGTGGCATCAACGACCCGGACGCTGATGTCGAGCGACGGTCCGCCGAATTGGGCGCGCATTGCGTCCGTGTCATTGAGGGTTGCCTGCAGGATTGTCGCCTGCTCCGGCGTGCCCACCAGGTACAGGGTGGGAGTATGGCTCGCCAGCCAGCGGGCGTAGCTTTGCGGGTCGGTGAGCGCGCTCAGGTCGGGAATGGCCGGTGCCGCCGGGTTCTGGCGAGCGGGGCTCACCAGCGGCTGCGTCATATCAGTCACAACGATTTCCCGGAGGCCGTGCGCCGCGCGCTCTTCGTTCGCCAGATCGATCTGGCTCCGGATGAAGTCGGCCGATGCGCCGTCCGGGACGACGATGATTTGCGGCGGCGGCGCCTGCCACGGGCTGAGGTTGGCGCTCGCGGACAGCTGCGCCTCCAGATCCGCGGCGTCGCGCGCGGACCGCACCAACACCACGCTGGCGGTCCCCTGAGCGGGGCGCGGCATGGGGGCCGTGCTGGCCTGCAGTGCCGAGGCTGGGGGGGCTCTGTGGCTCTGGCTCTGGCTGTGCGCCTGCCAGGCGCCGATGCCGGCTCCGAGCGCCAGCGCGAGCGCCGCGCTGGCGGCCAGGAGGATGAACCTGCCCCTGCCGTGTTTGCCCGTCGTGGGGGTGGCGATTCCGTGCGTCATAGCTGGCTCCTCTCGCCGGCTGCTGCCGATGGACATAGCGTCGCCGCCGGCCGAAGGCCTGCCATCGAGGGGAGCGCACATTTTCCGCGGAGACGCGCGCAGGTGCCTCTGGAGGAAAACCGGTAGGTCAGGCTGTAGGGAGTTCCGCGAGGTGGCGGCCGAACGCGTAGGCCGTCGCCTCGGAGCGGTTGCGCACGCCGATCTTGCCGTAGAGATTGCCCACGTGACGCTCGACCGTGCCCTCCGCGATGTAGAGGGTCTCGGCGATCTCGCGGGTGCTCTTCCCCAGCGCGATGAGGCGCAGCACCTCCACCTCACGCTGCGTGAGCTGGTCCGGGTAGACGCGCGTCTCCTGCGGGTGCGGCGCGGGCGCCGTCAGCAGGTCTGTCGCGAGCTTCAGCGCGCCGGCAATAGCCTGCTCGAGCGCTGTCGTCTGTCCCTCCGACCACGCCGCCGCGAAGCTCTCATCGCCCAGCGCCACGCGCACCGCGTCCAGCGTCTCCTGGAGGAGCACCTGAAACGCTGGGGCCAGGGTGAGGCCGAGGGTCTCCCGCACCGCCGCTGCCGTGCCGCAGAGTCGCGCGGCCTCCGCGGGTCGCTGCAGGCTGCAGGCACGCGCCAGACCTTCCAGGGCCGGGACGGTGTAGTAGGCGCTTGCCAGCTCCCGGCTGAGGGCCAGACTCTCACCAAAGAGCGCGATTGCACGCGCATGCTCGCGCTCGCGCAGCGCCAGGTAGCCCAGACCGCTGAGCGCCCAGCTCGCCATGACCGCATCGCCGAGCCGCTGCGCCAGCAGGAGACCCTCGGTTAAGCGGGACTGGGCTGCCAGGGCATCACCCTCCGCGACATCCACGTGTCCCAGCAGGATCAGCGACTCCAGCAGGATCAGTTGGTTGTGCTGCGCCCGGAGGAGTGCCGCACTCTCCGCGAGCTGTGACCGTGCCGCTCGCGTGTCGCCCATCAGCCAGGCGGCGTTTCCCCCGGACAGGAGAGCGAAAGCGAGGCGTGCGGGATCGTTCCGCGCCCGCAGGAGCGCCACGGCCTCGGCGGCGGCCACCCGACAGGCGGCGGGATCGCCCTGCATCGTCCAGCCGAAAAACATGAGCGCCAACGCCGGATTCCGACCTCGGTCCTCAACCTCACGCGAGATCGCAATGCTTTCCTCGAACAGGGCGTGCGCCGCGCGACTATTGCCCAGACTGAGGTGCATGCTCGCGGCCGCGAAGAGGCCCCCGGCCCGCGCCGCCGTCCGTCTCTGCGCCTCGGGCAGCGCCAGCGCCGCTTCCGCCCACGCCCGCCCCTCGCTCCAGCTTCGGGCGTCGTACCAGAACGCGGTCAGCGCCCTGACGAAGCGCAGGGCCGTCTCGGCGGCGCCCCGCTCCAGCGCCCAGCGCAACGCGGCCCGCAGGTTATCCTGCTCGGCTGCGAGCTGCTGCAGCGCAGCCTGCGTCAGCACCGCGGCCTGGGTTGGCCGCCCGGCCTGCTGCGCGAGCGTGAAGAAGAACGCGAGATGCCGCTCGCGCAGGACGGGCTCCTCGCCGCCCGCGGCGAGTCGCTCTGCGGCGAACTCGCGGATGGTCTCCAGCATGGCGAAGCGTGGCTCGCCAGCGGCCCCTTGCTCGCGCCGCAGCAGGCTTTGCTCCACCAACGCGGAGATGCCGTCGAGCACTGCTCCATCGCCCTCGGGGTTGCACACCGCCTCCGCGGCAGCGAGGGCGAATCCGCCGGCGAACACGGCCAGGCGCGTAAAGAGCACCTGCTCACCGGGGGCGAGGAGGTCATAACTCCAGGCGATCGTGTCGCGCAGCGTCTGCTGGCGCTGCGGTTGGTCGCGAGCGCCGCCGGTCAGCACGGTCAAGCGCCGGCCCAGCCGCGCGAGCAACGCCGACGGCGAAAGCAGCCGCATGCGGGCCGCGGCCAGCTCAAGCGCCAGCGGCAGGCCATCCAGGCGGACACAGATCTCCGCCACAGTCGCGGCGTTCGCCGCGGTGAGGGTAAAGTCTTGCTGCACCGCCGCCGCACGCTGGCAGAACAGCGCGACTGCGGCATTCTGTGCCAGAGCCTCGACCGTGAGCGACAATCCCGATTCGGGCAGGGCCAGCGGCGGCACGGGAAACACCTGCTCGCCGGAGAGATGCAGCGCCGTCCGGCTCGTGACGACGACCCTCAGTTCATCGCAGCCCTGGAGCAGCTCCGTCACCAACGGCGCGGCGATGAGCACCTGCTCGAAGTTGTCGAGGAGCAGGAGGAGCCGCTTGTCCTGCAGGTAGGTGATCAGGCTCTGCACAAGCGGACGGTGGGCGACTCCCGGCACCTCAAGCGCTTGGGCGATGGCGCTGACAACGAGGTCCGGGTCGGTGAGCGCGGCCAGGGAGACGAAGACGACGCCGTCGGTGAAGGCGTCTTGCAGCGCGGCGGCGAGCGCGAGCGCCAGGCGCGTCTTGCCGGAACCGCCCGCGCCAGTGAGGGTGAGCAGCCCCACATCGTCCCGGAGCAGGAGCCGCCGCGCCGCCGCCAGCTCCGGCTCCCGCCCAAGGAGCGGCGTGCGGGGCCGGGGCACCGCAAAGCGCGGCGCGGACGCCGCCCGCAGCAGCGACACGTTGGCGAGTGGATCAGGCTGCCGCGACACCGTCACCGTGCACGCCCCGCGAGCGGCTCCGCCGCTGCACGCAGTATACGCCGCCGAAGATCCGACGCTTCGCTGTACCCATGTACCATCGCGGCTGTCCGGCGCACGCACCGGCAGTCTCGGTGATGTAATACGCATAAGAAAGACCTGGCCTGAATCTCGTCCATCTCAAACTGAACCTGCGGGCATGCCTATCAACCTAGCCGAGCAGGCCATCGAGTTTAAGGATCAGCATGGGACCAGCGGCTGGCTACAATTCACGGGCGACAGCGGCCTCTGCGAGGACCGACCGCTCCTGCTCACGCCGACCAGCGATGCGGCCCTGGTCCGCGACCACACGTGTTTCACGAACCATCTCCGTAAAGGTCCATCCGACGGGATTTGGGCGGCGCTGGCCGAACTGACCGAGACGGCGCGAGGCACGGACGACCTGATGCCGCCGATCAAGGCCGCGGTGAAGGCGTACGCCACGCTGGGCGAGATCTGCGGCGCCCTGCGCGGTGTCTTCGGCGACTACCAGCCACCGACGGCGGTGTGAGTCCGTGCGGCATGAGGGATAGGTGAGGGTCCGTCCCGACCTTGGACACCATCCTCAGTGTTGCAAGGCCGAGGCGCGCCTTTGCGTCTACGGAACTACGATATCCTGCTGGATATCCAGCCCGTTTGCCGTCAGCGGGTACGTTGCTCTCAGCGCCGACACCGATGCAAGGAGTCCTCGCACCGATTCCGATCCGCACCTCAGACCTATACTGGAAAGGCTGTAATGGCCGCTGTCGTGCGTCGTCGTAGCCTGGGCGAGGGCTTGGGTGCACCCGCAGGGCCGAGCGCTGGTGACAAGCGTGTCGTCCGGTGCTGGAGCGTCATGGACCAGAACATGACCGCTCAAGGTGCCTGCGACCAACACACAGTCAGGTAGGTCAGCTGGCACGCTTGAGGGCACTTGCCCAACGTCAAGATCCTCCCGTACGTCAGGGCCGGTCGGGAACACTCCCTTCGATACTCCAACCGCCCGCAGCCCAAAGGCAACCCAGTGCTCGCCGTCGCTGCACCGGCGCACGAGGAGGGGCAGTGTGTATTGCCCGCCACGGACCTGGCGACGCTCCGTCGGGCCGCCGGAAAAAATCACGGTCACGTAGATGGACGGTTCGTTCGCGTCCGCGATCCGGGTAACTGTGCCGTGGACCTGTCCCTCTACAGCAACGGTACAACTGCCAGCGGCCGGCGGTGATAGAGTGGAAGTCGCCGCACCGCGCGGCCCATGCGCCGAATCTGCCGCTGGTCTATTGGTACACCCCAACAACAAGACCGATGCAAGCAAGACGAAAAGAGGCGCACGCACCGCATTACCCGGCCGGCGGTGCAACCAACAGGCCAAGGGTCGCCTGTCGTTGCCACGATCGGCGCCGTGCCGATAGCCGCCAGGCGAGCCACCCCACGCCCGTGACGAACAGAGCGATGCGTCCTGGCTGCCAATACCAGATCAGCGGCGTCGTCTGCCTCGTCAGCCAGAGGTCCGCACCGGCCAGCAGTACTACGATCATCGATGTTGCGATGGATGCGCGATCCACCTTCTGGGGGAAGGCAACACCGTAACAACCGCACTCCGTGGCGCGCCGTGTCACAACCAGGATCGTCTCAATGATGCCGAACACGGCAAACAGGAGCAGTATCACCAAGATAGCGGCAGGGGTGGCCACCCCGGTTACGAGCCAGCCTGCCAAGGCCACCTCAGCCCGAGGAAATACGCGGCTGATCGCCGGGATGCTCCTCCGTGGAAGTATGCCATGACGGTGCAGTGTCATGGCGAAGCGCTCGGGCTGGTCCGCCTTCGCCAAGCCCGACACCGCGAGCACGGCCGCAAAATAGCACTCCAAAGCGAATGCGGTCAGGCTCACCTCGCACCTTCCTCAGGAGAATACGCGAGTGGCGCGCACCGAGCCGTCCTTGAGCAGTTCGCCAATGATCTGGATAACGTTTCCCTGGGCCAGCTTCAGTTGACCTGGTGCGTACAGCCGCTCACCGGTACTGGACGCGATGGCCGTTTGGCGGTCGATTTTGACGGAGAGTGGCCCGTGGAAGCGGTCGCGCTGGATGAGTTGCAAGGCGTCAGTGCCCTCGTGAAGATTGGAGACTGGCCCGATGAGGTTGACGATGTTTACCCACATCCGCTCGACATCGAAGTAGCCTCCCGCTCGCCGGGTACCCCGCGCGTCGACGCGGTCGCCAGCCTCCACAGTTGCATGACGATTCCAGCCCCCCTTCCAAATCTGGCTGCTAGCAGAAAGCTGGAGAATATAATTTCCATCGACGCTGTGCAGTTGAAGTTGGTTCGGCCGGACCCCGGTGACCGATCCGCCAACATAGTTCTCAACTTATGGGGCAGGTTGGCCGGTCGCTTGAGCACCCGCGTTTCCATGCACCGAAGCGAGTGCTCGTGCCGCTGGTATGAAAGCCACGAGCCCGGCACCGACCTTGAGGAACGCTCGCCGAGAAACGGCTACCATCGTGCCCACTCTCCTAATTGTCTTCCCGGAGGCTTGGTGTTTGGCCGTTCTCTGTTACTTCGGACAGCCCGGCCTATGCATCGATGGGAATTCTACCATCATCGAGGCTCCCATCGAGCGCGATGAAGTATCCAACGGTAAGGTCCAGCAGCGGAGTCGTATAATTGGGATCGGTGTAGGGACTGCCGAAACAATTGGAGGTCTGGCTGCATCCCTCCTGCGACGCACACGGACATGCATCTTCGACGGATCCGAGAATCAATCTTCCGTTGCAATCATTGTAGATCTGAAACTGCGTATGGCACGCCTCTTGGACATGTATACACGAATCGTCCGAGTAGACCCCGTGACCGGGCTCGGCTGCGTGGTGTCCACCGAAATCCAGATCGCCGGCCGCGAGATATACTGCGACCGTCCACTCGGCGGGAGGGCGAACTACAATGGAGATAGTTCTTCCTATCGCGCATCGACGGCGGTCCGTGGCTGGTGCGATGGCGACTGACCGCGTGCGGTCTGCGCGCGCGTCGTGGCAGGCTCGCGGTCTAGGCGTGGTCGCCGCGGTGTTGGCAGGTGGTGCCGCGGCACTGACCCCGGCGGTGCGCGTGATGGGTGCGGTCGCCCTGGCGCAGCCGCTGCCCATCCCCGGAAGCGTGGCGCTCCCGCCCTATGGGAGTGCGGTCTTCAGCCCGCCGCGGGTCGGTCCGCTGCCGAGTCCGCAACTCGTCGTCACGAGCGTGGCGGATACACCGGTGACAGTCACCTACACCGCGGATGCATTGGGCACCCTGGCGGCGACCGCTGAGCCCGGACGCATCGTCCTGGTTGCCACGCCAGACGACCTCAACGCCCAGTGCGACGCCTCCGGACAGCAACCGCCGCACGTCAGTTGCACGGCCGTGCAACCGAATGGTCCCCCGCTCGCCCATCGCGTGAACATCGGCACCCTGCCGCTGGATACGCCACCAGCGGTCGCCGTGCGTGCGGGCTGGAACCTGCTGGCCGGTCCACCGGAGACCACACTGGCCGGGGCCGTCAGCCCACTCTACACGCTGGACCCCGGCGCGACCGCCTACCGCACCGTGCCGGCCGGTGTGCCGCTGACAGCCGGAGTCGGATATTGGGCGTACTTCTCGCAGACCATGACCACCCCGCTGGCGCTAGGGCCAAGCGCGGGAACGAGACCCCTGGCGCTTGCTCGCGGTCAATACACCCTGGTTGGCAACCCCTTTCCAACCGCGGCGCTGATTAGCGGCACCCTTGACCGCGCCGTGGTCTATGACCCGGCGACGGGTTATCAGGACGCGCCGCGCACCAGTGATGTGCGCCAGGCGGTCATCCTGAAGCCCGGGCAGGGGGTCTGGCTGTACGCGACCGCTGCCCCAGTCGTCATCAGCCCTGAGATGCTCGTGCAGTAGCGCGACCCCGTAGGCCAGGTGCCGCTCTGCGGCGGGTCCCGCTCCGCAGACGGTCGCAAGGGTCGTAACCAAGCGTCTCAACCGAGCGGGTCGCGACGCCACGCCCAGACCAACCAGCATGCCCTGACCCATCATCACTCCCGTCTCACAACCCGCCTCCGCACGATCCACGCGTGGAGTTCTGAGACAGATTCCGCATGCCTCACAACCGAGGGTTATCTTTCTGCGGATGCGAGGATTATCGTGCATGTCGAGCCAGCGCCGGCGCCTGCCGTCCCTCGCCCGCACCGCCCTGACCGAGCTGACCGAAGCTGCGCAAGGCACCACCGACCTGATGCCGCCGATCATACAGGCGCTGAAGGCGTACGCCACGCTGGGCGAGATCTGCGGCGCCCTGCGCACCGTCTTCGGCGACGACCAGCCGCCCACCGCGGTCTGCTTCCGACTCGAACCGCCCGTCTCGTGGCACGTCGATCCAGGACCGTATTGCGACCTTGATCGGCCGACTGGTTGTGATGCTGCCCGTCGTTCAAGGGTTTTTGGCGGTAGCCGTCGCTCGGGCAAGTGCAGACGCGACGGCCTGTGAGGCACGACTCTCGACGGAAAGGCTCCCGCGCCAGGCCGCCGTGGCGTAGCCTCACTCCTGAAAGGGAGTTCGGCGGAAACCCGACAGCGGCTTGCCGCTGCTGACAGGAGGATGTCAGTAGCGCTCCCGTAACCTCAAAGCCGAACCGGCGCGGAGCCGGCCGCAGCAGGCATTGCGAGGAATGGCATGTCCACCGAACAGAACAAGGCGCTGTACCGCCGCTTCATCGAGGAGGGCTTCAACGAAGGCAAGCTGACGACGGTCGATGAGCTGCTGGCCCCCACGTATATCTATCAAGATGCGCTGCCCGGCACCCCAGCCGGTCCTGACGGGATCAAAGGCGTGATCACGCTCTTCCGTGGCGCCTTCCCCGATTTGCAGATCACGATCGAGCAGCAGGTCGCGGAGGGCGACATGGTCAGCTCGCGCACCAGCATGCGCGGCACGCATCGTGGCGAGCTGTTCGGCGTAGCTGCCACCGGCCGCCCGGTGCTGATGACCGGCATGACGATGGTCCGCTTCGTCGACGGCCGCATGGTGGAGGCCTGGGTGAAGAACGACGTAGTCGGCCTCTACCGGCAGCTCGGCCTCACCCCGCAGCCCGCCGAGACAACCCGCTGAACGCGGCCCTCCGGCGTGGTTAACCATCCGAAAGCCATTGAATGAACCCGATTTGTGAGCGGTCAATCATGTGCATCGTCCCCGGCGGCGCCGAGCGTCTGCGTGACCGCGCGACCGCTGCAGCACTCTGCTATGATCGAGCTGCCGCTGAAGGCGCGCGGTCGTCACGGACCAGCTTGCCGTTTGCGGCATAGTACCCCTGCCGGAGCGCAGCGCTCGCGCGGCCGGCCTGGAACGGAACCGGCTATGCGCCTCGTCAACGGCCGTCGCGTGACCGAGGTAGATGTCGGCTAACTCGCGGCCCTCGCCGCCCGCTACTCCGAAACAGTGCTCGACCTCGGCACAGGCGATGGCCGCTTCGTGCTGGCCACCGCAGCAGCCCGCCCCGATCTCCTCGTGATCGGTGTTGATGCCGACAGCGCCGCGCTGGCGGAGGCATCCCGGCGTGCCGCGCGCCCCGCCCGTCGTGGCGGTCTGCCGAACGCTCAATTTGTGGCCGCTGCCGCCGAGGCGCTCCCCGCGGAGCTTGACGGACTCGCCTCCGCACTGACGCTGCACTTTCCCTGGGGTTCGTTGCTGCGCGGTCTGCTTGGCGCCGAGCCGCAACTGTTGGCCGGCATTGCGCGGGTAACGCGACCCGGCGCCGCGGTCACGCTGCTGCTCTCGGTGACGGCGCGGGACCACATCGCCGGAACCGACGCCTTCGACGGCGACGCCGTCGCCGACCTCGCCCGCCAGTATGCGGCGTGGGGGCTCATGCTCACCGAGGGCCGGCCGGCCACGCCGGCCGATGTGGCCGCCAGCCACTCGACCTGGGCGAAGCGCCTCGGCGCCGGCGAGCGGCGCCCGGCGTGGCTGCTCTGCTTGCGAAGGATCGAAGCGCCCGCTCCCCTCCGTTAGCCGGCCCGAACTGTATCCGCCGGCTGACAGCGCGCGCGTACGCCTTTGGTTGTGTCCGCGCCCTCATGGCTATGACGCTGCGACAACTGCGCCGTGCGGCCATGCTGCCTTCGGGCCAGCGTTCCCGGCTGCGCAGCGGCTGTGTCGTTTCTGCGTCTGCTGGCGATGCCGGAGGCAGTTTGGGAGAATGGCCCCGCAACGCGTTGGCGTTAGGAGACGGTCCCTGGCCATGCTCGAACCCGCCAACCTTCCTGATGACCGCATCGTCGCATCCGTGCGCCAGCACTACGGCCTCCGCCTGACGACGCTTGCCTTCCTCCCACTGGGGCAAGATGCGCTGGCCTGGGCCTATCGCGCCGCAACAGCGGACGCAGCTGCCTACTTCCTCAAGCTCCGCCAGGGTGTCACGAACGAGGCGGGGCTGCGCGTCCCGCGCTACCTCGCGGACCACGGGGTGACACACGTCGTCGCGCCGATTCCTGCCCGTGCCCGGCGGCTGTGGGGCGACGTCGACGGGTTCACGCTCACGCTCTACCCGTTCATCGATGGCATCACCGGAGCGGAGCACGGCTTGCACGAGCGGCATTGGGTCAGGTACGGTGCGGCGCTCAGAGAGATTCACGACACGCCGCTTGCGCCTGAGCTTGCGCGGGACTTGCCCCGCGAAGCCTTCACGCTCACGTAGCTGTTCCAGCGCCAACGCCAGGCTCCGTGGACCGACGTCGTCAAGGCGCTGGAGACACGCAGCGCACTGCGGAGCTTTACGGATCCCAGCGAACGCGATCTGGCGGCGTTTTGGCGGGTTAAGCGAGCGGAAATTCAGGCACTCGTTGCCCGTTTCGAGACGCTTGGGCAGCAGCTTCGCGCTTCAAGCCCCCCGCTGGTGCTCTGTCACGCCGACATGCATCCGAACAACGTGCTCATCGACACCGACGACCAGCTCTGGATTGTGGATTGGGACGAGGTTCTGCTCGCGCCGAAAGAGTGCGATCTGATGATGGGCGTGGGCGGACTCGGGAGCTACCCTGCCGGCCCGCGCGAAGCAGCGTGGTTCCTGCAGGGCTACGGCAGCACGGCCATCGACCCGGTCGCCCTCGCCTACTATCGCCGTGCGCGCCCTTGCGGATATTGGCGCCAACGCGGAGCAGATGTTGCTGATGCCTGCGGTCGGTGAGGCAGCCAGGCGCAATGCCCTGCAGAGGCTGATGAAGCTGTTTGCGCCCGGAAACATCGTCTCCCTGGCGACCCAGATGGAACGCTTCGATAGGTGAGCGCTGGCTCACCGCCGCACCTGGTTTCCATCGCCTCGACCGTAGCTGTGCCAGAACTCGTCGCGCTGGTCTTCACACGTGAGGTTGTGAGGCATACTGAGAACGGCTCACAAACGAGGGTTCACTTTCGGCGGATGCGAGTAATGCGCCTCTGCGACGACCGGGCGTGTCCCTGTATTGCTGCCGGGCTGCGCCGGGCCGGGCAGCGCGCCCGTCAGTCCGCGCCGACGGTGACGCGCTCTTCGACATCGGCCCCGGCTGACCCGGGCCGTGGCGGCCAAACCCAGAGATAGCGGGCAACCTCTGGCCCGATCGCGACCTGACTGCCCTCCAGATCGACGGTCAGCGGCCCGCCGAGCAAGCCGCGCTCGCGCACGCGCAGGCGCGCGCCCGGGCGGAAGCCGTGTGTTTCGTAGAACGACATCAACGCGTGATTGTCTTCTGCCAGCTCGGAGATGCGCCGCAGCCGGACTTCAGAGCCCGCCGCCACGCTGTCCAGCGAAACCAGCGGCGTGCGGCGCTCTTCGTCCGTCAGCGGCCGGATCGGGTTGCCGTGCGGACAGGTCGCCGGATGGCCCAGCGAGGCGGCGATCCGCTCTTCCACCAGCGGTGAGACGGCGTGCTCCAGCCGGTGCGCCTCTTCGTGCGCCGTCGCCCAGTCAAGGCCGAGGCCGTCCGTCAGCCAGCGTTCGATCAGCCGGTGACGGCTCAGCAAGGTGTCGGCGATTTCGCGTCCCTGCGCCGTCAGCTCCACCGAACGCCGTGGTTCGATCCGTACCAGGCCATCGCGTTCGAGCCGGCGCGCGGCCTCGCCCATCGTCGGCGCGCTGACGCCGCAGAAGGCCGCCAGCCGCGCCAGCGTGGGCTGTTCGCCCTCGTCGGTGAGGGTGCAGATGGCGATCAGATAGTTCTCGCTGGTCATCGTGGTCATGGGCAGGCGGCAGCTCCGGTCCAGGAAGCGTGAAGGCGGCGCGGCGCCGGCGACTCGGCGGCCCTGCGCGAACCATGACGTGCTTCACCAAGTATAGCAGCGTGGATGAGGCCCGCGGACGCGCCGCCTCAGAACAGGCGCCCGTCGAAGCCCCAGGTCGTGCCAGCCGCGGTGAACAGGATCACGACTTCGCTGAGGATCATCATCAGGTTCTGGCCTTGCTCGCCCTGGTCCGTGAAACCCGCGAGCAAGAGGTAGTTCGCGTTCAGGAAGAGTCCGACGATCGCGCCTACCGGCGTGAGCAGGCCGAGTGTGAGGCTGACGCCGACCGAAAACTCACCCATCACCACCAGCCACGAGGTGACGACCCGGCGCCGCGGACTGCTGAGCGAGGTACGGCGGATCACGCCGGCGAACGCGGGCAGCGGATGCTTCGCCGTCAGCGAATCGACCCAGTTCATTGCCGAGCCGCGCAGGAAGTTCGGCAAGTCCTTATGCCGCACGCTCTCCAGCCACCACAGCCCCACGCCGATGCGGAGGATGGCGAGCCAGTCGCGGAGCGTCAGCCAGCCGAGCGCGTCGTTCACGCCGGGAGTATACGCGCGGCTGAGGGCCGCGGGCCAGCGCCGCCACCGCGCGTATGATGATCGGAGGCTGACCACGCCACGGGGAGAGCGACCATGCTGCGAACGCGCCTCTGCGATCTGCTGAACATCGAGATTCCGATTTTGAATGCGCCGATGGGCGGCGGGGCGGCGAACGGCGAACTCGCGGCGGCCGTATCGGCGGCGGGCGGACTCGGCCTGATCGGCGGCATGGCTTTGGGCCGCGACTGGCTGCGGTCGCAGATTCGGCTTGTGCGGGAACGCACCGAACGGCCCTTCGGCGTCGGCTTCATCAGCCACTGGCTGCCCGACTTTCCCGGCCTGTACGAGGTCGCGCTTGAGGAACGCGCGCCGGTGATCGCGCATTCCTTCGCCGACCCGGCGCCGTACATGGAACAGGCACGAGCGATCGGCGCGACGGTCATCTGCCAGGTGCGCGGGGTGGAAGAGGCCCGCCAGGCGGCGCGTGCCGGCGTTGACCTGATCGTCGCCCAGGGCGGCGAAGCGGGCGGCCACACCGGCACGCTCGCCACCTTGCCGCTGGTGCCGCAGATCGTGGACGCCGTTGCGCCGCTGCCGGTGATCGCGGCCGGCGGCATCGCGGACGGCCGCGGCCTGGCGGCCGCGCTTTTGCTCGGCGCTGAGGGCATCTGGCTCGGCACGGCGCTGCTCGCGGCGGCAGAGTCCGGCGTCTCACCGAATCGCCGGCGGCGCGTGCTGGCGGCGGAGTCCGCCGATACCGTCTACACGTCCGTGTTTGACATCGCGGACGGCCGCGCATGGCCGGCGGGTGTAGCCGGGCGCGTGGTGCGCAACCGCTTCAGCGAGCGCTGGCACGGCCACGAGGAGGATCTGCGCGAGCATCGGCAGGAGGCGCAGCAGGCACTCGTCGCCGCCTGGCAGGCCGACGACCCGGAGGTTGCCGCCGTCTGGGCCGGAGAAGCCGCCGGCCTCGTGCACCGCGTCGAGCCGGCGGGCGAGATCGTGCGCCGCATCGCCAGCCAGGCCGAGCAGGTGCTGCGCGAGCGGGTGAGCGCCGTGCTTGGCGTCACCGTCTAACCTGGCAGCCCGGCCCCCATCCTCTCGTCTCTCCTTCCCCCTATTATTGGGGGAACCTGCATCGCAGATGTCACGCAGCCGAGGGATAGGGGGCCAGCCGGCCGCGCAGCAATGCCATCGGGATCGTCCAGCCCCACTCGGTGCCCGTGCGCAGGCTGAATGCCTCGCTCGCGGTGGGCGGCGCCGTGGCGAAGACGGCCTTGATCGCCGCCACGCGCTCGGGCGCCGTGCGGCTGCGTCCGACCCAGGCATCGCCGTCCAGCGGGATCGTGCCTTCCAGCAGCGTCTCGCAGGCGAAGCCCGCGGCGTCGAACAGTCGCGCCCACTCGGAAATGCGGCAGTTGCGCACGTGCGACGGGTCGCGCAACAGCTCGACGGCGTTGAAGAACGTATCGAGGAAGGGCGTTTCCGGCGCGATCGTGTCCACCAGCAGCAAGCGCCCGCCCGGCCGCAGCACCCGCGCCGCCTCGCGGAGCGCCCGCTGCGGATCGCCGAAGTGGTGGGCGCTATAGCGGCTGGTCACGACGTCGAAGCTGGCGTCCGCGAAGGGCAGTGCCAGCACGTCGGCCCGACGGAACTCGACGTTGGTCAGACCACGTTGCGCTGCCAGGCCCGCCGCGACTTCCAGCATCTCCGGCGTCACATCCACCGCGACGACCTCGGCCGCGCGCGGCGCCGCGGCCAGCGCGGTGTGGCCGGCGCCGCAGCCGAGATCGAGCACGCGCTCGCTGCCGGCCAGCTCGGCCGCCTCGATCAACTCCGCCAGGTCCGGACCCGAAGCATGCACCGCGCTGACGGCATACGCGGCGGCGATGGCGCCGAACTGCTCGCGCACGCTTTCGACCGAGCGATCCGAACCGGCGTTCATGATTTCCCTCCTCGGGGCGGTACCGATAGTATCGGCGCCGCGCCGGCGACACGTCTAAGATATGAATCGCATCGCTCGCATAGTCATGAGGCATGAGATGGAGTTGCACCAGCTGCGCTATCTGCGGGCCGTGGTGCGCGCCGGCGGCGTCACGCGCGCGGCCGAGGCCGAACATGTTGCTCAGCCGTCGATCAGCAAGCAGATCCGCGTGTTGGAGCGCGAGTTAGGCACGCCGCTTTTCCACCGCGTGGGCCGCGGCGTGCTCCCGACCGACGCCGGCCTGCTGCTGGCCGAATGCGCCGAACGCATGCTGGACGACCTCGCCGCGACGACGAGCGCGATCGCCGGCCTGCGCTCCACCGTCAGCGGTTCGCTGCGCGTCTGCGCGACCGAGACCGTGACCGACAACATTCTGCCGCCGGCCATCGCCTCGCTGCGCCATACGAGCCCTCAGGCGCGAATCAGCGTGGAGATGCTCGGCACGGACGACGCGCTGCGCCGCATCCTGGCCGACGAGGCCGATCTGGCGATCGTGGTGCTGCCGCTGGCCGACTCGCGCCTGGCGATCCACCATCTGTTCGACGAGGAGATTGTGCTCGCGCTGCCTGTCGGCCACGGGCAGGCCGCGAAGCCGGCGATTGCGCTTGGCGAGGCGCTGTCGGAGCCCTCGCTGCTGCTTTCAATGCCGGGGCATGGCCTGCGCGCCCAACTCGAGCATGAGGCGCAGGCGCTGGGCCTGCGGCTGGAGAGCGCTGTCGAAATGCGCAGCCAGCATGCGCTGCTGCAGCTCGTAGCACGGGGCGCCGGCGTCTGCTTCGCGCCTGTCACCAGCACGCTGGAGTTTCGCGCCCTGCTGAGTGTTCGCCTGTTGACGCCAAAGTTGCAGCGCAGCATCGGCTGGGCGACGCGACGCGGCCGTCACCTTTCGCCGCTCGCCGTCGCCTTCATCGAGCATGTGCGGCGGACCGCCGGCAGCGCCTCGATCCGCCTGCCCAGCGCCTGAGGCGTCCGCACGGGCGTGGCGCCGCGGCCGATTCGGCAGTGCCGGCGCGGATACAGATCGTCCAGTTCAGCGTACCGACGCGGGCGCGCTTTCCGCGTGCAATTCGCGCAGCATCGCCCTCGTCCGCTCCTCTTCCTCCGGCGTGTGCGTGGGCAAGGAGAGCGAGACGCGGGTGCAGATGCCGCTGAAGCGCTCTTTAATCCGCTGCACGATCTGGTCGTACGTGCCGGCCACGACGAAGTGTTCCAGCACATCGTCGGGCACGGCGCCGGGCATGGCCTCCCACTGGCCCTTCAGCGACAGCTCGTGCAGCCGCGGCCCGATCTCGCTCCAGCCGTGCGCCTCGAAGACGCCGTGATAGGTGCGCGTCGAGCCGTAGAACGAGACGCGCGTGCGCGCCGCCTCGCGGCTCTTTTCGACGTCCGCCTGCGTCTCGCCCGTAACGATGAAGCCGCCGCCGGAGACTTCGAGCGTCTTTGCATCGCGCCCGGCCCGCCCGGCGCCGATCTTCAGCTCGGGCAGAATCACGTCCTGGATGTACTTCGCCGTGCAAAAGCCGTGCATGCGCACGCCGTCGCACAGCTCGCCGGCCAGCCGCGCCATATACGGCCCGACCGCCGAGACCATGATCTTCGGCGCTCCCGAGGGCAGCGGGCCCGGGTTGAATTCAGGCGTCATCAGCGTGTGCGTGTAGTATTTGCCGCGGAAATCGAGCTTTTCGCCCGTCTGCCAGGTGTGCCAGATCGCGCGCAGGGCGCTCACATACTCGCGCATGCGCGGCTGGGCCGGCCCTACCCACGGCGCGCTGTAGCGCCGCTCGTTGTGGCCCTTCACCTGCGTGCCGAGCCCGAGAATGAAGCGGCCGTTCGAGGCGCGCTGGATGTCCCAGCTCATCAGCGCGGTGATCATCGGGCTGCGCGGAAAGGCGATCGCGACCGATGTGCCAAGCGAGACGCGCTCGGTCGTGGTCGCCGCGACCGCGAGCGGCAAGAACGGATCGTTCTTGACTTCGGGTGTGACGACGCCGTCATAGCCGAGCGCTTCGAGCCGCCGCGCCGCTGCGCCAGCCGCACGCAGATCGTTGGTGGGAATGCCGGTTTCGACGAGCATGCTGATCCTGTCCACCGTTCGTGCGCAAGCAACGGGATGCGTCGCTCCCGCCGAGCGGCATGGTAGGGCGGTCCGGTCGGTTGGTCAATTGCCGGGATTGCTCCCGTTGGGGAGCGCTCCCGAGCGCCGCGAGCGGGCGGGGCACCTAACCCTGACCTCGCAAGCGAGGTCAGGGTTAGGTGCCCCGCGCAACCAGGGAGGGCCGTTACTCCGCTTCCTTCGCCGCGCGCAGAAACGTGACCTGCACGGTGCGCACGGGGTTGTCGAGGTTCGTATCAACCAGCACCAGCGACTGCCACCTGCCCAGCTCAAGCCGGCCGCCGCGGACGGGGAGCACGAGCGCGGGCGGCAGGAAGGCCGGCACGAGGTGGTCGCGCCCGTGGCCGGCGGCGCCGTGCTCGTGGTGATAGCGGGCGTCGCGCGGCAGCAGCGCATCGAGCCGATCCAGCAGATCACGCTCACTGCCGGAGCCGGTCTCGATCAGGGCAAGGCCGGCCGTGGCGTGCGGCACGAAAACGTGCGCCAGGCCATCGCCGCGGCCGGCAAGCGCTTGCTCGATCAGGCGGGTGATCTCGACGACGGCCGGCGCGCTGCCCGTGCGAACCTCGAAGCTGATTGAATACATCGACTGCCCCTCGGCTGTACAGACCCCGGGTCGCTCGGAGATTTGCAGCCGTGTCCATCGTACGGCCCGTGGCGTCCGCGGCGCGCTTGCGACTCAGCGTGCGCGTTGCGTAGAACAAAGTCAGACGCCAACCGGCGGCGTCCCCGAGGCCCCTACCCAACACCCGGGCCAGCGCCCGGCGCAGGAGGCAACCTCGCATGACCACGCGCAGACAGAGGGCGTTGCCGCAGCCCACGCCCGAAACCCAACCCTACTGGGACGGCTGCAAGCAGCACGAGCTGCGCCTGCAGTACTGCAATGACTGCAAGGCCTTCTTCTTCTATCCCCGCGCGTTCTGCCCCACCTGCCTCTCGGACAACATTGAGTGGCGGACAGTGTCCGGCAAGGGCACGCTGCACACCTACGTGATCAGCCAGCGGCCCGCGCCGGGCTTCGAGGATGAAGCACCGTACGTGATCGCCGTCGTGAGGTTGAACGAAGGCCCGCATCTGATGTCGAACATCGTCAACGTCGAGCCGAAGCCGGAGAACCTCAAGCCCGACATGCCGCTCGAAGTCATTTTTGCCGAGATGAACGAGACGATCACGCTGCCGCGCTTCCAGCCGGCGAAGGGGGCGTAGGCCATGGCACCCGACTTGCGCAAACAGGTGGCGATCATCGGCGCCGCCGAGACCGATACGGTCGGCGTCATTCCCGACGTCTCCGAGATTCAGCTCCACGCCAACGCGGCGCGCAACGCGATCCGCGACGCGGGCATCGATAAGAACCTGATCGACGGCATCGCCAGCGCCGGCCAGTCGCCCGTGGCCGTGGCCGACTATCTCGGCATCGTGCCGCAGTACCTGGACGGAACGTCGGTCGGCGGCTGTTCGTTCATGATCCATGTCTCGCATGCCGTGGCGGCGCTCACGGCCGGCTACTGCAACTATGTGCTGATCACGCACGGCGAGAGCGGCCGCTCCCGCGTGGGCAAGGGCGGCTTCGGCGGCGGCGCCAGCTCGATACCGGGCCAGTTCGAGGCGCCCTACGGCACCTTCGGGGCGCCGTCGCAGTTCCCGGTGCCGATCGTGCGCCACATGCAGAAGTACGGCACGACGGAGGAGCAACTCGCTGCGGTCGCCGTCTCGACGCGCGCCTGGGCGGCGAAGAACACGCGCGCGATGATGCGCGACCCGATCACGATCGACGACGTGCTCAACTCGCGGCTGATTAGCTGGCCGCTGCACCTGCTGGAATGCTGCCTCGTCACCGACGGCGGCGGCGCGCTGATTCTGACCACGGCGGAGAAGGCGCGCGACTTCAAGAAGCCGCCGGTTTACGTACTGGGCACGGGCGAATCGTGCGAGGACGTGATGGTCAGCACAATGCACGACTTCACCGAGTCTCGCTCGTTCAAGACGTCCGGCGACCGCGCCTTCCGCCTGGCCGGCATCGAGCGCAAGGACGTGAATCACCTGCAGCTTTACGACGCCTTTGTGCATACGCCGATGTATGCGCTCGAGGCGCTGGGCTTCGTCAAGCCGGGCGAGAGCGGGCCGTTTTTCGCCGAGATGCGCGGGGCGCCGGGCGGCGAGCTGCCGGTCAACACCAACGGCGGCGGCCTCTCCTACACGCACACCGGCATGTACGGCATGTTCGCGCTGCAAGAGTCGGTTCGCCAGCTCCGCGGCGAGGCGGAGGCGCAGCTGCCGAACGTCAAAATCAGCCTGGCGCACGGCCCCGGCGGCATGTTCTCCGCCGCCGGCACGGTGATCATGACCAATCAGGGCTGATCGGGCGCCTAACGCCGCCGCGGCTGACGCCGCGTCTCCCTTCCCCACAGGGGGAGGGTCGTGTGATGAGGATCACCGGAAGCGCTGAAGACGATCACGTCGCGCGTCCCAGGGGAACCGCCCAGCCCCGTCGTCCTCGCTCGACGCGGGGAATGCTCCACAAGTCCCTTCCCGGCTCGGGAAGGGACAGGTTTCGCGCAAGCGGAACCAGGGTTAGGCGCCCCGGACGGCTACAGCCGGTTGCCGTCACGCCGAAACCCCTCGACCTCGCGCAGGAAGGCGAGCACTTCCTCGTCGAAGGCGGAGGGGTTTTCGGCGTGCGGCCGGAAGCCGCTCTCCGGCACACGCACCAGCCGCGAGAACGGCATCCAACCGTGCAGCAGCTCGGCGCCCTCCTGCGTAAACGGCGCGTCGCCCTCGCCCACGAGCACGAGCGTCTCGATCGTGATCGCTTCGAGCCGATCCACCACGCCGTCGAACGCGGCCCATCTCGCCAGCATCGCCTGCTGCGACGGATCATGGGCAGCCTGAGCCGCTTCACCGCTGTGGCTGCCGGGTTCTATTGGTGGATACGACGCCAGCATGGGCTTCACGCCCTCCGCCAGTTTCCGTAGCCCGGCGAGGCCTGCAGGTGCCGGGCCAGCGCCCGGTTCCGGTCTGAGTGCCAGTCGCAGAGCGTCGGGCAGCGGCTGCGGCGCCGTGCCGGCGAGGATCAGGCCGGCGGCGCGTTCGGGTGCGCTGAGGGTCATCAGCAGCGCCAGCAGGCCGCCGATGCCGTGGCCGCACAGATAGGCGCGCTCGATGTCCAGCGCGTCGAGCAGTTCGGCCAGCAGCGCTGCGAGGCGATCGAACTCGAATACTGCCGTGTCGGCGGGAGCGGGCGGTTCGCCGCGGCCCGGCAGATCCAGCCGCACGACGCGGAACTCGCCGGCGAGCGCCGCTGCGAGCGCATCCCACTCCTTGAGCGAACCCCCAGCGCCGTGCACGAGCAGCACGACGGGCGCATCGCGCGGGCCGGCGTCCTCGTACCAGAGATACAACTCGCTTATGTCGAGAAACGGCAACAGCCTGGCTCCTGCGGCAGGCGGCGAGCCGCACAAACGTACGGATCGTCAGCATCTGGTATCATACACGTCGATTCGGGTCGGGATGTTCTGCGCACGCCCAGCGATCACGCAGCCGGCCCTTTCGCGTGGATTTGCCCCATGTCCTCCACGGTTCTGCACGCCGATCCGCCCGCCGATCGCTTGCGCGCGGCGCTCCACAGCGTGACCGAGGCCGCCATGCGCCAGACGGGCGCCGAGGCCGGTGCGATCTGCCTGATCGACGTCGAGGCGAACGAACTGCGCTTCGTGGGCGGCATCGGCCTCGATCCCAGTTCGACGCTGACGCCAGGGCAGCGCATACCGCTGCATACGACCATGATCGGCCGCTCAGCGCTGCTCGCCGAACCCTCGATCATCGACGACGTGACGCGGCTGAGCGCCTACGAAGGCGAGTTTCGTGCGCGGATTCCCGGCATCCGCGCCCTGCTCTGGCTGCCGCTGAAGACGCATGACCAGGTGATCGGCGTGCTTGCCCTGGGCGATTCGCGGCCGGGCTATTTCCGCGACGAGCCGTTGGCCGCGCTGGCGGGGCTGATCAGCCAGGCCGCGCTGGCGATCGAAAACGCCAGCCTCTATGAATCCGCCGAGCGGCGGCTGGCTCAGCTCGCCTCGATGTACCAGGTGGCGCAGGCGCTCAGCGCCTCGATCGACATGCAGCCCGTGATCGAAGCGATCGTGCGCGTTGCCACCGAGCACAGCTCGTTCCCGAGCGCCGCGCTGGCGCTGCTGCAGCCACGCACGCTGCTCGTCGACTTCGTGGCCTCGGTCAATGTGCCCGAGTCGTTCCGCAAGAGCCTCACGGGATTTCCCATCAACGCGCCGCCGTTGCGCGGCAGCGTGCTGCACCTGGTGATGAGCACGAAGGGTCCGGCAGTCGTGCAGGACGTCAGCGCCGAAATGACGCCGGGTCCGGGCCGCGCGGCGATGCTTGAGGCCGGCCTGCTGGCAAGCGTCTGCATCCCGCTCGTGGCGAAGGGCCGCTTCGAGGGGGCGCTGTTCGTGTACGACACGCGCCCGCGGCCCGACGCCGTGAACGAGTTGCCGCTGCTCTCGGCGCTCGCCGACCAGGCGGCCGTCGCGATCGCCAATGCGCGACTGTACGAGGAGATGGACGAGAGCCTGCGCCAGACGCGGGCCCTGCAACGTCTGACCTCCGCCGTAGCCGGCAGCCTCGATCTGCAGGAGACGCTCGATCACGCGCTCAACGCCGCGGCGCAGCTATTCGGAACCGACCGCGCCGCCATCTACATGCAAAACCCGACCACGCGGCAGATGAACCCCGTCGCGGCGCGCGGCCTCTCGCAAGACTACCTCACCGCCGTGCGCGAGCGCTACGAGACTCCCGAAGGCACATCGACGCCCGAGCTGCCGGCGGATTACCGCTACATCGCCGACGCGACCACCGACCCGCGCATGGGCCCGCTGCGCGATGCAGCCACCCGCGAGGGCTTTCGCTCGATGCTGTTCGTCTCGTTGCGCTACCGCGGCGAGTTGCGCGGCGTCTTCGTCCTCTATCACAACGAGGTTCGTACCTACTCGGAAACCGAGATCGGCCTGGCCAGAACCTTCGGCGAGCAGGCGGCGATCGCGATCGAGCACGCGCGCCTGTTTGAAGAGAGCCGGCGCCTCGCCGTCGTGGACGAGCGCAATCGCCTGGCGCGGGAGCTGCATGACTCGGTTACACAGTCGCTGTTCAGCATCTCGCTGATCACGCGGGCGCTGCCCGAGCTGATGGACCGCGATGCCAGCCGCGCCCGCGAACGCGTCGAACGGCTCACCGAGTTGGCCGGCGGCGCCCTCGCCGAGATGCGATCGCTGATCTTCGAACTGCGGCCGGCGGCCCTCGAACAGGAGGGCCTGGTGTCGGCGATCACCAAGTTTGCCGCGGCCTTCGAGAGCCGCGAGGGCGTGACGGTCAGCATCGCGATCGCCCGCGAGCGACGCCTGCCGTTGGATCAGGAGGAGGCGCTTTTCCGTATCGCCCAGGAGGCGCTGAACAACGTTGCCAAGCACGCACAGGCAGCGGCGGTAACGATCGAGCTGAACTTCGATGACGGCTGCACGGCGTTGCTGGTGCGCGACAACGGCATTGGCTTCGACCCGGCGGCACAGCCGGCAGGCCGCCGCGGCTTCGGCATGACCAGCATGCGCGAGCGAGCCACGCTCGCCGGCGCCGCGCTCGAGCTGCGCAGCGCCCCCGGCGCCGGCACGGAGATCCGCGTCACCCTGCCCTGCAGCGGTGAACCGCCGCCAGCCGCAGGCTGAACGGTGGCCGGCCCGGCCCGTGTGCCTGTATCCTGTTTGAAAGGCGGGAGGACAGGCGCATGGCGGATGAAGGCGCGATCCGGGTCGTGATCGTCGACGATCACGCCGTGGTGCGCGAAGGGCTGCGCACCTACCTGGACCTGAGCGACGAGATCGAAGTGGTTGGCGAGGCGCGCAACGGCCGCGAGGCGGTGGATCGGGCGCGGCAGCTCAAGCCCGACGTGATGCTGATGGATTTGCTGATGCCCGAGATGGACGGCATCGCGGCCACGCGCGCCGTGAAGGAGGTCAGCCCCGAAACCAACGTGATCGTGCTGACCAGCTTCACCGACGACGAGCACATTATGCCGGCCCTGCGCGCCGGCGCCACCGGCTACCTGCTGAAAGACGTCTCCGCCAACGATCTCGTCCGCGCGATCGAGGGCGCAAACAAGGGCCAGGCGCAACTGCATCCCGACGTCGCCCGCAAGCTGATGGAACAGGTGTCGCAGCCGGCCAGCCGCCAGGAGCCGCCCGGCGCCGCGCTCACGCCGCGCGAGTTGGAGGTGCTGCGGCTGATCGCCAGCGGCATGAGCAACAAGGAGATCGCCCGCGAGCTCGTGCTGAACGAGCGCACGGTCAAGGGCCACGTCAGCAACATCCTCAGCAAGCTCGGCCTTGCCGACCGTACGCAGGCCGCGCTCTACGCCGTGCGCGAAGGCATCGTGCCGATGCGCTGAGGCGCAGACTAATGCGGTTTCGCTCAAGATTCGGAGCGCGGCAGACGGAGCGGGGCACCTAACCCCGGTTCCGCTGAAGCGAAACCTGTCATTGGAAGTCTCCGACGGTTGCGCTGCGCTATGGCCCGAAACTGGAAGGGACTTCTGGAGCGTTCCAACCACCGTGCGACGGCGGCGGGGCTCAGGTGTCCTCGCGGGACACGCGAGGATTGTCTGCCATACGCCCGTGTGTCCTCGACCCCAACCCTTCCCGTGTCGGGAAGGGAGCTTTGGCGCCAGCCAAAGCGGGGTTAGGTGCCCTGCCTGACGCCGACGCTTCGCTTTCGACGCATCGTTCGCGCTTGAGCGGCGCTCGGCGCGGCTTATACACTGTGCGGGCGTCCGCGTGAGCAGGTTGCGCCGGGCGCAACAGCATGGAGACGAGATCCGCAATGAAGGTCGTATTCCTCGAAACGGTTCCCAATGGCCCGCGCGTGGGCGATGTCAAGGACGTGAAGAACGGCTACGCGCGCAACTTCTTGCTGCCGCGCGGCGTGGCGCTGCCGGCGACGAAGGACGCGGTCGAGCGCGCCCTGGCCGCCATGCGCCGTGAAGAGCGTCGCCAGGTCGCGCTCGACTCAGACGCAACCCGGCTCAGAGAGCGCATCGGCAGCGAGCCCTTCGTGCTGCGCGCCCGCGTGGGCGAAACGGGCCGGCTGTACGGTTCGGTCACGGCTGCCGACATCGCCGAGGCGATCGACGCCCGCGCCGGCACCGAGATCGACCGCCGCACGATCGAGCTGGGCGAGCCGATCCGCCAGGTGGGCGACTACACCATCCACGTACGCCTCACGCGCAACGTCGGCGCGGATGTGCAGGTGCACGTCCGCGGCGAAGACGATGGCCGCGGCACGACTGCACTCCCGCCTGCTCCCGTTGCTGCGGCGACTGCTGCCGCTGATGACTCGGCTGACGCAGACGAAATCGACGAAGAGGACGACGTCTAGACCTGACGCGCCGATCTGTACGGACAAGAGCGGGAGATCCTTGCGGGGATCTCCCGCTCTTGTTATACCATTACAGTCGATCAGTCGGCGGAGGCGCCGCGCGGCCGGAGGCGGGCGTCATGGTCACCGAGAAGCTGCCGCCCCACGATGTCGCCGCCGAAGAGGCGATTGTCGCCTCGATCATGGTCAGCGACGAGGCGATCTATCAGGTCGCCCCGATCGTGCGCGCCGACGATTTCTTCCGTGAGCGCAACGCCTGGATCTACGACGCCGGCCTGGCGCTCTGGCAGCGCAACGAGCCGATCAACCAGATCACGCTCGCCAACGAGTTGCACTCGCAGGGCCGGCTGGACGCGATCGGCGGCTCCGCCTATCTCGCGCGCCTCACCACCGATCTGCCGACCGCGGTGGGGGTTGAATACTACGCCCGCATCGTCGCACGCGACTCGGTGTACCGCCGGCTGATGACCGCGGGTCAACAGATCGCGCAGATGGCCTGGGAGGGCGGCCCCGAGCTCGACTCGGTCATGGCGAAGGCCGAAAACCTGTTGATGACCGTGCGTTCGGCGCAGGGCGTCGCCGATTTTCAGCACATCCAGGATCTGCTCAACCAGTTTTTGGCCGACGTTCACGCCGAAGAGACGGAAACGGCCGACTCGATCGCCTACTTGCGCACCGGCTTCCCCGCGCTCGATACGTATCTGGGCGGCCTGCACCGCTCGGACCTGATCATCCTCGCAGCGCGGCCCGGCATCGGCAAATCGAGCCTCGCACTGACGATGGCGCGCAACGCCGCCGTGGCGCAGGACGCGAAGGTCGCCGTCTTTTCGCTGGAGATGTCCGGCGATCAGCTGGCTGTCCGCCTGCTGTCAGCCGAGTCGGGCATCGATCACAGCCGGCTGCTGCTGATGGGCCACCTGCGCGAGGACGAAGAGCGCGACATTATGGACGGCGTCGGCCGGCTCTCGTCGCTCGGCCTCTACATCGACGACACGGCGGCGCTGACCGTGGCCGAAATGCGTTCGCGCGCCCGCCGGCTGAAGCACGAGAAGGGGTTGAACCTGATCATCGTGGACTACCTGCAGCTCATGCACTCCGGCTTTTCCGGCGGGCAGGAGAACCGCGTGCAGGAGATCAGCTTCATCTCGCGCTCGCTGAAGCAAATCGCCCGCGAGTTGGACGTGCCGGTGCTCGCCTGCTCACAGCTCTCGCGCGCCGTCGAGTCGCGCACGCCGCACATTCCCATGCTCAGCGACCTGCGCGAGTCGGGCAGTATCGAGCAGGACGCCGACGTGGTGATGTTCATCTACCGCGAAGACGCCTACATGCGTAAAGACGACTGGCAGGACGCCCACCCCGACCAGCCCGGCCGCTCCTATCCCACCGGCATCGCCTCGGTGATTATCGCCAAGCACCGCAACGGCCCCACCGGCCAGGTCGATCTGCGCTTCCACAGCCGCACGACCAAGTTCGAAGACCTGCACCTGCGCGACTAGTGTTTCGACGGCCGAGCGGAAGGGACGGATCGGCATGACCGAGCCGGAGGGCGCGAGAGTCGGGCGCGGCGGCTTTCCGGCCGGTGCGCGCGCCACGCCGGTGCCCAGCCTCTTCTTCAGCGACGTGCTGCCGGCGATCGACGACGAGGCCGAGCTGCTGGTCACGCTGTACGCCTTCTATCTGCTCGGCCGCAAGCGCAGCGCCAACCGCTTCTTCGTCGAGAGCGAGCTGCGCGCCGAGTTGCCCCTCCTGCGGACGCTGGAGCGCCTGGAGGGCGGCGCGATCGCGGCGCTGAGCCGCGGGCTGGCGGCGGCGGTGCGGCGCGGTACACTGCTGCGCGCAGTCAGTCGCCGCGACGGCAGGAACATCGATCTGTACGCCGTGCACACGCCGGCCGGCCTCGCCCTGTTGCGCGGCGTCGCTGGCCTGCAAATGGTCGAGGCGCCGGACGAAGCGATCGATGCGCTCGCCGGGCCGCTGCCGAACATCTTCGCGCTGTACGAGGCGAATATCGGCGTGATCTCGCCGCTGCTGGCCGAGCAGTTGCGCGAGGCCGAAGCGGAGTTTCCCTGGCCGTGGATCGAGGCGGCGTTCCGCGAGGCGGTGGCGCTGAACCGGCGCAGTTGGCGCTATATTGAACGCATCCTGCAACGTTGGCGGAGCGAAGGGCCGGACCTTGAGGCGATTAGAAGAACTGCTGAAGGCGAGGGCCGCAGCCTCGCCGGGCGATACTGGCGTCACGTTCAGCGCTGAGTCGCTGCCCGAGGCGTCCGCGGCGGTGGCGCTCGAGGCGGGCGCCGGCGACCCGGACTGCCCCCAATGCGCGGGCATCGGCTTCGTGCGCCGTGCCGTCGCCTTCGGGCATCCGGACTTCGGCCGGGCCATCCCCTGCGTGTGCGTGCTGCGCGAGCACGACGATGAGCGGCAGGACCGGCTGCAGCGCTACAGCAACCTCGGCGCCCTCGCCCGCCAGACGTTCGCCACGCTGCTGCCGCGCGGCCGCAGCCCCGAGCCATCGCATCAAGAACGCTTCGCCCGCGCTCTTGCCGATGCCGAACGTTTCGCCGAAGCGCCGGAAGGCTGGATCGCCTTCGTGGGCGAAAGCGGTACGGGCAAGACGCACCTCGCCGCCGCGATCTCGAATCAGCTCATCGAGCAGGGCGTGCCCGTCTTTTTCAGCGTAGTGCCGGATCTGCTCGATCACCTGCGCGCCGCCTACGCGCCGACCAGCGAACTGCCCTACGACCGGCTGTTCGAAACCGTGCGCTCGGCGCCGGTGCTGGTGCTCGACGCGCTCGGCACGCAGTTCAGCACGCCCTGGGCCGAGGAGAAGCTCTTTCAAATCCTCAACCATCGCTACAACGCGCAGGCGCCGACCGTCTTCACCTGCTCGGTGGCGCTCGACGATCTGGATGAGCGCATCCGCACGCGCCTCTCCGATCCGACGCTCACGCGGGTACACGTGCTCGAAGACGGACCGGGCCAGGGCCGCGGTCTGCCCGATGCGCTCACGCTGCCGCTGGTGCGGGGTATGACGTTCGCCGGCTTCAACTACAAGCCGGCGCCGCCGCAGATCACCGAGCAGGTCTCTCGCGGCCTGCAACGCGTGCTGCTGGCCGCGCGCAATTTTGCCGACCATCCGGAAGGCTGGCTGGTTTTGCTCGGGGAAACGGGCAGCGGCAAGACACATCTTGCGGCAGCGATCGCCCATGCGCTGCGCGAGCAGCGCCGGCTCGCCCGCTTCGTCGTCGTGCCGGACTTGCTCGACCACCTGCGCGCCGCGATGCATGCCGAGGACGGCGCGCGCCGCGATGTAGTGGAAGAGATCCGCACGGCGCCGTTCCTCGTGCTGGACGACCTGGGCGTGCACAGCGCCACCAACTGGGCGCAGGAGACACTGTTCCGCATCCTCAACTACCGCTACAACGCGCGACTGGCCACGGTGATCACGGTGTCCGGCTCGCTGGACGCGCTGCCTCGCGCCTGGGTGTCGCGCATGTACGACGACAAAGTCTCGATGATCATGGAGATCCAGGCGCCGGACTACCGCGGTCTGCAACGCAACGCCGGCAGGCAAGAGCCCGCGCGGCGACGACGGCCCTGACAACTCCCGTCCCGTCTCCTCTCAAGACCGGGGGTCGTGTCTGAAGCGGGCCGTCCTGGGCCTGCGCCGCCGGATCCTTGCCACCCGCGCCGCCGGCGGCATCAGCAAGCGATGAGCATCGCCCCTGTGCAGCAACGCCTCCAGCCCGGCACAATGGGGCGGGCGCTGGCCGCGCCGGCCGGGAGGACCCATGTTCCGCCGTCTCTTGATCGCCAATCGGGGCGAAATCGCCTGCCGCATCGCCCGTAGCTGCCGCCGCCTCGGCGTCGAAAGCGTCGCCGTCTACTCTGACGCGGACGCCGACGCGCTGCACGTTCGCGCCGCGGACCGCGCCGAGCCGATCGGCCCGGCCGCGCTCGCCGAGAGCTATCTCTCGATTCCGGCGATTCTCGCCGCGGCCAGGCGCAGCGGGGCCGAGGCCGTGCACCCCGGCTACGGCCTGCTCTCTGAACGAGCCGACTTCGCTCGCGCGGTGCGCGAGGCGGGCCTGGTGTTCATCGGGCCAACTGCGGAGGCGATCGAGGCGATGGCAAGTAAGACCGCGGCGCGGGCGCGCGTGGCCGCCGCCGGCGTGCCGCTCGCGCCCGGCAGCGACGGGCCGCTGCACGCCGGCATAGATGCCGAAGCGCTCGCGCAGCGCATCGGCTACCCGGTGATGGTGAAGGCGAGCGAGGGCGGCGGCGGCATCGGCATGACGATCGTGCACGAACCGGCAAAGCTGCGCGCCGCCATTGAGCGGGCGCGCCGCTCGGCCGCCCGTGCCTTCGGCAGCGACGTGGTCTATCTCGAACGCTTTGTCGAACGGGCGCGGCACGTCGAGGTGCAGATCTTCGGCGACGGCGCGGGCAACCTCATCGCGTTGGGCGACCGTGACTGCTCTGTGCAGCGCCGCCACCAAAAGGTCACGGAGGAGGCGCCGGCGCCCGGCCTCAGTGCGGACCTGCGCGCCGGGCTGCATGCGGCGGCGCTGCAGGCCGCGGCGGCGGTGAACTACACCAACGCCGGCACGGTCGAGTTTCTGCTCGCGCCCGACGGCGCCTTCTCCTTTCTGGAGATGAACACGCGGCTGCAGGTCGAGCATCCCGTGACCGAGCTGACCACGGGGCTCGATCTGGTCGAGTGGCAGCTACGCGTGGCGTCGGGCGAGCCGCTGCCGCTGCGGCAGGAGCAGGTGCGCTGCGACGGCCACGCGATCGAGTGCCGCATCTACGCCGAAGACCCGCACACGCACCTGCCCTCGCCCGGCACGATCGCGCTCTGGCGACCGCCCGCCGGCGAGCATGTTCGCGTCGATGCGGGTGTCGAACAGGGCAGCGTGGTCAGCCCCTTCTACGACCCGCTGCTGGCCAAGCTCGTCGTCTGGGGTGCGGATCGCCACGAGGCGTTGGGCCGCATGCAGGCCGCGCTGGCCGAGTTCGCGGTCGAGGGACTGAAGACTAACCTGCCGTTGCTGCAGCGCATCCTCGATCACGCGCTGTTTGTGGATGGCCGCTACAGCACGGAGCTGATCGCCTCGCTCACGGCCGAGGGCGCGCCGGCGAAAACGACGCCCGCCACTGCTTGAGCCAGGCTTCGGACAGGGAGGCAAACGCATGGCACGTGAGTTCCTGAGCAACGAAGAGATCGTGCAGGCCGCGCGGCGCAATCTGAGCCAGGGAGCCTGGGACTATCTCGTCGGCGCCTCTGAGTCGGAGACGACCATGCGCCGCAATCGCCTGGGCTTCGACCGGCTCGCCTTCCGCCCGCGCATCCTGGTCGACGTTTCGAGCATCGATCCAGCGACGACGCTGCTCGGCCAGCCGCTGCGCATACCGGTCATCCTGGCGCCGATCGGCTCGTTGCAGGTCTTCGCACCGGAAGGCGGTGTCGCCTCGGCCCGCGCCGCGGCCGAGTTCGGCACGATCCACGTCGTCAGCTCCGCCACCGAGCCCAGCCTTGAAGAGACCGCCGCGAGTGCGCCCGCGCCCAAGATCTTCCAGCTTTACGTTCAGGGCGACGAGCAGTGGACGCGCAAGATTCTGCAGCGCGTGAAGCAGGCTGGCTACACGGCGCTCTGTCTCACGGTCGATGTCGCGGTCTACAGCCGCCGCGAACGTCCGCTGCTCAGCGGTTGGACGACCCCCACGCGGCGCACGCCCGCGGACCCGAAGTACCGCGCGGCGCTGACCTGGGAAACGCTGGACATGATCAAGGAGATCGCCGGGCTGCCGTTCATGCTCAAAGGCGTCGCGACGGCCGAAGACGCGGCGCTGGCGGTCGAGCACGGCGTAGACGCGGTCTGGGTGTCAAACCACGGCGGCCGCCAGCTCGACAGCGCCCAGGGTGCGATCGAGACGCTGCCGGAGGTCGTGCAGGCAGTGAACGGCCGGGCGCAGATCGTGCTCGACGGCGGCGTGCAGCGCGGCAGCGACGTGCTCAAGGCCGTGGCGCTGGGCGCGAACGCCGTGGCGATCGGCAAGCTGCAAGGCTGGGGACTTGGCGCTGGCGGCAGCGCCGGTCTGCTGCGCGTGCTCGAACTGCTGGAGCACGAGATCAGTGTGGCGATGGGCCTGCTCGGCGTCACGCGCATCGATCAGCTTGGTCCAAACTACGTGTGCGCCGCCGAGCCGGTGATGCCGCCGCACGAGATGAGCATGTGGGTGAACATGCCCGGCGGCCGTATTCTCTAGCGCCGGGCGCGGTCTGGCAGGTGCAATCTGCGCCCCAGCCGGGTAATCTTCGGCATGGACGTACGATCTTGGGTTAGTTGGCAGTGAAATCAGCGTCCGCGCAGCGGACCTCACTGTCGGGGGTGCAAGGGGGCTCGCCCCCTATGACCAACGGAGTTGTCCCATGTTCATCGGCTATTTCACGGAGCGGCCGTACCAGGACCCTAATTCCGGCTACTTCGGCGCCACGGGCAGACCGATCACCGATCTCGGCCTCAGCAACGGCGCCTATGACTCCAAGCTCGGCGCGGAGCTGTACAACCGCTACCTGGACGAGAAGGTCTACGCCGAGCAGATGGGCTTCGACGGGCTGATGCTCAACGAGCACCACTCCACGCCCTTCTGCATGGGCGGCGTGATGAACGTCGAGGCGGCCATATTAGCCCGCATCACGCAGCGGGCCCGGATCGTGCTGCTGGGCAACGTGCTGCCGA
>Ga0207416_1001045_pt1 | contig 40001 bp, 38 predicted proteins | sample PaiPotPPM11metaG_FD_184107 | JGI IMG/M metagenome (GOLD analysis project Ga0207416, IMG submission 184107) | Iron sulfur acid spring bacterial and archeal communities from Banff, Canada, to study Microbial Dark Matter (Phase II) - Paint Pots PPM... ...
GGAAGAAGGAACGGCTGGTCCCGGTCCACCGGGCGGTAACCCTTAGCCATAACCCGATTCTATCGAACACCCTGCCGGCACACCCGGAAACACGTAATCCCAGGTCAACGAATTCTGCAACAGCCCCGATGAGATGAAGATCCTTCGTGATCATGACGCCGCCGCCGGCGGGGGCCCGGACGAGGGGAGCGAGGCGCGGCAGGCGCAAGTCCCGGCGGCGGCGAACCGGGCGCGCGGGCCCCGCCGCCGGCGGCTCGCGGGAAGGCGCCTGCTACCCAGGCATCCGCCGGGTCCGTAGCCAATTAAGCGACAGCTTATTTGGCAGTTGCGGCCGTCCTAAACGCGCCGGACGATACGTCTACCTTTCGTTACCACACCCAGTGCCATGACGGGTGGCGCGCACCTGACGGCGGGAGACGTGGCATGCCCATCGAGTCGGACGGACACAGCAAGGACAATCCGCGGCTGTACGAGCTGATCGAGCACGCGCCGAAGACCGGGAAGAGCCCCACGGTCTGGGCGTGGCCCCAGCTCGTCGACTACCTCAAGATCGCCGGGCAGCCGGTCTCCGGGCCGTGGCCGCCGCACCAGGAACCCCGGCCGGACCCCGACTACGAGTCGGGGCCGCAGGCGGTTCCCGACCCGCAGTCCGAGAGGGGTGAGTGAATGTTCCCATCGCGGTTCCGCTACGAGGCACCGCATTCGCTTGACGAGGCGATCGGCCTGCTGCGCGACGGCGGCGACGACGTCAAGGTGCTGGCGGGGGGCCAGAGCCTGGTGCCGATGATGAAGCTGCGCTTCGCCACGCCGGAGATGCTCGTCGACATCAACAACCTGCCCGGGCTGGCCTACCACCGGACCGACCCTGACGGCAGCCTGCACGTCGGCGCGCTCTGCCGGCACGCCGACCTGGAGTTCTCCGGACTGCTCAAGGACTCGCAGCCGATGATGGCCGCCGCCGCGCCCCTCGTCGCCGACCCCCTGGTCCGCAACCGCGGCACGCTCGTCGGGTCGCTCTGCCACGCCGACCCGCAGGGCGACTGGGCCTCGGTGATGCTCGCGCTCGGCGCCTCGGTGATCGCGCAGGGCCCGAACGGCAGGCGCGCCATCCCCCTGGCAGGCTTCGTGACCGGGCCCTTCGAGAACGCGCTCGAGCACGACGAGATCGCCGTCGAGGCCGTGGTACCGGCCGCGAAGGGCACCAGGGCCGGCGGGTACCTGAAGCTCGAGCGGCGGGTCGGCGACTTCGCGACCGTCGGGACCGCCGTGGCCGTCGAGACGTCGGGTGACACCGTGATCCGGGCGGGCATCGCGCTCACCGGCGTCGGCGGGTCCACCATCGGCGCCACGGAGGCGGCGGCGGCGCTGACCGGCAAGCCGCTCACCGCCGAGAGCATCGCCGCGGCGGTGAGCGGCTTGCCGGTCGCGGCGCAGCCGAGGACCGACCACCGCGGCTCCGCCGAGTACAAGCGGCACCTGGTACGGGTCTTCGTCACCAGGATCCTGACGGCGGGCAACGGGACGGCGACCACGGGGACTCCAAGCGCGGGCGAAAGGGCGGCCTGACCATGACAACGGTGTACGACGACCTCGGCGACGAGGCGCTGGACGAGGTACCCGTCCGCAAGATCAGGTTCACGATCAACGGCAAGAAGAAGGTGGCGGAGATCGAGCCGCGCCTGCTGCTCGCCGACCTCATCCGCCGCGGCGTCGGGTTGACCGGCACGCACCGGGGCTGCGACACGACCAACTGCGGCGCTTGCACGGTGCTCGTCGACGGCCGGGCGATCAAGTCCTGCACGATGCTCGCGGTGCAGGTCGACGGGCACGAGGTCACCACGGTGGAAGGGCTGGCGAGCGCGAGCGAGCTGCACCCGCTCCAGGAGGGCTTCAGGCAGGAGCACGGGCTGCAGTGCGGGTTCTGCACGCCCGGCATGATGCTGGCCGCCAAGGCCCTGCTCGACCGCAACCCGGACCCGACGGAGGAAGACGTGCGGTGGGCGCTGTCCGGCAACCTGTGCCGCTGCACCGGCTACCAGAACATCGTGAAATCGGTGCTCTGGGCGGCCGAGAAGCTTAGGGCGGAGGGGTAAAGCGTGACCACCACAGCTGACGAGTCCCGGGCACTCGACGAGATCAAGATCGGCGGCCTCGGGTCGAGCCGCAAGCGCGTCGAGGACGACCGCTTCATCCGCGGCAAGGGCAACTACACCGACGACATCGTGCTGCCCGGCATGCTGCACATGGAGATCCTGCGCAGCCCGCTGCCGCACGCCCGCATCAAGTCGATCGACACCAGCCGGGCCTACGCGATGCCCGGCGTCCACCTGGTGCTGACCGGGGAGATGATGGCGACGCGGAACCTCGCCTGGATGCCCACGCTCTCCTACGACACCCAGGCGGTGCTCGCCACCGACAAGGTGCGCTTCCAGGGCCAGGAGGTGGCCTGCGTCATCGCGGACGACCCGTACATCGCCAAGGACGCCTGCGAGGCGATCGAGGTCGACTACGAGCCGCTGCCGGTGATCGTCAACCCCAGGCAAGGGCTCGAAAAGGACGCCCCGGTCATCCGCGACGACAAGGTCAACCAGGCCGACAACGTCATCTACAACTGGGAGGTCGGCGACAAGGCCGGCACCGAGCGGGCCTTCGAGCAGGCCGACGTGATCTCCAAGCTCGAGCTCCACTACCCGCGCAGCCACCCGTCGCCGATCGAGTGCTGCGGCTCGGTGGCGGACTTCAACCGGGCCACGCAAAAGCTCACCGTCTACATGACCACCCAGGCGCCGCACATCATCCGCGCCGCGGTCGCGATGGTGGCCGAGTTGCCCGAGCAGATGATCAGGATCGTCTCGCCGGACATCGGCGGCGGCTTCGGCAACAAGGTGCCGATCTACCCGGGCTACGTCTGCTCGATCCTCGCCTCGATCCTGCTCGAGCGCCCAGTGAAGTGGATCGAGGACAAGACGGGCAACCTCATCTCCACCGGGTTCGCCCGCGACGTGTACCTCAAGGGCGAGATGGCGCTGCGCCGGGACGGCAAGATCCTCGGCGTGCGGATGCACACCGATGCCGACCACGGCGCGTTCTTCTCCGACGCGCAGCCGAGCAAGTTCAAGATCGGGCTGATGCACTCCGCGTTCGCGGCCTACGACGTCCCGGCCGCCCACCTGACGGCCCGCGGCGTGTACACCAACAAGGCGCCGGGCGGCGTCGCCTACCGGTGCTCGTTCCGCGTCACCGAGGCGATGTTCTTCCAGGAGCGCATGATGCAGGCCGCCGCCGACGACCTGGGCATGGACCAGGCGGAGTTCAGGAGGGTGAACTTCGTAAACGACGACGACTTCCCGCACCGCACGCCGTTCGGCTTCCTCACCGACTCCGGCCAGTACGCCAAATGCCTTGATGTCGGGCTAAAAGCGATCGATTACGAAAATTTCCGTAAGGAGCAGCAAGAGGCCCGCAAGCACGGACGCCTCCTGGGCATCGGCATCTCCACGATGACCGAGCCGCTCGGCGCCGGCAACAGCCGGGAGTACGACATCCTCGGCATCAAGATGTTCGACTCCGCCGAGCTCAAGATCCACATGACCGGCAAGGCGATCCTCCGCACCGGCGCGCGGGGCCAGGGCCAGGGCCACGAGACGACGTGGGCGCAGATCGTCGCGCACGAGCTCGGCATCCCCGCCGACGACGTCATCGTCGAGGAAGGCGACACCGACACGGCGCCGTTCGGCATGGGCACCTACGCGTCCAGGTCCACCCCGGTCGCCGGCGCGGCCGTCGCCATGGTGGCCCGTAAGATCCGCGCCAAGGCCCGCAAGCTGGCGGCGCACCTGCTCGAGGTGTCCGAGGAGGACGTCGACTGGGAGCTCGGCCGGTTCTACGTGCGCAGCTCGCCCGCGCGCGGCGTGTCCATCCAGGAATGCGCCATGGCCGCCTACAGCAACATGCCGGACGGCATGGAGCCGGGCCTCGAGAACACCGCGTACTACGACCCGCCGAACCTCACCTGGCCGTTCGCCGTGTACATCGTCACGGTGGAGGTCGACCCGGAGACCGGCGTGTGGGACGTGCTGCGGATGGTCGCGGTCGACGACTGCGGCGTGCGGATCAACCCGATGATCGTCGAAGGCCAGATCATGGGCGGTCTCACCGAGGCGTACGCGATGGCGAGCATGCAGTTCATCACGTTCGACGCCGACGGCAACTGCGTCGGCTCGAACTACATGGACTACCTGCTGCCGAGCGCCTGGGAGACGCCCGGCTACGAGCTGCACAGCGAGGTCGTCACGCCCTGCCCGCACCACCCCATCGGCGCCAAGGGGATCGGCGAGTGCGCCGCGGTCGGCGGCCCCGCCGCGTTCGTCAACGCGGTCATCGACGCGCTGAGCGGCACCGGGGTCAGGAACATCGACATGCCGTTGCTGCCCGACCGGGTATGGGAAGCGATCACCTACCGCAGGGACGTGTCCGGCGTGCCTCCAGTGCGTCAGGACTGACTGAGGAGGACTCATGGACGGTCTGGGTGTGCTCGAGCAGATCGGCGAGCTGGCCCGCAGCGGTCAGGCCTTCGCCCTGGCCACGGTGGTCTGGCGGCAGGGACCGTCGTCGAGCAAGCAGGGCTCGCGCGCCATCATCACCACCGACGGCGAGCTGCACGGCTGGATCGGCGGCGCCTGCGCGGAGCCCGCGGTCATCCGCGAGGCGAAGCAGGTCATGGCCGACGGGAACCCCCGGCTGCTGCTGCTCGGCAGCCCCGACCAGTTCGGCGGCGCCGTCCCGGACGGAATGACGGTCGTGCCGATCTCCTGCCAGAGCGAAGGGGCGCTCGAGGTGTACATCGAGCCGGTACTGCCGGTGCCGCACCTGGTGATCGTCGGCGGCTCGCCGATGGCGCACTCGCTCGCCGCGATGGCCAGGGCGCTCGGCTGGTGCACCGACCTCTGCCGCCCCCAGGACTTCACGGCCACCGGCCAGGGCGCCGGCCAAGGCGCTGGCGAAGGCGCTGGCAAACAGTGGGCGGACGAGCGCTCGATGGTCATCGTCGCTACCCAGGGCCACGGCGACGAGGACATGGTCGAGCGCGCGGTCGCCATGCGCCCGGCCTACCTGGGCCTGGTCGCTTCCCGCCGCCGCGGCGAGGCCGTGCTCGGTTACCTCGCCGAGCGCGGAGTGCCACGGGACCAGCTCGACCGGGTGCACGCGCCCGCCGGCCTCGACCTGGGCAAGACGACCCACGAGGAGATGGCGGTCGCGATCCTGGCGGAGCTCGTTCAGCTCCGCGCGTCCGGCGCCCTCTCCGGCGTCCCCGCGCCCCGGGTACAGGAAAAGGGGCGCGAGCAGGAGGCGACGGACCCGGTGTGCGGGATGACCGTCACGGCGAACGCCGCGGGCAGGCCGGCCGAGCACGAAGGCGTCACCTACTACTTCTGCTGCGCGGGCTGCCGTCAGAAGTTCAGCGAGAATCCTGGTGCCTACACAGAGGCGGTGCTGCGGTGATAATCACCAGCGACTTCGAGGTCGCCCAGCCGGTCGAGAAGGTGTGGCGGTTCTTCGACGACATCCCGCAGGTAGCGTCCTGCCTGCCGGGCGCGGAGCTGACGAAGGACCTCGGCGACGACAAGTACGAGGGCCTGGTCGCCATCCGGATGGGGCCGGTCCGGCTCCGGTTCACCGGCACCGCCGACATCACCGAGCGGGACGAGGCCGCCAAGCGCATCGTCGTGCACGCGGCGGGCGCCGACGAGAAGGGCCGCGGCCAGGCCGCCATGGTGGTCGGCGCCACGCTGTCGCCGCAGGGCCGCGGGACCAAGGTCGCCGTCACCCAGGACCTGCAGCTGTCCGGCGCGGCGGCGCAGTACGGCCGCGGCATGATCTCCGACGTGTCCACGATCCTGATGCGCGACTTCTCCGCCAACATGCAGGACAGGATCGAGCGGCTCGACCGCGGCGAGACCCCGGAGCAGATCGCCGCAGTACTAGCAAACAAAGGGGGAACGAACTCGGCGCAGGGCTTCACCATCGCCCTGCGGGCCGCGCGGATGGCGCTCGCGCGCGTCTTCCGCCGCTTCTTCCTGCCCTACCAGCCCACGACCGCCCGCTAAGCGAAGGAGGCCAGCCATGGTCCTGTGGTGGATCGGCAACGTGATCCTGCTCGTGGTGGTGCTGCCCGTCGTCATCTACCTGCTCAACCGGGTCCTCGCGGCCCTCGAGCGGATCCGCGCGGCGAGCGACGCGATCCTGGCCGGCGGCGTGGCCCTGATCGGCGAGCTCCAGGGCGTACCCGACGGCCTGGCCGTCACGGACAAGACCATCGAAGAAGTCAAGGTCGGCGCGGTCCGCTACGCGGGCTCCGTCGCGAAACTGCTCGGCTAGCGCAGGGGAGGAAACCATGCCAGCAGCAGCCTGGATGACCATCGCCGTCGCGGGCCTGATCATCGTGTTCACCGCGGTCGGCCTGATCCGGATCGTGCTTCACCTGCGGGCGATCCGCCGCACGCTGACCGCCCTCACCGGCGGCGTGCAGGTCGTCGACCAGCTCACGTCGACCGTGCCGGCCCGGCTGACCTCGGTCAACGCCAACCTCAAGCCCGTGCGTGACTTCTGCGAAACGGTGTAAGCGATGACAACCGACTGGACCATCGGCTACGTGATCGGCGGCGTCATCCTGCTCGTCGTCGTCGTCCTCGTCGCGGCGATCCTGATCCTCGCCAGGCAGATCGGCGACGAGGCGCCGAAGATCAACGCCGCGCTCGAGGGCGCCGTCCGCAACACCGCGCCGCTCGGCGCGCTGAGCACCACCATCGAGCACGCCACCATCATCATCGCCGGGCTGAAGCGCGGCAGGCAGCGGCTGGGAGGCTAGCGGTGAACCCCACCGAACACACCCTGTGGGTGTCCGTCATCATCGTCGGCTTCGTGGTCGTCGTGGCCGTCGCGGCGCTGCTCAGCCTGCTCATCTACCTCATCAAGCGCATCGACCGCCGGGTCGACACGATCGGCGCCACGCTCACCGCGGCGAAGGCGAACACCGCCAGCACCGTGCTGATCCCGCAGGTCGCCGCCGGCGTGGACGCGGTGCTCGCCGAGGGCCTCGAGCATCACCTTTTCCTCGGCCGGGTACTCGGAAAGGTCAAGTCATGACCGTGCTCGTCGTCCTGACCGTCATCGTCATCGTCGCGCTCATCGCGGGCCTGGCGGTCTACCTGTACTGGGCGGGCACCTTGCTCGACCGCATCGGCGCGAAGCTTGAGGGCGCCGCCGGGATCGTCGACGGCATCGTGGACGACGCCAAGCTCATCATGCCCGGCGTGGACCACATCAACCGAACCGGAGGCGTGGTCGCCGGCGCGCTGCCGCTGCTCTACGGCATGGCCGAGGGCATCGTCACCGGCGTCACCCCGCGCGAGCCGCTCCCGGAGGTACCGGAGTCGGCGAAGCCCGCCTCGGGCACCCGCCGCTCCCGCCTCCTGGCGGCCGTCGGCTTCGCCCCGCACACTTAAAGAGCAGATCATCCAGAACGGATTCGGCTTACTCGCCGGCGGCAATCTTCGCTGTCCGAGTAAGCCGAAGTCGTTCGGGATAAAGCCTTTACTCCGCTCATTCCCTGGCCGGGTGCTCTTCAGCCGCGGAGCACTGCGGTAGGCCCGTCGGGTGAGGTCATGCGGTCGGCGACGAGCCGCCGCACGGTCTCTGCCACTTCGGCCTCGGGCAGGCGCCTGAACCCGTCGGCGGTGACCGTGGTCACGGCGGGGAAAATACCCCGGGCCAGGTCGGGCCCGCCGGTCGCCGTGTCGTCGTCGGCCGCGTCGTACAAGGCCTGCAGGCAGCAGAGGACGGCGTCGCGGGCCGGCATGTTCTCGGTGTAGAGCTTCTTGATGGCACTCTGGGCGAACACCGATCCCGATCCGACGGAGTAGAACCGGTGCTCCTCGGAAGGGCCGCCCGCGGGGTCGTAGCTGAAGATCCGCCCGGTGCCGCGGTCTGCGTCGTAGCCGGCGAAAAGCGGGACGAACACCAGCCCCTGCATAGCGAGACCGAGATTGCCCCGGATCATCGCGGCTAGCCGCTGGGCCTTGCCCTCCAGCGACAGGGACCGCCCCTCCATCTTCTCGTAGTGCTCCGCCTCGATCTGGAAGAGCTTGGCGAACTCCATGGCCAGGGCCAGCACCCCGGCGATCCCCATCGCGGAGAACTCGTCACAGGGGAACACTTTGTCCACGTCTCGCTTGGAGATCACGTTTTCCGAAGTAGCGCGCCGGTCGCTGGCCAGCACCACACCCCCCTCGCACGCCACCGCCACGATCGTCGTCCCGTGCGGCAGTTTGCCTGCCAGGCCGCCGACGCCAGGGGAGTTCCGCAACGTCCCCCCAGGAAGCAGGTCCGGCGCGTACGACGACAAGAACTCCGTGAAAGACGAAGCCCCGAGATCTTCAAGAGGAACCCGCCGACCAAACCGGTCCAGGTACATTCCGCGCCTCCTCAGCCAGCCAGTACCCAGCCTCCAAAACCACCCTATCCCTTAGTTCTTCGGGCGCTGGTCGGGGCCGCGGCGGGTGACCGGGGCGGTGGTGGGAGCGGCCGAGTACTCGCCGATCCACTCGTCCTTCCAGGCGTGGTCGTACTGCTGCTCGTTGCAGCCGGGCCGGTAGACGGCGATCAGCTCGCGGGCGATCTGCTCGCGGTGGGCGCTTGTCCCGCCGGGCACCTCGTAGGTGCAGACGTACACCTTCCACTTGGAGCCCGCCCGCCTGATCCAGCACGCGGCCCGCGGGTGCCTGAAGGGGAACCGCTCCGCCGACAGGTCATCGGCGTGCCCGACGTACATGACCGCGTAGTTCTCCGGCTTCTGGTCCGGATCCGGCTTGTACATGACGGCGTACACCGCGGCGACGGGCGGCGGCGTCCAGCCGCCGAGGAGCCGGGGGCCGTCGAACGGGTAGCCGGCGAGCGAGCCGAGCCGGATCACGGCGGTTCTCCTGTCGTTGCCTAGTTCAGGGTTGCCCTAGTTCAGGGTTGGCAGCGTCGCCGCTAGCTCCTCCAGGCTGGCGAGGTCGTGCCCGGACAGCAGCAGGTCGATGTGCGGTGCCGCCACCATCATGCCCAGCGTGCTCGGCCGGAAATCCCGGTTGTCGCCCTTGTGCGGGTTCAGCCACACGATGCGGTGGCACAGCCGGCCGAGCCGCTCCATTGCCTGCGCGAGCACCTCGGGATCGCCCCGGTCGAGCCCGTCCGAGCAGATGACCACCACGCCGCCCCGGCAGAGGCCGCCGCGCGCCCATTTCCTGACGAACGTGTCGAGCGACTGGCCGATCCTGGTGCCGCCGTCCCAGTCGACCACGGTCCGCGCCGCCTCTTCGAGCGCCGCGTCGACCCGCTGGTGCGCCAGCTCCCGCGTGATCCGGGTGAGCCTGGTGCCGAAGCAGAAGACCTCGACGCTGGACCTCGAGCCACGGGGCGCGGGTCCGCGTGTGGTGACGTGTACTGCCGCGTGCCTCGCGCTGTGCGCGAACTGCAGCAGGTGCCTGGAGTAGTCGGCCATCGAACCCGACACGTCGAGTATCAGGATCAGTGGCCGCAGCCTGGTCTTGCGCTCCCGGAAGTAGAGCCTGCCCGGCGGCTCCCCGTGCATGCGCATCGACGCCCTGATCGTCGCGCGCAGGTCCGGTTCCGTGCCCCGCGCGGCCGATGCGGCCCTGGTCCGGCGAGTGCGGCGGCGCGGCGGGGTCAGCCGCATCCTGGTCATGATCCGGCGCAGCGCCGCGAGCTCGTCCGGCGTGCACGCGGCGAACGACCGGTGCTTGAGCGCGTCCGTGCCGGACGCCATCCAGCCGAGGACCGGCCGCTCCGCGTCCTGCTCGGGGCCCGGCTCGGTGCCCGGCATGACGAGCGCGGCCTCGGCCTCCGCCACCGACCAGGGTGTCAGCGGCAGCCGGCTTTGCGCGGGCGCGTCCGCGCCGAGGAAGTACGCACGGAAGACCTGGTCGTAAACCGCCTGGTCCTCGTGCCTGGTCACCAGCGCGGCGCGCCCCGCCCAGTACAGGTCGACCAGGTCGGTCGGGTCGAGCGGCGTCATGGCGGCGAAGTAGGTCAGCACGTCGCCGGTGCCGACGGTCAGCCCGGCGGCGCGCAACTCGCGGGCAAAGCCGACGAGAACGCCGGTGAACGGGTCACTTACCCCGGACTGGCCGGCCGGTTCAGCCACCGGAGACGATCTCCGCCAGGTTCTCGCGGACCAGGTCGAGGTCGTCGCGGTCCTTGACGACGGCGCCGAGCGTGTCGTCCGCGGCTTCTTCCGTCAGTTCGGTCTCGCCGAGAACGCCGAGCGTGCGGACCCAGTCGATCGTCTCCGCGACCCCTGGCGGCTTGGCCATGTCCAGCTCCCGCAGCCGCTGCACGGCCCGGACGACCTTCCTGGTGAGCTGCTCGGCGGCGCCGGGCTCGCGGACCGCGACGATCTCCGCCTCGCGCGCCTCCGCCGGGTAGCCGATCCAGTGGTAGAGGCAGCGGCGGCGCAGCGCGTCGTGCAGTTCCCTGGTCCGGTTGGAGGTCAGGATCACGACCGGGCTGGTGTCCGCCTTGACCGTGCCGAGCTCGGGGATGCTGATCTGGAAGTCGGAAAGCACCTCGAGCAGGAACGCCTCGAACTCGTCGTCGGCCCGGTCGACCTCGTCGATCAGCAGCACCGCGCGGTCGCCTTGCCTGACCGCCTCGAGCAGCGGCCGCTCAAGCAGGAACTTCGGGCCGAACAGCTTGTCCACGGACCCTTCGTCCGTGGCCTCGGCCTGCGAGAGCGCCCTGATCTGGAGCATCTGGCGGGCGTAGTCCCACTCGTAGAGCGCCTGGCTGGCGGTGATGCCCTCGTAGCACTGCAGCCGGATAAGCCGACGGCCGAACACGGCGGCGAGAACCTTCGCGACCTCGGTCTTGCCGACGCCGACCTCGCCTTCGAGCAGCAGCGGCCTGCGCAGCGACAGCGACACGAGCAGGCTGGTGGCGAGCCCGCGGTCGGCGAGGTAGCCGCCATCCCGCAGGCGGATGGTGAGCTCGGCTACCGTTTCCGGATACTCCACCACTGGTTGATCAGGCACTGTTTCGTCGACCACGGGGCGGTCGGCTCCGGTCAGCGGGCTTCGTCCGCGGCGGTCCCGGCCGGCCGCATGACGAGACCGCGCAGGCTGCCGTGGGCGCCGAGCTTGCCCTCGCGCTCCAGCCGGGACCGCCAGGCCGCGGCGCGGTCGGTTTCGTCCCCGGCGGCGTAATCGTCGAAGCCGACGCCGGCGTCGGTCATCTTCTTGCAATGCGACTCGCAGCTGTCGTCCAGGTCGGCGACGGTCTGCGCCTGGGCGCGCCACACGTCGCGCAGTACTTCAAGCGCCGCTGCTTCCGATGTCTCAGTACGCTCTGCGCCCATGACAAACGTCCCTTTCGCCTCGCCTGCTACCAGCCAGCGTAACCCTGAAGGCCAGCGAAACCGCGTCCGGATTAAGCCATCTCTTAATCAGTGAGCGGGAGCTTGCGCCACCGCGATGCGGGATAGCGCGCGAACGGCTCGATCAATCAGCTATGCGCTTGCACAGCCACGCCAGCGCCAGCGGATACCGGTACTCGATGGCGGCATGCGTCGCGTCGAACAGCTCGAAGTGGATCAGGTCTTCCGCGACCCCGGCGTCGAGCAGCGCGGCGCGGAAGGCCGACGCCCCCACGTCCAGGTAGAAATCGTCACTGGTCCCGGCGTCGATCCAGATGCCGCGCAGCCCCCGCAAGGCGGCTGCGTACCGCGGCACCATCCGCACCGGGTCCCAGTCCAGCCACCGCTGCCACACGTCCGGTCGCAGCACGCCGGTAACCGGGTCGAACGGGAGTTCCGGCGTGCCGTCGTCACGGGCGGAGAAGCACGCGGCGACGCCGACCAGCCCGAGCAGGTCCATGTCCTCTGGCTTGGTGAATGACACCCGGGAACGGAAGTCGTCCCACCACCGGAAGATGTCGCCGTCGTACTTCCGCAGGTGCCGGACGGCGGCGGGGAACTCGGCGCCGTAGGAATACTCGTACAGCGTGTCGCCCGCGTGGGTCGCGAGCGCGCCGAACCGGTCGGGCCGCAGCATCGGCGTGATCATCGCGCCGAACCCTCCGCTCGACTTCCCGGTGATCGCCCGGTGCGCGGCGTCGGGGATCGTCCGGTACCGCGCGTCGACGAAGGCCACGACTTCGTCGCACAGGTACGAGTGATAGCGCCCGGTCCCGGGCGAGTCGACGTACTGGCTGCCGCCGTATGCGGTCCACGCGTCCACGTACGCGACGATCGCGGGCGGCGCGTCGCCCCGGGCGAACATCGCGTCGGCGGTCTCTGGGAACGGCTGCCTGAACGGTGTCCGGTTCCGCCACATCTCCAGGTGCCCGGTGTACCCCTGGATCACGTACACGACGGGGTACGCGCGGTCCGGCTCGTCGTCGTAGCCCGGTGGCGTGTACACGAGCAGCGGCCGCTCATAGGGGTCACCAAGCGGGTTACCGCGCAGCAGCTCGCTGCTGATCACGTGCTCGTCGATCCGTCCGGCTAGCTCAGCGCTCCACGGCAGCATATCCAAGATCATTCCATGGGCCCGCAGCCATCAGGACGACGGGACGGTCACGACTGGGCCGTGGGCGTGGTGAAGGACAGAGTGCCTGACCGCGCCAGGGCCAGGAAGGGCGCCGTGCGCCAGGTGCCTTCCGACTACCACGAGGTCGGCGCGGGCGGAAAGGCCGACCAGGGCCCGCCCCGGGTGACCCTGGACGAAGTCGTGGCTGACCTGGACATCCGGGTACTTGCTCTGCCAGTCGGCCAGCACGCTGTCGAGTTGCCTGGCGGCCTCTTCCTCCAGGCTCGGCCTGCCTGGTGTCGCGAGAGCCCACGTGGCCCGTCCGATCTGGCCGCGCGGCATGTCCCATACGTGGACGGCAACCAGGCTGGCCTTCCGCAGTGACGCCTCCTCGAACGCGAAGGCAAGCGCGGCCGCGCTGCGGGCCGGATCGCCGATGCCTACGCCCACCTGGCGGTGAGCCGCTGTCGTCTCCTCCCGGACGACCGCGACCGGGCAGGTCGCGTGGGTGGACACGTACTGGCTCACCGAGCCGAGGATCAACGCGGTGAACGCACCGACACCGCGGGCGCCGACAACCAGCATCGACGCAGCCGAGCCGGCCTCGGTGAGGGCGGTCGCCGGCGCTCCGGCCAGCGCACCGGCGTCGACCGCAAGGTCAGGGGCGGCCGCGGCGGCCCGTTCGGCCGCGGCGGCCAGGGCCCGGTCCCTGTCTTTCTGCAGCGTATCGGACACGGTATCCGGGCCGGGCGCGGCCCTACGGTCCATCATCCGTGGCGGCAATGCCGCGGCGGACAGTATCCTCAGCGGCAGGCCGCGGAGAACGGCCTCACGAGCGGCCCACTCGACCGCGCGCAGCGATTCTTCCGAGCCGTCGGTACCGGCAATGACCGGCTTTGCTGCCATGGTGAACCTCCATGCCGAGCCCGGTGTCGCCGGCGCTCTACGGGAGTACTGCCTGGCTCCAGTGTGTTCCAGGGTCCGCAGAATCGCTAGAGGTGCTTAGGAGCACGTCCTCACACTTCCGGGGGCCGCGGTCCGAGCAGGTCCCACTTGTTGCCCGCGATGTCGCGGAAGACAACGACGCGTCCGTAGGGTTCGCTGCGCGGCGAGCCGACGAACTCGACGCCGGCGGCGGTCATCCGCTCGTAGGCGGCGTCAAAGTCATCGACCCGGAGAAAGAACCCGACGCGCCCGGCGACCTGGGTCCCGACGACGGCGGCCTGGTCCTCCCCGTCCGCGCGCGCGAGCAGGATTCCGGTCTGCGTCGCAGGCGGCCGGACGACCACCCACCGCTTGGGACGGCCGCCGTTGGTGGTCAGCGCCGGCGAGTCCTCCACCAGGTCGAATCCCAGGGCCTTGGTGAAGAACCCGATCGCCTCGTCGTAATCGTCCACAACAATCGAGATCAGCTCAAGCTGCATCACCCGAGCGTACTGTCGTCAATCCGCCAGCCGCCATGCGATATCCGCGCGGAGCGCCTTCTTGTCGATCTTGCCGACCTTCGTGAAAGGCAGCTCGCCGGTCAGCACCAGTCGCTCGGGCAGCTTGAACCCGGCGATGCCCGCACCCTCCATCGACCGGCGGATCTCCTCGAGGGTCAGCGTGGCGCCGGGCAAGGGCACGACGTAGAGGCACACCCGCTCGCCGAGCACCGGGTCGGGCATGGCGACCGCCGCGACCTGGCTGACTCCCGGAAGCCGGTAGACGAGGTTCTCCACTTCCTCAGCGGAGATCTTCTCCCCGCCCCGGTTGATCATGTCCTTGTCGCGCCCCTCGACGACCAGGTTGCCGTCGGCGGTCATGCGGCAGATGTCGCCGCTGCGGTACCAGCCGTCCGGAGTGAACGACCTGGCGTTGTGCTCGGGCGCACGATAGTAGCCGCGCGGCGTGTAGGGGCCGCGGGTGAGCAGGACGCCGGCCTCGCCGGCCGGGACGTCACGGTCATGCTCGTCCACGATCCGCACCTCGTCGGCGGGGGAGAGCGGGCGGCCCTGCGTGCCGCCGATAACCTCAGGGGGATCGTCGAGGCGGGTGTAGTTGAGCAGGCCCTCGGCCATGCCGAACACCTGCTGCAGCCGGCCGCCGAGCACCGGCTCGATCCGGCCGGCCAGTTCGTCGGCGAGCCGGGCCCCGCCGACTTGCAGCACCCGCAGGCTGGCGAGCTGCCCCGCGTCGGCCCTGGAGGGGGACCCGCCGGAGGAGGCGTGCTCAAGCCAGCGGCCGGCCACCGCGGGCACGACGGCGGTGTGCGTGACGCCCTCGGCCTCGATCACGGCGAACGCCCGCCGCGGCTCGGGTGAGGGCAGCATGATGACCGCGCCGCCCGCGAGCAGCGTGCCGATGATGCCCGGGCAGGCGAGCGGGAAGTTGTGCCCGGCGGGCAGCGTGACCAGGTACCTGGTGCCGGCGTCCACGCCCGACACGGCCGCGCTCGCCCGCGCGTTGTACGCGTAGTCGTCATGGGTGCGGGCGATCAGCTTGGGCAGCCCCGTGGTGCCGCCGGACAGCAGGAACACGGCCACGTCCCGGCTGCCGGGCGCGAGGCCGTCCAGCCGCACGCGATCGGCGGCACGAGAGGTTCCCGGAGCGCAGAGGTCGTGCAGCGAAACGCTGCCGCCCGTGACCCCGTCGCCCGCCACGAGAACGTGCCACGGGCCGTTCGTGGCGGCCCGTACTTCGGGGCCGAGGTCGTGTGCCATCGCCTGGTGATCGAACTCGCGCAGCCGCGCAGGCACCGCGATCGCGCTCGCCTCGGCGTGGACAGCCAGGTAGCTGAGCTCGGCGCGGCGGTGCGCGGGCAGCGCCATCACGGGGACGATGCCGGCCCGCAGGCAGCCGAGCAGCAGGACCGGGAACTCCCAGCCGTTCGGCAGCTGCACGACGATGCGGTCGCCGGGCGCGAGGCCGAGGCCGAGCAGCCGCACGGCGGCGGCGTCCGCACGGTCCGCCAGCTCGGCGTGGCTCAGCCGGACACCGGCGACCGGGTCGGCGACGGCGAGCGCCGCCTGGTGCGCGTCCGCGACCGAGCCAAGCAGTGTGCCAAGCGGCACCCCCGCCCAGTAGCCCGCGTCGGCGTACCGGGCGGCGTAGGCGGCGGGCCAGGGGACCGTGTGCTCACCGATCCGGCTTGGCATCCGCGGCCTTCCTGGTAAAGGCCCGCGCGGCTTCCGGGGTGACGCCGACGAGGTCCGCGCGCCCGGACAGCACCATTGTGGCCGCCTGGTCCTTGTCGAGCCCCGGGTCGACGAGCAGCGCGGGCAGCCCGAGCCGCAGCCTGGCCTGCTCGCACAACAGCACCCTGGTGAGCGGCGTGCCTCCGTGCACGGCGGCGAGCACCGGTCCGCGCGCCGCGCTCGCCGCCAGCTGCCCGGAGGCGGCGGGCAGGCCGTCCTCGGCGTCCGGCGCGCGCAGCAGCGCCCCCCACGCCCCCTTGCCGGCCGCCCGACCATCGTCGAGCAGCGGAAGCGCCGGAGCACCTGCCGGGACGGCGAAGGACCGCTCCGTAATGCCGACGACGCGGCCGTCCGCGGACCAGCCGTCGCCGCGGAACGGGGTGCCGAGCGGCGGCGCGCCGTGCGCCAGTTCCCACGCGCGGTGGCTCGCGCCGGTGAAGCCGGGTGCCCGGCGGGCCAGGCGGCCGTCCGACATGGAGCGGGTGAGGAAGTGGTACGCGAACTGCCATGGCTCGAACGCGTCGTGGTAGCTGCCGAAATGCTCCCACCACGCCAGGCTCGGCCGCGCTGAATCCTGGATGCGGCGCACCGGCGGCTGCGCCGCCGCCTCGTAGGCGGCCAGCGCCGCGCTGAGCGAGCCCGGGTGCCCGGCCAGCGCCGCGGCGAGGGCGACCGCGTCCTCCAGGGCCATCTTGGTGCCGGAACCGACGGAGAAGTGCGCGGTGTGCACCGCGTCGCCGAGGAACACCACCGGCCGGGGCGACAGGACGTGCCAGCGCGGCGTGCGCCTGGTGCGGAAGCTGGACCACCGTGAGTTGTTCACCAGCAGCCGGCACCCGTCGATCTGCTCGGCGAACAGCTTCTCCAGGTAGTCCCTGGAGGCCAGGTCGGACGGGCCAGGCGGTTGCCCGGTGTCGAACGAGTCGAGCCCGGCGCGCCGCCACGACTCCTGGTCGGTCTCGACGATGAAGGTCGACACGTCGTCGCTGATCGGGTAGCCATGCACGGCGAACACGCCGTCCGGGACGCGCTCGTGGACGAACGTGAGGCCGCTGAACCGGTAGTCGGTACCGAACCAGATGAATTTCGCCGACGCGGTCGTCGTCACCGTCCCCAGCGAGGCCTCCAGCGACCCGCGGATACGGGACCCGGTACCGTCGGCGGCCACCACAAGGTCATAATCGGACAGGTCAGCGAGGGAAACCGCCGTGGAAAACCGCAGCGAGGCCCCCGCTTCAAGCGCGCGTTCCTGCAGCAGGCCGAGCAGGGTGCGGCGGACGATCGACGCCATGCCGTTGCCGCCGCACCGGATCCGCTCGCCCTTGAGCCGCACCTCGATCTCGTCCCAGTGCTTGCCGTGGTCGTGCAGTGCCCGGCGCAGCACCGGGTCGGCCGCGTGGATCGACTCAAGCGTCCGGTCGGAGAACACCACGCCGAACCCGAACGTGTCGTCGGCCCGGTTCCGCTCGAAGACCGTCACCTCGGACGACGGGTCCGCGCGCCGCATCAGCGTCGCGAAGAACAGCCCGCCGGGGCCGCCGCCGGCCACCGCTATCCGCATGACTGAAGGCCTCCGTAGATCACATGACATATGAACGACGTCCGTCTACAGAATGACACGCCAACCTGGGCCAAGGCTAGTGCGCGACCAGTTCGACCGAGGCCAGTTCCGCCGCGGCCCGCTCGGCCGGTGCCCGCAGCAGCCCGTGCGCCTGCAGGAATACCTCATGCGCCTGCCGCCCGAGCCAGCCGTCGGGCAGCAGTTCGGCGGGAAGGTCGGGGTCGCGGAACGGGAAGTGCCGGTAGTCGTAGATCAGCCGCATCCGCTCAACCAGCGCCGCCCGGTCGTCAAGCGCGCCGGAACGGTACCCGGCCAGCCTAGGGGAGTAGCGGTCGAGCAGGTCGCGGTAGTCGCGGTCGAGCCCGGCCAGGTCCCAGGCGCGCGCGGCGATGTCCCGGTCGGCGCCGTTGCCCGCCGACCGGGAGCGGAAGGTGTCGAGCAGTACCGCGGGGTAGTCCGCGAAGTCGTCGGTCACCTGCTTGCTGCGGTTGTGCGGGCTCACCCAGACCGAGGGGGAGAGCGGCCCGAAGCCGAACCAGGCGAGCCGCCTGCGCAGCCGCTCGCGCAGCGCCCGCTCGGTCTCGGGGACCTGATAGATGACCATGTGCCACTGGCCGTCCCATGGCCCGTTAGCCCGCTGGAAGATGCGGTCGCGGCCCTCGTCGAGCATCCGCCAGGCCTCCTGCGTCAGCGAGTAGACGGTCTCGCGCCCCTCCTTGTCGGCGGCGAGCCAGCCCTCCTTCCGCAACCGGGCGGTCGCGACCCGCGTCGTCGCCTCCGGTATGCCGAAGCAGCCGAGCAGCGCCACCAGGCCGCGCAGCCGCACCCGCCCGCCGCTGTACCGCAGGTAGTCGCCGTACAGGTCGAACACAAGAGACCGCGCCTTCAAGCGCCCACCTCCCTGGACGAGCGGCAGCCAGGACGGCCGCACCAGTCAAAGTGTGTCACATTATTGACGGACGTTGTTTATATGGATCATGATGCTGACATGCCCCACGGTAAAGAGGAGTCGCTTCAGCAGCTGGTCGACCGGCTGCCCGACTTGGTCGGGCACTTCTACAACGACGCGCCCGCGCCGCACTTCAGCCGCGCGGGAACGGGTAGGACGGCGCCGTTCATCCCGCCGGCCTTCACCAACTGGCGCGACGAGCAGCGGTCCTGGGCGGAGACGGCAGCGCTGCTGCACCAGTCGCACCACATGCCCGAGCTGTTCCTCGACGGCCCGGACGCGCTACGGCTGCTCGAGCACCTGGGCATCAACACCGTCAAGAACTTTTCGCTGGATCGCGCCAAGCAGTTCGTCACCTGCACGCCGGCCGGCCACGTGATCGGCGACTGCATCGCCTACCGGCTCGGCGAGGAAAGCTTCGAGCTGGTCAGCGGCATGCCGTTGCAGAACTGGGTGCACTACAACGCGGAACACGGCGGCTACGACGTCAGGGTCACCCGGGACGCGCCGTCCAACCTCAACCCGGCGGGGCGCCGGACCAAATACCGCTTCCAACTCGACGGCCCCCTCGCGGGCCAGGTCTTCGGCGCGGCCATCGACGGCAAGATGCCGGAGATCGGGTTCTTCCGCACCGCGCGGGTCACGATCAAGGGCCACGACGTCCTCGTGCTGCGGCACGGCATGGCCGGCCACCAGGGCGTGGAGATCTCCGGCCCGTTTGGCGACGAGACCGAGGTCCGCGACGCCATCCTCGCCGCGGGCGAGCCGTTCGGCATCAGGCCGGTCGGCACGCAGGCATACTTCTCCACCCCGCTGTCCAACGCCTGGATGGCTTACCCGGTCCCTGGCATCTTCACCGGCGACGACCTCCGCGAGTACCGCGAGTGGCTAGACGGCGACGGCTGGGAGGCGCACACCGAGCTGGGCGGCAGCTTCGCGTCGCGGAACATTAAGGACTACTACGTCACCCCCTACGACCTCGGCTACGGCCACATGGTCAAGTTCGACCACGACTTCATCGGCCGCGCGGCCCTTGAGAACCTGCCGGAGGAAAAGCGCCGCAAGAAGGTCGTGCTCGTCTGGGACCGCGGCGACGTCCAGCGCGTATACGCGTCGCAGTTCGGCGCGGGCCCCCGGTACAAGTCGATCGAGTTTCCCGTCGCGTACTACGCGTGGAACCAGTTCGACGAGGTCCGTGACCCGTCTGGCGCGCTGGCCGGCCTCTCCTGCCATGCGGGCTACGTAGACCCAGACGGCGAGATGCTCTCCCTCGCCATGCTCGACGCCGCGCACGCGGTCCCCGGCACCAGCGTGATGCTCACCTGGGGCGAGCCGGACGGCGGCTCCCGCAAGCCTCAGGTGGAACGGCACGAGCAGACCACGATCCGCGCGACCGTCGCCCCCGCCCCGTTCACCCCGGCCGTCCGGGACCGCTTTCGCGAGTCGGTCGGCCCCCGCGGTGCCATGTGACTGGCGCAGTCAGCCGCTTCCGTCCGGAAGAAAATCGAAAGAACTTATCCCGAACGTAAGCGGCCTACTCGGACCCCTCCCATCCGCCTGCGGCGGCCAAAAATGGGTTTCGCGGAAGATGCGCGGTTCCCTACCCTGGTGTAGCGCTGCCGTCAGTCGCAGCGCGCCGTGACGAGTGAGGGGAGCCGGCCGTGCGTCATCGCGCCGCTGTCACCGTCCCTTCGTCGCGGTATGAGGTGATTCTGGCGACTCCGCCTGCCCGGCGCCGGCTGCGCGGCCGTCGCCTGGGCTCGTGACGAGTCCCTGTTCCGGGAATCGCGCCGTCCCTGGTCTCATCACCCCGAAAGGTCTCTTTAACCGTGCGCGCCAGCCTGCCCGCCGTCCGCAACCTTGGCATCCTCGCCCACGTGGACGCCGGCAAGACCACCATCACCGAGCGGATCCTGTACGTCACCGGAACCACCTACAAGCGCGGCGAGGTCCACGCGGGGACGACCGTCACCGACTTCGACCCCCAGGAGCGCGCCCGCGGCATCACCATCTTCGCCGCGGCCGTGAGCTGCGACTGGGACGGCTACCGGATCAACCTCATCGACACGCCGGGGCACGTCGATTTCTCCGGCGAGGTTGAGCGCTCACTCCGGGTCCTCGACGGCGCCGTCGCGGTGTTCGACGCCGTGGCGGGCGTCGAACCGCAAAGCGAGGCGGTGTGGCGGCAGGCCGACCGGCACGGGGTGCCGCGCATCGCGTTCGTCAACAAGCTGGACCGGGCGGGCGCTGATCTCGACACGGCCGTCGCCTCCATCAGGCGGCGGTTGCATCCGGTGCCGCTCGTGGTGCAGCTGCCAATCGGGCGCGAGTCCGATTTCACCGGGGTCGTCGACCTGCTGCGCATGCGCGCGCTGACCTGGCCCGACGGCTGCCCGGCCGTTCGCGAGGGGCCGGTGTCCGACGAACTGGTTGACGAGGCGCGCCGGCGCCGCCGTCAGCTGGAGGAAGCGGTGGCCGAGCTGCATCCGGGTGCCCTCGAGGAGTTCTGCGCGCAGGGGACCGTGTCCGCGCGAACGCTGTCCGGCGCGCTGCGCGACGTTACCCGCAGCGGCGACGGCCTCGTGGTGCTGTGCGGCTCGGCCTACAAGAACCGCGGGATCGAGCCGCTGCTCGACGCGGTCACGGCCTACCTGCCCTCGCCGCTTGACGTGCCGCCCGTGCGCGGCATTCAGGACGGCGTGGCGCGGGAGCGGCCCGCCGACCCGGCGGCGCCGTTCGCCGCGCTGGTGTTCAAGGTGGCCGCGACGGCGACCGGCAGGCTGGCCTACCTGCGGGTGTACTCGGGAACAGTGCGAAAGGGAACGGTGGTGTGGGACGCGAGCGCAGGCCGCACCGAACGGATCGCCCGGCTCCTGCGGGTCCAGGCCGACCGGCACTCCGAGGTCGACGTCGCGGTCGCCGGCGACATCGTCGCGGTCACCGGGCCGAAGGCGGCCCGGGTCGGCACCACCCTCTGCGACCCCGGCGACCCGCTCGTCCTCGAGCCGCCGACCGCGGCGGATCCCGTGGTCTCGGTCGCGGTGGAGACTCGCCGGTCGGCCGACACCGGCCGGCTCGCGGCCGCGCTGGCCAGCCTGACGGAAGAAGATCCGTCGCTGGTCGTGCGGAGCGACCCGGAGACCGGCCAGACGGTGCTCTCCGGGCTCGGTGAACTGCACCTGGAGGTGGCGGTGGAGAAGATCCGCCGGGCCTGGAACCTGGAAGTCGCCGCCGGGCGTCCGGAGGTGGCCTATCGGGAGACCGTCGTCCGCGGCGTGACCGGGCTGATGTACCGGCACGTCAAGCAGGACGGGGGGGCCGGCCAGTTCGCTCACGTCGTCTTGGACGTCGAGCCGGCGGACGGCGGGTTCTTGTTCCGTTCGGCCGTCGTGGGCGGCCGCGTGCCGCGCGAGTACATCCGGGCGGTGGAGGCCGGGTGCCGGGACGCGCTGGCCGAGGGCCCGCTCGGCGGCCACCCGGTGACCGGGCTGCGGGTCACGCTGACCGACGGAGCGACCCACCAGAAGGACTCATCGGAGATGGCGTTCCGCACGGCGGGCCGGCTCGGGCTGCGAGAAGCACTGCGCGCGAGCGAGATGCGGCTGCTCGAGCCGGTCGCCGAGGTCGCCGTGACGGTGGCCGAGGACGCCGTGGGCGCCGTGCTCGGTGACCTCGCGGCCCGGCGCGGCCACGTGGTGGACTCGGCGGTGCGGGCCGGGACCGCGAACGTCACCGCGACCGTTCCGCTGGCCGAACTGTTCGGCTACGCGAGCCGGCTGCGCAGCCGGACGCAGGGCCGGGGGGTCTTCACCGCCCGGCCGGCCGGGTACGCCCTCGCGCCGGAAGCCGGGGCCGGGGATTGACACGGCGCGGGCCCCGACGAAGCATGATCTTCGACAGCGCGCGGCCGGGCTGTTCTCCGGCCGCGCGTGCGAAGGAGGACGGATGAAGACCCGCGCGGCGGTGCTGTGGGACAGGAACAAGGAATGGTCGGTCGAGGAGATCAAGCTCGACCCGCCCAAGCAGGGGGAGGTCCTCGTCGCCATCGGCGGCAGCGGCCTGTGCCACTCCGACGAGCACGTCGTCACGGGCGACCTGCCCACGGAGCTGCCGGTGATCGGCGGGCACGAGGGAGCGGGGATCGTCGAGGACGTCGGCCCGGGCGTCACCGGCCTCGCACCCGGCGACCGGGTGATCTTCAGCTTCGTGCCCTCCTGCGGCCACTGCCGCGCCTGCACGTCCGGAATGGGCAGCATCTGCGAGCTCGGGATGCACTCGCGCGGCGGGCGGCAGATCTCTGACCACACGGCCCGCCACCACGCGCGCGGCCGGGACCTCGGGCTGATGTGCCTGCTCGGGACCTTCGCCGAGCGCACGGTGGTCAACCAGGCGAGCTGCGTCAAGATCGACGACGACCTGTCGCTTGACGTCGCCTGCCTGCTCGGCTGCGGCGTGATCACCGGCTGGGGCTCGGTCGCCTACACCGGCGAGGCGCGGGTCGGCGACGTGGTCGTGGTCGTCGGCGTGGGCGGCATCGGCATCAACGCCGTGCAAGGCGCGGCCGCGGTCGGCGCCGAGTACGTCGTGGCGGTCGACCCGGTGGCGTTCAAGCGGGAGAAGGCCCTGGAGTTCGGCGCGACCCACGCGGTCGCTTCCAGCGAGGAGGCGGCCGCGCTGCTGACTGACCTGACCAGGGGCCGCATGGCCCAGGTGTGCGTGAACACGATGGGCGTCGGCGACGGCGACCAGATCGGCGCCAGCCTCGGCCTGGTCGGGAAGCGCGGCCGGGTCGTGGTCACCAACATCCACCCGGCGGCCGAGACCACGGTGACGATGAGCGCCCTGGAGCTCACCACGTACGAGAAGCAGGTCCGCGGCTCGCTGTTCGGCTCCTGCAACCCACGCGCCGACATTCCCCGGATGCTCGAGCTGTACCGCAGCGGCAAGCTCAAGCTCGAGGAGCTGCGCACCCGCACCTACAGCCTGGACGAGGTCAATATCGGCTACGACGACATGCGCAACGGCCGCAACCTCCGGGGGGTCATCACCTTCTAGGGTTCACGCTCCTGGCCGCCCGCGGGCGGTGCCAGCCAGCGGCGGAACCGGTTCACGAGCGACGCCACGCCGGGATCGGCCGCCAGCTCATAGCCGCCCATGTTCGCGAACAACCGCTGGCCCACCGTGCGGGCACGGGCCACGGCGGGGCCACTTCTCGCGGCCGAGTCGAGGAGTGCGGTCAGCGTGCTGGCCACGGTCTCCGCGTCCGGTTCCACGGCGCTGATCAGTTCGCCGAGATGGACTCCGGGTGTCTGTTCGGCGGCCTCGATCACGCCGGCCAGCGTCCACGGAGACCGGTCCGGCGATTCCTTGTCGTGACGGAGGCCTTGCGGCACCGACAGCATGAGGTCGTCCAGCGCGCGGCTCATGCCGGCCAGCCGGCCGAGGAGCGCGGCGGCGAGCCAGTGCGCCTCCTGCTCCGCGCGCGGGCCGCCGGTGTTGCGCAGGTAAATGAAGAGGCGCTGGTGCGCGGCCGCGATCGGGTCGGGAATCGTCCTGGTGTAGGTCAAGCGCAGCGCACCGCGCGCGAACCGCGCCGCTTCCTCCGGTTGATTCAGTTCCGCTTCCAGGTCCGCGCGCCCGGTGAACACGTGGGAGAGATTGCCGGTGTCGGCCTCTTCCTCGAATACCTCTTGGCAGTCCACGAGCAGCCGGGCCGCTTCCGTCAGGCGATGCAGCCGGATCAGCGGATAGGAGTCGAAAAAGCGCGTGATGGCCAATTCGTGACGAGACGCGCCGCGCCGGCGCTCACTGTCCTGGATCTCGGCGCCGGTGTCGAGGGCCTCCCGCCATTTCCCGAACGCCAGCAGGCAAGCGCGGCCGGAGTCCAGGATGCCTTCGCGAACTGCCCAGGGGACGATGCAGGGAAGCTCTCCGCTCGTGTTGTCGTCGGCCAGCGGGCGCATGCGGTCCCTTGCGCCGGCGAATTCGGTGAGCAGCTGCTCGTTCCGTCCCATGCGGGCCAGGACGGTCAGGCGGCGGCCCTGCCCGGCGAGCCTGCTCCACGGCCCAAGGCCGGCCGCCTGCGCGTACCGCTCCTGCCGCGCGGTGACGTCGAGTGCCTGATCCAGGTGGCCGGCGTCGCGCAGCGCATCAGCCAGGTGCCCCGCGATCAGCCAGGCGAGTGAGTAGTCGCCCTGGGCAACGGCGCTGCCGAGGCTGTCTTCCAGCAGGCGGACGGCCTCGGCCTGGTCGGCGGGGAGCATCGCGAGCGCCAGCGCGGTGGCCGCCGCGGGCGACGCGGTCGCGGCGGCGATCCGCCGCAACTCGGGCAGGCGGCCGTCTTCGTCGCCTTTCGGCAGGTCGCCGCGCCGTAGCGCGTCATCGAGCACTGCCGCCGCGCCGTCCCAGTCCTGGCGGTGCGTCAGGTACGGCAGGGCGGCGAGTGTCCGCCAGTAGGCCGCGAGTTCGCTGTCGGCGGCTTCGCGTACGTCGGCCGGGGTCTCGCGGCGGATCGCGGCCGCGATGACCGGGTGCATGAGCGGGTTCTGGTCGTCCGCGGGCCCGGTCAGCATGGCGGCGGACAGCGCGTCGAGGAGCGGCCACGGACCGGGCGGCCCGGGTTTGCCGAGCCGCCGCCTCAGTCCCGGCCAAGTCTCGTCGATGACGGGCCCGCGGCGATCGCGGGGTTCAAGCCCGGCGACGAAGCACGCCATGAGCCTCGCGTCGGGCGGCAGGGCCGTCAGCGTGGCGGCGGCCCACTCGGCTATGGCGCTCTCGGCCCGCTCGGATGCCGCGTCGCCCGCAGGATCCGCGGCGTCGAGTTCCAGCAAGCCGGGATGCCCGTCGAGGCGGTCGAGCACTTCTCCGACCCGCATCCAGCCCCCCGCGTACCAGAAGTTCGGGCTGAGCGCCGGGGGCTGACCGCGGTATATCAGCGCGCGCAAGGCGGGCAGTTGTCTGGCCAGGACGACCGACTCTTCCCAGGGCAACGTGCCGACGGGCAGCGGGAGGAAGGTCCCCGCCTGCGCGAACGCCTTCGGTACGCTGCGGGAGGCTGCTACCAGCCGGGATTCGCCGCCGTGGGCGGCCAGCGCGTCGAGCACCGCGTCCCAGCGTGGATCACGACAGCGGCCGTCCTGGTGGAGGAGTTCCTCCAGGTTGTCGAGGACGACGAGGACACGGGCGGTTCGCATGCTTTCGCGCAACCGCTGCGCGTACGTGTCCCACCGCCGGCGCCAGCGCGGCGGCGGGGCGAACCCGGCCCCCGGTGGGCCCAGCTGCCGGTACAGCGCGTCGGCGAGGCTCTCAAGGACAAGGTCGGGATCGCCTGACGCGGGCGGGCGCCAGAACGCGGCGGCGCCGAACTGATCCTGACATAGATAGGCGAGTTCCAGCGCGCACGCGGTCTTGCCGATGCCGGGCATGCCGTGCAGCAGCACCGTGGTCGTGCCGCTGCCCGCCAGGAGCGCGGCGCTCGCCGCGGTCATGATCGCTTCGCGGCCAACGAACCGTTCGGGCTGGCCGGCGAAGCCCGCCAGCCGGGCGGTGGCCGTGTCCGTCTCCGCTCCGCCGGGACGCGGGTCCGCGGGAGCGGCCAGCACCAGGCCAGCCGCGCTCGCACCGAACACTCCGACCGTGGCGGCGGGCAAGCCAGGGGGAGTGGCCGGCGCTTCGGCCAGCACGGCCGCGAGCGCCCGGCCGACCGCTAGCCCGGCCGGATCTCGGCTACTCAGCAGCCGCTCGTAAAAGACCTGGTTGAACGCGGTCGAGAACTCCACGGTGACCGGGTACCTGGTCGCGATCACGGCACAGCCCAGTTCCTCGGTCAGCCCGCGCGCCAGCCCGCGGATGTGCCCGGCGACGGCCTCTGGCTCATTCTCCGGCAGTCCGAGCAGGCGCAGCGTGTCCGTCTTGGCCTCCGCCGCCGACCGGCAGGAGGAAAGCACGGCGAGCTTCAGCCTCCCAAGCGTGGGACGAAGCAGGTCGGCCAGGTCGGCGGTGCCGACGTAATCCAGCGAACCGTCGGGTCGCTCCAGCGCGAATCCGGCCCGGCTGCCGTGCCCGGACAGGTGCACCAGGTCCCAGCCGCCGCCGGAGCCGACGACCTCGCTCAGCCGCTCCCGGGTCACGCCGTACTGCAGCAAGCGCAGTTCGATCTCCGCCCCGTCGCGGTCCGCGATCCGGCGGATCAGCGCCGCCAGCTCGTACCGCTCACGGCGCAGCCCGATGGCCCCGGTCCCCGCCGGCGAGGAGAACGCCGCGAGCATGCGCACCGGACGCCCCGGGTTAGCCGAAGCCGGGTTGGCCGGGCCCGTGTTGCCAGGAGCCGCAGTGGAGTTACCCATGCGGTACACGAAGCTGACGTCTCCCCGAGCGGCCAGCGGTGCGCCATCCGCGAACGCGAGTTCAAGCGGCCACAGCAGAGCCTGGTCGGCCGGCGCGGGAGCGGACACCAGGACCGTCGCCGGCGCCGCCGCGGTGATCGCGGCGGTGATCGCGTCACCGAGCACCGCGTGGCTCGCCCACGTTCCGGTCTCCCTGACGATCCGCGGCTCATCGTCACGCCAGAGCGGATCGGCGTGCCAGCGCACGTACTCGTACAAGTCACCGAGCGCGGTCACCTGGTCGGAATCCGCAGCGTCGTCAAGCGACACGCGGTGCTCGGCGATCACCTGGCCGGTCGCCGCGTCCCGTAGTTCCCAGCGCCACCGCCCGGGCCCGGTTACGTCGGCCGCCGCGAGTAGCAGGTCCACGCAACCGATGATGCCCCGGCCAGCAGCCGCGGCGCCAGCCGCTCCTCCGTTGTTGCCAACTTAGGTTGACAATGCTCCATCTGCCAACCTAAGTTGACGGTATGAACACTGAGGCCGTTGACCTGGCCGCCGCCGCGGGTGACGGCGATCCCCGGACGGGGCTGCGCGCCGTCGCCGCGCTGCGGAAGCTGGTGGACCAGCTCGAGCGGGCACAGGTGCGCTCCGCGCGTGAGCGCGGGTGGTCGTGGGCGGAGATCGCGAAGGAGCTCGGCGTCACCCGCCAGGCTGCCTTCAAGAAGCATCACGGAGGTTGAGCTGTGGCCGGAAGGTTCGATTCTTCGGCAGGGGCGGTCATCGCGGACGCCCTGGTGCGGGCCCGGGCCGAGGGCACCGGCAGGATCGGCGAGGAGCACTTGTTCGCCGCGCTGCTCGCCAACCCCGACAGCCGCCCGCTGCTCGGGGGGCTCGGCCCCGGTCAGGCCGAGGCAGTGTGGGCCGAGGTGCGGGCGGCGCGCCGTAAGGGCGGGCTGACGGCCGGCGAGGAACAGGCACTCGCCGGGCTCGGCATCGACCTGGATGAGGTAGTCGCCCGGGTGGAAGCGCAACTGGGCGCGGGTGCCCTGGACGGCAGCGCGGCCCCGGCCAGGCGCAGCCGCCGGGCGTCGATGTCACCGGAGGCCGTGGCGATAATGAACGCCGCGCAGGATCAGAAAACCGCACTCGGTGACCGGCAGACGACCGCCCGGCACCTGCTGCTCGGGCTGCTCTCGCGCCCCGGCCTGTTCGCCGACGCGCTCGCGGCCCGCGGCATCACGCTGGCCAGCGTCATGGAAGCGATGAACGCCGGCGGCGCGCGATGACCGGCGGCGACGACATCGGCGTCGCGGAGCTGTGCATGCGCTACCGCACCAAGGACGTGCTGCGTGACGTGTCGTTCCGCGTGCGCCGGGCCGAGGTTGTCGCGCTGCTCGGACCCAACGGGGCGGGGAAGACGACGACCGTCGAGATACTGGAAGGCTTCAGGCGGCCGTCGGCGGGGCACGTCCGCGTGCTCGGTGCGAGCCCGCTCGGCGGTGACCGCCGCTGGCGGGCCAGGACCGGCATCGTCCTGCAGTCCTGGCGGGACCACGGCCGGTGGCGGGCCGCGGAGTTCCTCGCGTACCAGGCCTCCTACTACCGCCCCTACGCGGGGCAGGAGCTTAGGGCCACCCGCGACCTGCTCGCCGCGGTGGGCCTGGCCGGGCAGGCGGGGACGAGGATCCAGCGGCTGTCCGGCGGCCAGCGGCGCCGCCTTGACCTGGCGATCGCCATGGCGGGGCGCCCGGAACTGCTGTTCCTCGACGAACCGACGGCGGGCCTCGACCCGCTGGCGCGCCGCGAGTTCCACGACCTCCTCGGCGGCATCCGCCGCGAACTCGGCACGACGGTCCTGATGACCACCCACGACCTCGAAGAGGCGGGCAAGCTCGCCGACCGGATCATCGTCCTCGCCGGCGGGCGGATCGTCGCGCAGGGTACCGCCGGGGAGCTGCGGGACCAGATCGCGGGGGAGGACGAGGTCCGCTGGGCACGCGCCGGGCAGCACTTCCGTCACCTCACCCCCGACTCGACCTCGTTCGTGCGCAGCCTGTTCGCGGCGGACGGCAAAGACATCAGCGAACTCGAGGTCCGCCGCGCCTCGCTCGAAGACACCTACCTGGCCCTGGTCCGCCGGGCGGAGCAGGCCGGCTCGCCTGGGGAGGCCGCATGACATCCGCTCGCCTCGCGCCGCTGCGTTCCGGCCTGGCCGGCGGGCTCATCGAGCTCCGCCAGGCGTTTTCCGGTGCCGCGCTGGCCGGCCAGCTGCTCTGGCCGGCCGCTACCGTCGTCGCCCTGTTCCTCTTGCGGCACCGCGAACTGCCGGGCCGCTCGTTCACGATCGGCGCGCTGATGATGCCGGGCACGCTCGGCATGTTCGTCGCGTTCGGGATGATGCTGATGGTCCAGTACCTGCCGGCCGACCGCGAGGACGGCAGCCTGCTGCGCGCCAGAGCGACCCCGGGCGGGATCGGCGGTTACCTGACGGGGAAGCTGGTCACCTCATCGCTAAGCGTGCTGGTCTACCTCGCCATGATCGGCGTTCCCGGTGCGTTCATCACCGGCGTCCCGCATCTCGCCGACGTTTCATGGACCAGGCTCGCCTGGGTGCTGATCCTCGGCCTGGCAGCGACCCAGCTGCTCGGCGCCGCCCTCGGTGCCCTTGTCCCGAGCCCGCGCGGCGCGGGGTACGTCGCCTTGCCGCTGCTCGGACTGACGGCGGTCTCCGGCATCTTCTACCCGATCACCGCCATGCCCGGCTGGCTGCAGCAGGCCGCGCAGGCCTTGCCCGTGTACTGGCTCGGCCTCGGCATGCGGTCGGCGCTATTGCCGCCGGCCGCGGCCAGCGTCGAGATCGCGGGATCGTGGCGCACGGCGCAGACCGCCGCGGTCCTCGGCGCCTGGGTGCTCGCCGGCCTGGTCGTCGCGCCGCTGGTGCTGCGCAGGATGGCTATGCGCGAGTCGGGCTCGCGGGTCGCGCGGCGGCGCGAACGAGCGCTGCAACTGTGAGCGCGGGAGACAGGATAGTGTGACGCCGGTGCGGAGATTTGCCGACGAAGAGAGCCTGCGCCCGGTGATCCGCGCCGCGCTCGGCCGGGGCCGGGACGTGAGCGAGGTAGAGCGGCTCCCCGGTGGTTCCAAGAAGGGCGCGTACCGCGTAGTCGCGGACGACGGCGTCACGGTGCTCGTCTACGTATGGAACCCCGCCGAGGATTTCTGGCTGGAGGTGCTGCCGGACGGCGCCGACGACCACCTGGATCCCTTCTCCCACGCTTCCGGCCTGGACTTGTTCGAGGCCGCGGCCGGCCGGCTGGCCGCGGCCGGCCGGCTGGCCGCGGCCGGGGTGCGGTGCCCCCGCGTGCTCCTGGCGGACCGAAGCCACTCGCTGTATCCCGCGGACATCGCCGTGGTCGAATACGTACCCGGCGGCAGCCTCGAAGCGCTGCTCGAGAAGGACCCGGCCGCGGCGAGCCGGCCCCTGGGGATCCTGGCGGACTGGCTAGCCTCGATGGAAGCATGCCAGGCCACTGGGTTCGGCAAGGTCGCGGTCGTGGACGCGGGGCTGACCGCGCGCGGCGGCTCCTGCGGGCAGGTCGTACTCGACCGGGCGCTGCGCAATGTCGACGAGATCGGCGCGCGCAAGGCCCGGGTCGCCCCGGAGCGCGAGCGGCTGAAGGAACTGCTGCATACGCTGGCGGAGCAGCTCAAGCCGCGCGCCTCGGCGGGCCTCGTGCACGGGGAACTGGGACCCGACCACATCCTGCTTGACCGCGACGGCGATCCGGTGCTGATCGACATCGAAGGCTTGATGTACTTCGACGCCGAATGGGAGCACGCGTTCCTGCGGCTGCGGTTCGGCGATCACTACCCGCGGCTGGCGAGGCCGGTGCTTGACCAGGACCGGCTCCGCTTCTACCAGCTGGCACAGCACCTGAACCTGGTCGCGGGCCCGCTGCGGATCGCCGACTCGGGACATCCGGACCGTCATTGGTTCCTGGAACTGGCCGACTACCACCTGGGCCACGCCCTGCGCTTCGAGCGATAGCGCACGGTGTCAGCCAACCGAGCCGACGAACGTCACCTCGACACTCACCCGAGGAAGTTCACCACCGCGTCGGTGAACTCAGTCGCGAGGAAAGCTGTTCCGTGGTCACCGGGAACGATCACCACCTGCCCGTTCGGCAGCAGGTCGGCGAGTTCGCCTGCCGAGGCACCGCGCGTGTCCCCGTCGCCGACCACCACCAGCGTCGGCACCGGGACCAGGCCAAGCGCCTCACGAGGCGTCGCGACGAAGGTGTTGAGCACGCTGCCGACCGCCACCGGGTCCGCGCCGCTCTGCGTGATCCAGGCGGCGAATGACTCATCGGGAGAACCAGGCGCGAAGGAGTCACCGTTGGCCACGGCGGCGAGCACACGCCGGTGACCGTCCGTGCGGTCGCTTTCCGCGTTGAGCGCGTCGAGGCCCTGCCCGGCGACGACCGCGCGGCCCGGCCGGGCGCCGCGGGCGAGGAGTCGCAGCACGAGCTTGCCGCCGAGGGAGTACCCGGCGAGGGAGTAGCCGTCGAGCCCGAGGTGATCGATCAGCGCCAGCAGGTCGTCGGCGAGGATGTCCTGCGGGTAGGAGGCGGGATCGTGCGGCCGCCCGCTGTCACCGTGACCGCGCAGGTCAGGCAGGATGACCCGGTGGCCGCGGCCGGCGATCGCGACGGCCAGGCCGCTGTCGGCCATGAGTGCCCCGGTGCCCAGCAGCCCGTGCAGCAGCACCACGGGCGGCCCGTCGCCGATCTCCCGCCACGCCAGTTCGACCCCGTCACGACTCCGGAACCGCTGCACCGTCAGATCACTCATAAGAACAATTATCCCGAACGAATTCGTGTCTTCGCCCGTCCGGCCGACCAACTTCCCCGGGCGGAGAAGCACCCTAGCTCAGCGGCGTCCCCTGGGACGCGCCAAACGAGTCGGGGATCGTGCTGTACCCGCCGCCGCTGTACAGCGAGATTTCCGAAGCCAGGCTCGAATCGTCCATCAGGCCGGCCCCCGCCTTCAGCTCGGCGAGGATCTGGGTGTAGTTGCCGCGGTTCAGGTACTGCGCGATCGCCTCGACGCCGTCCGCGACGGTGGGGTAGGACTGCAGGAAGGTGACGCCGTCGCCGTCGGACTGGATCGGCACGCCGCCGCAGCAGGGCTGGCTGACGTTGATGGGGTTGTTGGCGCCGACGATGCCGCCGCTGGCCGGGGTGCCCGCCTCGTTCTGCATCCAGTAGCCGATCGACACGATGTTCGCGCCGGTCAGCGGGGCGCCCAGCGCGTTGAGGATGGCCTCGGACCATGCCTTCTGGTTCTCGCCCGTCGGGGTCTGGTACTCCGCGGTGGCCTGCGGCGTCAGCCCGCCGGAGTCGACGGTCTGGCTGGCGGACGGTGTCGTGGAAGGCGCCGTCGAGGTGGGAGCCTGCGTCGGCGTGGCCGACTTGGGCGGCGTGGGCTTATGCGTGGCATCGTGCGGCGACGCGGGCATCCGCGCGGTCGCGAAGCCGATCGGGCTCACGCTGGCCTGCAGCAGCCGGTTGCCCGCCGTCGACGGGACCGCGGCCAGGGTATCGGCGTCGAGGGGCCTCGCCGAGCTCGCGGTCAGCGGCGTCGGCACCGCGCCGACCGCGACCGCCACGCCGAGGCCGGCCAGAGCCGCGGCGAAGCCGGCCCCCGCGACCAGGCCGCCGCGCCGCGGCTTCGCCTGGCGGTGCGACATCGGCGGCCGGTTCAGCGTATCCGGGCCCCCGGGCAAGCGCTCCAAGCTAACTCCCCATCAGACCTGCCGACTGATATCGGTTTTGCATATTAACGGAAATGCCCAGGCCTCGTGGGCAGAATGCCCATAACTCGGGGTGTCAGCCCTCGTATCCGGAGTACCCGTCTTCTTAGTGCCCGTGATCCGGATGCCCGTGATCCGGATGCCCGTGGTCCGGGTGACAGTGCGCGGCAGGCGCGGGCACGTCGAGCGTGGGGTTGCGGTCGAAGAAGCCGGTCGGCCTGAGCATGAACCCGGTCCTGGCGACCGGCATGACCGGCCAGTCCTCCGTCCGTACGACGTGCGTCGGACCGAACGTGTGCCACACGACGATGTCCTGCCCGTCGATGTCCCGGTCGGCCGCGGCGTACGCGGGGAGCCCGCCGCCCGGGCTCTGGTTCACGAAGTCGCCCGCCGGGTACCGCTGCGCGGGGTCGTAGCGGGTCACCCACAGGGCGCGGGAGGCGAACCCCGCCCGCGCGGCGAGCGGCGAGTCAGACGCGGCGAGCAGGGACGGCGCAGGCTGAGGGTGCAGCGTGAACGCGGCCGGCTGGCCGAAGCGGTTCCTCGACTCGGTGCTCAGCACCCGCCACACCCGCCCCCGGGAGGCGTCGCCGGAGCGCGCCGCGCCCGCCTCCGAGGTCAGCCGCGTCACCGTCTGCGCGATCGCGTTGCCGTACGGGTTGTCCGGCCCGACCGGCAGCCCGTGCACGTCGACCTCCTCGACCGCGTTCGCCAGCCCGTCGACGGACATGTCGAGCCGGGCGCTGAACAGGTGCTGGTGCACCGGGGCGCCGAGTCCAGGCGCCACCTCGGTCGAGTACGGGTAGTCGCCGCCCGGATGGCCGGCGGTGAACACGATGCCGGTCATCTTGACCTCGCACTCGATCGTGCCGTCGAGGTAGAAGTACCAGTAGAAGCCGTAGTCGTAGTTGCCGACGGTGGTGAAGTACGACACGACGAGCCGCCGCTGCCGCCGCGACTGCGCCGAGCCGTTGAAGATGTCGGTGTGCTTCCAGAGGATGCCGAAGTCCTCCTCGTGGATGCAGATCGCGTTGCGCACCTCCCGCGGCTCGCCGGTCTCGCCGCACACGACCGCGTCCAGGTAGGTGATCTCGCCGAGGCAGTCGCAGCCCCGCTCGAGCGAGTTGACCCACTTGCCGACCAGGTACTCGCCGGTGTCGAAGTACGCCTGCCAGTAGCGGAACCGCGGATCGCCGTACGGCACCACCATCTCTGGCACCGAAGCACGGTAGATCACGGGGCGCCCGGCGAGCTCGATCTGGTGCAGGGTGAGTCCCTCGCGCTCGTCGAAGCCGACCCGCAGCGACCAGTCCTGCCAGCGCAGCAGGCTGCCCTCGACGGTGAAGCTCGGGCCCTCGGGCTGGGTGATCTCGATGGGCCGCAGCCCGGTGCGCTCGGGACCGCGCACGGCCGGGTCGTCGTAGTCGCCCGACTCCGCGGGCACGGGAAGCTCGAACTCGTCGACGACCCGCAGCACCTTCTTCTCGGTCAGGTCCACGTGCGCGGTGACGCCGTCGACCGGGTGCGCCCAGGCCAGGTCGTGCTCGCCTGCCTGCAAGAAGGCGAGCACGCGGACCATGCGGCGCTGGTCGTCCTCGGCGGGCGCGCGGAAGGCGCCCGCCGTGATCGGCGCGATCCTGATCTTGGTCATGTCGGTGAGGCCGCGCCGCGCCAGGGCCGCCCGCCAGTCCGGGTCGGCGGCCATGATCTCCTCGACGAGCGCGTACTCGGAGTCGATGATCGGCAGCTGCCCCTCCGCCGCGGTGTCGACCGTGCGCGCGCTGACGACGCTGCGCCCGGTGAGCGACACCACCACGTCGGTGGACTCGCCGGTCTTCAGGTTGAGCAGGAAGGCCCGCAGCCGCCGGTCCGCGGGCCCGTTTGGTGAGGCACTGCCCCGGAGCACCTCGTCCTTGGCCGGCTCCTCGAGCCCGTAGTAGGCGAACCTGACCGGGTCCGCGAGCAGCCCGGCGGCCGCCATGATCTCTCGCCCGGCGAGATACTCGGCGGCGGTGGCCGGGTCGAGCGGGTGCGGATTCTCGGTCATCGGCTGCCTTCCGATTGTGAGGTACGGAACGGATTGAGGTGACTCTCGGCGCGCTGCCGTTACTCGCCCGTGTCTACTTGCCCGTGTTTACTCATCGGCGACGATCGAGCCGACCCGGTCGCCGAGCCCGGGATCCCGGCGGCTCGCCCAGACGGCGTAGGCGACCGATACCACGATCACGCCGAGCGCGGCGTAGGGGAACCAGTTGAGCGGCGCGGCCTGGCCGGGCTTGACCAGGTAGTACACCGGCACGCCGACGGCGATCATGCCGAGGATCGGCAGCACCGCGTGCTTGATCACGTTGAACTCCTGCGGCCGGTACTTGCGGTAGTAGAACGGCAGCGCCAGGTTGGCCAGGAAGTAGACGACGAGCAGGAGGATCGTGCCCATCGTGGAGGAGTCCACGAAGAAGTTCAGCGCGTTCATCTGACCGCTTTGCTTGGCCCCGCCGACCAGGTGCAGCAGCGCCCAGACCAAGATGATCACGGCCGCGATGGCGACGAACGTAAACATCGCGTTGACCGGCGTCCGCCGCGTCGGGTGCACCTTGCCGATCCAGCGGGGCAGCAGCCCTTCCCGGCCGGCGTTGAAGATCAGCCGGGCCTGCGAGTTCACCGCGGAGATCAGGACGCCGAGGGTGGAGGTCAGGCCCGCGATCCAGGCGAACCCCGCTAGCCACGCGGCGATGTCGTGGGACACGTTGATGAACGGGATGGTCGCGCTGTTGAGCCCGGTGACGCTGTACTTGAACCCGGTCGCGGTGGCGTACGCGTACAGGATGTAGCCGACCGACATCAGCGCCACTGACATGTAGACCGCCCGCGGCACGTTGCGCCGGGGATTATCGGTCTCCTCCGCGAGGGCCGCGGAGTTCTCCCAGCCGATGAACAGGTAGACGGCGAGGGGGAACCCGGCCGCCAGCCCGCTGAAGCCGTTGGTGATGTGGCTGGGCTCGAACGGCATCGCGGACAGGTGGCCGCCGTTCTTGATGAGCGCGGCGACGGACACCACAACGAGCACCAGCAGCTCGAAGCCGAAGAACAACCCGGCCAGCTTGGTGGACACGGCCACGCCGCGGTACATCATGGCCATCGCGGCGGCGGTGAAGACCACCGAGAAGAGGACCCAGGGTATGTCCACGTTGAAGTAGTACTGGAGCATCATCGACAGGTAGCCGCCGCAGATGGCGAGCACCGAGGAGATCGCGATGATGTAGCCGGCGCCGCACAGTAGCGCGGTGGTCACGGCGCTCGAGCCGCCGAACGTCTTGCCGACGAACGTGATGAACCCGCCGGTCGACGGCTGGGCGCGGGAGAACTGGGACAGCGTGTTGCCGAGCAGCGCGATGGCGACGCCGGCCACGATGATCGTCAACGGCGCCGCAATCCCCGCGGTGAGGAAGAGAAAGCCCGCGCTGAAGTAGAAGCTGTACGCCGGGCCGATGTTCGCCATCGTCGAGGCGGAGATGTCGACAAGACTGAGCGCGCCCTTGTTCAGTCGGTCAGGCGATTCGGGCGCCTTGGTTTCCGAGAACGGAACCGATGCCGCTTCGCTCATGATGCACTCCCGGAGAGTCCTCACTCCCGGTGCGCTCGTCATCGTTGGCAAGCGCTTTCCGGTTTCCGTGAAAATATCGAATCTCGCGGCCGACGGCAAGGGTCAGGTTCGATGAAGCCAGCTCAGCGGGTGCCCGGGGGGTGCGGCAGGGTGCTGTCCCTGAGCACGACCTCGCCGGGGACGGGAACGACCCGCGGCTGTGACGGCGCGTCGTCGGCGAGGACCAGCCGGGCGGCGATCTCGCCGAGCCGCTTGAGCGGCAGCCGCACGGTGGTGAGCGGCGGGTAGACGTCGCGCAGCGTCGATATGTCGTCGAACCCCGCGAGCGCGATGTCGCCGGGAACGTCGATGCCCGCGGCGCGCAGCCGCGCGAGCGCGCCGACCGCCATGATGTCGCTCACCGCGAACACGCAGTCGGGCAGCGGGTCGCCCGCCGCGAGGATCTCGCTCATGCCCTGGTAGCCGCCGTCCCGCGACAGGTCGCCGTGCACCACCCGCGCCGGATCGAGCGGCACCGACCAGGCGTCAAGGCCGTCACGGAACCCGTTGGCCCGGTCCTGCCCGGTCAGCAGCGAGCGCGGCCCCGCGAGCACGGCGAACCGACGGTGCCCGAGCGCGGCGAGCGCCCGGGCGAGCGCCTCCGCTCCCGCCCGGTTTTCCGGCAGCACCGTGTCCACGCCGAGCAGGTCCTGCCCGATGCAGGCCGCGCGGCCGCCCGACCTGGTGAACGCGTCCAGCTCCGCGCGCAGCGCCGCGCGCGCGGGCGGGCTGTCCGACCTGCTGCCGACCAGGACCACGGCCCGCGCCCGCTGCGCGCGCATCAGGGCGACGTACTCGCGCTCCGCCTCCTCGTGCGCGGCCGTGCTGGTCATGCACACCAGGAGCCGCCTGCTGTCGGCGACCTCGATGAGCCCGGCCGCGATCGAGGAGAAGTACGGGTCGGAGATGTCGCGCAGCGCCACCCCGATCATCGTGCTCTGGCCCGTCGCCACCGCCCGGGCCTGGAGGTTGGCCGTATAGCCGAGGTCGGCGACCGCCCGGTGCACGCGGTCGGCCAGTTCCTGGCCGACCTTGCGCGAGCCGTCGTTCACCACCCGGGACGCCGTGGTCAGCGACACCCCGGCCTGGTCGGCGACATCCTGCAGCGTCACGCGCTGCCACTCGTCGGGACGCACGTCCGTCACGGGACCTCCTCTTCGCTTGCCTCGGCCGCCTGCGCTGGCTGCTTGACCGGCCGTGCCGCCAAGCCTATTCTCGGGAAAGCCCTTTCCCAAACAACCGCATAACGACGCCACCTCACTCGCGGAAGGCCGGTCTATGGCGCGCAAGGTCATTCACGTCGCACTCAACGGGGTCACCGGCCGGATGGGATACCGGCAGCACCTCGTGCGGTCGCTGCTCGCCATCCGCGAGCAGGGCGGGATCCCGCTCGACGACGGGCCCGGGCCGAGCGGAGACCCAGTGCCTGCCGGAGACCCCGTGCTTGGGAACCCCGTGCTTGGGAACCCCGTGCTTGGAGACACCGTGCTCTACCCGGAGCCGATCCTCGTCGGCCGCAGCGAGGCGCGGCTGCGCGCCGTCGCCGAGCGGCACGGCCTGTCCCGGTGGACCACCAGCCTGGACGAGGTGCTCGGCGACCCGGAGGTCGACGTCTACTTCGACACCCAGGTCACCAGCGCCCGCGAGGACGCCCTCGCTCGCGCCATCGCCGCGGGCAAGCACGTCTACACGGAAAAGCCCCTGGCCGCCTCGGCCGCGGCCGCCTTCGCGCTGGCCGAGGCAGCGCGGGAGGCGGGCATCGTGCACGGCGTCGTGCAGGACAAGCTGTTCCTGCCCGGGGTGATCAAGCTGCGCAGGCTGGTCCGCGAGGGCTTTTTCGGCCGGGTCCTCTCGGTCCGGCTCGAGTTCGGCTACTGGGTCTTCGAAGGCGACGGCTTCCCCGCGCAGCGGCCCTCGTGGAACTACCGCGCGGAAGACGGCGGCGGCATCGTCCTTGACATGTTCCCGCACTGGCAGTACCTGCTCGAGGACCTGTTCGGCCCGGTCAGCGCGGTGTACGCCCGGCGGGCGGTCCACCTGCCGCGCCGCTGGGACGAGGCGGGCGAGCCCTACGACGTGACCGCGGACGACGCCGCCTACGGGGTGGTCGAGTTCGCTGGCGGCGCCGTGGCCTCGGTGAACTCTTCCTGGGCAGTCCGGGTCAACCGGCGTGAGCTGCTCGAGATCCAGGTGGACGGCACGCACGGCAGCGCGGTCGCCGGGCTGCGGAACTGCGCCGTGCAGCACAAGGTGTCCACCCCGATGCCGGTGTGGAATCCCGACCTGCCCGACCCGCTCAACTACCAGGCGATGTGGACCGACGTGCCCGACAACATGGACATGGGCAACGGGTTCAAGACGCAGTGGGAACTGTTCCTGCGGGCCGCCGCGCAGGGCAAGCCGTTCGCGTGGGACCTGTTCGCGGGCGCGCGGGGCGTACAACTCGCCGAGCTGGCGATGCTCTCCTCCGACGAGGGCCGCCGCGTCGAGGTACCCGCTCCGGTTCACGGAGCCTGACGTGGCCGCCCGCATCACGCTGCCCGGCCGGGCGGAGCCCCTCGAAATCCCTCCGCCCGGCTGGGCGCCTGGTTACCCGCCGCCGACGACGCGCCGCGTATACGCCGCCGCCCACGTCGCCCCCGTCGCCCGTACTTCAGAAACCCGTGCTTCAGAAACCCGTGGCGACATCATCGACTGGGAGGCCACCCTCGCCTTCCGCGACCACCTGTGGGCGCACGGCTTCGCGGTCGCGGAGGCGATGGACACCGCGCAGCGCGGCATGGGCCTGTCCTGGTGGCAGGCGAGGGAACTGATCGCGAGCTCGGCGGAGCGGGCGGCCGCCCGCCGCGCCGCTGGCCGCTTCGCGGACATCGCCTGCGGCGCGGGCACCGATCATCTCGCCGCGGGCGAGGCGCACACCATCGCCGCGATCGCCGACGCCTACAGCGTGCAGCTGGAGTTCGTCGAGTCGGCGGGGGCCGGAGTGATCCTCATGGCGAGCCGGGCGCTCGCCGCGGCGGCCCGCGGCCCGCGTGACTACCTGGACGTCTACGGCGCGCTGCTGAAGCAGGCGAGCCGGCCGGTCATCCTGCACTGGCTGGGGGAGGCGTTCGACCCGGCGCTGCACGGCTACTGGGGCGGTACCGACTTCGAGTCCGCCGCGGCGACCGTGCTCGAGCTGGTCGACCAGGCGGGCGACAAGGTCGACGGCGTCAAGCTGTCGGTGCTCGACGCGGACAAGGAGGTCGCGCTGCGCCGCAGGCTTCCCGCGGGGGTCCGGCTCTACACCGGCGATGACTTCGGCTACGCCGACCTCATCCGGGGCGACAACACCGGTCACAGCGACGCGCTGCTCGGCGCGTTCGCCGCGGTCACCGCGCCGGCCGCCGCGGCGCTGCACAGGCTCGACGCTGGCGACCTCGGCGGCTACGAGGCCGCGATCGGTCCGACGGTCCCGCTCAGCCGCCTCATCTTCGAAGAGCCGACGTACTACTACAAGACGGGCGTCGCCTTCCTCGCCTGGCTTAACGGCTTCCAGCCGCGCTTCCTGATGCTCGACGGGTTTGAGAGCAAGCGGCCGGCGGGCCACCTGGTGCGGGTCTTCGAGCTCGCGGCCGCCGCCGGCGCCCTCACCGACCCGGACCTGGCGGTCGGCCGGATGACCGCGTTCATGAAGGAGCACGGATGAGCGAGCGGGGAGCCGCCGCGGTGCTTGACCGGCTGTCGCTCAACCAGGCCACCGTCAAGAAGCTGGGCGTGCCCGAGGCCGTCGACCTGTGCGTCAGGCACGGCATCCAGGCGATCGGCCTGTGGCGCGAGCCCGTGGCCGAGTTCGGGCTCGAGTCCGCCGCCGCCGCCGTCCGTGCGGCGGGGCTGCGGGTCTCCAGCCTGTGCCGCGGCGGGTTCTTCACCCACGCCGACCCGGTCGCGCGGCACAGGCTGGAGA
>Ga0207416_1001046_pt1 | contig 39997 bp, 33 predicted proteins | sample PaiPotPPM11metaG_FD_184107 | JGI IMG/M metagenome (GOLD analysis project Ga0207416, IMG submission 184107) | Iron sulfur acid spring bacterial and archeal communities from Banff, Canada, to study Microbial Dark Matter (Phase II) - Paint Pots PPM... ...
CTTGAGCCACCGGCGCGATTGGCTTACTCGTCTCATCATACTACCCTTCGGAGTACCTGTCCCGCAAGGCCAACTCTCGGTAGTGGATCAGTTTGCTGTAGCGGCGCTCGGAGCTTGCCCTGACAGGGAGCGCCGGAAACTGTTGAGAAATAAAGTTCGGCGGTCACAGACCGCCGCTACAGCAGCGAAGATGTACCACTACCCAACTCGCGGTACGCGGTAGTGGCTCAATCTGGCCATTCTTTTCTTTATCAGTTTGTTTCTTTATCGTCATTCCCGCGCAGCCTGTCCCCGTGAAGGCGGGGAGCGGGAATCCAGTCCGCGAGCCGCAGGGGCATTCTGAACGCGTGCGGAAAAAAGGCTCGTCTCTGGCATAGATCCCCGCTTTCGCGGGGATGACGGCGGTGAACAATGTCAGGAAACATCAAACTGATTCACTACCCAAGCCGCGGCGTGCCGCAATTTGCTGGAGCCGCCCCCGGGCTTGTCCGGGCGGGGAGCGGCGAAATCCGCCGGTCACAGACCGGCGCTACAGAACCGGACGTCGCCGGCTTACCACGTATGTATATCGTTGACGGGGGGCTTGTCCTGCGGCGAAAAGTCCACTGGAAAAAAGGCTCTGCTCGTGGCAACGCGCTTCGGACTTGGCATAGCTGAAGCCATATCCTGATCGGGACCGATTCAACCTAATGCGCACGGTCAACCGGGGGCTTGGTTTGGGTCTGACGGAGGCCTGATTGAGACCCAAATTGAGCTTGACAGGAAAATTCCGCTGCCTTATAAATTCATGCGCAAGCAACGACGATAAAGATTTATAAGTGCTTAACACCACGCAAGTAAACTGCGCCTGGGTAGCCGGGCAGGTTAGGGGGAGATCATGCCAGCGCACGTCATTCTCCAGCGCCACCTCCCTTTCAAGCTCGGCCTCAAGGTATTCGCATCACGACTGTAATCAGGTGCGAGCTTTTGTGAAGTAACGATTCATATCGCCGGTGAAACGAGCGGCGGATCGGTAACGAAACCCGGGGAGGGGGAATCATGCAGGAGAATAATATTGGGGCAGCGTGGAGAAGTGTTCAGTTTCTGATTGCGGGCGTGGTGTGCCTGATGGGAGTTTTGTTCATAGGCTGCCCGCAGTTGTGGGCACAGGCATACCCCTACGGGCAGCAAACACTGACAACCGGGAACGGACCCGACGCCGTCATCGCGGCCGACTTCAATGGGGACGGTAGACCAGATCTGGCTGTTGGTAATTCGCTCGACAACACCTTATCCATTTTTCTGAGCAAGGCCGACGGTACCTTTACGAGCCAAACTGTGTACGGGACGGGCGCTTTTCCTTCCGCTCTGGCGGTGGCCGACCTCAATGGCGACGGCAAACTCGACATTGTAGTCGTGGACAAAAACGGAAACTCGGTTTCGGTGTTGCTCGGAAAGGGCGATGGTACATTCAACAATCGTGTCGATTATCCGGTCGGCAACGAACCCGTGGGCATTGCGGTGGCAGATTTTAATGGAGATCATAAGGCCGATCTTGCTGTTGTCAATCAAGCAGACAGCACTGTCTCATTGTTGCTAGGGAACGGCGACGGGACATTTCAGGGGCAGACCCCCGTACCTGTGGGGCCAATGCCAACGGCGATCCAGAGTGCGGATTTCAATAATGACGGCAAACCAGACCTGATTACACCGGGCTACGACCTAAACTCTGTGTCCGTCTTACTAGGCAAGGGTGATGGGACATTCACGCGCGTTGACTCCCCTGCCGGAACCAACCCAATTTCCCTGGCTGTAGGTGACTTCAACGGAGACGGTGTTACCGATGTTGCAGTTTCCGACAACACGGGGAGCCAGGGCTTGCTTTTGATCGGAAAGGGGGACGGTACATTTCCGAGCTCGATACCGTTCTCCACAACCGCCGCGGGTGACGCAGACATTGCCGTCCATGTCTGCGCCCCGGTTACGGGCTTTGCCTTTCTCCCAGAACCCGGATGTTGGCAGTAAGAAAGAGCGCTGCCTGCTCAGGGGCACCGACATAGGAATCGATGTCGGTGCCACCCGCGGGGGGCCGGCTACTTCTTGACTCCGCGTGGCGTCGATTCCGACCTGGCGGGCAGGTCTACACAAAAAGGACGCCAGAACCCCTGTTTACTGATCCGGGACCTGCCAATCATCGGAAATTCTTGATCAACACCGCGTCGGTCGGTTCCGTGCCGCGCGAAAAGGCCAAGCGGCCGTTGCGGGACCAGTCGAATCAGAAGATATGGCCGGAATCGTAATGCGTCAGTAGCTTTGGTAGCCGCGATACCCTTTTACGTGTCGCGGGCTGTCGATTGTTCCACGAGGCCATCACGCTACGCGGCGTTTGCCCGAAACGCAACAGTCCCCCCAAAAACCCGTGGCGGAAGAATCACCGTCCGGGCTACCCGGTGAGGCGCTGAGCGAAGCATAATTCGCAGGCGCACCTACGGCGCGATCCATTTCATGGCAACAATATCCTGGGCGCCGGTGTCTTTAAGGAGCAGCGGCGAATCGTCCGGCGTGAGGCCGAGCCAGAGACCGTAATAGCCCGTCATCTGAAACCCCTTCAGGCTGACCACCTGCTCGACCTTTCGATCGTGGATTCCCACTCGTATAATTCCGGGGTCCTGCGGCCATTGCAGGATATAAACGTACTTCCCGTCCCGCGACCAGCAAGGATAGGCTGCTGTCGTATCGGTCAGGACCGCCCACTTGCGGGTCTTGAAGTCAAACAGCCTCACTCCCACTGAGGTGGCGGGCATAGCAGCGATATATCGCCCATCGGGCGACCAGCGAGGAGAAAACAGGCCCTCGGAGCCGGGGAGCGTTGAGACGCGGTGGGTCTCAATGTCAAGGATGTGAATGGCCCCCGCGCCCTGAGCGTATGGCGGGCCTCCAAAGACCATGCGATTTCCATCCGGCGACCAGACCGGATCGTATTGTGGGTGTGGGCCGTTGGGAATCAATTCCTCCGGCGTCCCGCCCTCGGCTGAAACCAGGTAAATCCGCGCCGGCTTGCCGTGCTGCAAAGCGTAGAAGGCAATCTCCTTTCCATCGGGCGACCAGCGAGGCAGAAGAGCATACAGAGGGGGAAAGCTGAGCTGGAGCCGGTTGCTCCCGTCTGCCTTGCTCCGCCATAGAGTTCCTTCTGGAAAAGAAACGTAAGCCACCCACTGCCCGTCTTTCGAGAAGGCCACATCCTGCGCCGAAATACCGCCAAGGTAGGGCGCGAATGTTTTGGCCTTGGCATCGTAGCGCTCAAGTTCTCCCCGGCGAGAGCCGGCCACGGCATACAGCCTCTTCCCGTCCTTGCCTGGCAGCGGGTCGGAGTAGGCGATGAGTCCGGAGGTCAGTTGCACGGGGGCGTGACTGACTCTGTGTAGGAAGCTGCCTGTCTCGCGTCTGGCCCAGATCTGGCCCTGAGATTGGAAAACAAAATAGTTCCCGTCCGGTGTCCACATGCCGCAGCATTCCCCGGTCTTCTCGTGCCAGCCGGGAAGGAGTTGATGGAGTTTTGTGCCCTCAGCCGAAACCTGCCAGAGCGAATCAACCTGCGTCTTGGGATCTCGAACGGAAAAGCGAATCCCCCTGCCGTCAGGCGACCAAGCAGGCCGAAATGCCCTTCCCGGCAGGGAAGCGAGCTTATGGGATTCCGTCCCGTCGCCACTGGCGAGATAAAGGTCGTTGCCTTTCGCGTAAACCAGCCTCTTACCATCTGGAGACCACGCACCGCCCTGGCCAATGACACCGGCCAATCGCCGGGGCGAGCCCCCGAGGATCGGCAAGGCCCAGAGCGGCCCTTCAGGCCAGGCGCCAGGCGCGTTTACCGTCAGTAGGTCCGAACCGTCTGGCGAAACATTAAGAACCCGCATGAAGGGTGACGGGGCATGAATCTGGCTAACGTTTCCCCCTGCAACGGAAACCTGAGCGATGGGAAGTGTATATCCCGGACCATATTCCTGGAGATAAAGCCGTGAGCCATCTGTTCCCACCAGGTGCTTGGGAAGCCCGTCATGGGTGAGTTGCACGTAGGTTGACACCTTGGGCGGTGGCAGAGGCGGCGCCAGCCAGTAAACCAGGATTGCAGCGATGACAACAACCCCTGCCAGTCCGCTGACCAGAGTTCTCCTGTGACGCCTGATTACTGCTGCAACCATCCGCGAATCAGGACTGGCCTGCCGCGCAGGCGATTCGCTAACTGATCCCGGAGTTGCGTAGGGGACGGCTCTGCCTTCCCGCGGGAGCCCGGAGAGCTCCCCTGCCGTTGTGTGCCCGGAGCTCGTATCGCGTTTCAGGCGCTTCAAGTCACCGCGCATTTCGGCGGCCGTCTGGTAGCGCAAGTCGCGGTCCTTTTCCAGTGCCTTCAGGATGATCTCTTCGAGCTTGGGGGGTAGGTCCGGGTTGAACCGCGAGGGCCGCACCGGATCTTCCTTGAGGATGGCAGTGAAGATTACTGCCGTCGTCGGCCCCGTAAACGGCTGACTGCCCGTCGCCATCTCATACAGCACCGCGCCGAAACTGAACAGGTCCGTCCGCGCATCGAGCGGCTCGCCCCGCGCCTGCTCCGGGCTCATGTACTTGACCGTACCCATGGTGGCGCCGGGGCTGGTGAGGTTTGCTTCGTCCCCGGAGACGGTGGCCCCTGCTGTAGCGGCGAAGTCCTCATCACCCGGCATGTCTTGTAGGGGCGCTGCTCGCGGCGCCCTGGGCGGGGCAAGCCCCGCCCCTACGGTCAATTTGGCTAATCCGAAATCCAGAATCTTGGCCTGCCTGCGGTTGGTGATGAAGATGTTTGCGGGCTTGATGTCGCGATGGACGATGCCTTTCTGGTGGGCGGCGTCCAGGCCGTCCGCAATCTGGATAGCCAAGTCCAGCACCGTGTCGAACGGTAACGGCGCAGCCCTCATCGCCGCCCGGGGCGGAGCCAGCCCCGCCCCTACCATCATCTCCTTCAGCGTCTGGCCCTCCAGCAATTCCATGGCGATGAAGGGCTGGCCCTGGTGCTCGCCGACTTCATAAATGGTGCAGAGGTTGGGATGGTTCAGGGCGGCGGCGGCGCGAGCTTCGCGCTTGAAGCGCTCGAGAGCCTGCAAATCCGCAGCACTGCCCCTCGGGGCGGCGCCCGCCGGGCTAAAGGCATCACCGGCCGGGCTAAAGCCCGCCGCTACGCTGGGCAGGAACTTCAGCGCCAACAGACGGCCCAGGCGCGCGTCTTCGGCCTTATAGACCACACCCATGCCGCCCGCGCCCAGCGCCTCAAGAATGCGGTAATGGGAAACTGTTTGTCCGCTTTCCATAGGGATCCGCATGGCCTACCAAATTCCTCGCTTCCGGGGTCATGAAAGGGGTCCATGGTCCGCTGCGCCAGGCCATCCCACAATCAGGTTAAGCCTCAAACGCCTTCGTGGGTGGCGCAGACGTCGGGTTGTGATGTCAGCGAACACGCGGCAACGTGACCGGCATCGAGCAGGTAGCTGAGTACGGCAGCTCGGACCTGTTGTCAAAGGTCCGCGGTTTTTCACGTTCATCAGGGACAAGCCGCGGAGCTACAATTCAGGTCCGCGCTAGTTGCTTCTCCCTGCTCAACTCTTGCCGCAGCCAACTCTTGGCCAACTTCCAGTCGCGCGGCACCACTGGCTGAGTCCTGCCGTGTTACCTGCCTTTGTGCTAAAGTCAAATTAGACGTATGAAAGCCGCCATGAGATTCGAAGACTACAAAACGGTTCTTTACCGCCAGGAGGATGGTTCATGGGTAGCTGAAATTCCCGCACTGGCCGGCTGCTATGCGCTCATGCCCACTCGCGAAGCCGCTCTTACAGAACTTGCGGACGTTTTCCGGATGATTGAAGAGGAGTATTGCGAAAAAGGAATCCCCTTGCCTGCCGATACCACCGAAATCGTTCATGCCTAGCGCCACGGCTCGCGAATTTCAAAGCGTAGCGCGCCACCTGGGATTTTCCAAGACAAGACAGTCCGGGAGCCACGAACGTTGGAATCACCCAGACGGGCGAGCCGTCACGATTCCGCTTCACGGTGGCCGTGAGATTGGCCCTCCTTTGTTGTTTAAGATCCTGCGGCAACGGGGCCTCAGGTTGGAGGAGTTGCAGAAATTGCGGTGAAGCAGGATTCGTCACGCACCGGCGTCACGCCATCGCTCAATAATGGCGAGCCTCAAATGCCTTCGCTGACGAAGCGTTTGGCATGTTCTTTGAGGATGCAGCGATCCTGAATTACTTCAAGGCCAGCGGAACGGGCGCGGCGCGCGGCCGGTTCGTGGGTGACGCCTTCCTGCATCCAGATCACCCGTGCCCCTACCTTTATGGCGCTCTTCACAATTTCCGGAACAAACTCTGCCTTACGGAAGATCACCACCATATCAATGGGTTCGGGAATCGCTTCGAGGGTGGCGTAACACTTTTCATTAAAGACCAGCTCCGCGTGGGGATTCACAGCGATCACGCGGTAGCCTCGAGCCTTGAGATAGGCAGCCACGCCGTAACTGGGGCGGGAAATCTTGGGTGATAGCCCGACCACGGCGACGCGCTTGTAGCGGTCCAGGACGGCGGTGATGGGATCGCGGCCCGGTGCGGCAGGCCCCGGCGCGTTGCGAGGGTCTACGGTCATCCCCGAATGAGGAATTCTACCCGTCATTCTCATGATGCACCTCAAAAAATCGCCGGGAGGTCAATGCGCGGCCCGGGCAGGGGCCATCATCATGCTGCGCATGGCTTCAAGGAATTGCTCGTTGTCCTCGTGTGTCCCTACCGTCACCCGCAGCGAGGTTGGAAACCCGTAAAGCTTCATGGGCCGCACAATCACTCCCCGGTCGAGCAGCCTGATGAAATCATCCTCGCAATCCCGCGCCGTGTCAATCAGGATGAAATTCGCCACGGAGGGAGTGAACCGCACACCCATCAGCGAAAGCTCCTTGGCCACAAACTCCATCTCCCGGCGGTTGGACTCGACCGACCTTGAAACGTGCTCCCGGTCGTCAATCGCCGCCATCGCTCCGGCCTGCGCCAGCGAGGATGCGTTGAAAGGCGAGCGGATGCGATTCAGGCAATCGATCAGCTCCGGGTGGCCCATTCCGTAGCCGATGCGTAAGCCCGCAAGGCCGTATACTTTGGAGAACGTGCGGAGAACCAATAGGTTTCTGCCCTCGCGGACATGATCGAGGGCGCGTGAATAATCCGGCCGCTGGATGTAATCGTAATAAGCCTCGTCCAGAACCACCAGCACACGGTCCGGCACGGCGCGGAGGAAGCGGTCAAACTCATCTGCAGTGAACATGGTGCCGGTGGGGTTATTGGGATTGGCCAGATAAATGACCTTGGTGCGGGGGCTAACGGCGTGGGCGATGGCCGCCAGGTCATAAGCAAGATGGAAAAGCGGAACCTGGATCAGCGCTGCGCCCATTTCCTCAATGGCAAGGCGGTAGATGTAAAACGTCGATTCGGCGGTGATACCTTCATCCGCCGAGGAAAGAAACGTCCTGGCCACAAGCTCAATCAAATCGGTTGAGCCTGCTCCTAGAATAATCTGGTTCATCTCGAGCCCGGCGTTCTCAGCCAGCTTCTCACGCAGCGAGTACCCATTGCCGTCGGGATAGAGATGAAGGTGGTCAAGCGCCGAGCGGATGGCCTCCAGCGCCCGGGACGATGGACCCAGCGGATTTTCATTGGAAGCCAGCTTGATGGCCGGATGGCCCAGCTCCCGCTCAACCTCTTCAATGGGCTTGCCGGGTGGATAAGGGCGAATCCGGTTCACCCACGCCGGAGCTTGATCGCGAATTGAAGATATCACCATGAATTATCCCGGACTCTTGAGGACAGTGGAAAGTGATTAGTGGTTAGTGGTCAATGAGGAGTGACATTTTCACTGATCGCTTTTCACCAATCACTAATCACTTACCACTTATCACTGCTTTCTCCGCCCGCAATTTCCGCAGCCGGTCGACTTCCGCCGGTGTGATTTCCCGGAATTTGCCCGGAGGTATGCCTTCCAATTCCAGGAAGGCGATGCGCACGCGTTTCAACTTTACCACCATCACGCCCATGCGCTCAAACATGCGCCGAACCTGATGATAACGGCCCTCCACCAACGTCACTTCGTACCAGGGCTTCTCCTTGTGTCCTTTGATGGGCAGAACGCGGATGCGCGCCGGCGCCGTCTTGCGCCCATCCAGGACGATGCCCTGCTCAAGCCTCGCTAGAGCGGCCGGGCTAGGGTCGCCCGAGAGCTTGGCGTGATAAGTGCGCGGCACGGCGGATGCACGGGACATCAGAAAATTGGCCAGCTCGCCGTCATTGGTCAGAATGATAAGCCCCGAAGTGTGGTAATCGAGGCGCCCCACTGGGTAAACCCGCTCTTTAACCCGCCGCATTAGCGAAACCACCGTCGGGCGTCCCTCCGGGTCGCGCACCGTTGAAACGTAACCCACCGGTTTGTGAAGAAGATAGTAAGCGTGATGCTCTGGAATGCGCAGCGACCGGCTGCCCACGCGAATTTGATCGACGCCGGGATCGGCCTTTGAGCCAAGTTGCGTCACCACCTGGCCGTTCACGGTCACCCGGCCGCCGGTGATCCATTCTTCAGCCTTACGCCGCGAGGCTAACCCCGCCGCCGAGATGATTTTTTGTAAGCGCTCTTGCATATTGTGTCCAGCGGCTTGTTGAATCCGTCACAGGCCGTTCCGATTTCGGAGTGCGGCGGCTTGCCGCCCTTTGTTTCGGCTGTTGCTCACAGAAACTTGGTGGCGAAGCCGGCATTGCCTCCAAAAAGCGGGAGCAAGCTCCTGCACTCCAAATCAATTCTCGATCTTCTCCGGCCCGGTGCCGGGTTTGGCTTCTTTCGCCTCAGGATCTTGAGCCGTCCCCTGCCCATCACTCGATGGCTCTGGGCCAAGTCCTGCGTCTGCGCCCAGCGACTGTTTGGCTAGTTCTTCAAATTCACGAAGGCTGGGGAGCTCGCTCACGTCTTTCAGGCCGAAATGGACCAGAAAGTCCTTCGAAGTGCGATAAAGGATGGGGCGGCCCAGCACGTTTTTCCTGCCCGAGGTAACGATCAGCCTCTTTTCAAGCAGCGTATGGATGACGCCACCGCAGTTAACTCCCCTGATTTCTTCAATTTCCGGGACTGTTGCGGGCTGCCGGTAAGCGATCACCGCCAACGTCTCAAGCGCGGGCTTGGAAAGCCGCATGGGTGGCTTCAAGCTCTTCACAAAATTGCGTAGGGTCTCATGATGCTCAGGCTTCGAGGATATCTTATAACCGCCTGCTACCTGGCGAATCTGGATGCCGTGTTCAGGACGATCGAAATCCGCAATCAACTCTTCGAGCTTCGCTTGAACCCGTTCGCCGCCCTCACTCTCCAAGGCTTTCACCATCGCCTCCAGGGGAACCGGGTCAGGCGCTACATAAAGGATGGCTTCGATAAGGGCTTTCAAATTCTCGTCCGTCATAATAGCTTACGGTTTCACTGTCCGATTAATGACTTTTCCCGGCAATTCATCCCTCTCGCCAACAGGTCATTCCCGCTGAAACTGGAATCCAGTACCGTTCCAGTCCCCGTTCGCACAGCACCAGTGATGTGGACCCCTGCCTGCGCGAGGGTGATGGTGTCCCATAAATCCTCGACGCAACCAGGAGCAATGGCCACCTTGCACGGGGTGACGGTCTCCTCGTGACGAACAGCCCGGCGTTTCAACCGCAACGTACAGCCGCAATTGCCCGTGATCCTCCGGTTCGTTTGGCAAAACGAACCGGAGCCGACTCTGTGTTTTCAACAACATCTCCGGTTCGTTTTGTTATTTTAATGTTGCTACGCCACAACTCTGATATGGCCTCTGGCACTTCGCTCAACCATCTTCAGATTCCGCCAAAGCCTCTGCCAGACCCGACTCAATCGATTCCAAGTTGGCGCCGGTCAGAGCTTCCTCAAAATGTGGCGAGCGTTGCAGGGTAATCGGTGAAAATAAGTCCTTTTGCCGTAGCATAATAGCACGGATTCTGACCAGTTCAAGCAGGGCGATGAAGAGCGCGATCAGGGCTGGGCGTGCAACGAACCCGGACGCCAAGTCGTCCAACCGGACGGGATGTGGGTTTGACTTCAGCGCCTCGCGCACGTATTCGATCATCTGCCCCACGGTTACTTGCTCACGCTGCAAGTTAATGGCGGTATTTGACTTGGCTCGTTCAAGAATCTCCCGGAAGACGGAAATGAGGTCGAAAATGGAGACTGCCAGGCCCGGCTCGTCCTCTGCCTCGGCAAACTCGGCGATGCCCGGCTGAGACCACATCGCATCCTCAACCATGCGCTTCGACTGCAGCATTTCTGCGGCGTTTTTGAACTGCTCGTGTTCGAGCAGCCGTCGCACCAGATCCATTCGCGGGTCTTCCTGTTCGCCGGTCGGCGCGGTGGGGTCCGGCGGCAGGAGCGTCCGCGATTTGATGTAAATCAAGGTTGCCGCCATCAGGATAAACTCGCCCGCAACATCGATGTTAAGTTCTTCAAGAACATGTAGATAATCAAGATATTGGCGGGTGATCCGGGCGATGGGGATATCGTAAATGTTAATTTGCTGCTTGCGGATAAGATCAAGGAGCAGATCGAGCGGCCCCTCATATATTTCAAGCTTCAGCTCAGGCGCTGGGGTGTCCTTATTGGTGGCGCGGACTATGCTTGACGCCGCCGTGCCTGCGGATTCCTGCTCCGGGGGCACGGGCGAATTGAGATCGTGAATTTCGTTGAACATCTCTTCTTGGACCGGCCTTGGGCCGGATGTCCGCTCACAGTAATATCTTATTTGTTTTCATTAACATTCGATCCGTAGCAGCGAATATCATTCATTCTAAAATGGTTAATGGAGTTCTGGGTTCCGCTTTGCAGTGCTAGAAAATTCCGATCCTTTGTTTTCATATACATTCTAGCTTCGTTCCCTCAGAAAACTTTTGGTGTGGAACGTACTTCCTTCGGGCGTGTGGAAGCACTTCACGCCAAATGCACTGCCTCACGGACTTCAACCATTGTGGCTTGAGCGGCAGCCCGGGCTTGGCCGGTTCCATCTTCGAGAATTTCCCAAACCCGTTCCGGATGACTTTCAAACTCCTCGCGGCGCTCCCGCAGAGGCTCAAGCGAGCGGTTCAGCCCCCCGATCAAGAGCTTCTTGCAATCGACACAGCCGATTTCCGCTGTCCGGCACTCTCGATTCACCCGGTCAATAACCTCTGGCGAGGAATAAATCTTGTGAAGATCGAACACCGGGCAGACATCGGGGTTCCCCTTATCCGTGCGCCGCTTACGGGCCGGGTCCGTCACCATTGTCAAAACCTTTTTCGAGACAGTCTCCGGAGAATCGGAAAGGTAAATCGCATTATTGTAGCTTTTGGACATTTTGCGGCCGTCGGTTCCGGGAACACGAGGCGAAGGAGTCAGCAGCGCCTGCGGCTCGGGGAAGATGTTCCCATAAAAGGAGTTAAACCTTCGTGCGATTTCCCGCGTCAACTCGATGTGCGGCACTTGATCCTCGCCCACAGGGACGCCATAGGCCTTATACATCAATATGTCCGCGGCTTGTAGCACGGGATAGCCGAGGAACCCGTAAGTATGAATATCCCGGTCGCGGATGTTTTCAAGCTGCTCTTTGTAGGTCGGAACGCGCTCCAGCCAGCCAAGCGGCGTGATCATGGAAAAAAGCAGATGAAGCTCGGCGTGCTCGGGCAGGCGCGACTGCACAAAGAAAACGCATTTCTCCGGGTCCAACCCGGCCGCCAGCCAGTCCGTCACCATTTCCAGTATGTTTTGTTGCAGGCCATCGACGCGGGCGTAATCGGTGGTCAGCATGTGCCAATCAGCCACAAAATGGTAACTCTCGTATTGGTCTTGCAGCTTCACCCAGTTCCGAAGCGCGCCCTCAAAGTTGCCGAGGTGGAGCTTGCCGGTGGGGCGCATGCCACTCAGGATACGGTCACGCTTGCTCGCATTCGAATTCATTGGCTTGTTTGAGGAGTCGCACTGGAAGGGTCTTGGCTCGATCTTCAGGACCAGAAAGCCCTTGAGCTTCTAGAATTTCCTACTTGTGCATGGTAGCACAGCTTGACGCGGCGGGCGAGCAAAACGCGGACCGGGGCAGTAGCGCAGTTTGGTTGCTGTAGCGGCGCTCTATGAGCGCCGACCCAGAATCATCAACGGTTTTCGGCGCTCATAGAGCGCCGCTACAGCAAATTGCGCCACTGCCCGAACCGGGCGATCCTTGCGCTTATCACCTGGGGAGAAGCATCTGAGCCTTGGCGCTATCTTGTTTGATCTGCTCAACAAGCTCGTGCCCGTTCAACAATTCCGCCACTAAGAGGTCAAGCTGATCGAGTTCCGCTTGCACGATCTTTCGCGCCGCCTGGCGAGCTTGCGCTGCTTTGCCGCCGATTTTCGACCTCCACCTCAGCATCTTCTGCCGGGCCTCACGTGCAACCTCGGCGATTTGCCGGTGTAACTCTCGCTTCGGGTCGAACAAGGGAATAGGGCACACTTCGAAGGGCCGCCGGTGGATGTCTCGTTCCCCCTGAAGGCCTTGAGACTGGTAAGGCTTTATGGCTTCGTTTACGAGTGCGCTGTTCAGCACGCCAACCAAATAGAGGGCGTGTTCTTCGGAGTCGGCGTAGTAGCGGTAGGTGACGTGATCCGCAACGAAACCCTGAATTAGGAGGTCACCGATCTGCTTGTGTTCCGACGGGGTAAGATAAGCCGCCGCCAAATTCGTTCCTGACTTGTTGTACAACACGATGAACTCTGCTTGAGGGTCCTGATTCGTAATCTTCTGGTCGTAATTGACGTACTCGTTCAGGCTCGGCTGACCTTTCATCTTCCTCTCATTCCAAATCTTCTCTGCCTTTTCCACCCAATCGGATGCGCCCACTGCGCCTTCGGCAAGAATTTCATCGCGATTCAGCATTACAAACCGGCCCTCCCTGGGAGCCGCAGGCAGGACAACAAGGCGCAGTCGGCGAACGGCAAACGGCAGGATGTCCTCGGCTAAGGCGGTTCCAAAGAGGAATTCCCTCTCAACCCGGCCTTCCACCTTCGCTTCGAGCTTCCACGGCTTATGGGCCCCCGCGCTAGCGGCTTTCGATGTACGCAAGAAGGGAATCTTCACGACCAGCGGGCGGTCCGCCGGAGGTTCTACAAACCAGAGCGATCGAGGAACCAGCGTGGCGCCTTGAAACACGTGCGGGAAATAGGGCGACCGCGCTTCCGGGAGCGAGAGGAACGACCATGAGGCCTTCCCGGATTTCAGCATTCCCTTGGCCTGTTGCCAGGAAAGATTCCTCTGACCGCGAGGCAAGTCGCCGCTCCAATGAGCGAGAGGGATATTCTCCGCCAGAACGCGCGATTTGCGAACGAGTACGCAAGTGGGAACCTTGAACAAGCCGCTGACTTCACCGAAGTCGTTAATTTTTGTAAATCCTCTTTTCTGAAAGGCCAGGTGCTGCTTGGCGGGAAGAATTACCGATCTCGGCATGACGAAGGCCAGGGTACCCCCATCGCGTAGAAACTCATGCTCGCAGTGTGCAAAGAAAACGGTGGAAGTGTCGAGCTGGGTGAAGAGCTTGCGGTCCGTCCTTTCCAACAGGTGGTAACGGAAAGCCAGTTCTTTGATTCTTCCCTTGTAAGCAGGATCTTGGACGTCCCGCAGGGAAAGCCAGGGCGGGTTGGCGACAATCACATCCACTCTCTGGCGGCGCAAGTAGGCAGGCCGGTAGGCGTTCTTGAGGATAAAAGCCCAGACCGTATCGCGCTTACCTTTAACCAGACCTGCCATCAGCTTGAAGTTTTCACGCCACAGGAAGGTCTCGTCAGGCGAGTAGCCGATGAGAGTGTTCGCGAATCCTTGCTCGGCTCGCGCTTGCGATTCTTCGGACGCCGCGCCGCGCCTGGCAAGTTGCGCCAGCTTGTCTATCAAGGTATCGAGGTCGCGCCCTCTCTCAATGCTCTCTAGCGGGATATAGAAGACTTCACTCTCACTCGCCTTGACCTCCAGTGCTCTCTTCTTGGTGTCTTCTCCGGTCATCAACGTGTCAGCCAGATAAACCCGAAGGTAAACGTCCTCCGGAAATTTCGGAAGTTCGGCCGCCAGCGCGAGCAGGATGTTGGCCTTCGCCATCAAAGCCGCGACCGGGTGAACATCGACGCCGATGACGGAGTCGAGAGCCGTCTTAACCAGTTCATTCCCTTTCAAACCCGTCGCCCGGAGCCGCCGAATGGCACAGAAGAGGAACGTACCGGAACCGCAGGCGGGATCGAGAAGAGTTCCGCGCCGGTAGCCGATGTCATCCAAAGTGAGCTCGGCAAGCCAGTCAGGCGTGTAAAACTCGCCCAGTTGCTGCCTGTCGCCGGATTCAACAAGTTCCTGGTAAAGCACCTTGAGCAAGTCTTCATCAACTTGTGACCAGTCAAATTCACCAAGGCGCCGGAAGAGATTGGCGAAGAAATCGAAAAAAGCATGCTCAGCATCCGTGCTGAGGCCCCATGAAAAAAAGTCGGGCTCCGCGAGGTTCCGGATACCCTTGTCGCCAAAGAAATCACCGTTCATCAGACCACGGTAAAGTGTCGTGCCGTGTTGCCGTTCCCGAAAGACGGCAAGGGTGACGATAGCCCGCGAGACCATCGTTAAATAAGTGTGTCTGAGAAATAAGTCCTCATCGTCTGGCGACGTGCCGTAGACCTTTGCCAAAAGTGCGTTCCATTCTCGAAATTTGACCTGCACACTCGAAAGGTCCTTCACAGACTCATAGGCGGAGCGGAGCATCTGCCGGCTTCGATTGAAAACGATGGTACCGGGGCCGAAACGGACCACGACCTCACCTGAAACAGGCGGAATCTTGCGGCCTGCTGAGAGTAATTCATCGAGCTGGTTATAGGCGGCGAGTGGTGCCTCGGATTCAAGTTTGAAGGAACGAACCAACTGCGGACTTGCCGTCCTGCGGTCGTAGTCGAAGACCTCGAATTCCAAGCCGTCTGTGACCGCCGCAATGTAGTCGCCGGGGTTTTGCTGTGACTGGAAATACTTCGTCAGCTCGCTGTGCGCCTCCTGCCGTTCCCGCTCCAGATCCGTCTTGAATTCGAAGATGACGAACCGGTAGAAGGCGTCAATTCGCCCCCGTGCTGAGGCCGCCTTCACTTTGTGCTCTAGATCCACTTCCTCAACCTGAACTTCGAAGGCCTTCCGAAGAAAATCCATGAACAGCGCCCGCCGCTGATCGTGATGTTTGTTACCTTTGATGGCGGCCTTTGCCTGCTCGCAGTAGCCTTGCAGATATTCTGCGAAGCGGTCCGGGATCGGAACGATGGAACGGCTCAGCATCAATTTCTCCTGTGGCCCGACGAGGCAGATTACCACACCTGCGAGGGTGGCGCATCCATGGCTTTTGATAACACTCTTCTTTCCTGCCGCCACCGTCCACGCCACCGCTATCTTTTGTATATCATCAACGGGAATGGCGTTCGGCAGGAGTAGTCAGGTTTTGGATTCCCGCTTTCGCGGGAATGACGGGGATGGTGGTGGCCAGGGTCCAACCCTTCGTTGTCACCCCCGCGTAGGCAGGGGTCCATGCAACCACGGGCAGGCCGGGTGTGGATTCTCGCCCCCCGCTTTCGCGCGAACAAGCTTTGCGGGAATGACCGCAATCAATCGCACTGGTGACTCATCTCCCTCACCCCCCGCTCCACGTTCCGGGTTGGGTAGCTGGTGAGGACCCCGAAATCCGTGGGTCAGCCGGAAATCAGAAAACCAAAAAGAATTTCCCATGGGCATCAGCAAAGGCAGCGGCTTTTGAATTTGGAGGCAGCGTTCCTGCCCGGCCGGAACTCTTCACCTTTCCGTTATTTCCCAGCAACTGCCAGTAAACATCCTGGCCTTCTTCCCATGCCAGGAGCACACTGCCCGATTGGTTCACCACAATCACCGGATGGTTTTGTGGCTGTTTGCCATTCGCGGCGGGACTTGAAGGCGCAGAGAAGTGCGCACCGCCATCGAAGCTGTGGGCGTAAAAGACCCGGCCATTGCTGTACCATGCCACCCAAATCTGATGGGGCTTTGGGCCACGGGCAATCGAAGGCCCCGCCATGGGGCAGCCGGGGAAATTCCAGCGCTGATCGGCAACCCGGGCGGCCTGAGTCCTGACCCATGCTGCCTGAGCCACCGGAGGTTTCGCTGCCACTTGGACTTTCGCGAGCCAGGGATCGCGAATGTTGGCGTAAGCGCCCCGGAAAGCGACATCGAACACATCGGCGCCGCTGGCAACGGCGTGAAGCGAGCAGCATGAGCAGGCGCGCAGAAGACTTCCCGAACCAAGCGGCCGCGAAGGGATGAAATCTTTCCCATCATCTTGTGACCACCGGACGAAAATCGGCAGGGAAAGCGGGTTGCGGGGATCTTCAGGAAGGCGCGAGTCGAGCCAGGCGATCAAAATCCTGTGGCGTTCCTCCGCCGCAATTGCAGCGCCGTCCAGGTGCGCGCCTGGCGCTCGTAAGTTGACTGGCGCCGTGAATGAAGTTTCATGCGGCGGGCGGCGGGTATACTCAAGGTCCTGGCTCTTGGTATCCATCCAGATCACGTGGAGGGCGCCATTGGCGGTCATGGCGATTTTGGGCCCGCGTTCGTGACCGGCAAGCACGCTCCCTGCGACCCGGTTCAGCCGCACCGGTTTCGAAAACGTGTGCCCTCCGTCATCGGACTGGACGAAGAAGGCGTTGCTATTTCGGGCATACACCTCCTCAATGGTTCCCTTTGCGCTGACGGCACCATCCGGACAAATTCCCTGGTTTGGAACCGTGAGGCGGCTGACTGGGGGAGCCGCGGCGGGAATTGATGGGGCCACCCACAAAATGGCAATGAGAACAAACCCAGCGCACCGCGCCAAACGGTTTTGCTTCACGGACCCCATACCATCATTCTAATTGAGGATGGAACCGGGTCACAACCCGGTTTGGTAGGGCGACTCGTATTACTTTGTTAGGTTGAATCAGGCGCCGTCAGGGCATGGCTTCAGCCATGCCAAATCCCAAGGCAAGGAGGAGCGGCTTTAGCCGCTGAGGGCCTCAGGGGCTAAAGCCCGGATCTCGGGAGCACCGCCAACGGCATGGCTGAAGCCATGCCCTGACGTGTTCCCAACGACTTAACGTAGTAATACTCGTGTCCGGCACTTGCGTTGGGAGAGCCAAGTGTGATTCACTGGCGCTTCAAAAATCAATCGCTGGTTCGCGGAGTTTGACCGAAGTGAACCCGAAGGGCTCAGTATGACGGGCTGCACTATTTCAGGAACCTGCTTGGAGCGCAAAAATGGCTGAAAAATTGAATCGGCGGCAATTTGCACAAACCTTGGGCGGCGCGGCGTTGGGCGCCGCGGCGCTGAGCAAGCCGGAACTCGCTCTGTTCCAGCATCGATCGCAGGCACACGCCGCACAGTCTCCATTCAATCTGTCGGTGATGCTCTGGACAGTTTTCCGGGATTTGCCCTTTCCGCAGCGTTTGGAAAAAGTGGCGCAAGCGGGTTACCGCTCGGTGGAGCTGGTGGGAGAATTCAAGAACTGGAGCCTAGCGGATTACAGCGCCGCCCTGCGCAAGAAGCGCGAACTGGGGATGGGTTTTGACACGACCTCCGGAGTCCGTCACGCCTTGACGGACCCGTCGCAGCGTGACGCTTTTCTGGCGGACCTGCAATCGCTGTTTGAGGTTTGCAAAAAGATCGATTGCCCGTCGGTCATCGTGCTTTCCGGCAACCGCGTGCCGGGTCTAGCCCGCGATGCGCAGCACGCAAGCTGCATTGAAGGATTGAAGCGCGCGGCGGATTTGGCTGACAAAAAGAACATCAACGTGCTGCTTGAGAATATCGATCCCGAAGAAAACCCGCATTACTACCTGACCTCCGTGACAGAAGGGTTCGAAATCATCGGCGCGGTTGATCATCCCCGCGTCAAATTTCTCTACGACTTCTACCACGAGCAGATTGCCGAGGGAAATCTGATTGAGAAATTGGAGAAGAACATCGGCAAAGTGGGCCTGGTCCATATCGCCGACGTCCCGGGACGGCACGAGCCGGGAACGGGCGAAATCAATTACGTCAACATCTTCAAAAAACTGAGTGATCTTCATTACAACCGGTTCGCGGCCATGGAATTTCTGCCGCTCGGCGATCCAGTGAAGAGCCTGCGCGCGGCGCGGGAAATGGCGCAGCGAGCGGGACGGGGTTAGCGGTTTGCAGGCCAGTGCCCGGGTGACAGCAACAAATTTTCGCCCCGATATTGATAACCGCCTGTTGAATCCATCGTCCAAATAACTTACTGGGTTTCGCAAAATAGAGTGAGGCCCATTGTTGCGGCGGTGGTCTGTGACCTCCGGCGGAAGTCTCTACATTTCTGGAGTCCGGGAGTTTCCGCCAAGCCCCAATGCCGTCATTCTGAGCGCAGCGAAGAATCACCGTATTTGACCTCTTCCTCGGCAGCGAGTGAACCGGACATGCCTCGCGGAGTTTACCCTGAGCCAAATGCCGGGATTCTTCGCTGCGCTCAGAATGACAGGCTGGCAGCCCAAATGTAGAAACGCGAGGTGGTCTGTGACCGGCAGATTTCGCCGCTCCCTGCCAGGGCAAGCTCCGAGCGGCGCTACAGCAAATGCCCGTCGCCGACTTATGTCCTCATATCTATTTTGCGAACATCAATCGTGGAGACTTTTCCGCAGCTCCGGCGATTGTAAAGAATGTGAAAACTAGCCGAATTAAGGAAACTTTTGGGCGCCGGCAGCCGTATCACTTACTGAAGCAAGCAAGACAGGAGAGAGAGGAACTATGTTGATCCGATTGAATCCGGGCACAGCTATCGAAGACCTTGGAAACCATGCGGTGGAGAGCGTTGAGAAGTTGCGCGCGCTCCTTGCTTCGGGCGCTCCCGCCAAAACGGACCCGCAGCGCAAGGGTTTTTACGAAGTGGAAAACTGCTCGCGCGTTTACTACATTCACGTGTGTCCCAACGGCAAAGTGTTGCTTCTGGCTATCTGGCCCAAAGAAACAGTCAACCACCGCCTACCCCTGGGCGATCGTCCCTCCGCCTCACCGGCCCTGTGAGGTGAATCCAAAGATCCCAGCAGCCCTGAAGAGCGGTAGTGGCGCAATGTGCTGTAGCGGCGCTCATAGAGCGCCGGAAATCATTGAGGAACCAGGTTCGGCGCTCATAGAGCGCCGCTACAGCAAACAAACCACGATACTATCCAAAGAGTGAGATAACTCCCGTTCCGGCCAGGCTTCCCCTATAATAAAGCCGGGAATTCCGATGAGTTCGTCACCTGGCCTTGATCCGCTCTTCTCGATTCAAACCGAGATCCAAGGTTTCCTCGAAACGCTCGAGAAGCCAGCGATTTCGGAAGAGGATTTCGGCACGCTCGACCTCAGCCATTCCGAATGGCGGCTGAGCATCGAATACGGCAAGCTCATTTTCGAAGCCTGGAACGCCGCCCGGTCATTTCATCGCAGGATTGAGGGAATTTCCTACCGGGACCGGGGGCGGCTGGGAGTGCTGGTCAGGAAGCCCGGCGGCCGCGAAACGGCGATCCTGGAGTTTCACGGCGCGGGCACCGCTCCGGCAGGGCGCGTAATGGCTTCCCCGGCCGATTTCCTTCGCCAGGTGGAAGCCGTACTTCGCCGGGAATATCCCGGCTGGGTCTTCAGCCGTTTCACCAACCGCACGGACCGCGAGCATTCATTTTCCTCATGGTATGTGAGGGGATACGCGAAGCGAGGGCGGACTGCCTGGGCGGTTGTGGCGCTGAGCGATTCGCATCATGCTGCCGCTGCGGATGCGGTCCTGGCTCACGGGCTGAATTGGTTCGCCTGGCTCCGGGAGCAACATTCGGAGCTCATCCTTTCAAACCTCAAAATCATCCTGCCGCAAAACGTCATCAGCCTCACGGCTCATCGCGCCGTTTTCATTAATCCCTCGCAGGCGAAAGTCTCGGTCTTCGAGTGGCGATCCTCAACAGAGCCCCTCAGCGAAGTTGACATTCAGGACTACGGGAATGTCGAGACTCACCTCGTTCCGCGCTTGCACGTCGAATCCCTGCTTGCTCGCCACCGCGATTTCCTTGCAGGAGTCCTTGGCGAGGAAGCCCGCCTCTTGGATTTATTTCCGGGAACGAGCCTAAGTTCAACGTTTATCCGTTATCTGGGTCTGAGCCTGGGCCGCATTGAGGGTAACGTTGCTCCCAGGATTTATTTTGGGCTGGACGGGCCGGAACAGGAGGTCTCTGACGATTCCCGAAGTGAGTTCCTCCAGTTTGTCCGGCAGATGATTGAGGCGCGCACCGCCCGGAACCGTGACTTATCTTCCCCCGCCTATGCCCTTCATCCGGAACGCTGGCTGGAAAGCGTGCTGGTTCGCGACCTCACCAAGATCGATCCCGCCCTTCGGCCTCAGCCGGTCTACCAGCAAGTTCCGGCGTTTACGGGCGCCGATCGCGGCGTGGTGGACATTCTCGGCGTTACGGCTTCGGGACGGTTGGCGGTGGTAGAATTGAAGCTGGATGAACAGATCAATCTTCCGCTTCAGGGACTTGACTATTGGCTCCGCGTGAAGTGGCTGAACGAGCGCGGCCAATTTCACGAGCGAGGCTACTTTCCCGGTATTGAGATCTCAAAGCAGCCGCCACTGCTCTACCTGGTCTCTCCGGCTTTTCGCTTTCACACTTCGAATGAGGCCGTCCTGCGTTTTTTTGACCCTTCGATTGAGGTGATCCGCGCCGGCCTCAATCAACAGTGGCGCGAAGGAATCAAAGTGCTTTTTCGCCGCAACCTGTTAGATCCCGCAGAAATGTCCGGATGAGAGGTTGCCTTTTTGCAGCAACCCGCTGGTATTACTTTGTTAGGTTGAATCAGGCACCGTCAGGGCATGGCTTCAGCCATGCCAAATCCCAAGGTAAGGAGAAGCAGCTTTAGCCGCTGAGGGCCTCAGGGGCTAAAGCCCGAATCTCGGGACCACCGCCAACGGCATGGCTGAAGCCATGCCCTGACGGTGCGCCCAACGACTTAACATAGTAATACTAGACACACCTGCGGGATCCCGTCAGAATTGAAGGTTCCTGCCCTCTTGCCTTCTGCGCACCGCAGGCAAATAATGGAACCGTCCCCCAACATGCTGAAACTCAACCCTGAACAACAGCAAGCCGTCAATCACGGCGATGGTCCCTTGCTCATCATTGCCGGACCGGGCAGCGGCAAAACCCGGGTCATTACCCAGCGCATTGTGCGCCTGTTGGAGCGCGCTGCAAGCGATCCCAAGGCCTCGCCCTTGCAGCCGGAAAATATTCTGGCGCTCACTTTCACCGAGAAGGCGGCGCTGGAAATGAAAGTCCGCGTGAGCGAGGCGCTGCCGGAGATGGTCTCCACGCCGCACATTTCCACGTTTCATTCCTTCTGCTATGAGGTTCTTCGCCAATGGCATTTCGAGCGCCGTCTGCTGGACAAAGTTGATGTTTGGATTTTTCTGCGCCGCCGCATGAGCCTGCTGGGGCTTGAGTTCTATCAGAAGCTCGTCGAGCCGGGCGCTTTTCTTCACGACCTGAATGAGTTCTTTTCGCGCTGCCAGGATTCGCTGGTAAGTCCCAAGGTCTTTGAGGCTTATGTCCTGGCCTGCGAGCAAAAGTTCCTTTCCCAACATCCGGCCGCCGCCGGCCAAACATCGGGCGCCCGCCAAGCGGCAGCCTTGAGCGCGGCTGCGGGGAGAAGCGCAGCGATTCGTCCTTCATCACTTACCGGGCGGGACGGGGTTGCGCCCCTCAGTCCTGAAGACCAGACCGCGTGGGAAGAGATTCTGAAGAAGAAGGAACTGGCGCGGGTTTTCCAAACCAGTACCCGGCTGATTGAGGATGCTACCTACTCCAGTCTGGGCAGCCTCATCAGCGAGACGGTGCGGCTATGGAACCATCACCCGGAGGCGCTTGAGCGAGTCCAAAGCCAATTTAAGCACGTGTTGGTGGACGAGTTTCAGGACACCAACTACGGGCAGGTGGAACTGCTGCGCTTGCTGGTGGCTCCGCCTTACCCCATCACTGCCGTGGGTGATGACGACCAGGCCATCTACCGCTTCCGGGGCGCTTCGCACGGCGCGTTTGAGATGTTCTCCAAGGCTTTCCCGCGTCATCGGACGATATACCTCAATCGCAATTACCGTTCCACTGCCAGAATTCTGCGCGTGGCCGATGCGGTGATCGCGCACAACAACCGTTATGAACAGAAACCCGGCTTGCAGGCCGAAAAGGATGACGGCGACCGCATCTTTTTGCTGAATTTCCCTGATTACCCGAGTGAAGCTGCATGGGTGGCGGAAGAGATTCAGCGCCTGGCGCGCGAGGGGCGTGCGCTGGCTGAGATCGCCGTGCTTTATCGCGCCCACAGCCATCGCGATTTGCTGATTGACGAGTTGCGGCGCCGCGGCATCCCATTTTCCATCCGGGGTCTTTCCATCCTGAATATGCCGGTGCTGCGCGACGTTGCGGCTTATCTGAGCGTCATTCACTTGCCGCATGACAATATCGGCATGACCCGCATCCTGGCTGATCCCCGCTGGCATATCTCCCCGGAGCTTGCGCAGAAAATCCGGCTGCACGCCGCGTCAAACCACTGTTCCATCCACGATGTTCTGCAGGCAGCCCGAATCTCCGGACTTGACGGCGACATAGCCGCATCAGGATGGAGCGGACTTGAGGAGCTTCTCCGCGAGCTGCGCGGTTTCTCGCGCTCCGCTCCTGTCACTCCAATCCTCAACCGCATTACGGATGCGCTGGGTTTCACTTTCGTCGCGGGCGATCCACGCTTGGATGCTCTCGAAACATTCCGGAAATTTGTAAGTGAGTGGGAAGAGAAGAGCGAAACCCGGCGTCTTGCGGAATTCATGGAATATTTCAACTATTTTTCAGAGGCGGGCGGGAAGCTGGAGGCTCCGGAGCCGCCGCAATCCGAGCAGGCCGTGAAGCTGATGACGGTTCACGCCGCCAAGGGCTTGGAATTTCCGGTGGTCTTCATCCTGAGCGTGGCCCGCCTGCGCTTTCCCTCCACGGAGCGCAAGCCGGTCATCGAGTTTCCCGACGAGCTTCATCGAGGCCCGATGCCGCCAGGCGACATTCACATCCAGGAAGAACGGCGGCTCTTTTACGTAGCGATCACCCGCGCCATGCGGCAGCTTTACATTTCGAGCGTAGCGAAGTCAGAGCGGCAGAGATCAAGGTTCATTGATGATCTGCTCGCCAATGCCGTTATTGCCGCGCAGGACCTGGAAATGATCGCGGTTTCCTCTAGCGATCCCAAGGTGAATCAAGCCGCAAGGGGGAGGAACGGCAAAGCAAGCTTAGCAACCGGAAACAAAAGAGCGACCGCCCTTGCAAGTCCGGGCAAGGAGCATCAAAGGCTGTCCGAAACCCGGCAAGATCTCCACCAGGCGAGCCTCTTTGGTGAAATTGAACACCGGGCGGGCGACCGCTCCCTGATTCATGACTGGGCGGCGTACGCCGTCCCGGTGGAGAACGGCGAGAAAATCAGCCTGAGCGCGACCTCCGCTGAGGATTATCTGCAATGCCCGCTCAAATATAAATTCGCTCATCTCATGCAAATTCCGCCCGGGCCGCAGCCCGCGTTGACCTTCGGTAGTTTGATGCACCAAAGCGTTCGCTACTATTTCGAACTGCGCCGGCAGGGTCTTCCCTCCATGCAAGAAATGGAGAGCTTCTATCTTTCCGGCTGGAGGAGCGCGGGGTTTGGTGACGATTATCAGGAAGAATCCTACAAGAAGGCGGGACTTGAGCAACTGCACGGGTTTGTAGAATCGCACAACAAGGTGGCGATGAATCCGGAAGGAACCCAGATGGAACAGCCGTTTTCGCTCGATTTTGGAGATCTGAAGCTGGAAGGCCGGATCGATCAGGTTAACGAGATTGAGTTGAAAGGCCATACCCAACATGAGTTGATCGATTATAAGACGGGCCGCCCGCGCACTCTGAAGGATGCGGACCAAAGTCTGCAACTTTCGGTTTACGCATTGGCTGCCCGGGAGCTGTACGGAACCATCCCCGCGCGTTTGACTTTTTACAACTTGACGGACAATCGTGCCGTTTCCACCGTCCGCACCGAAGAAAAGCTGCGCGAGAGCTTGGATCAGCTCCGCGAAGTGGCGCGGGAAATCCGAGGCAACTCATTTGAGGCGAAGCCGGGATTCCTTTGCCGGTGGTGCAACTTCATTTCCATCTGTCCGGCGCACGAGCAAGAATAGCAGAGGATCGTGCCGGTTCGTGCCGGTACTACTAACCCTGAGATTCTTAGCTCCCCGCGAAGGTTGAGGCGTTAAGGAGAAGGCCGATGACCGGTTTGATTTGGCTGGTGGCGGGACTGGTGCTGGGCGGTTTGCTTACCTGGTTCTGGTCCGAATCACGGTCGAAGAGCCATGTTATTTCCTTCAGGGTCGAGGCGGAAGGAAGAATTAAGGCGGCAGAGGCGGCGGCCGGCGAGCTGCGTTCTCAGCGCGACTCGCTAGCCGGCCAGCTTGAAACCCGCGCGCAGGAAATCGCCGGACTCCAACAGCAGTTAAAAGCGGAAGGAGAGCAGCGGGCCGCTGCGGAAACCCGGCTTGAGGAGTCGCAATCCTCTCTACAAGAGGCTTCGCAATTGCGCGACCGCCTGAAGGTGGAGGGTGAAGCCCGCGTTGCGGCGGAAACTCGCCTACGGGAGGCTCAAGCGAATCTCGAAGAACAGCGAAAGCTCCTCGATCAAGCCCGGAATCAGCTCACGGAATCGTTCCAGGCGCTCTCTTCGGAAGCCCTCAAGAGTAACAATCAAGCCTTTATCGATTTGGCGCGAAGCACTTTTGAGACCGTCCAGGAGCGCGCCAAAGGCGATCTCGACGTTCGCCAGCAACAGTTCGACGCCCTCGTCACCCCTTTGCGCCTGGCTCTCGACCGTTACGAAAAACAAGTGCTCGAAATGGAGAAGACCCGTCAGAATGCCTACGGCAGCCTGGAAGAGCAGCTTCGCAGTTTGGCGAGCGCCAATCAACAATTACAGAAGGAGACGGGCACGTTGGCCACGGCATTGCGCGGGGGACCGCAAGTGCGGGGACGCTGGGGAGAAATGACGCTGCGCCGCGCTGTCGAACTCGCCGGCATGTCCGAACACTGCGATTTCGCCGAGCAGGAGACCGTGAATACCGACGAAGGGCGTTTGCGCCCGGACATGATTGTGAACCTTCCCGGCGGACGGCGCATCGTCGTGGACGCCAAAGTGTCCCTCCAGTCTTTCCTGGATGCCGCCTCCGCCCTGACGGAGAAGGATCGTGTCGAGGCTCTCAACCGCCACGGCCAGCACGTCCGCGCTTACATGAATCAGCTTGCCGCCCGGAATTACTGGGAGCAGTTTGATCCGGCGCCCGAATTTGTGGTCCTCTTTCTTCCCGGTGAATCTTTCTTCAGTGCGGCCCTGGAGCAGGATCGTACCCTGATTGAGGATGGAATGGAAAAACGGGTGGTGCTGGCCACGCCCACTACCCTCATCGCATTGCTGAGGGCGGTGGCCTACGGCTGGAGGCAGGAGCAGATTGCCCAGAACGCGCAGGTCATCAGCGACCTGGGCAAGCAGGTCTATGACCGGTTGAAGACTTTCATCACCTACTTTGACGCGGTCGGATCGTCACTGAGGAAGGCGGTCGAGACTTATAACAGAGCCGTCGGGTCGCTGGAGAGCCGCGTTCTGGTTTCGGCGCGCAAGTTCAAGGAACTCGGGGCGGCCGGCGGAGATGAGATCATGGAGGTGGTTCCTATTGAAGAAACTTCGCGCGAGCTGGCTGCGCCGGAACGTGAAGAGTCCCAATGACCGGCGTCACAAAGCTCATAGGATCGCCCGGAGAAGAGCCGTGAGAGCGTGCGGTAGGGGGCGCGAGGTGGAACTCGGCGCCGGCAGGATCGCAGAACCGGCGGATACCAAAAAAATCGGGGATGCATTGCTGCATCCCCGACCGTACCTCTCCGAACTCTGGAGCGGCTTATCTCTTCTTCTTGGCTTTCTTTTTCGCTGCCATTTTTTCTCCTCTCAGTTTCTTTCTAATCTTCCGCCAGCCACGGCCAGCGGAGCGCGTTTTCAATCACCATGTATAGTGATTGCTGGGAGTCTTGTCAAGAGGAAAGTGAAAATGATGAATCAAAAATTACAATTTGAAGAATCGTCGCGCCGTAAGAAATTATTTTTCAGCAGGAGCCAGGAAGCGCCGGCGGGCGATCGTGCGCGCTCCACGCAAGGAAACACGCACTTCGATCCGATGCAGTTTACCATCCGCGGAAACGGGATTGAAACCCAGGATATACGCACTCCGCGCTTCCTTCATCAATCGCGAACAAGCATCCTCCAGAGCGTTCTTCCTTTGCACGAAGGATTCATCTCCGCCCGTCTCCGCGGCCAGGCGCGAGAGCAGATCTCTTTTCTTCAGGACCCATCCCAAACCAAAATTTACGGCGTAGACGCTCACGCCCCTTCGCTCGAGCGATTGGAGCACATCTTGATAGGAAAAATCGTTGTCGGTCCCGTTGATGCCGTCGGAAATAATCAAAATCACGCGCCGCCGCTCCAGCGGTTGATCCCTCAACTGTAGAGAAGCGGTGTATAGGGCGTCCATCATCCGCTTGCCCACAGGCGGAGCGCCGACTGGAACCGTGCCCGGCTGATCGATGGGTGTGCCATTCTTCAATGTGGGACCACCCAAGGGTCCGCCCAAGACCATGGGCCCGCTTCCCGTTCCCTCCGGAAGCGCCGTGGCCAACGCCTTCACCCAAAGTTGGGGCTGCGAAGTGAAATCGAGCAGCCGATGGATGGTATTGTCAAAGATATAAGCTTCGGAGAAATCTCCGGGAAGAAAATCGTCCTGGAAATCAGTCAACGCGCTACGCAGGGTATTAACCGAGCTTACGGAAAGGCCAGTATCCACCATAACCACGGCAGCCAGCGACGCGGCCTCATTCGAAAAATACCTCACCGGCGTTTCCTTGCCGTCTACAACAATCCGGAAGTCCTTCTGGGTGAGAGCCGGCAGGAGGCGGCCATGACGGTCTTTGACAGTGACCGGCACCAAAACAAGCTGCACGTTGCGCTTGAGCACCAAGCCGTGAAGTTGGCGCTGAGGTTGACCCCGATCCTGGACCTGGCGCGCGGGAGCTGAAGGAGGCGCCACAAGCAACGTCACAAGCAGAGCCGCCATCATACGATGGAGCCGGTTCGAATTGACGGTACACAGCACTGGTATTTTCTTGCCTCACCACTAGGATGCTCATTGCGCTCATGGGTTGGCTTTGAAGGCGGCGGTCGAATTGCATCGAAGCCTGGAGAGAGCGCTCTTGGAAAGGATAGCTTATGAACGATCTGTTGCCCGAAGTCAATCAACCGAAGATTGATGATCTCGGGCCAGTCCCATCCCGCAACGCTAATAGACAACAAGTGGGATTCCTGGGGCTGTGGCGATTCTCTTTCAAAATGAGGACCCGGTACAGCCGGTACGAGCAGTTTTCGCGCGGAGCCTTCGCTCCACTGTTTTGCTTGTTGGCCGTCTTGGCCTTTTTCGCTCGAAATCCTACTTCCATTTTAAAGTTGTGGGCGGCGCAACCCGCTTGGGCGCCTCAATCCAATGGCCCGGAACCCGGCCAGCCGGTCGTTGTGCCCCCGCCCCGGCAACAGACGCAAACCAGCCCCACCTTCCGGGTCCAGACGGAGGTCGTGAACGTCTATGCAGTGGTGAAGGATAAGCACGGCCGCATGATCCCGAACCTCAACAAGGACGACTTCATATTGACCGAAGACGGCGTGCCTCAGCAGATTAAATACTTTTCAAAATCAACCGATACTCCGCTGACCATGGGAATGATGATCGATACAAGTCCCAGCCAGGGACGCGTGCTCCAGGTCGAAAAGGATCAGGCCGATTCCTTTCTGCATGAGGTGCTGAGGCCGAAGGACCTTTGCTTCGTCATCCACTTCGATGTTGACACCGAAATCCTGCAGGACTTGACCGCAAGTCTGCCCCTGCTGACCCAGGCCATTGACCAGACCGTCATTAATGGTGGCGGAGCAGGACCGCTTCCCGGAACTTTTCCCAGCGCCGGCGCCGGAGCCACCCATCTTTATGACGCTGTTTATCTCGCCGCCCATGACATTCTTCAGCATGAAGTGGGTCGAAAGGTATTGATTATTCTCTCCGACGGGGTTGACCAAGGGTCGTCCATGAAACTCCGCCAGGCGCTTGATGCCGCGCAGCAGGCGAATGCCATCATCTACGCCGTCGATATCGTCGACCGCATGTTCTATATCCATTCCGGCGGTTTTGGAGAGGGTGGCGATTCGGTGCTCCATAAGCTTGCCCAGGACACCGGCGGGGAAAGCATCCGGGTCTCGCGCTCCAGGGACACCACAGAGGCTTTCCAGCGCATCGCCCAGGAGCTTCGAACTCAGTATCTTCTTGGCTACACTCCCACCAATCAGAATCATGATGGAACCTTCCGGCGGATCAAAGTGCAAGTGAAGGATGGCAACGACAAGGTGCAGGCCCGCTTGGGTTACTATGCCCCCAAGGATTAGCGCCAGCTTCTATTCGATGAGGGCTTGTCACTCCTGCCGTAGCGCAATTAGCGGATCGACCTTCGTCGCCCGGCGAGCAGGGGAGTAACAAGCGGCGAGGGCCGCGCCATGATCAACGCGGACATGATTGCAGGCGGCGATCCTCACATCCACCGCGAAACCCATTTCAACGCGCGACTGACCAACCTCGTGTTTCACGAGGCCCTGGAGCTCGGCTATAGGCGCTATTTTCTGGAAAGGCCGCTTCCAGTGGAGGACGACCGCATTCCTTTGCAAAAGCCGGGATTCCCGCTGTGGACTTGATTTCGCTCGATTACGGCCCGTTCGACGTCTACTGGCACACGCCTTTCGACACCGTGGGCAAGTGTAGCGCCGGGAGCCTGGGGATCGTGGAGCGGGTGGCCCTGCAGACCCTCGCCGACCTTGAAAGTGGGCGTTTGCCCAAACCTACACTTGCTTTTGCGCGGGGAGGTGCAGCCGGTATCATCCGCTTTGGGAAATCGCAAGATGAAACTTCGAGTCGGCGAGAATCCCGCTTATAAGGCCCGCCCGCAATGTATTGTCTTCGACTCAAGATCACGAGCTAATATTTGTGCCATTCTCCCCTAAGGCCCCAAGATAATCAGACAACAGATTTTCAAGTTTCTCCCCGATACCGAGACCAAGAGGATCGTTGGCTATAGACAAAGTGACGAACAAGCACTGGAAACCAACGGCAAGGGCCTCGGCGCACGGGCGGGATCCCGGCTGGGTATAGGCATAAGTCAGGGTTCCATCCGCTTGCTTTTCACGGACCGCTTCCGTAAAACCGCCTATGTCCCAGTGGTGCCATGCTGACAAGGGGGAATACGTTAAGAGCTTTAGAGCGTGCTCCTTGACTGGGACTTTTCCGGGTGCGCTCACACATAAGTCGAGAAGCTCGGAATAGGAATGCCCGGTCCAGTTATCCCAATAGTCTTTGGACTGAAGAGGCATGTCTCTTCGGAGTCGCTGGCGTCCGCTATCCACTAGAAACTTATGCTCGAGGGCAGCGCGTGCTTGTTCAATCTTACTCCTTAAAAAATGAGGAGCAGTCAGGCCAGCCTTCAGCTCCTTATTCATTTTTCGCCAGTCGGACACGGGCCAAAAATCCTGCCACTGGGGCGCACGCTCCTCCGGTTTGGCGCTCGCCCAGAGTAACTGAGCTCGTCCTTCCAACATACTTCTCGCAATCAGCCCTGCATCGCGGCAGAGTCCTGCAGCTACTAGAGTTAGGATACCCCGCATATGCTCTGTCTGTTTGCCGAGGTATGCAAACGTCATGAAGGTGAAGGCATTATCCACAGTCGGCGAAGGCTGTTGAATACCAGCAGCAAGGTCAAGCGCCTCCTGCGCCTTTGTCTTAAGGATAGGTAAATTGCTTTCGGGGTCTCGCATGCTAACGTTCTCGGGAGTGCATCCTGTCGATTGCGCCGTGGCACTTTTTGTACTTCTTTCTGCTGCCGCAAGGGCAGGGGTGATTCCTGCCAACCTTGGGGATGGCAACGGGGGGAACGTTCTCTTGTCCCGGTAGCGCCGCCAAGCAGGGGTCCATTACGTAGCCCAGCGTTTGGGGAGACGTGGCAGTCACGATGCTCGGCATAAACATCTCGAAGCTCACTTTGTCCGAGTGGTACGCGGTCAGAATTCTACGAGCTGTTTCGGGCTGAATAACCGCGCTTATACATCGCTCTCCGATAAGCCCGCCCGACCGGGCAGACCTCGCTGTTGACCGTATAATCTCAACAGCCTTTCCAATGAGGGCCTGAGCGGGCTTTGCGCCGCTGAGGAGTTCCTCAAGCGCAAGGCGGTCTTGGTCGGAAACAGCCTGCCACACACCACTGAGCAAGATTCTTGTCGGATCGCCCTCTGGCTGGCGTTTTTCTCTTAAACAAGTTACAGAGAAACAATCCCGCCCGAATGCGTCCGCGGATCCATCGTCATTCTCGAAATTCGTGACTCGGCAAAGAAACGCAAGGGGCGGTGGTTCTCCATAATAGTAACCGCAAACGATTACCGAAAGTCGGGTAGAGGCCTTGGGCAAGCTGAGCTTAGCAATGTCCCGCGTCGCGATTTGAGCAAGCCGTTCCAAGCTTGGGAGCAATTGGAAGTCTGGCTTGGCAGCGTCACACAGCGACTCGAGCAGCCATTGATGGGTTGAGAAGTTTTCCGCTGTTGCCAGACCCGTATAGGCCACCGCCGCCCGCGCATCCCTGCAAAGGAAAATTGCGAGCTTACTGCCCTCCTCGTTGCAGATCCCGCCGCTTTCGTCTGTAAATCGGCGGTCTGTGACAAGAATTGTTTCCCTCGGGCTAATAAGTGCAATGCTCAAAGTCATCCTTAAAATCCTACCCGAACAGCCGTCGTTTGCAAGTCCGAAGATGGCGGTGTTGGCGTGTGGCGCATACATCCCTGCCTTTGGGATGGGTGCGAACCGCAAACGTGCCGCACGGATAGTTCCGCATGGCGGCTGTCTGCAATGTACCCCCGAATTAGTTCAGCGCGCGGAGCAGCGGACCGACGCCATGCTTGCCGACCTTGCCGATGCCGTCACGTAAACACGCCCGGACTAACCTGCCCAGTCTCCCAAACTCACGCATGGGACCGATCCTGCCGATTTATTAGTTGACATCGCTATTCCCTCTGTGTTATATTCCACGAGTGGAATGGGACGTTGAGTTTACGGATGAATTTGAGCACTGGTGGGACAACCTCTCGGAAGCTGAGCAGGAAGATGTGAACGCGAAGGTTATCGTGCTTCAGAAATCCGGACCGGCGCTCAGACGGCCTCATTCCGGGCCCATTGCTTCGTCACGGCACTCAAACATGAAGGAACTGATTATACAACATTCCGGTAGGCCCTATCGCGTGCTGTACGCTTTCGATCCAAGACGTTGCGCGGTACTACTCATCGGCGGTGACAAGACCGGTGATGATGGATGGTATGAAAGATTTGTTCCAATTGCGGATAGGATTTACGACGATCACTTGGCCGCATTGGGGAATGAAGGAGGACCACATGGCTAAGAATTTCAAGGAGCTTCAGGCGAAAATGTCTCCAGCGGCCCGTACCCGCTCTGAGGACAAAGCCGCGAAAATAATCGAGGAAATGGCCTTGGACGAACTCCGGGAGGCGATGAGGCTAACCCAGGAATCGCTGGCGGAAAGCCTGCACGTCAACCAAGCAGCCATCTCTAAAGTCGAGAGACGGACTGACATGCTCATCAGCACGCTTCGCAAGATCATAGAGGCAATGGGTGGCGAGCTTGAAATTCGTGCCATACTGCCCAACGGAGTCGTGCGTATAGGCCAGTTCGGGAAAATCAGCGGCCATGCTAGGGCACGGCTTGCCGGAGCGTGAGTGTTATAGCGCCTAAGTACCTTGGTCCCCCCCAATATCCGCGGGTGGCGCATACATCCCTGCCTTTGGGATGTGTGCGAGCCGCAAACTTGCCGCGCGGCTGGCCGACGGCCGATTTGACCGGCATCCCTGGCCAGTCCAGTCTGTTGCCTTGCGTCTGTATGTAATTTGATTCATACTACAAAGTATGAAAATAGGTGAGCGAGGCCAGGTGACGATACCGAAGGAGATTCGTGAGAGGTTTGGGCTGAAGCCTGAAACTGAGGTGGAATTCCTGGTTGCCAACGATTCCATCCTGCTGCGGAAGAAGCCCAGAAAGTTAAATCTGGCGAAATGGAAGGGACGGTGTAAGAAAAGCTTTGCTGACCTCGGTTACAGCCGCGTCGATGAGTTCATCGAGGACGTGCGGGGGCGATGATCACCGCCGTGGATACCAATGTCCTGCTTGATGTTCTCTCTGCCGATCCCGAGTTCATGGAAGCATCCATCCAGGCCCTCCAGGAAGCAGCTCAGGCCGGGTCGCTGGTGGTTTGCGACCTGGTTTATGCCGAGTTGTGCGTACACTTTCAGCGCCAAACCGACGGCGACCGTTTCCTTCAGGAAAATGAAATCCGTGTCGAGGGCTTAAGCCGCGAGGCAAGTTTTCTGGCCAGCCGGCTGTGGAGGATTTATCGGCGGCAGGGTGGAAAGAGAAGCCGCATTCTCACAGACTTCCTTGTGGGCGCTCATGCTCAGGTCCAGACATCCCAGCTTCTAAGCCGCGACCGCGGATTTTACAAACCTATTTTTCCCTCGCTCGCTTTAGTGGATCCGTCAAACCTGCTTCCCCAGAAGGGACCGAGCGGTTAACTGCAACGTGCTAGGCGTGCGGGCTGGCGTGGGTCAGGACCTCCTCGGCATTAAAGCCGCGACCGAGAAAAGGATTTACCCCCAGTACCGAAAAGAAATTGGTGGACACCAAGGCCGCGGGAACACTCTGCGGGTTTCCAGGGCCAGTGAGCTGGGACTTGCCACTCATGAAAAACGCCATGTCCTGGAAGCTGTGGCTCTGCGAACGCCAATCTTCGTAATTGGGATACGAGACGCGGCCTTCGGTTTCGCCGGTGCGCTGGTTGTTTTGCCACAGGAAGGCAAGCCGTTCCGCATGAGGATAGGGAAGGACGCGGAACAGCGCAGCACTTACGATCCCAAAAATCGCAGTGTTGGCGCCAATCCCTAAAGCCAAAGTGAGAACGACGACGGCCGTAAAGCCGGGACTCTTCGCCAGCCGGCGAAGGCCGAAGCTAATGTCCTGGAATGAGTCACCGGTGGTGGCAGTTCCCTGGGGCATCCGCAAAGAATCCGCTCTCCCTCGTATCCGCAACATGTTTCCCGCCCATTATGTGCCGATTCCAGGCGGCTCAAAAGCAAAATCAGGGGCAAACTTCCCGTCGGCCCGTTTCTGACTGCCCCAATCTGCAATAGACAATGTTTTGAGCCCCGTCCTTCCGTTCGTTTCCCGACGGTTGCCCGAGGAGGCGAGAAATCCGAATTAGAAACGTAAGACCACAAACCCGGATCAGACAGCCCCAATCAAGTGGCCGCCGAATCGAGACCGATCCCGCCTGGAACGTCCGGATCTTCATCTGCCAGGAATCCAATATTCGCGCGTGCTTGGAGGGCGCCACCTACTTGCCAATGCAGAACGTGGAGAAAATCACTCTCAAGACGTCTTCCACATTTGTTGCGCCGGTGATGAGGTCCAGCGAGTTCAGAGCATCGTACAGATCGAGCAAAAGCATTTCATGATGGACCTTCAGCCGGGCGGCTTGATGGGCGCGTCCCAGGGAATCAAGGGCGCTTTGGATCAACTGCTGATGGCGCAGGTTGGTGATCATTTCGCCTTGGCCCGACGTCTCCCGGGCGGGCGCCGCAATGAAAAGCAGGGCTTGCTTCAGGTCTTCAATGCCCCCGCCGGTCAGGGCAGAGACCTCAACCACGATGGTTCCCGATGGTGACTCTCCAATTTCGGAGAGCCGCCGCGCAAGCTGATCCCGGTCCAGAAGTTTGGGAAGATCCGTCTTGTTCAAAGCAATCGCCAGCGACCCAAGCGGATGTACTTTCGTCCACAATCGCTCATCGCCCTCCGTCCAGCCCTCGGAAGCGTCCACCACGAACAGCCGCAGCGCGGAGTCCGCAATTGCCTGCAAGGATTTTGCCACGCCCAGACGCTCCGCCTCGTCGTGAGTTTCGCGGATGCCGGCAGTATCCACCAAGCGAAGCGGGATGCCACCCAGGCTGGCGATCTCAGAGACCAGATCGCGCGTGGTGCCGGGCGTGGCCGTCACAATGGCGCGTTCCTCGTTGAGCAGCCGGTTAAACAGGCTCGATTTTCCCACATTAGGCCGCCCGACAATGGCCAGCGTCAAACCTTCGCGCACGATCTTGCCAAGTTGGTAACTTTCCACCATTCGGCTTAAGTCCTTCTGAATGGCATCGACCGTCGCGGCAATTTCTTGCCAACCAGAGACGGGAACATCATCCTCGGCGAAGTCGATGCCGGCCTCTAGCCGCGCGATGAGCCGCACCAGAGCTTCCTTGTGGGGTTTAAGACGCTGGGATATGGCTCCTTCCATCTGCCCGGCGGCCACGCGAGCCTGATAGAGGGTTTGAGATTCGATGAGGTCGCGGATAGCTTCGGCTTGGGTCAGGTCCAGACGGCCGTTGAGGAACGCCCGCAGGGTGAATTCACCCGGCTCGGCGGGCCGCGCCCCCCTCGCCAGGCACAATTCCACCAGAAATGCCAGAATCACGGGCGAGCCGTGGCAGGAGATTTCCAGAACGTCCTCGCCGGTGTAGGAGTGAGGTCCGGGAAAGAATACCGCCACCACTTGATCGAGGACGCGTTCAGTGGAAATGTCGCAAAATTCCCCGAGCGTGGCTTTGCGCGGATCGAGCGGGGACTGCGGAAATCTCAGGATGCCGGTTGCGATTTCAAGCGCTTGCCCACCCGAAAGCCGCACCACGCCGATGCCGCCTCGCCCAGGAGCGGTGGAGATAGCCACTATGGTTTCGTCGCTGTGAGACATGAAGGAGCTTGAGGAGAAAGGCCCATTACCGGCAAAATGCCGGGGCCACGTCAATCACAAGGGGCGCGAGGGCGGCGCGGGGAAGATCACGACGTGGCGGCCGGCGCCATCGCCACGGCTCTCCGTCCTGACTCGGGATTCTTCCCGCAGCGCCAGGTGGATCACGCGCCGGTCACGAGCGTTCATGGGATTCAAGGAGAACGGCTCATTACGATCCACGACCCGTTCGGCTGCCAGCTTCGCCGTCATTTTCAGCTCTTCCACCCGTGTCCGGCGGTATCCTTCGCAATCAAAGCTAATGCGGTGATGAAGCGCCTCATCCAAGCGAATGGACTTGTGAGCTAGAAATTCCAGCGCATCGAGCAGCACGGCGTTCGACTCCAAGAGGAGCGGCGTGTCCGGCCCGGAGAAGTTGACGACGTAACCAGGCCCATCGGCAGCGGACGCTCCAGCTTCAGGTCGTATCGTGAACTTCAGGTCAAAGCGGCCTTTGTGAATCATCTCCTTCAGGAACGCCTCAAGGCGGGCCAGTTGGCCTTCGAGCGAAGTGTCCATCCGGGGTGAAAGGGCTTCAGAGCTTTCCACTGTGCCTACTCCTTTACTGCCACGGCCTTGTTTTCTGCTGATTTCCGCGGCCGCCCGGCCGGCGGGGAATTGACAGCGGGAGGTTGTACTCTTGGAATCATGCGGTTGATGATGAGTTGTTGGACCACGGCGATGCCGCTGTAGACAAAGTAATAGAGCGTCAGCCCGGCCGCTTCATAGAAAAAGATAAACCCCACCGCCAGCGGCATGATCATCATCATTTTCTGCTGACTGGGGTCCACCGCGCCCATGGGAGTCATCTTGGTCATGAAAAACGAGAGAATGATGGAGAGAATGGGAAGGATGTAAAGGTGGTCCGGCACGGAGAGATCCTTGATCCACCAAACCCAGGGAGCGTGGCGCAAGGCGATGCTGGTCTCAAGCACCTCATAGAAGCCATACATAATGGGTAATTGGGGCAACATGGGCAGGCAGCCGCCAATCGGGTTGATGTGGTGCTCCTGATAAAGTTTGGTGATTTCCTGGTTCATCCGCTGTTTGCGGGGATCGTTAAACTTGTATTGCTTGTAACGCTCTTGAATCTCCTTCACATAGGGCGCAATCTTCTGCATCTCCTGGGCGGAGCGCATGCTCTTTATCTTCAAAGGAAAGAAGGCCGTGTTGAGCAAGACCGTCAGAATAACGATGGCCCACCCGTAGTTGTGAACCCAATGGTCATTGATGTAGCGCAGCGCCAGGAATAGTGGCTTGGCCACAAAGCTGAAAATGCCAAAATTCACCAATCCGTCCAAACCCAGCCCGGGGCTGATGGACTTGAGCACTGCAAGTTCCTTCGGCGCCACCGCCAGCCGGAAGCTGAGCGGCTGGGGTTGCGGCATCACCAGTGCCGCCGTGAGCAAGAGTTCCGGTTTCCGGTCAGCGCCGTTGGGAGGTGTCCAGGATTGCTGGCCAATGCGGAAGGCATCATCCGGCGAGTCCGGAATCATGACACCGGCGAAGAAACGGTCTTCGACCGCGGAAAAATCCAACGGGCCTGGAATCAGCTCGCCCTCGCCCACCTTCTTCAAGGCCAGCGTCTTGATCTTCCCGTCAATGCTATAAGCCGCGTCGACTCCGGCAACCCGCGCTTTCCCGGTCAGAGTGGTGTCACCAAAGCCTCCTAGCCAGGAGACTTCAACCGGCAGGTCGTGCACGCCATCGAAAACGGTCACTTTAACGCTTGTTTCGTAGTCAGGGTTGAAGGTGAATTCTTTTGTCACCCGGACTTTTCCATCGCTATAAACAAAGTCCAATTTGTTGGGATTCTCAAGTGAGGTCTGATCCGGATGGGCGGCGAACACTGCGTGATTGATCTTATCCGAAAGGGCTATGTCCGCCAGGCGAATGCTCAAGGGATATCCCAGGACTTGGCTGGCGGCGGCGTTTACCAAGTCCAGCGGCTTGCCCTGCTCATTGCGGTACTTGGCGAGCACCCAGCTCTTCACCAAGGCGCCTTGCGTTGAAAAGGTGATCCGGTAGTTGAGCTGGGAGATGGTGATATCCTCCGTCCTGGCGCCTTGTTCGATGGGTAAGGCGATGGGAGCCGGCGCGGCGGTGTTAGCGGATTGTGCTTTGGCGCCCGGGAGCGCGGAGGCTGACGTTTTGGCAGCGGCGTTAGCGGCCGGCGGATGAGGCTTTTCCTTGACGAACAAGGCGCTATACACCATTAAGGCCACCAGCGTCAGCGCGAACGCCACCATCATCCGCTTTTCGTTATCGAAGTCCATTCTTTACGATTCCAGCTTTCCGTTTGAAGCGCCCGCCTTGGGGATCACGGCACCAAGTCGATTCCGCCGCCTCCAAAAGGTCTGCATCGCAATAACCGGCGTACCGCCAGGCTTGTTCCCTTGCGCACACCCCATTTCTCAACCGCTTGATAGGCGTACTCCGAACAAGTGGGATAATAGCGGCAGGACGAAAAGAGAAGCGGAGAGAAGAAAACTTTGTAGACCCGGATTAAAGTCAGTGCCGCGAACCGCGCGCTTTTTCTTGCCCATCGAGTGTCCCCGGCGGCTCGTGGGGAAACAGCCGGAGGATCTCCCGGGTCAAGGATTCGAACGGCATCGACGCGATCTTTGGCCTCGGGTTCAATACGACGTCCCATCCTCCAGGAATCCGCGATTGATTCAGCCGGAACACTTCGCGCAGTCGCCGCTTGATGCGGTTGCGCACCACCGCCCCACCCAGCGCCGATGGGGTGGTAATCCCCAGTCGCGTCTGCGGCAGGCCATTCGAGCGGGTGAAAATGGTGCATATCCGTGCGCTTTCGCGGCGTCCCTCCTCGTAGACTCGCCTGAATTCAGGGCGCTTCAGAAGCCGAAGGTCTTTGGGAAAGGAATAGGGCCGCCCGCCACCTTTCATGGAGTCAGGCGATGCCGCCCTTTTTGACGCCGCCGCCTGAGTACGTTGCGGCCGCCGGGGGTACGCATTCGAACGCGGAATCCATGAGTCTTCGCTCGCCGCCGCCGGTTGGGTTGGAATGTTCGTTTCAAGTTTGCTTATTCCCTTCATTCAAAATTCGCATGAAAGCGCCAATTACCTAAGATAGCGTGTCCCTTTGAAGGGAGTCAAGTACCGTCGAATTCGAGTCGTGGAGCGCCGCTACAGCAAACTTTGCCACTTCCATTGAACCCTGAACGTCCAACTCTCGTAGAAGAAGAGGTAGAATAAGCTGGAGCGCGCGGGCGGGTCGATTGGGCGCTTAGCGATGCGCCTGGCAAAAAAGGAGGAATCCGAACAATGCAAGCTTTCCGATGGATCGCGGAAATTCCCCAAGATATTCGCTTCGGACTGCGCCAGCTCCGGCGCAATCGCGGTTTCACGCTGGTCTCCATCCTGACACTTGCCCTGGCGATTGCCGCCAGCACCGCCATTTTCAGCGTGGTGGATTCGGCGATTCTGCGGCCGCTGCCTTATCCCCATCCGGAAGAGATCGTGGGCATCGGCCAATGGCGCAATCAGAAAGGAGTGGGATATGTCCAAACTGGCCTTTCGCCCGCCAACTGGAAGGACGTTCAGGCCCAGAATAAAGTCTTTCAGTGGATTTGTCCTTACCGCTTCGGTGACTTCGACCTGACTTCCAAAGCCAATCTGCCTGAACTGGTGGAAGGGGCGCGCATTCCTGCTGATTTCCTGCCCATGCTGGGCATCGAACCTTCGCAAGGCCGCAACTTTACCAAGGGTGAAGACCAACCTGGGCACAATTCGGTGGCGATTATCAGCGACAGCCTGTGGCGGGGCCGATATGGATCGGATCGCCACATCCTCGGCAAAAGCATTCGCCTGGACGACAAACCTTACACCATCGTCGGCGTGATGCCTGCAAACTTCCACTTTATCTGGGACGCGAAGGTTAAAGTGTTTGTCCCGCTGGCGCTTTCCTCGCAAGAATTGAGCGAGGCGCAGCGCGGCTCGCGTGACCTGGAAACCATTGCCCGCATGAAGGCGGGCGCGACGTTTGCCCAGGCCCAAGCCGATCTTGATACCATTGCCAAGCGCCTGGCCGCGCAATTTCCGGCGGCAGACAAAGGCTGGGGATTAAAGGTTGAGCCACTTCATGCGGCTTATCTGCGCTGGCTGCGCAAGCCGCTGTATATCTTGCTGGGGGCGGTGTTGCTGGTGCTGCTGATCGGCTGTGCCAACGTCGCCAACCTGATGCTGGCTCGGTCCACCACCCGCCAACGCGAAATGGCCGTGCGTCTGGCCATGGGCGCCACTCGGGCACGGCTGGTCCGCCAGCTTCTTACCGAAAGCGTTCTGATCGGACTTGCCGGCGGCATCCTGGCCATCTTGGGGTCCATTTGGTTGGTGGCGGCGATGGCCCGCGCCGTTCATCATGCTGTCGGCGACGATGCCGCGTTGAATCACATCGCGCTCAACGGCCGCGTGCTCGCGTTCGCTCTTGTTCTGTCGATTGTGACCGGCTTGCTTTTCGGTCTTGCGCCGGCGCTGCAGGCTTCCCGTCATATGTTGAGCGAGTCCTTGAAGGAAAGCGCCACGGCCACAACTTCTGCTTCCGGCACGCATCGCCTCCGCGCCGCATTGGTGATCGGAGAAGTCGCTTTAGCCATGGTGCTTGCGGCAGGCGGTGGATTGCTGGTGCGCAGCTTCGTCCGTATGTTGAACGTCGATCTTGGCTACAATCCTCATCACGTTCTCACCTTTTACATCACTTTGCCTAAGTACAGTGGTTCATAAATTCACTCACGTATTTTTCCGTTACGCGGCTGCTGAATCTGCCGATCGGGGCGAATGACTCATTTTGGCCAGCAAGTGGGCAAGGTCAGCCCGAGTGAACTTCCACTCAA
>Ga0207416_1001049_pt1 | contig 39950 bp, 37 predicted proteins | sample PaiPotPPM11metaG_FD_184107 | JGI IMG/M metagenome (GOLD analysis project Ga0207416, IMG submission 184107) | Iron sulfur acid spring bacterial and archeal communities from Banff, Canada, to study Microbial Dark Matter (Phase II) - Paint Pots PPM... ...
GTTCGATGCTGCAACGGGCGGGATACGTGCAACGAACGCGCCGGTACGCGCAGGAACGGCGCGGTTCGCGGAGCGGCGGGTGAGTACCGATGCGGCAACGGAGTGGGGTTCTCTCTCTCAACCCGTGGAGATGTAGAAGCGGCTGCCGTCCCACAAAAACCAGTTCGGCGTCATCTGCGGCCGGCCATCGCGCCGGATGGCCGCGACCATCACGTTGCGCGGCTGCGCCAGAAACGCTTCGAGCTTCGCGGGGGTCGGATCTGCAGTCGTCATCGTTCATTCACCTCTTGGTCCAGTGTGTCCGCATGCCCCATCAGAGCGCCATCTCTGCCCGATCGAGCCTGCGCGGCAGGGAAACTCCGGAGGGCCGCGCCCTTGCACACCCCCACGGGGTGTGCTACTATTCTATTGTTCGAAACTGCTGGAACAAGACAACACCAGCACGCGGGGACGGGCCGCGGCCCGCCTCGACGGAGGTTCATCATGATCGACGATTTGTATGTGCAGGCACGCCTGCGCGATCTGTCACGCGACATCGCGCGCATCGCCGCCGAGCGCAGGGCGCTGGCCCTCACGCGGACAGACGCCGCGCACCCCACCGCACGCCCAGGCTCCACGGCGCAGCCCGCATGCGAAACCGCTGACTCCTGGGCATTGGCATAGCAGTGGCCGCCGCCCCGACGGCATCGCGCGCCGCCTTGGATACGTGCCGGCGGCTCCGGCGCGTCTCCCCAATCGCAAGCCACTTCCACCCGCACTCTCTCATGCCTCACGAAGGAGGTGTCTCCATGACCGACATGGAATTTATTCGCATGCGCCAGGCCGAAGGCCGCGCTGAGCGTCCGGAAGCCCCGACCCCGCAGCGGCGCCCGGTCAGTCGCGTGGCCGCGCTGATGCGGCTGGCGCGGCCGTCCGCTGGCGCCCGCCGCGACGACCGCACACGGCAGCAACCGTAGGCGCCCGCATCACGCCGCCAACCGCGGCCGGCAGCCGCGGCGCCGCGCATTCCACCCGTCTGGCGCTCAGCCGCGCGCAGACAATGACCCGCCGGTCTCGGCCGGCAGAATGGCACTCTCTCATGAAGACAACGCTTCATCCCACCTACGGCCCGGCGCTTGTGCGCTGCGCCTGCGGCAACAGCTTTGAGACACGCTCGACCAGAGCCGAGCTGCACACCGAGGTATGCTCGGCCTGCCATCCGTTCTACACGGGCCAGCCCCGCAGCCTCGCCGCCGACAGCCGCATCGAGCGCTTCACCCGCCGCTGGCGCTCCGCTGCGCCGGCCGGCGCCTGACCGCGCCGTTCCACGCCCCTCCGTCGCCATTTGACGCGACGGAGGGGCGTTTTCTGTATCCTGCGAAGGGCCACGCACCCGGCCCGCCCGCGAAGGAGCAGCCTCATGCGAGCACTCGTCGCCACGTCCAACGCCGCCGCTCCGGTCACACTGCGCGACGTCGCCGAGCCGCAGCCGGCCGGCAACGAAGCGCTGGTTGAGGTCAAGGCGATCTCGCTGAACCGCGGCGAGGTGCGCGGGCTCAGCAACTCGGCCGAAGGCGCCCGGCCCGGCTGGGACGTGGCCGGTGTCCTCGCCCGCGCGGCGGCGGATGGCAGCGGCCCGGCGGCGGGCAGACGCGTTGTCGGCCTGGTGCGCAGCGGCGGTTGGGCCGAGCGCGTGGCCGTGCCGACACCACAACTGGCAGCGCTGCCAGATAGCGTGAGTTTCGCGCAGGCCGCGACGCTGCCGGTCGCCGGGCTGACCGCGTTCTTCGCGCTGAAGCTTGGCGGGCTGCCGCTTGGCCGGCGCGTGCTTGTTACCGGCGCGGCCGGCGGTGTGGGCCGCTTCGCCGTGCAGCTCGCGGCGCGTGCGGGCGCGCACGTCACCGGCGTGGCGGGGAATGCCAGCCGCGCCGCCGGCCTGCGCGAACTGGGCGCCGCCGAGGTCGTGACGAGCTTCGAGCCCGAGGGACCGGCGTTCGATCTGCTGCTCGAATCGGTCGGCGGCGCCTCGCTGGCCGCGGCCTTCAGCCGTGCGGCGCAGGACGGCCTGATCGTGTCGTTTGGCGATTCCTCGCGCGAGCCGCTGCAGATCACGGCGAACGATATGCGCCGCCGCCCGGCCGTGCGGCTCTACGGCTTCAGCCTGTTTGCCGAGTTGCAGCGGGAACCGGGCGCCGGCGCTCGCGCCCTCGGCTATCTGGCCGAGCTGATCGCCGCGGGCCGGCTCGATCCGCAGATCGCGCTGGAAGCGGACTGGCGCGAGCCCAGCCGGGCACTGGATGCGCTGATGGAGCGCACCGTGGCGGGCAAGGCCGTACTGCACGTTGCCTGACCGATGTTCGGCCCTCACCCCCGTCCCCTCTCCCAATTCTGGGAGAGGGCGATCCTGGGTTGCTGACGCGAGAGGGCGCCGGGTTAACCGTACCGGCCACGGAACGCACTGCCCAGGATCGTCTCCTTCTCCCAATCCTGGGAGCCAGAGCGCAGCGCAACCGTCGGAGACTTCCAACGCAGAGGAGAGGATGAGGGCCGGCCGCCGCGGATCGGCGACCCCCGGCACATGTCGCCGTTCAACGCTCGCGACAGAGCCGCTGGTAGAGCTGCAGTGTGAGCTGCACATCGCCGGCGGCGCGGTGGCGCGAGACGCCGTCCAGCGGGATGCCGAACGCGGTGCAGCAACGGGCCAGGGCGTAGCGCAGGCCCGGCGCCGGCCGGTCCAGCGTTTCGCAGGCGAATGCCCAGTGGTCCTGGCCGGGGCGCCGCTGCAGGGCGAGGCGCTGCGCCTTGTACAGTGCGGCCGTGTCGCGGTAGCGACCGCGCGACGGCGCGACAAGGCCGGCGCGCCGGCAGGCCGATTCGAGAAAGAAGGCGTCGAAGCGCACGACGTTGTGCCCGACCAGCGGTAGGTCGCCGCAGTCGGCGAAGAACCGTGCGAGCGCCGCGGGCAGCGCGATCGCCTCGCGGGCGAGCAGCTCCGTCGAGATGCCGGTGAGCGCCTGCACCTCGCCCGGCACGGGCACCGGGCTCTGCACCAGTACGGAGCGCACGGGCGCAACCACGCCGTCGCGCACGACGCACCAGCCGATCTCGATCACATGATCGGTCTCCGGCCGCAAGCCGGTCGTCTCCAGGTCGAACACGACATAGTTCAGCGTATTGGCCGGCGGCTGCGCCAGCGGCAGTTGCAGGCCGGTCGCGGGCGCTTCCGTCACGCGCGTATCACGGATTTCGGCCGACATTGGCGCCCTCCGCCGGCGCGTCGCGTGCCGGCCTGTCTGTTATACCATTACACGAAGCGCGTGGCCAGCCATCAGCGCCGCGCGCCGCCAGCTCGTGGAGTTGCAATTGGGCGCCGGAACGAGCGGATCGCCGCGATCGCAATCACCTCGGCGCCGAGGTCGCCCGGCAGCCGGGCGCAGAGCGGCGCGGAGAAGCCGCTGCCCCACTCGACGATGCGCAGCCCGCGCAGCGCCCCTTCGGCTTCAGGCATCGGGGCGGCTCTGCGCCGGACCGGCGGGGGCGGCAGCTGGCATCGTCGCTCCTTGTCCTGAGCCTATTCTGGTGCGCCGACATCGTAGCGCCCGGCAGGCGGACGCGCTCCCGTCCGGCTCCGCCTGTGCCACAATGCAAGGCGCGAAGCGAAGCAGCAACGGAGGCGCAAGCATGGCGGACGAGCATGCACGGCCGATCATCGCGATCACGATCGGCGATCCGGCGGGCATCGGGCCGGAGGTCACGGCGGGTGCGCTGGCACACGGCCGGCTCGACGAGGTTTGCCAGCCGCTGGTGCTGGGCGACGCCGGCGTGCTGCGCCAGGCAGCGCGCTTTATGGGCGTGGAGCTGAAGCTGCACGCGGTGGCGTCGCCTGCGGACGCCAGGTTCGAACCCGGCGTGGTCTCGATCCTCGATCTGGCGAACGTCGATCTGGGCGCGATGCAGATGGGCCAGATCCAGGGCGCCTGCGGGCAGGCGGCGTACGGCTTCATCCGCAAGAGCATCGAGCTGGCGCTTGCCGGTACGGTCGACGCCGTGGCGACCGCGCCGATCAATAAAGAGGCGCTGCGCGATGGCGGCGTGCCCTATCTCGATCACACGGCGATGTACGCCGATCTGACGCACAGCCCGAACCCGATGACGATGTTCACCGTCGGCCCGCTGCGCATCTTCTTCGCCACGCGCCACGTCTCGCTGCGCACTGCCGTCGACCAGATCGCCAGGGATCTGGTGCTGGAGAACCTGGTCAACGCCGACGAGGCGTTGAAGTCGTACGGTCTTGAGAATCCGCGCATCGCGCTGGCGGCGCTGAACCCGCACAACGGTGAGGGCGGCATGTTCGGCGACACGGAGGAGCGCGAGCTGCGCCCGGCGGTGGATGAGGCGCGGGCGCGCGGCATCAACGCCAGCGGACCGTACTCCGCCGATTCAGTCTTCCACATGGCGAAGCTGGGCGGCGCCGACGCGGTGCTCTCGCTCTTCCACGACCAGGGCCACATCGCCGCCAAGAGCATCGACTTCGAGAAGACGATCGCGATCACGACCGGTCTGCCCTTCGTGCGCGCCAGCGTGGACCACGGCACCGCCTTCGACATCGCCGGCACGGGCAAGGCGAGCTGGGTAAGCATGGCCGAGGCCGTGCGCGTCGGCGCCGAATACGCGCGCCTCTTCCGGGAAACGAAGGAGCGACAGCAGGCGCAGGTCTGACGGTTCAGCCGGGCGGAGCTGTCCGCGATCTGTTCGGTGCGGGTCGAGAGATTGGGGCACGGCTGCCGCCCAGGCGCAGAAACGCAGGCCCACCCCCTGTCTCACCGGCCGGTGAATGGAACAGCACGTGCGCTCCGCGGTGCGGGCGGGCCTCCTGCCGTGGTAAGCTGACCGCGCGGTGCGTTGCGGCCGGTTTCCAGCGCGGGCCAGGGGATGGCGAGGGCGGGCGATGGCAAGCGAGCACGAGGCGACGGCCTTCTTTACACAGGTGGATCACAGCCGCGACCCTGACTTTTTCGTGCGCTTTATGGATGAGGGACACAAGCTCCCGGCGATCCGGTCGAGCAGGGCCCTCATGCTGGAACGGCTCGCCGTGCGGCCGGGCGACCGGGTGCTGGATGTCGGCTGCGGGCCGGGCATCGACATGCTGGAGATGGCGGAGCTGGTCGGCCCGGGCGGCGAGCTCGTTGGCCTCGACGCCAGCGAGGTTATGGTTGCCGAGGCCAGGCGCCGGGCGCAGGCGCTGCAGGTGGCGGCGTCCTTCGAAGTCGGCGATGCGCAAGCGTTGAGGTTCCCCGCGGCGAGCTTTGATGTGTGCCGCACTGAACGGGTACTGATCTGATCAGGCCGGCTCATTCACCGGTCCCTGGCCCGTGCCACTGCTGCATCGACTACCGTGATGGTGAGCCGGTTCCGAGAGGGTGCTCCTGGGAAGGGGCAGATCAGGCTCGCTGTGCCATGCCCGAGCCAGCGCTTGATTTCCGCCTGATTTGAGGTTCACCGGCGGCTCTACGGGCAGCGGGCGCCTCAGAATCAACTACACGGGCATTGGCGGATACGGGATCGGGCAGGCTCCCGCTACGTGATCTGCTTGCTCGTTGGCCTCTAGAATGTAGGTATCGACCTCGGGCAAAAAGGTGGCGTTGAATCGGTTGGTGATCTGAGCGAGGCCGACATTGAGGCAGATCTCGATCATCTGCTGGACGGAGAAGTACGTGGCCAAAGCCTCGTAGGTGGCGTCGTCGATGCTGAGCGTCTTCGTCGCCTTCTGGGCGTAGCGAACGATCGCCGCCTCGGCCTCGCTGTACACACCGTCGGGGAGCGGGTCGTCGCCAAGGTGCAGCAACTTCTCGTCGCTGATGCCGATGCCCCGACCGAGCATCACATGATGCGGGACTCAATAGTGGCATCGGTTGACGGCGGATGCCGTCGTATAGGCGAGTTCCGTGAGCGTGGGACCGAGGCTATTGTGGTGGCGCACGGATCGCACAAAGTCGATCAGGGCATTTGCCTGCTGGGGATGGTTGGCGAGCAGGCGCACGGAGTTGAACACCTCACCGAGGCCGCCTTCCACCCGGCTCAAGAACTCCCGCGCCTCGGGTGATGTCGCAGGATCGTCCTCCCTGACCACCGGAATCCGAGCCATCTTGGGCACTCCTTGCGATCAGAACAGCAACAGGCTGCGGCAGGTAGATACCGTCGTCAATCCCAGAAATCGGGGGACTTTTGCTGTTGGACCAGCTTGCAGGATGGGTGGACGATGAACCGCCAGCGGACCCAATGGGTCAAGCAGGAGATCTACCAACTGTGCCACCACGGGCTCGATCCCTTTGCGTTCATTCGTCAGGCACGACGGGTGCTCCGGGAGGCCGTACCGTTCGATGCCTCCTGCTGGCTGACGGTTGATCCGGCGTCGCTTCTGGTAACCGGCGGCCTCTTCGACTACCCGCCGGAGTTGGTGCCCGCCTTTTGCAGGAATGAGTTCGTCGACGACGATGTCAACAAACTACGATTCCTGGCGCGCGCGACAATGCCGGTGGGCATCCTCAGCCAGGCGACCGCTGGCCACCCGGAACGCAGCCCTCGGTACTGCGACATCCTGCAGCCCGTCGGCCTGGAATCAGAGCTGCGGGCCGCTTTCCGGGTTGAATCCAGCATCTGGGGTGCCTGCGCCCTCTACCGCGAGCGTGGCAATCGGGACTTCGAGCACGACGAAGCGGCGTTCATCGATTCGCTGTCGGGCCTGCTGGGCGCGGGGCTACGTCGTTCGCTCACCGTGGCCACGATCGCGACGGGCACGGCGGTCAGCAATGGCCCCGGCCTGGTCGTTCTGGCCGAAGATGGGTCCATCGAGGCCATCAGCCCCGACGCGAAACACTGGATCCAGGAGTTGGATGACCCGCTCCGGCCAGGCTCCCACGCCGTCCCGCATCCGGCGATCGTGTATGTGGCGGGCCGGGCACGCGCCATCGCGGCAGGAGATCTGGCTCCAGAGGCGGGACTCGCCAGCGCAAGGATCCGCACGAGGTCTGGCCGGTGGCTCCTTGCGCACGCCTCAATGCTTGAAGGTGAGCTTCCCGGACGCGCGGCCGTCATCCTTGAGGCCGCCCGCCCCGTCGAGATCGCCCCGCTCATCGTTGAGGCGTACGGGCTGTCCCAGCGGGAACAGCAGATCACCGAGCTGGTGCTGCACGGGGCGTCGACCAACGAGATGGCGAGCCACCTGAGCCTGTCACCCTTCACCGTCCAAGACCATCTTAAGGCGATTTTCGAGAAGATGTCTGTCCGTAGCCGGCGAGAGGTGGCGGCACGGATCTTCTTCGACCATCACTTCCCGCCCACGATGAAGATGGACCCCTCGGGATCCCGGCAGTTCCTCACCAAACGGGCTACGCAGGATGCGCGGTTCTCCCGGACTGCACAGGGTTCCTGACTAACCTCAATGTGCCGGGTGCCAGACCGCCTTGTGATTCTTCACCGTCGCTGGATAGGAGCTGGGGCCGTAGTAGTGGTCGTAGAAGGCCGTCTCCAAATGGTGCGCCTGCACCCAGACGCCGGGCGCGACGGGCGGAATCGTCGCCGGGAAGTGGCCGTACTGCCTGATGCAGTAGGCGTAGAGCGTCGTTGCCGCTTCGACCGCCCGGCCGCTGGTGCGCGGAATCTGGTGGTCCACGGAGAGGCGCGCCGCGAACGGCGTCTCCGCGCCGGCGTAGGCGCCGCCCTCGCCCCACTTCTCGTCCAGGATCGCCTGTACAGCCTCGTCTGGCCCACTCACGTACGGCGCGACGAGCGGCTCGAAGACGCCGTCCAGACCGAGCGGCCGGCCCTGCTCGAAGCGGAAGCCGAGTGCGCCGAGCAGCGCGGCCGCGCGCGGCGCGGAGAAGAGCCAGCCACCCAGCCCGATCGCCTGCAAGGCCAGATAGATGTTCTCACCCATCAGCGCTGGCTCGACGCCGACGAGATCGGTGAAGACGCCGCGCTCCATCTCGGCCAGGTCAAGCGGGCGTTCGCGGTTGAGCCAGGTGAAGCCCTTGAGCGGCTCCTCGCCGCTGCGGCTGTCCACGATGTAATAGTTGTGCGGGTCATCCAAATACATCAGCAGGTTGTTGACCAGCCCGCGCGTCAGGTCCGAGACGGGCATGAACACCGTGCTGCCCGGCACGTTCACGTCCCAATGATTGAACGCGGGCATGATCGGCGCCTGGCGCGGGATCTCCACGCGCCGGTCAAGCACGCGGATGCGATGCCGCCGCACGCCGTCGACGGCGCAGGCCAACGCGTCCGCCTGCCCACGCGACGGCACATGCCGCCGCACGGCGATCAGCGACGTTTGCTCGTCGTCTGTCATGAAGAGTTGCGCGGCCTGTATGCCGCAGGGCGAGGCGCCAGTGCGGCCGGCGAAGGCGGCCAGGGCGTTGCCGCCGGTGGGCTGGCCGCTCTGGTCGGCGTACGACCAGTCGCCGAGCTGCAAGCCGGAAAGACCGGTGCCCGCCGCGGCGAGCAGATCCTGCTCCACTGGCGTGAGCGGCAGCGGCGGCTGGGCGGAACGCCAGGCGGTCGGCCCGCCCGGCAGCTCGGCGCCCACGGCGAAACGGCGGGCGCGGCGCGAGAGGATGGCGTCGTAGAGCGGGAAGCGCAGCGCGGCCGCGATCGCTTCGGCCGCGCCCGCCGGCAACGCCTCGCCGTGCAGCGCCGGCGCGGGGGTTTGCGATTGATCGATCCGGTTTGCCGTGCTGGTCATGGCCGCCTCCGGGCAGTGCGCTCGCCGATACAGATGGAAGTGTCTTCGATTAACTGAATTGCTCGACTTCCACCGTATGCGCAGGGTCTGCGATCGGCAAGCAGCGAATCGCAGCTTAGAGCCGGAAGCTGACGGCTATGGCGAGCCAGCCTCCGATCAGCAGCAAGGGCGTGATCACGAGACCCCAGCGGGTGAAGTCGCGGGCGCTGACCTGCACGCCGCGCCGGCGCAGCAGCAGCAGCCACAGCATCGATGAGAGCGAGCCGAGCACGGTGAGGTTTGGGCCGGCGTCGCTGCCCAGCAGCGTGCCGTACAGCAGCGCGGGATGGCCGGCGCCGGCCGCGCGCAGCGCCGCGAGCATGACCGCGCCCATCGGCAGGTTGTTGATCACGTTCGCGCCGGCCGCGCTGATCACGGTGGCGCCGAGCACGCCAGCGGCCGGACCGTGCCGATCGAGGCTGAGCAGACCGCTGGCGAGTTGCCCGGTCAGCCCGGTGCGCTCAAGGGCGCGCACCAGCACCAGCAGCCCGGCGACGAAGGGCACGATCTCCCACGGCGCCCGAGCGAAGCCGCGGGCCGGCACGCGGCCCAGCAGCAGGGCGCAGGCCGCCAGCGCGACGCCCGCCGCGACGACGGGCAGACTGACCGGCCAGCCCGCCAGCGAGGCGGCGACGTAGGCGACCGCAAGCGCCGTCAGCCCCGCGAGCGTGACGCGGAAGAAGAGGACGTTCCCGATCGCCTGAGCCGGTGCAGGCAGCTTTGCTGTGTCAAAGCCGCCGCGCAGCCGCGTGCGAAAGCTGAGCCAGAGCACGCCGATCGTGAGGGTGATCACGATCACGCTCGCCGCCAGCATGTGCAGCAGGTAGGTGTGCAGCCGCACGCCGCCGGTGCCCAGCACCAGCACGTTGAGCGGATTACTGACCGGCAGCGTCAGCGAGGCGCTGTTGGCGATGAAGGCGCAGGCCAGCGCGAAGGGCAGGGGCGGCACGTCGACGGCCTGCGTGAGCGCCACCACCGTCGTGGTCAGCAGCAGCGCGGTGGCGTCGTTCGAGAGCAGGGCTGTCAGCAGCACGCCGGCAAGACAAACGTTCACGAACAGTCGGTTGCAACTGCCGCGAGCCCGCCGCGCGGCCGCCAGCGCTGTCCAGGTGAAGACGCCGGCCGCCTCCGCCGCGCGGCAAACCAGCAGCAGCCCGACGAAGAAGAGCAGCACATTCCACTGCGCGGCGACCGCGCGCCAGGCAGCGGCAACAGACACGGTGCCCAGTGCGACGGCCAGCAACGCACCCAGCACGGCGGTTGCGGCCTCGGGCAGGCCGTACGGCCGGACCAGCACCGCGGCGATCGTGATCGCGAAGAGGCCGATGGCGATGGCGTCGCGTAGCACGCGTACTCCGCGCTGGGGCGGGGTGCTGGCTTCAGCGTAGCGTGCTTCCGCGGCGGACGCTCTCCCTCCCTTTGCGAGTGGTGTACGCCATCGGATGTGTGCAGTTCACGCCGGGCCGGACGCCGCGCCGTTCCCCACGAGCCGCGTGGGCCGTATGCTGCACCCGGCCGGCCTTGAGAGGCTGGCCCCGGAGGGCGATTCGGTGAACGATCTGACCTTCGGCCTCAACCGGCGGCCGTTCGGCTCGGTCAAACAGTTGACCGACACGGTCCGCCGCGAGGAAGCGCTGGGCTTCGACTATGCCTGGTTTCCCGACTCCCACCTGCGCCGGCCGGACGCCTTCATTCTGGCCGCGCTCACGCTGCAGGCCACCGAGCGGCTGCACTCCGGCCCGCTGCTCGCCAATCCGATCACCCGCCATCCGGTGACGCTCGCCAGCGCCGCCGCGACACTGGGCGTGATCGGTCCCGGTCGGGCGGCGGTGGGCATCGGCGCCGGCGATACCGCCGTGTCGACGATCGGCGAGCGGCCGGCGAAAGTCGCCGAAGTGCGCGAGGCGCTGCAGCTCGTGCGCCGCCTGCTCGAAGGCGAAGCGCCTGACCTCGGTTCGCGGCTGCCGGCGCGGCGGCTGGGCACGCCGGGCAAGGCCGAGATCTGGGGCGCGGCCAGCGGCCCGCGCGCGGCGCAGGCCGCGGGCGCCGCGGCGGATGTGATCGTGCTGCGCTGCGGTCTGCATCCTGCCAACCTCAATGCGCTGGCCGACGCAGCCGAGGCGGGCGCTCGCGATGCGGGGCGCGACCCCGCGGGCCTGCGCTTCGGCGCGATCGTACACACGCTGATCGAGGACGATCCGGGCTGGGCCGCGGCGCAGGCGTGCGTAGTTGCCGCCGGCTTCTATGAGCTTGCCGCACAGACCTGGCAGCGGCCCGGATTCGCCTGGAACGGCCCGCCGATCCACGAGCTGGCGGCGCAGGTCTACCCCGACATCGTGCACGCGGAAGATCTGCCCGCGGCCGCCGAACTGACGTCGTTTGTGCAGCCCGAAGTCGCGCGCTGGTTCGCGCTCGCGGGCGATGCCGCCGCGGTTGCAGAGGGGCTGCGACGCGTGCGGGACGGCTTCCCGCGGCTCTGGCATGTGATCCCGCAGCCGCTGACCTGGAAGCGCGACTTTCCAGAGCGTGTGACGGGCGTCATACAGCGGCTGCGCGGCTAAGTGAACCGCGCAGGCCATCCGCCGCGTATTCAATTCAGAGGCACGGCGGGTGCCGGGGACTGCGGCCGCCGACGCTTGCCAGCCGCGTTGATTCGCGTGTGGGGCCGTGCTACGATCTTGCCGGAGTGTTGCGCCGGGAGCGAACGATCTCCGGGGCGCGGGGGCAAATAGGAGCGGTTTGCGATGGATTTCTTCTCCAATCCGGTGCATCTCATCCTGCTGATCGTCGTAATCGTGCTGCTGTTCGGCGCCAACAAACTCGGAGACGTGGGCGGCGCGCTGGGCAAGAGCATCCGCGAGTTCAAGAAGGAAGCCGGCCGCGATGATGAGGCGACCGCCGCACGCCGCGCCGCCGCGCAAACCCTGCCTCCGGCCGGCCCCACGGCCAGTTATGGCGCTCCTCAGCCGCCCGTAACCGGCTACGCCGCACCACAGCCGCCCGCCTACGTGCCGCCCGCGCAGCCGGTCCCGCCCGTGGCTCCCGCCGTTCAGCAAACCGTCGAGCCGCAGCGGCGTATGGAGTACGCGCCCACGGAGTATCGCCCGAACACCCCTCCGCAGGCGCCCAGCGCCTCCGGCAACGGCTCGGCGCCGGAGTACCGCGGCAGTTAGCGTCCCTCGCGTGCACCGTTCAAACGAACATACAGAGACGGCCCCGTCGTGAGACGCGGGCCGTCTTCGGCGTTTGCCAGGGCCTGATGCCGGACCGGATCGGTTGTCTCCAGCTCCGGCCGGCCGCGGACCAGCTTCAACGCGAGCTGGCATGGGCTGCGTGGCTGCTGCGCCAGAGGCTTCAGCGGCGGCGCATTGCCCGATCGTAGAACAGCGCCAGCACCGCGATCAGCACGACGAGCGCGACCAGCGCCAGCCCCTGCTTCATGTTGGAGCGGAAGGCGAGCGCGGTGAAGACGGCGAAGCCCGCTGCCGCGGCGCCCCACCACAGCCGCCGCACCAGCGTCTGCCCGCGCCGCCGCTCCTCGAGGCGGCAGAGCGCGCAGCGGGCAGGAGACCGCGCGCCGCTGGCCAGAGCCCGCCGCGCGCCGTTCGAGGTCGGAGCCGGCCCGGCGTGGCGGCGGCACAGGTTCCGGCCGCAGCGGGCGCAGGTCGCATCGCCGGGCGCGGCGCAGCCGGCCACAGCGCAGGGGATCACCGGCCGCTGCGCCGCGCGACTGGGTACTCGACGCCGCTGCCGTCGGCTCTCGCGGGTCTGAGTGAGGGCCACCTCGGCGGTTTCCTTTCTGGCGGGCCGTTTCGCGACCGAGTGCTGTGCGATCTAATCGCCGGGTGCGGCCGACGGCGCCTCAAAGCCATTGCGCTGGTGGGTGCCGTCGCAGAACGGCTTGTTGGCCGAGCCGCCGCAGCGGCAGAGGGCGATGCGCGGCCGGTCGCTCTTGTATTCTCGGCCTTCCGCGTCGACCACCGTCAGCGGACCCTCTACGAGATACGGCCCGTTCGGCCGCACCACCACGCGCGTCTCGTCTGCCATCGCTCTCCCCCGCATCCAGCGTGCGCATCCTCATTCGCCCCGGCCGACGCCGGTGCCGCCAAAGCATAGCATCCTCCCTTCATTCAAGCGCGCAAGCGCGAATTCTGCACAGCTATACTGCGGCAGACGAGCCAGCGGGCGAGGCGCCCGTGATGGCGCCTCGGTGAGAGATGGCCGACGCAGATCCGGCGGGCACGGGCCTCGGCAGCCAGCTTCGCGAGGCGAGAGAAGCGCGCGGCCTGAGCCGCTCCGCGCTGGCCCTGCTCGCCGGCTGTACCCGTCAGTACATCGAAATGCTGGAGAGCGGCGACCGCCAGCACCCGAGCGCCGGACTGCTGGCGGCGCTGGCCGCGGCACTGGCACTGTCGGACAAGGCGCGCTCGCGGCTGTTCAGCACGATGGGCGTCGCTCCGCCGACAGCCGCGCCGGTCGCCAGCCGGCAGACCGATGCGCTTGCCGCGGCGTTCGCGCGGGCGCAGCCGTACCCGGCGTTCGTGGTCGACGCCTGCTGGGGCCTGCTCGACTGGAACGCCCTTGGGCCGGCGACCTTCGAGGTCTATCCGGCGCGTCTGCCCGTTGAAGGCTCGAACCTGCTGCGCCTCGTCTTCGACCGCCAGTTCCGTTCGCGCGCGCTCAACTGGGACGAAGCGGCGCCGGCGCTCGTCGCCCGCTTCAAGCGCGAAACGCGGATCGTCGCGCACGACGCGGCGTTCCAGCGAACACTGCGCGATCTTCGCACCATCTCCGGATTTTCGTCGCTGTACAGAGCGGCGCGCGTCGAGGCAGACTCGGCTGCCCCGTGTTGGGTCTGCAGCACCGACGGCTCGGCCCGCTGTGGCTGGCATGGCTGATCGCTACGTTCGCCCGCCAGCGCGAGCCGCGGCTGCTGATCTTCGTCCCGGCCGACAGCGGCAGCGCCGAGGCGCTCGAACGGCTGCGGGCCGAACTGACCCCGGAAAGCTGAGCCTCGCGAACATGGCCGGCGCCTTTGCCGTGGCGGCGGCCACGGCCCGTTCGGGGCATGTACGGTTGGCCTGCTGGGGGTACGATCGTGAGCGAGCAGGCGGCCCGGCGATCAGCAGGCGCGGTCGCTCCTGCTCAATTCGCGGGCGCACGCGTGGAGGCGGCGATGGCGCAAGGGCAGATCGAACATTCAACGCAGCGCCGGCCGCCGCGCACACGGCCGCGGGTGCTGATCGTCGGTGCCGGCTTCGGCGGCCTGGAGGCGGCCAAGCGGCTGCAGCGCCTGCCCGTCGATGTCACCCTCGTCGATCGCCACAACTACCACACCTTCACGCCGCTGCTGTACCAGGTCGCTACCGCGGGCCTTGAGCCGGACGAGATCGCCCACGCGGTGCGTCCCATCCTCGGCCGCAGCCGCAACGTGCGTTTTCGCGTGACGGACGTGAGCGCCGTCGACCTCGACGCCAGATTCGTGCAGACTTCGGCGGGGCAGCTTGCCTACGACTACCTGATCCTGGCCGCCGGCAGCACGAGCAACTTCTTCGGCATCGATACGCTGCGCCGGCAGGCGCTCGGACTGAAGGATATCGATGAAGCGCTGGCGCTGCGCAATCATGTGCTGCGCCGCTTCGAAGAGGCCGCCTGGGAGCACGACGCCGCGCGACGAGCGACGCTGCTCACCTTCGTCGTGGTCGGCGGCGGGCCGACCGGCGTGGAGTTTGCCGGCGCGCTGCACGAGCTGATTCAGCACACGCTGCCGCACGACTTTCCCGGCCAGGATCTCGCCCCTGCACGCGTGATTCTGATCGAAGCGGCGGACAGCCTGTTGAGCACATTCCGCCCACGGCTGCGCCGCTACGCCCTGCGTGTGTTGCGCACGAAGGGCGTCGATGTGCGGCTGAACACGGCCGTGGAGAGTCTCGACGGCGATCGGCTGCGGCTGCGCGGCGGCGGCGAGCTTCGCACCGGCACGGTGATGTGGGCGGCCGGCGTACGCGCCGCCGACCTCGCGCAGGGCGTGCCGGCGCCGAAGGGCAAGTCGGGCCGGCTGGACGTGGACGCCTGCCTGCGCGTCAAAGGCCATCCCGAGGTGTACTGCGTCGGCGATATGTCCGGGGCCAGCGCAGACGGCCAGCCGCTGCCGATGCTGGCGCAGGTCGCGCTGCAAGGCGCCGCCTGCGCCGTGGGCAACATCGCGCGTGAACTGCGCGGCGCGCCGCCGCTGCCGTTCGTCTACCGCGACAAAGGCACCATGGCGACGATCGGCCGCAACGCCGCGGTGGCGCAGATCGGCCCACTGTCGTTCACCGGCTTCATCGCCTGGCTGATGTGGCTCGCGCTGCACATCGTCACGTTGATCGGCTTCCGCAACCGCGTGCTCGTCCTGGTGAACTGGTCGTGGAATTACCTGACCTACGACCGCGGCGTGCGCCTGATCATCAGCGGACCGTCGGACGCCGCCGATACCGAAGGGCGGTCTTCCTGAGATCGTTGCCGGCCGCGGTGTGATCGCCCGCATGCTGTTCGATCTGACGGCGCAGGCCGCGGTCACGGGCCGGCAGCCGTGCAGCTCGGGCCGATCGTGTGATTCACCCAGCACGGCTATCGATCAGAAAGTCGTAAATCTCAATTTGAACCTTGACTTTCTTCATATATCGATTGATAATGACGGTAGTGAAGGAGGTGAGCGATGCATCCCGTACCAACGCAGTGCCCGGTCTGCGGCGAGGAGCCCCGCGTCACCCGGCTGCACTGCGACGGCTGCGGCACGGCGATCGAGGGCGTCTTCAGCCTCGGCCCCTGGCAGCGGCTCAATCGCGATCAGCTCGCCTTCGCCGAGGTGTTCGTCAAGCGACGCGGCAAGATCAAGGACGTGGAGGACGAGCTGGGCGTGTCCTATCCCACCGTCGTCGCGCGCTTGAACGAGCTGCTCGCAGCGATGGGCTTCGACAGCGCCGGTGCGCCACCGGCGGAGGAGGGCGAGACGAACGGCCGCGGCCCGCAGCGCCAGCAGATTCTGGACGAGCTCGCGGCCGGCACGATCACCGCCGCCGCCGCCGCGCAACGCCTGCGCGATCTGTAAGCGACGCTCGCGCGGCGCCGGGGAAGGGGGGCCGAACAGGATTGAACGCCAACAGTCGCATACGCCAGATGAACCGCCAATCGACCCCGAAAACCCGCCAACGCTGTCGCCGTCTGAGGGGTTTGCCCCCGAGATCCCTCAAGTTTGTCAGGAGCAGCACGGGAGCCTGACAGTGAAATCACCGTCCGCGCAGCGGACCTCACTATCGGGGGTGAGAGGGGGCTTGCCCCCTATGACCAACGGAGATTTCAGATGAACGACCTGGGAGAGTTCCTCGAACGGCTCGGCCGGCGGCTGGAACGGCTTGACCGGCCCGGCGGCTTCGGCCTGCATCTCGCGGACGATGAGGACGAGGCAGTGGAGACAATCGAGCGTGAACTGGTTTTTGGGGAGGTGCCGGCGCTGCGTCTGAATGCCGGCCTGATCAGCGTCTCCGTGCGGCCGGTGGCGGCGGGCGAACGCACCCGCCTCGTGCTGCGCGGCCGTCGCGCCAACGAGGAGCAGATCGAGATCGGCACAGGCGAGGACGGCGCGATCACCGTCGACGTGCATCCGCGCCATAGCTGGCAGACGGTGGACTTCCGTCCCTGGCGCGTGCGCGACAACGGCCTGCAGCTCGACGTGTTTGTGCCGCAGCGCATCCGCTTGCAGGCGCGGGTCGAAGCAGGCCGTATGAGTGTTGCCGACCTGCACGAAGCCGAGTTCGATCTGCGCACCGACGCCGGCAAGCTGCGCGTCAGCGATTGCGACGGCCGCCTGCGCATCGCCTCCAGCGCCGGCAAGGTCGAGCTCGACCGTATCGCCGGCACGCTCGACGCCCGTACCGACGCGGGCGCCGTCCATGCGGACGACGTGCGTCTCACCGGCGACAGCACACTGCGCGCCAGCGCCGGCAGCGTGCGCGTCTCCGGCCTGCGCCTGCTCTCCGGCAACCACGTCGTCGAGACAAGCCTGGGCAGCGTGCGACTGGGCCTCGCGCCCGACGCGCCGGTGCGCATCGAAACGCACGTCTCGCTTGGCTCGGTGGACAATCGCGCCGGCCCCGGCCCCGAAGACGCACCGGCCAGCCTCAAAGTCAGCAGCGAGCTGGGCTCCGTCCGCATCCGGATCGAAGAGGCGCCGTCCACGCCGTTGCACCGTGTCTCCGTCACCGACGCCCGGATTCCTGCGGAGACGCACGGCGATGATCAGCCAACCTCGGCCGCGGCCGAGGAGCGGCCGGCTGCGGCCCGCACGGCGACGGCAGCACGGCCCGCGTCCGGCCCATCGCAAGAGGAGACGATGCGCATCCTCGATATGGTCGAACGCCACGAGATCACACCCGGCGAAGCCGCCGCCCTGCTCAGCGCCCTGCGCGGCGGCGGGCAGTAGGCGAATGGCGGAGAGTGGTGAATGGTGAGCGGTGAATCGGCGCCGGCGCGGTACCTCCCGCCGTTCACCATTCACTACTCACCACTCACCACGCTCCCGCCAAACGTACAGACCGAGGAGCCGGGGGCGAACCAGCCTCCCAGGAACCGCCATGAACCAGGAACGGCTGCGCGTGCTCGAACTGCTCGAGCAGGGCAAGATCACCGCGGCGGAGGCCGCCGAACTGCTCCGTGCCCTCGGCGACGAGGAGGACGGACGTGACAGGCGCGACCGCCGCGACGAGCGCGACCGCGCCGACAATGGCCGCCATGGCCGGCCGCGCTGGTTCCGCGTGCGCGTGACCGACACCACCACCGGGCGCATGTGGGCGAACGTCTCCATCCCCTACGGCATGGTCAACTCCGGCCTGCGCTTCGCGCCCGGCAACTTTCCCTTTGGCCGAGCCGGCTTGCCGTTGCAGATGGACGACCTGCTCAGCGCACTGCGCAGCGGCCGGCGCGGCACGATTTACGATGTCAAAGACTCTGCCAAGGGCCAGCGCATCGAGATCATCGTGGAGTAGCCGGGGCCGGCCATGGCTGGCGCACACGTTCTCGTTCCGGAACGCGCGGCCTGGACCCGCGGTGACAAGCCGTACAGGATCCCGGCTCCGCTCCCTCGCTACCCTGTGCCGAATACCTCCCCATGGAAGGCGCAGATGTACTACCGCAAACTCGGCGAGACAGGCGCCCTGGTCGGCGAAATCGGCTTTGGCGGGTGGACCCTGGGCGGGCCGGACGGCCTCGCGCCAGACGACGACACCGCGATCGAGTTGATCCGCTCGGCCATCGGACGCGGCGCGAACTTTATCGATACCGCCGGCATCTACGGTGACGGCCGCAGCGAACGGCTGATCGGCCGAGCGATCGAGGGCCGGCGCGAGCACGCCTTCATCGCCACCAAGGGCGGGCTGGTGTGGCGCGACGGTACGCTCGCGCGCGATTTCAGCCCGCAACACCTGGCCGGCGCGGCCCAAGCGAGCCGCGAGCGGCTGCGCTGTGAAACGATCGACCTCTATCAGCTTCATCACCCGACGCCCGCGAATCTGGCGCAGCCCGAACTGTGGGATGCGCTCGCCCGGTTGCAGGCCGACGGCGTGATCCGCCACATCGGCGTCGCAGTACAGGATGAGGAGGCCGCGCTTGCCTCCCTCGCGGATTCGCGCGTCGCCACGCTGCAACTGCCGCTGAACGCCTTTGACTCGGAGTTGCTGCCGCTGCTGCCGCGGGCGCGGGCCGCGGGCATCGGCGTGATCGCGCGGGCGCCGCTGCTCGGCGGCGTGCTCGCCGGAAACGATGCGCCACGGCACCAATCCACGCCCGAAGACCCGCGTGCCGGCTGGGCGGCGGATCGGTTGCGGGCTGCGCTCGCCTTCGCTGAACGCCTGCGTGATCTGGCAGCCGCCAACGAGCGCAGCGCAGCGCAGGCGGCGCTCGGCTGGGTGCTGGCGCAGGAAGAGGTAGCGGTCACCATCCCAGGCGCCCGCCTGGCGCAGCAACTCGACGAGAATCTCGCCGCCTCCGATCTGCCGCTGCCTTCGCCGCGGCTGCTCGCCGCGATTCAGCATTTGCGACTGGTGGGCAGCGGCGTGGCGGCGAGCGGCTGAGCGCCGCTTTGCAGGGCTGCGGCCGGCGACTACACTCGTCGGGTGAGCGGTCGATCCTCGGCGGTGGGTGGTCGGACGGAGGCGCGGTCGCGGACGGCGGGCGCCCGTCGCCGGCTGATCACGCTGCCGCGCGTGCTGTTGCTGGGGCTGTTCGCCGTCGCGGCGCTGCTGCTGGTGCTGTTCGGGCCGGCCCTCTGGGTGATCTGGCGCAGCGGCAGCCTGCGCTACGACGAGCCGCAAAACGTGCCGCCGCAGCATACCGCGATCGTCTTCGGCGCCGGGCTGAAGCCGAACGGCACGCCGTCTGCGCTGCTGTCCGATCGCATCCACGCCGCCGTGCTGCTCTATCTCAACGGCAAGGTCAAGCAACTCCTGATGTCCGGCGACGGCGGCCTGCCCGGCCACGATGAGCCGGCGGCGATGGCGAAACAGGCCGAAGCCGAAGGTGTCCCGGCGGCGGCGATCGTGCAAGACCCCGGCGGCGTGCATACCTACGCAAGCTGCCAGCGCGCCCACGACCTCTTCGGCGTCACCAGCGCCGTCGCGGTCAGCCAGTCCTATCACCTGCCGCGGGCGATCTTCACCTGCCGCCGGCTGGGCATCCATACGGTCGGCTTCTCGCTGGCGCGCACGCCGTACGGCGGCGATACGGCGCTGCGGGTGCGCGAGGTGCTCTCGCTCGATCAGGCCTGGTGGGAGTTGCTGGCGAAGAAGGGCCCCGGCTGGCCCTAATCGTCGCCGCCGCCCTGGCAGTGCGGATTGTGCTGCTGGGCGCGGCCGTGGCTGTTCTGACAGGCCGGCACGGAGTGGTTGTGCCCGTTGCCGTTGTCGCCGCCGTTGCCGTTCCCATTTCCGTTGCCACCGCCATTGCCATTACCACCGCCGTTCCCAGACTGCGCGCTCGGCAGGGTGAACGCGCCGCCGTTGCCGTTTGTGGCCTGGATCGCGGTCGAGCCGCTGCTGGCGCCGGCCACGCTCACCGCCTGCGCGAGCGCTCCCCCGCCCGAGCCAGTCACATTCAAGGTCTCCGCGAAGACGAGCGGCCCGGCGCAGCCGCCCGCTGGCACGGCGAAGCTGAAGCTGCCGTCGCTGACCGTGGGCGTCGGCGCACTGGCGCAACCGCTGTTGTAGTTGACGGACGCGAAGCTCGCGTTGCCGGCGATCGTCACCATCACCGTCGCGCCCGCCGCCAGCGGAGCGGAAGTTTGCAACGTGAGCGTGCAGCTCACCCGCGGCGCCTGGCTGCTGTCGTCGGCGTAAGCCCGATCATCCCCGTTGTCACCGTCGTCGCCCGAGCCGTTCGCCGCGGCACAGGTCTTGGCGCCGCTGAGCGTCACCGCGCTGCCCTGCTGCGCCGGCAACTGCGCCGTGAAGCTGCCCATGCCCGTATCAGGCCCGCTCGCGCTCAACGTCTGCGTCAGCGTGCTGCCGCTCACGCCGGAGACCGTTTCGTTGAACACCAGGGCGCCGAAGCCGCCGCAGCCGCCGGCGGGCGTGGTGAAGCTGAAACTCGTCGCGCCGACCGTGATCGCCGGGGGGGTCAGACAGCCGCTGACATAGGTCACGGTGGTGAAGAAGCCGTCGGAGAGCGCGACGCCGATCGTAGCGTTCGCCATGTTGAGGCTGGCGTCCACGCTGAGCTGACAGGAGAAGGCGCCGGTTGCGGCGCCCGCCACGCAAGTCTTGCTGCCCGTGAAGCCGACCAGGAAGACCGCCGTGTTGATCACACTCCCCGCCGCGCCGGAGTCCGTCACGCTCTGCACCAGCACGTCCGGGGCGTTCAGCCCGCCCACGGTTTCATTGAAGGCGATCGGCCCCACGCAGCCGCCGTCGGGCGCGGTGAAGCTGAAGGAGGCGTCGCCGCCTGCGATGGCGGGCGGATTCAACACGCCGCTGGGCTGGCAGCCGCTGGCGTAGGTTACGGTGTCCAGCGCGCCCGTCGAGATCGCAGTCGTGACCGTCTCGCCGGCGAGCAGCGAGCCGCTGAGTGAAAGTGAGCACATCGCCGTGTTCGCGTCCAGCGGCGCGCATTGGCTGCTTGCAGCGCCGACCGCGGCAGCGGCGGATTGCAGCCGCGTCAGCCTGGCGCCGGCCAGCGCCGCCAGCCCAACGAGTGCGAGTGCGACGGCGAGTTTGGTCCCGGACATCCACCACCTCCAGCGGCATGAATTGCAGTATGCCGCTATTGCCACCGCGCTCGCGGCGCGGCGGCCGGCCCCGAGGCGGGCAAGGCCGTTCGCTCCGTATAACGAACGAGCCGAGATTTTGTTACGGCATCCCCACGCCAGGTCAGGCGCTATACTGCATCGCTGGCGTTTCGGTGCTGTAACAATCGACGACAATGCACGTTTGCCGTGATACGAGGGGAGTGGATTGGCAGAGCACTGTCGCGCCGTAGCGCTGTTGCGCGACAGCGCGGGCGCCGACTGCTGATACTGGCGCACCCGGCCGCGGGCGCGCCGCGTTGTCCGCCGCCCGCAAGCAGGCGGCGGCAGTACAGGAGGACCGTGACCGTGATCCCGCCTAACCGTCGCCGTCTCCTCGCTATCGCAACCCTGCTGCTCTTTGCCTGTCTCGGTCTGGCGCACACCGGCAGTGCCAGCGCGCAGACGCCCGGCCCCACGGGTCCGCTAATCGCCGCGCCGACCGTAGCGCGCCTGCAAAGCGCCGTCGGCAAGGGCCAGCACGGCCATCCAGCCAAACCGTTCCTGCACCCCGGCGGCAAGGACGAGCTCGACCGCGGCAAGCAGGCCGCCCTCGGCCTCGGCAAGGGCCGCAACATTCAGCAGCCGGGCAGCGGCATCACGACAGCGGCGCCGCAAACGGCAGGCCTCGGCTTCAACGGCATCAGCCAGGCCGAGAGCTCCTGCAGCTGCGAGCCGCCGGACGGCAGCGTGGCCGCCGGTCCCAACGATGTCGTCGGTGTCGTGAATACCGCCGTCAAGGTCTGGAACAAGAGCGGCGCGTTGCTGCTCGGTCCGGCCGACCTGCAAACCTTCTTCGCCAGCAACAGCGGCTGCCCGTCGGACGGTTTCATCAACGCCGATACCGACCCGTCGGCCGAGTACGACGCGGCAGCCAATCGCTTCGTGTTGGAGATCCTCAGCTTCAACGCCTTCACCAACGCCTCGCGCATCTGCGTCGCCGTGACGCAGACGGGCGATCCGACCGGCGCCTGGAGCATCTACGCCATCCCCGTGCAGGAGGCGAACCAACTCTTCGACTTCCCGCACATCGCCATCGGCTCGGACGCGATCTACGTCAGCGGCAACGAGTTCAACGCCAGCCAGACCTTCACCGGCGCCTACATCTACGCGCTGAGCAAGGCGGCACTTTACGCCGGCCAGACCGCGACGTTCAAGGTCACGGCGGTGGGCAACACTGCCTCCGGCATGCCGGCTGATACGGTCTTCCCCACGCGCAACGTTTCTACGCCGGGCGTGATGTACTTCGTCGGCGTAGATAACGGCGCCTGCCCATGCACCAAAGTCAGCGTCTGGAAGTGGACGAACGCGTTCGGCGGCGGTGCCCTCACGCTGCAGGGCGGCGTCGACGTAGACGCCTACGCCCAGCCGCCCGCGGCTCTGCAACCGGCCGGCACCAACGCCGCTACGATCGAAACCAACGACGTGCGCACGCTCTCGGCGCAGATCTTCCAGGGCACCGTCTACAGCGCCCATACCGTCGGCTGCAATCCCGGTGCGGGGACCGTGGCCTGCGTGCAGTGGTATCAGCTCGGCAACCTCGACGGCGCGCCGTCCTTGCTCCAGCAAGGCGTGCTCGGCAGCGACGGCGAGGACCGCATGTTCCCGGCGCTCAGCGTCGATAGCAGCGGCGATCTGAGCGTGGGCTTCGCCCACTCCTCGGCCAGCGCGTTCGCCGGCATCGACTACGCCGGCCGCTTGCCGAGCGACGCATCCGGCACGCTCGATCTGCCGGAGAATACGCTCAAAGCCGGCGAAGTCAACATGGACGGCACGCGCTACGGCGACTACGCCGGCGAGGTAATCGATCCGGACGGCTGCACCGTCTGGCATCTGGAAGAGTACGCGCAGTCGGGCGTCACCTGGGGGACATGGGTCGGCAGCTTCCGCTTCCCGAGCTGCGGCGCCACGCCCGACTATACGCTGGCGGCCACGCCGGCCTCGCAGAGCGTCAACGCCGGCGGCAGCGCCGGCTACACCGCGACGCTGACGAGCCTGAACGGCTACGCCTCGACCGTGAACCTGAGCGTCAGCGGTCTGCCGGCGGGCGCCGGCGCCGGCTTCAGCCCGGCGGCTGTCACACCTAGCGGCAGCTCGACGCTGACCGTGACGACCGGCGCGAACACACCTGCCGGCAGCTACCCGCTGACGATCACCGGCACGGGCACCGACGCGGCGACCACGACTCACACCTTCGGCGTGACGCTGGTGGTCGTCGCTCCCGACTTCACCATCGCGGCCAGCCCGAGCCTGCTGAGCGTATCGCGGGGGCACAACGGCACCTACACGGTGACCGTGACCTCGACGAACAGCTTCAACGCGCCGGTGGCGCTGAGCGTAAGCGGCGTGCCGTCGGGAACGACGGCCAGCTTCAGCCCGACTCCCGTGACTCCGGCCGCAAACGGCAGCGCGACGTCAACGCTGACTCTGCACGCGGGCACGACGCGCGGCACGTTCACGCTCACGATCGCGGGCACAAGCGGCAGCCTCGCGCATTCGGCCAAGGTGACGCTGCGCATCACCAGGTAACCACGCACCGCGGCGAAATGCGATCCGATCCGAGGGGAGGCGCCGGTCTGGCGCCTCCCCTCGTCGTCTCCACGGCGGTGGACGAACCACTGCCGTCGCATCGGGGGCCGTGCGCTCGCTGCATCTCCACCCTGCGCCCTACACCCTCTGCCCGACGCCCTTCGGCGCGGTAAGATAGGCCGGCAAAACACGTGCACGGAACGGGGGCGGAGCGATGGCGGCAGCAACTGCAAACATGACCGACTACGCGCGCGAGCGGCAGAGCTTTGCGCTCGACGTGCCCGAGTACTTCAACTTCGCCGCCGACGTGATCGACCGCTGGGCCGACGACCCGAACCGCGTCGGCATGGTCTGGGTGGGCACGGCGAACCGCTCGCGCACGCTCACCTTCCGCGAGTTCGCCTGGGGCAGCAACCGCGCCGCCCGGAGCTTCCGCGCCCACGGCATCGGCAAGGGCGACCGCGTGCTGGTCGTTGCCTCGCGTGTGCCCGAGTGGTGGGAGGCGCTGCTCGGGCTGATGAAGCTCGGCGCCGTGGCCGCACCGGGCACCACGCAGCTTACCGCGCGCGATATGAAGTATCGCCTGGAGCTGTCGCAGGCGAAGGCCGCGATCGTGGACGTGGAGAACGCGCGGAAACTGATCACCGTCCGCGCGGAATGCCCGCAGCTCGAGACGATCTTCGTGATCGGCGGCGATGTCGAGGGCTGCGTGCGCTACGAAACGGCTGTGGCGGCGCAGCCGCGCCGGTTCGAGGCTGAGCGCACGCGGGCCGACGACGAGCTGCTGCTGTACTTCACCTCCGGCACCACGGGCTATCCGAAGATGGTGCTGCACACGCACGCCAGCTACGGCATTGGCCACCAGATCACCGGCAAGTACTGGCTGGACCTCAAGCCGAGCGACCTGCACTGGACGCTCTCCGACACGGGTTGGGCGAAGGCGGCCTGGGGCTGTCTGTTCGGCCCCTGGAGCCAGGGCGCGGCGTTGTTCATCCAGGACGTGCCGGGCCGCTTCGACCCGGTGCTGACACTCAAGACGTTGCAGGACTACGGCGTCACGACCTTCTGCGCCCCGCCCACCGCCTACCGCCTGCTCGTGCTCGAAGACCTGACGCGGTACGACCTCTCGGCGCTGCGCCACTGCGTCGGCGCTGGTGAGCCGCTCAACCCCGAAGTGATCGAGGCGTGGAAGGCCGGCACGGGCATGACCATTCGTGACGGCTACGGACAGACGGAGACGGTGCTGATCGTCGGCAACTTCCCGCCGATCGAGGTGCGCCCCGGCTCGATGGGCAAGCCCTCGCCCGGCTTCGAGATCGCCGTGATCGACGAGAGCGGCAACCCGTGTGAGCCGGGCGAGGAGGGCGACATCGCCATTCGCATCCGCCCGCGGCGGCCCGTCGGTCTCTTCCGCGAGTACTGGAACGACCCGGAGGCGTCGAAGAGCTGCATCCGCGGCGACTGGTACATCACCGGCGACCGGGCGTATATGGATGGCGATGGCTACTTCTGGTTCGTCGGCCGCGCGGACGACGTAATCATCAGCGCCGGCTACCGCATCGGTCCCTTCGAGGTCGAGAGTGCACTGCTGGAGCATGCGGCGGTGGTCGAGGCCGCGGTCGTCGCTTCGCCCGATCCGGTGCGCGGCGAGATCGTCAAGGCCTTCGTCGTGTTGGGCAAGGAGTTCGAGGCGGGCGAGAAGCTGGCTGAAGAGCTGCAGGACCATGTCAAGCGGGTGACGGCGCCCTACAAGTATCCGCGCGAGGTCGAGTTCGTGACCGAGCTGCCGAAGACGATCAGCGGCAAGATCCGCCGTATCGAGCTGCGCCAGCGCGAGGCGGCGAAGAAGTCCAATCCCGCCGAGTACCGGGTGTAGCGGGGCGCTCGGCCCTCACCCCCGTCCCCTCTCCCAATCCTGGGAGAGGGGCGATCGTGCGCAGCACGGCTCCGACGGCGTCGGGCTAACCGCATCAGGCGCGGAATGCTTCAGGCAGGATCGTCTCCTTCTCCCAGGATTGGGAGAAGGAGACAGGAGAGGATGAGGGCCGAAAGGCGAGCCAACCAATGCATGTCGAGTTCATCCGCACGGGCGAACGCTCCTATCACGCGCTTATGCGCCGCGCTGACGGCGTGACCGTGCGCGTGCCGGGCGCGGGCCGCATGCTGCCGCTGCCGCACGACATCGTGCACTTCGTGGCCGAGCGCGAGCTGGGGCTGCGCGGCGGCTTCTGGGGCAGCGTCGCAGACGGCGTGCTGTTCGGTGGCATGACGATCGTCTCGGGGCGGCAGCGCCCGCACGCGGCAGATCGATCAAAAGCCTTGATGCGTTCTAACACCGACCTGATGCTGCAAGCCGAAGTCGTGGTCGGGGCGCTCGATGCGATCGTCCTCGATGGCGCGGACGCGGACCCGCGGCGGGCGCTCAAGCGGCTGAGCGAGGCACAGTCCGCCGTGCGTATCGGCGCCGTGCCGCTTGACGTTTCGGGACTGCAGCGCGTCTGCGTCGCGCTGCGCGAGGCTGCGGCGCGCTGGCGGGATCTCCCGGTTGGTACGGCGTTGACCGTGGAATGGAACGTGCGCGGCAATGGCTCCGTGCGGCGCCAAACCCGCGACCGGCGACGCGGGCGGCAGGTTTCACGCGTCCCTGCTGGCGCGGCGTGACGGTCTCTGACTACACTGCCACGAGATCGGCGTCGCGCGGGACGTGATGCCGTATCGCGGAGGGTCGAGATGGCCGCGAGGTCGCCGGGCAAGCGCTGGTCACTTCTGCTGGCAGTTTGTGGTGGCCTCGGCGTCCTGGCTGCCGCGTTGCTCGCTCCCGGCGATACGCGAGGGCAAACCGGCCCGGCGGTCACGCCATCCGCGGCGCCGCGGACCGCGGCGTCTGCCACGCCCACGCCGCAGCCGCCGATCTCCGGCGGCGCCGCAGCCCAGCCGGCGCCGCCGATCCAAAACGAGGATGCGGTGCGAGCCGTGCTGCCGGCGGACTTGCAGGGCGCGACGCGGCTGCCGGTACGCAAGTGGGCACGGGCGGATATGCCCGACGCGCCCGGCGGCTACATCGTCTTCATCGCCACGATTTATCCACGCCTGGAGGACGGCAGTGAGTGGCTGCTCGTCAACTATCTGCAATGGGACGGGCAGGAATGGGCGCTCGGCCTGTCAAACTACCCCGGCGTGCAGCTCAAGGGCGACGACACCTGGCTGGCGGAGAACCTGACCGATATCAGCGCCCTCGCCAGCCCGCCAGGCCAAAGCTACCGTGTCTTCACCGTGGGCTACACGGCGGATGGCGCCTTCAGCGACAGCCTGCACCGCACCGAGACGGTGGTGCAGATCTACGACCTGACGCTGACCACCGCCTGGTCGCGCGTCGATGCGTTGCAGGACATCGATACCAGCCACGCCGCCTACACGCTTGAGCACGGCGAGAACGTCGATTGGACGTTCAAAGACATCGACGGGGACGGCATCAGCGAGCTGGTGGCAACCGTGACGGACACCGATACGGTGACACTCGCGGCGGGGGTGGCGCCTGACCCCTCGCTGCCCGCGGCCGGCACGACGACGAGCGTTGCGACCGAGATCTACAAGTGGAGCAACGGCGTGTTCTCCTTGCAGTCGGTCGGGGCGCCGCTGACTGCTGCCGCCAGTCCCACGCCCGCGCCGGCGACGACGCCGACACCCGCGCCCGCTGCGCCGAGCAGGACCGCCACGCCGCCGGCCGCGCGAACGTCCCCTACGTCCACGCCGGCTGCAGCGGGAGGAAGCTTCCCGAACTCGGCCTGTCCGCCCGTGGCCGGCTATCCGCCGGGCGTGCCGGCGTTGCCGGCCGGCGCGGGCCAGATCGTGACGTTGCCGTCAGGTCTGCAATACCAGGACATCAGCGCGGGCAGCGGTGCGGCGGCACAGCCGGGCCAGACCGTCACGGTCAACTACACCGGCTATCTCGACAACGGCCTGGTCTTCGACCGTTCGCCCGGCCAAAGCGGACAGCCGACCAGCTTCCCCCTCGGCTTCGGCGAGGTAGTGAACGGGCTCGATCTCGGCATCGCCGGCATGAACGTCGGCGGCAAGCGCCGCATCATCGTGCCGTACGCGCTCGGCTACGGCGCCGCCGGGCAGGCGCCCGTAATTCCGCCCTGCGCGCGGCTGACCTACGACGTGGAGCTGCTGAGCGCGCAGTAGCGCGGTGGCTCGGAGCGATCCGAGGGGCACAGGTTACCCAACGGCGCTAACCCGCTATCCTCTCGCTGATTCTCCCGATGATCGCCCCCTTCTCTCCCATACACCAAGGTCTGGAGATCTGCCGGATTCAAAGAGCGTATGGGAGAGAAGGGGGACGGGGGGTTATGAGGGCCGTCCCGCTGCCTGAATCGTGCGCCAGACGCGCTCGGGCTTGAGCGGCATGTCGATGTGCTTGATGCCCAGCGGCTTCAGCGCATCGACCACGGCGCTGACGACCGTGGGCGAGGCCGCGATCGTGCCCGCCTCGCCGATACCCTTGGCGCCGAGCGGGTTCATCGGATTCGGCGTCACGGTCCTGTCCAGCTCGAAGGTCGGGAAGTCCTCGGCGTGCGGCAGCGCGTAGTCCATCAGCGTGCCGCTGATCAGCTGGCCGTTCTCGTCGTAGACCACATCCTCGTAGAACGCCTGGCCGATGCCCTGCGCCACGCCGCCGTGCACCTGGCCGGCAACGAGCAGCGGGCTGATCACCGTGCCGCAGTCGTCCACGGCCACGTACTTCTTCAGCGCGATCTGGCCGGTCGCGCTGTCCACCTCGACCACGGCCGCATGCACGCCGAAGGGGAAGGCGAAGTTCGGCGGCTCGAAGTAGCTGATCGCTTCGAGGCCGGGCTCGGTGTCCGGCGGGAAAGCGGCGGGGAAGTAGGCCGCCGCGGCAACCTCGCCGATCGTCACGCCTTTATCCGGCGAGCCCTTCACCCAGACACGGCCGCCGCTGACGTCGAGATCGTCCTCGTTCGCGTCCATCATGTTGGCCGCGAACCGCTTCATCTTCTCCTTGACCTTGTTGATCGACATCAAGATCGCCGCGCCGCCGACCGTCGTGCCGCGGCTGCCGAAGGTGCCGACCCCGTGCGCGACTTTGTCCGTATCGCTGTGGATCACGCGGATGTTCTCCATCGGTACGCCGAACTCATCGGCCACGATCTGCGCGAAGCTCGTCTCCTGCCCCTGGCCGTGCGGCGAGGTGCCGGTGTGCACGGTGACCATGCCCGTGCGCTCGATGGTGACCTTGCCCATCTCCCAGCCGCCGACGCCCGGCAGCGCCGCCGAGGGGCCGAAACCGCAGATCTCCGTCCAGGTCGAGACGCCGATGCCGGTGTACTTGCCGTTCTCCGGCCCGCCCTTCTGCTGCTCACGCACGCGGTCGTAGCCGATCATTTGCAGCGCTTTCTCCAGCGCCGGGCCGTAGTTGGCGCTTTCGTAGAGCATGCCGCTGGCGGTTTGGTACGGAAACGCTTCGGTGGGAATCAGGTTGCGGCGGCGCAGCTCGACCGGGTCCATGTTCAGCTCGCGCGCCAGCAAGTCCATCATCCGCTCGATGTAATACGTCGCCTCCGGCCGCCCGGCGCCGCGATAGGCACCTGTCGAAGTCTTGTTCGTGAACAGGCCGTAGATGTCGCAGTGCAGGGCGGGGATCGTGTACACGCCGGTCAGCATCAGGCCGGAGAGCGTCGGCACGACATTGCCGAAGAAGCCCTGATAGGCGCCGAGATCTGCCAGAATCTTGACCCGCAGGCCGGTGACCTTGCCGTCCTTCGTGGCCGCGATCTCGTACTCGCCGAGCTGCCCGCGGCCGTGGACGGTCGCCTGGAAGTTCTCGGAGCGCGTCTCGACGTACTTCACCGGCCGGCCGAGCCGCCTCGACAGCACGCAGCAGAGCACTTCCTCGGGATACAAATCGGCTTTCACGCCGAAGCCGCCGCCCACTTCCGGCGCGATCACGCGCACGTGATTCTCCGGCATACCGAGCATGCCGCCGATGATCGGCTTGAGCAGGTGCGGCGCCTGCGTCGAGGTCCAGAGCGTGAGGTGATCTTCGCCGGGCTGGTAGTCGGCGAGGATCGCGCGTGTCTCCAGCGGCACACCCTGCAGCCGCTGGCTCTCCATACGTTGTTTGACGACAATGCCGGCGTTCGCAAACGCCTCGTCCACCTCGCCGGTGTGCAGCGTCCAGTAAAAGGCGACGTTGTCGTCGAACTGGTCGTGGACTTTGGGCGCGCCCGGCTGCATCGCCGCTTCGAGATCGACGACGGCCGGCAGCTCCTCGAACTCAACCTCGATCGCGTCCACCGCGTCGCGCGCCTGGTAGCGGTCTTCGGCCACGACGACGGCGATCGGATCGCCGACGTGCCGCGCCTTGTCCTTCGTCAGCACGTTGCGCGGGGCGATCTTCGTGTCGGGTGTGGCGGGCGCGGCGGGCATCGGCCCGAGCACGTCGGTCAGGTCGTCGGCGGTGAGCACCGCGACCACGCCCGGCATACTTTTCGCCGCCGACGTGTCGATGCGGGTGATGCGGGCATGGCCGTACTCGCTGCGGCGCACGGCCATGTGCAGGCCGCGCATCAGTTGGATGTCGTCGGTGTACTGGCCGTTGCCGGTGATCAGCCGGGGGTCTTCGCGCCGTTTCACGCGTGCGCCGACCAGCTTGGGGATGTCGACCTGGCTCGTCATGGAGACCGCCTCCTGTTGTCCGTACCGCTGGATTCACAGCCGCCGATCGGACGCCCGTGGACGCTCAGCAGCGGGGCCGCGAGCTGGCTTTGAATCCATCTCCTACCACGTAGCCCCACGATTCTGAGCGGCGGTCAGAGCGAAGTCAAGGTGAATGTACGCCCGGTTACGGATCGGTGGCCGCTCGTCACAGCCGATCGTGCAGCAGCAAGACGATGCCGAGCGCCAGTACGAGGAGCAGAAACAGCGTGTGCCAGGCACTCATCGCAACCTCCGATCCGCCGGCGCGCCGCCGTCACTTGAAGCGGTGGTCGACCAGCAGCGAGACGAGGATATGAATCGAGGCGAGAATCAATCCTGCCTCGGTGAGCCGCACGTGCACGAGCCACCACCAGTCGAGCAAGCGGCGCGCCGCCGTGCGCCGCCGCAGCGTGCTCAGCAACTCGCCGCGCCGCATCAAGATTACGGCGACCCGATCGAACTCGGCCTGTTCCGCCGCGGGCACCGGGGCGCGGGCGGTCTGCAGGCGTTGCATGGCGACGGCGGGCGGCCGCATGGGCAAGGGGCGGCGCAGCATCTCCTGATAGGTCGCGACGAACGGCTCGGACTTCATCGCGACGAACGCCGCCGCCTCGACCTCCAGTGCCGCGATCCGCTCTCGTAGCCGCGCCGGCGGATCGTAGTCCTTCAAACCCGCCAGAATGCGCGGCACGATCAGGTAACAGACGCGGCCGAGCACACCCGTCAGGCCGGTGAACAACAGCAGGAACATCGCGGCGTTGGCAAGGCGCATGTTGGCGCTGAAACGCTGGCGTGAGTGATACCAGATGAACAGCAGCCCCAGCGCGCCGAGGTAGACGTGCGCCCACAGCCACGAATCGAGCACGCCCAGCCCGCCGATGAACAGCCGCTTGCGAAAGGTGTAGGCGGCGGAGGCGAAGATAAACACCGCGCCGACCTCGCCCAGCCGCACGGCGGTCAGGTCGAAGCCGCCGATGGTGATGAAGTCGCCCTCGGTGCCGTGCAAATAGAAGATCCCGCCGCCGACGATCAGCGCGAACACCAGCCAGAACAGATGCGCCCGGCTGAGCGGCAGACGGTAGCGGCGCCACAGTGGCGGCTTCGTCTCGCCGGGCTGCGACGGCGCCTGCTCGGCTGGTGAATGCATCAAGCTACGCCTTCCGCGGCCGCGCCGCCGTGGGCGTCAACGCGATCTTCTCCCCATCGCCGAAGAAGCGGGCGCCGTCGGCACGGAAGGCCGCGCCGGTCGGGCAGTTGCGCACGCAGGCCGGCCCGTCTTTGTGGCCGGCGCACAGATCGCACTTCACGGCGACCTTCTGCCGCAGATCGTCCTGGTCGAAGGTTACGGCGCCCATCTCCCGTGGCTTCGCGAAGTTCAACAGCCGCTGCCAGAGGCTGCTCTCTGCTTTCTCGGTTGCGATCATCTGCTGCACGTCGGCCATGCGGATGTTGTCGTAGGGGCAACGCTCGGCGCAGGCGCCGCAGCCGATGCAGTTGTTGTTGATCACGATCGTGCCGTCTGCATTGCGCACGATGCCGTCGACCGGGCAGAGCAGGCAGAGCGGGTCATCGCAGTGCCGGCAGGCCGTTGCGATCAGATACGGCCCGACGGTGAGGCCGCGCCGTTCCAGCCGCGGGTGGCCGTGGCGGCGCACGCAGGCATCGACGCAGTTGTTGCAGTCGATGCACAGCCGTTCGTCGATCACAAGCAGCGAGTGGCTTTGCAGCACGCCGCCGTCGAGCAAGGCTTCGAGATGCGCCGCGCCAGGCAAGGCCGCTCCGCCGAGGGCACGGGTCGCTCCCTGCGCATGCGCCTGGCCGGCAGCCTCGATGCGCTCGCGGAAGGGCGGATAGGCGTTGCGCATCGCCTCGACGTCGATCTGGTCGATCAGCGCCAGTTCGCAGCGGGTATTCGCGCTGAGCGTGGTGCCGCGCGGTCCCGCCGCGGGCAGCGCCCAGTCCACGAAGTAGCCGCCGTCGTGCAGGTAGGTGAGCACACGCTCCTCGCCGTCCGCGACGCTGCCGCTCACCTTGACGAACCCGCTCAGTACCAGGTGCAACGCGGTGGCGGCGTTGCCGGCGCGGGCGATGATCGCGCCGCGTTCGTAGCTGCGCACGGTGATGCGGTCGCTCAGCCAGGCGAGCGCCTCGTCGCTCAACTCCTGCAACAGGTCAACCCGGCGCAGACCGGCGCCAAGCTCGAAGCGGGCGTGAATCAGCGCGAGCCGCTCGGCGAAGGGCGTCGACTCGGCCATCAGCCGGCGCAGCGCCGCCGCCGAGGCGACGAGCAGCGTGCAATCCTGCGTTGCGGTCACGGTCGCCGGGTTTGGGCGGTCGGAGAGGATGCCGAACTCGCCGAAGAAGTGCGCCGGGCCGAGGTTGAGCAACGGTATCTGCCGGCCATCTGCCGCCACTGCGCTGGTCTGCGCGGCGCCGGCGAGGATCAGGCAGAGGTCGTTGCTGTACTCGCCCTCGCGCGCCAGTACGACACCCGCGGGCTGGCGATGCAGCGCGACGCGCGGAATGAAGGCGCGCAGTTGATCGCGCGAGACGTCGGCAAAGAGCGGCAGCCGGCCGAGCGCGTCGGCGAGCGTACCATGCGTCCAGCCGGAGGGTACGGCGCCGCCGGGCGCGTGCAGCAGAATCGGCTCGTCCTCCGGCGGAGCGTCGAGCCGCAGCTTGGTGGCGAAGACCAGCCGCATGCGGCTGATGTCCGCCGGACAGACGGGCACGCAGGCGCCGCACTGCGTGCAATCCAGCGTGAAGCGTAGCACCCGCTCGGAGAGCGGCCCGCCGGATGCGGCGTCGTTCATCTCGCCGATCTGCATCAGGCCCGATTCGGGCAGCGGACAGGCGCGCATGCAGAGGTGACAGCCGATGCAGGCATCCAGCTCGTAGGAGACGGAATCGGCCAGTTCCGCGTAGAAGTCCACGCTCACGATCCTGCTCCGCCGTTCCTGGCCGCGCCGGTAAAGCGCAGCACCGTTTCGCCGATCTGCAGGGCGTCACCCTCCTGCAACGCCACGGCTTGCGTGAGGCGTTCGCCGTTCAACAGCGTGCCGTTGCTGCTGCCGAGATCCTCGACCGTGGCGCTGCCATCGAATGCGACGCTGACCGCCGCGTGCCGGCGCGAAGCACGCCCATCATCGAGCGCGATCGCCGGTGCATCCGCCTGACCCGCCGCTGCACGCCGGCCGATCACGACCATGCGGCCCGGTGTCAGCGGGTGGCGTGTCCCCGCGCTCGGCCCCGATGCGACGACCAACGCCGGCGCGATTGCAGCCGACGGGGCTGCCTGGCCGGCGGTGAAGAGGATCGTCGGCTGCTCAGCTACGAACGGCACGGCGGCCGCCGGCGCTTTGGCGGCAGAAAACACGAGGCGCGTCTGGCCCAGCACGATCGTGTCGCCGCTGTGCAGCGACTGGCGGCTGTTCACAAAAGCGCCGTTCAGCAGCGTGCCGCCGCTGCTGCCGAGATCGCTGATCGTCGCCGCGCCGTCGCTCAGCGCGATCAGCGCGTGCCGGCGGGAAACCAGCGGATCGTGTAACACGATCTCGTTCTCGGGGCGCTCTGCCCGGCCGATGCGCGTCTCGCCTTCCGCCAGCACATGCCGCTCGCCGGCGCCGGTCCCGGCCGCCACGACCAATTCCGCCGGCCCGGATGCGGCAGTCGGCGCGGCGTCCCGGCCGGCCTCGACAGTGTACTCGACACCGGCGATGGCGATCACGTCGCCGGCCGCCAGTTGATGCGCGTCCGTGATCCTGGCGCCGTTGACGAACGTGCCGTTGCTGCTGCCGAGGTCATAGAGGAAGTAGTCGCCATCACCGCCGCGCTGAATCTGGGCGTGCAGCCGCGAGGCGAGCCGCGACGGGACAGACACCATTACGTCGGCGCCGCGCCCCATGCTGATCACGTCGGCGCTGAGGGCGAACGCGCCATCCGGACCGCGCAGACGCAACGCGGCCGGCCCGGCGCTGAGCGCGCCGACCCGCTCCGTCGGCTCCGGCCGCAGCGCAAAGGTCAGGTCCGCGTCAGCGAGGCGGATGCTGTCGCCGTCATGCAACACGCGAGGCGTCTCCGGCTGCACGCGCGTGAGCCCGACCCAGGTGCCGTTCGCGCTGCCGAGATCGTGCACAGCGTAGCCCCCGGGCGTTGGCCGCACCTCCGCATGGCGTCGAGAAACGTGGCCGCTGTCTACCACGACATCGCAGGCCGCGTCGCGGCCAAGCAGGGTCGCAGCATCTTCCCTCAGGCGGTAGGCGACGCCGGCGAAGCGCAGTTCGGCGGGCGGTCGGATCTGCGGGATCGCAACGTCTGGCGGAGCGATCGGCTCCGACGGTGGTTCCAGCGGCGCTTGCGCCGCGAGCGGCCGTTGCCCGGTTGGCCGCGGCGCCTCAGGCCGCACGTCGAACACCGGCCGCGCTGCCGTGAACACGCCGCTGCGCAGATCGCCCTGACGCAGCCAGCCCGCCAGATCAAAGTGCGCATCGAGCAGGCGGTCGCGGATCGGCGTGATGTCCAGACCGGAGTCCATGATCCGTTTGCAGGCGAGTGCGCCACGACGGTCGCCGATGAACAGGCCGCCGGCGATCGTCTTCCCGCGCAGCACGACCTTGCGGTAGGCGCAGGGCGCCGGCCGGTCGATCAGCAGTTCGAGGCCTTGATCGCCCGCCTCCACCGTCGACTGCCCCACGGCGGCAAAGTCCAGCGTGTAGAGATGCGTGGCCTGGAACATCGCGCCGGGGCGGTAGCGTTTCGACGCAGCGCCGGCCGCTGCCCGCACCATATTTGCGCCCGCGATCTGCCCCTGCGCACGGGCCGGCTGCCAGAGGCCGACCGGCGGCGCATCTTCGCCGCTCAGCGGATCGCGCAGGTGGGCAACGTCTCCGGCGGCGAACACGTTGGCGACGCTCGATCGCATCGCCGAGTCCACAACCACGCCGCGATCGATCGCGATCGGGCTGCTGCCGAGGAACGCCGTGTTCGGCCGCACCCCGATCGCCACGCCCACGAGATCGCAGGCGATGCGTTTGCCGGTACGTGTCACCACACCGCCAACCGCTGCCTGTTGCCGCTGCTGAACTGCGCCGCCGGCAGACCGCGGCTCGATCGCCGCGATCTCGTCTTCGAGCAGCAGCCGCACGCCCGCGGTGCGCAGCTCGTGCAGCACCAGCTCCGAGGCGATCTCGTCGAGCACGCGGGGCAGCATGCGGGGCTCGCGCAGGACATAGGTCACATCGATACCGCGATGGCGCAGCGCCTGCACCCATTCGAGCCCGAGGGCGCCGCCACCGACGACCACGGCGGCGCGCACGTCCGGCAGCTGTTCCGCGATGGCGCGCACATCCTGGAGCGTGCGAAAGGTATAGACCCCGCCCAACTCCGCGCCGGGCACGGGCAGCAGCACCGGCGACGCGCCTGAGGCGATCAGCAACGCATCGTAGGGGACGGAGAGTCCGTTATCAAGCGAGATGGCGTTGGCGTTCGTGTCGACGGCCAGCACTCGCCCGAAGAAGCGGCCGATGCGATGCCGTCGGTAGAAGTTCGGCGGCACGCCCCAGAGCTGTTCGTCGCGTAGCTGCCCAAGCAGGTAGTTCGTCAGCGCCGCGCGGTAGTAATACGGGCTGGGATCGTCGGACAGCACCGTCACGGTTGCCTCGGCGTCCTCGGCCCGAATCGCCTGTGCCGCGGCGATGCCAGCGGCTCCGTCTCCAATAATCACGTAGGCAGGCATAGCGTTCTCAGCGCCAGTGTACGCCCGTACGCCGCGCCCGCGGCGCGCAAGCCGAGGGTCGCGCGGGTGCGGGGTCGCACCGCGGCCAGACGAGAGGGCTGGAGCGCTGCCGCGCCTGTCGGCAGAAGCGCTCCTGCCCGAGCAACCGAGCCGGCGCAGTTGGGCTAGTCTGCGGAGACCACGGTGTAGGGCGAGGATGAGCCCTTGTACTTGACCTCGATCTGCTCTTTGTTCTTCAGATGGCTGCCTGCGATCTCGTCCATGCTGCCCTTGCTGCTGCTGTCCATCACGAAGTTGTAGGTTTGGCCGTTGGTGGCCTTGACGGTGAACGTCTTCGCGTTGGCGTCGGCAGCGGTCACGGTGCCCTTGATATCCTTGCCGCTGCTGCCGCCGCAGGCCGCAACGAGAAGCGCCGCGCCGAACACGGCGCTCTGCAGGAGAATGATCGGCCGCAGTTTACTCATGGCAGGTTCCTCCCTTTGTCCAGTGGGTTGGTCGATGTGGGACAGGGTTGCATAACTGTTGCAGCAATGCAAGTGCTGCCGCGCGGACTTTGGTCGCAGGCACGGCGTTTCTCGCGATCGCTGCATCAGCGCTGAGAGGATCGTAGTGCCCGCGACGCACCGCCGCCGTGAGCCAGCCGATACTCCGGCTGTGAACTGCTTCACACACCACGTGAAGACAGGGGATGGAGCGGCGCCGCGCGAGTGCCGGCGATAAGCGCCGGGCTAGCGGCCGGCCAGCGCCAGCCGGGCGGTGATCTCGTACTCGCTGACCTGGTCCGCCTTCAGGTCGTGCGAAAGCCGCAACACCACGGCGCCGTCGTGGAAGAGCTGCTCGGGCTGCGCGGAACCCTTCTGCGCGGCCATGAGCTGCGTGAAGCGGCGCTCGGCGTCGCGCTGACTGGCGAAGAACTCGACTGCACCGCCGGTCTGCACGGAGGGCTGCGTGGCGCCGCCGGCCAGCCGCGTATCGACGAACACGGCCTTGCTCGTATAGCCGCCGGGTTGGCCGAGCAGGTGATCAGGATCGTCCGCGGCCGTCAGGTTCACCGCCTGACCGAGGGCAATGCCGCGCTGTTTGAAGGCCTGCACCACCTGCTGCGCATTGCCCGGCACGGGGCGGCGGCCTTTGCCGGCTGCAGGCGTTGATGCCGAGGCGGCCGCCGCACCCGCCGTGGCAGTCGGGCTCGGCGCCGCGAAGATCGGCGCGACGCCCGTCGCATGAGCCTCCGCCGTCGCACCCGGTCCCATCGAGGCGATCGGCGTCGCGGACGCACCGGCGGCAGCCGTGGGCGTGAGCGCCCTGGAGACGGCGCCTGCCTGGTTCGATGCACTGCTGCCCCCGCAGGCGGCAAGGAACAGCGCCGCCGAGGCGACAGCACAGAGCGCGATCTGACGCAGGCTCGGCCTGGTCCGGTCGTGCCCGCACACGAGTGCACTCCGCAGCGTACTCTCGCCGTCCATCGCAGCCGTCGCTCCTCTTCCCTGGATTCCGCGGTACTGATCGGATCACGATTGCGGCGGCGCGGCTGGTTCGGGACGTCGATAAGAAATCGCTCAGCTTGCAGGCGGCGAGCGATTGCCGCGTTGGGACCACTGACAGGCGCGCACGAGCGTGATACGCTGACAGCAGCAAACACGCGAGGCAGCGATGGCCGGCTAACCGGGGCAGATGGGTTTGAAGGCGCGGGCCACGCATGGCCTTGTCCGCGCGCTTCGCCCAGGCTGGACCGGTGGGCGAGTTCTGCCCGCGATCCGCATCCGAATCTGCCGGAGATCACGCCGTTTGGCCGTGGTCTCTTTTTTGTTGTCCCGCGCAACACGGCTCAAGGAGGTCCTATGTTACTCGTCGATCGCGCGGGCAAGCGGTATGGCGGGCACGGCGTGCTGAGCGACGCCAGCCTGACTATTGGTGAACACGAGAAAGTCGCGCTCATCGGCCCGAACGGTTCGGGCAAGAGCACGCTGGCGCGGCTCATCGTCGGTCTGGAAATGTCCGACGCCGGCACCGTCTCCGGCAGCTTTGCGGGTCTGCGCGAGGCGTATTTGCCGCAGGGCGCGTTCGCCAGCGAGGCGCCCGATGCCGCGGCGTCCGCGCCCGCGATCGAACGGCTCTGGCGGCTGGGCCGCAGGCTCAGTACGGGTGAGGAATTCGACTCGGCCGAAGCGCTCGCGCTGGTCGAGGCCTTCGAGACCGAGGGCGGCTGGCCGGCATTTGCCGCGTTGGAAGAGGTGCTGCGCGGACTCGGACTCAGCCAGCTGCCGCCGGATCGGACGTACGCGCTGCTCAGCGGCGGCGAGCGCGCCCGGCTCGGTCTGGCCGCGCTGCTCAGCCGACCGGCGCCCTTCCTGCTGCTGGACGAACCGAGCAACCACCTGGACCTGGAGGCACAGGCATGGCTGCAACGCTGGCTGCAGCAGTTCCGCGGTGCCCTGCTGCTGATCTCCCACGACCGTGCCCTGGTCGACGCCGTTGTCTCCGCCGTGTACGCGCTCGATGCCGAGAGCGGAACACCGCGACGCTTCGCCGGCGGCTACAGCGACTATCTTGCCGCCGTTGCGCAGGAGCGCGAAAGCCAGCTCGATGCCTACCGCCGGCAGCAGGACCAGATCCAGCGCGTGCGCGAGGACATCCGGCGCGTGAAGACGCACGCGGCGCGCTTCGATGCCGCCAGCGCAAACGACTATCACCGCCGCATCGGCAAGAAGGTCGCCCGCACCGCGAAAGTGCGCGAGCGCAGGCTCGAGCGCATGCTCGATTCGCAGGAGAAAGTGGAGAAGCCTGCCCAGCGCTGGGGACTGAAGGCCGACATCGCCGAGGCCGCGCGAGGCGCCGAGGTCGTGGCCGAGCTGCGCGAGGTCGGCCTCGCCTTCGACGGCCACACGATCTTCGACGGCCTGATGCTCGTCGTGCGCAACGGCGAGCGCGTGGTGATTGCCGGGCCGAACGGCTGCGGCAAGACGACGCTGCTGCGCCTGATCCTGGGCGAACAGGCGCCCGATCGCGGCTCTGCGCGGCTGGGCGCCGGCATCGTGCCAGGCTATCTTTCGCAGCAGCACGAAGGGTTGGTCGGAGGCCGCTCGGCGCTCGCGCATGTGCGCGATGCCGCGCCGATCGACGAAACGGCGGCGCGATCGTTCCTGCATCGTTTCCTCTTCAGCGGCGAGCAGGCGCTGACGGCGGTCGAGCGGCTCAGCTACGGGCAGCGGGCGCGGCTGGCGCTGGGGCTGCTGGTGCTGCGCGGCGTCAACCTGCTGGTGTTGGATGAACCGCTGAACCACCTCGATATCGAGAGCAGCGAGCGCTTTGAGGAGGCGCTGGCCGAGTTCGGCGGCACCATCGTGGCTGTTTCGCACGATCGCCGCTTCATCCAGCGCTTTGCGCGCCGCCTGCTGCACGTGCAGAGCGCGAAGCTCGAAGAGCTGAGTCCCGATGCGGTCTGAGCCGCAAGCGAAACAGGTGGATCTGCCGCACATAGCTGCGGCTGCCGAAAGCCGGACGCTGGCGATGCGCCGTCTCACCTGATCGGCGCGCCGCCGCCGATCTTGCGCCGCGCACGATCGCAGAACGGGGCCGGCTCGATAGCCGGCCCCGTTCCACCTGGTGTCCTGTTGCCAGAAATGCGACGCTAACGTGCTCGACGCAGGCGAATCAGGCCGAGGCCGGCGAGTGCGACGGCGCCGAGGCCGGCGAGAGCCGCGGACAGCCCGTCCTGTCCAGGCGCTGATCCGCCGGCGCCGGTCCTGGGCAAGGCGACCCGCGCCGCGGGTTTGACGGCGATCGGCTTCTGTCCCGTGGCTGCCTGACCGCGCGCCGCGGCGGGCGTTGCGGTCGGACGTGCCGGCGGCGTTGCCGTACTTGCCCTGGGCGGCGGGGGCGGGGTGGGAGCCACG
>Ga0207416_1001050_pt1 | contig 39936 bp, 34 predicted proteins | sample PaiPotPPM11metaG_FD_184107 | JGI IMG/M metagenome (GOLD analysis project Ga0207416, IMG submission 184107) | Iron sulfur acid spring bacterial and archeal communities from Banff, Canada, to study Microbial Dark Matter (Phase II) - Paint Pots PPM... ...
GCGTCACGCTGTGACCCAAATATCGGGCAGGTGCGGGTATTCGGATTGAGTAGCTCCACGTCATCTGTGGAAAGCGCGAACCGCCGAGCCGGATCATTCAAATCCTCAACGCGGTGAAGAAAGAAGGCAAACTCAGTGCTAGACGAAGCACGACAGCCGGGTCCGGCCAGCTCGATCAGACAGAAGGTGATACACCGTCCGACCGCCGGAAACAAGTTTCCCCGGTTATCGAAGTGGTACATGCGGAGCAGCGCTCCCGAGCTGACAAGGTCCTGGAACAGATGCTTGGTGGTATCGTCGGTTGCAAATCCGGATGGAACGATACAGCCAGCACGTCCCTCATGGTGGAGCAGCCTTCGGATTGTCTCGAGGAAGGCGCTGGAGAGATTGAGTTTCCCGCGGGAGGTCAGCGGGTATCGACCACTGCGGCGCATAAATCTGCTTTCCCCCTCTAATTGATGCTTGTGGGTCATCCATTGAGCCCCGAGCTGCGGGTCCGTCGCGGTTAGAAGGTGGATCCGACGCTTTCTCTGAGCTCCGGGCAATCGCGCAATATCATCGCGGCCGCATGCGCGAAAAAATTCCACCTCCTCCGGCTGCAGCAGCTCCCAGGGTGGATTGGTGAGAACCGCGTCAAATCCCCCACGCGCCCAGATTTCGGGAAATTCCAGCGGCCAGTGAACCGCCCTGTGCTGCACGCTCTGTTCCGTCGCGTCCTTGGTGGATGGCGATTCGCACCCCTTGTTCGGGGGCGGAAAAAATTGCGCCGTCCAGCGATCGCACTGTGCCGCGAGCGCTGAGGACCCGCTCTGTAGGTTCTGCCCTGCGCTCGCCACATCCGTCGGCGAACCTGCGACGACTGAGAGATCAATAACGCCGATCAAGGAATTCCCCCAACGGATATGCTTGTCAAACCGATCAAATCGCAGGGCAGTCTGCTCGCACTCAAACCACAACGCCATTTTACAAAGCTCGACCGCAAGCTCACTTGCATCGACGCCGAACACGCAAGACTCGACGACCTCCACGATCGCAGCCCGATAGGCGTCTTCCTGAGATCTGTTTCGGCCGGCGCGCACGCGCGCGAGCTCGGCCGCGATCCGGCGGGCAGCGGCGAGCAGAAAATAGCCTGAGCCACACGCAGGATCGCACACCCGCAATCCCAACAGCGCTTGTTGCTTCCCCTCGGCTGATGATTCGGCCGCCAGCCGCTCACCAATCAGCGGGTCAAGGATGGACGCGGTCAGCTTGTCGATCAGTTCGCGCGGCGTATAATAGGCACCTCTTTGCTTGCGCGCACGACCTGAGATGAGAGCGAAGGAAGGCCGAGGCTGAAGCGTAATCACGGGTTGCAGCGCCAGCATGTGCTCCTGAGCCCGACTAAGCTCCTCAACGCCGAGCGATCCGAAATTCCGACGCAGGCAGTTTGATCGGCCATGTACGTGTGTGAGCTCATGAAACACTTGAAGGAGACTTGCGTCATCGCAGCCGGTGTGCTGAAGATCCGGCACTCCACCCGGATCGAGCACTCCACCGGAGGGCTCGGACTGCTCCGCTCCAAGGGAGTCCGGCCCGCGACTCACGAGGTGAATCGTCTCGAATAGCTCAGGCCAGAGAGCCGAGCCACGCTCGTCCGAGGCGCGCAGGCAGCAGTTACCGGCGTCGTGGACGTCGCTACAACGCTCTCCACAGTCCCAACGCTTGCCCCTCCAGCCCAAGGATAGGAGCCCGCGATCGCGGGCTCCGAGCAGGAACAGGAGGCGGAAGATCAGTCGAAGAAGCTGGTTATAGAACGCCTCCGGTTCCAGCCGTCCAGACTCGAGCGCTCGGCGCAAACTCGCACTCTGGTGACACTGCAAACAGGCGAGGCCCAATATGCGTAGGGCTTGTTCAACGCTATTTGCCAGGCTAGGCGCCGCTTTGCCGGCTGCTCCGAAGCCGTTGCACTCTCTGGCGATACCGGCAGGCCCTCGTCTAAGGCCGCTTGGACGTTCCCGGCGCTCCATAAGCGCGCTGCGCCGGCCCGGCGGTGGACGGCCTCGTCACTATGCGGATGCCCCAGGATTTAGCATTCCGCAACCGGCTGCGACTTCTCAGGAGCGCGAGGCGTCGAGGCCTCGACGCATGCGCTTGGAGCGTCGGTCGCAGCATGACCGATTGTGCAATTATGCTCGAGCCAAGCCGGTTGAGCGCGGCTCCGGAGCCGGCAAGTGTCCGACCGGATGCAACAGCCGACGGGCTGGATCTCGAATGAGTGACGGTTGGCGTGCGATGTCCCAGATGGGCAGTGCTGTGGATTGCGGAGGCGGAAGGATGGCTGACTGCCTGTCCCATTAGCGTGATGGTGCGAGCCGGGGGAGCAGCTCGTTGGGCGGGAAGATCGTGCGAAACAGTCAGAGCGGTTCCACTAACCACGGCTGTGGTGAGAGCGACCTTGGCTATGAGGTGGCCACCACCGGCGAGTGGTGGGCCGAGACGCGCTACGAGGTCGCGCAATCCCGCGAGCGCAATCACGCCGGATGCACACGATTCCCGCTTGCAGTACTCTTCGCGCAGGCGGCGCCGCGCGCGGAACAGGAGCGTCTCAACCGCCGAGTGACTCACCCTCAGGCGATTCGCGATTTCGGTATAGCTCAGGCCCTCGACCTCTCGCAGCATCAAAACTCTCTGGTGGCTTTGCGCAAGCCTACCCAGAGCCTGTGCGACCGTCTGGTGCTCCTCACCGACCACGACAGACTCATGCGGCCCATCGACTCGAAGAGGAGGCGGCGTCATCTCCTCGTCGAGCAAAGCGCAAGTGCGACGACGCTGACGGAAAGAGTCGATCGAGAGGTTTCGCGCAATGCGGAACAACCAGCCTCGAAACGCAGCGGCGCGCTCGAGCGTTTCCACCCGGTCGATCGCTCTGGTGAGGCTCTCCTGGCAGATGTCTTCTGCGTCTTCACGGTTCGGGACAAGATGACAGCAAAACCGATAAAGCTCGTCCGCATAGCGGCGCAGCAGGAACTCTAGCGCCTCGTCATCCCCACTCTTGAAGAGACAAATCAATTCGGCGTCCGGCAGTTCGTCCAGGCGTTCGGTTTGAACACGAGCGTACATGCATCGTCCTCAGGCAGATTGCTCGGACGCAGGGTAGGGCGACCGGCTCAGCACGTGTCACCATCGTACCAGGTTGAGCCATGCCTGCCAACCGCCCGGCGAGTCTGGACAATGCGGTCTAACCGCCAAGTAGGCGAACCTTCTCCGCCTCAAACTGCTCATCGGAAATTTCGCCGTTGCGCCGTCGTTCTTCCAGCCGGTCTAACGACGCGAGAAGATCACGATCTCCACCCAATGTCCCCCGCCTGGAATCGAGCTCCACGCGGCGCTCGATGAGCTCGGTGCCAAGCTCGTCCACCGCCTGGTGGCGAGCCTCACGTTCCGTGGCATCCTCCCGATGTGGCACCGTGCGGGACCGAGGCGGCGCGGCCGCCGGTGAACGTGCTCTGGCGCGCATGACGAGCACCAGGAGCAGAATCAGTATGAGCGCAATGAGCGCCAGGGCGACAACCAGCGAAGGCAGGGACATCAACCTCGGCCACGGTGTCCAGGTCGGTGAACGCTATACACCATGATAGGCCGGCGCGCCAGGCGAGTCGCTTGAATGGTTCGTGTCGCGCGGTGCTCTCGCGAAAATACTCGATTTGCATCTGGCGTGGTGCTGCGCCAGCAGAATGGGGGACTCCGTCGCCGAGCGGGCGTCCAGCAGGGCACGCGAATAATCCGGGATAACATAGCCTGAAGGGAGTAGAACCATGGCCGGTGGCACGGTTCTTGTTGCTGTCCCACATCCGGACGACGTCGAGCTGAGCTGCGGCGGGACAATCGCCCGGTGGGTGCGCGAAGGCAACCTCGGCGTTCTTGTGGTAGCGACCGATGGAGCCCTGGGCGGCAAGTATCCAGATGTGGAGCACAGCGCTCTGGTCGAGCAGCGCAGGGAAGAACAGCGACAGGCCGCCGAGGTCATTGGCTTCGACGACGTAGTCTTCCTCGGATTTGCCGATGGATCATTGCAGGACGATCGCGAGCTCCGTGGAGCCTTAGTGGAGCACATTCGTCGCATCCGACCAGATAGAGTGGTCATCCTCGATCCTCTGACGGTCATCTACCGGAACTCATATGTGAATCACCGTGATCATCGGATATTGGGTATAGCAATGCTGGATGCGCTCTACCCAGAAGCAAGCAATGCCGGATACTACCCGGAACAGCTCGATCGGGGTCTTGAGACGCACAAGGTCCCAGAGGTCTGGCTGGCAAACACAGAGCAGCCGAATTACTGGGTTGACGTTAGTGCGACGTTGGACATTCGTTTCGAGGCGCTCCGCCGCCATCGCAGCCAGATGCGACTCTGGCCCGAGCAGGGCGAGGCGATTATCCGGCAGCAGCGGGAGTTAGCGGCGGTTCTTGGAGTGGAGCACGGCGTTGGCTACGCCGAGGAGTTTCGCCGCGTGGTGGTCAATCCGCTGGCCTAGGCCGGAATCGCGGCACGCGGTGAGACTCGCTTCAGGCCCAGTGTGACCTCTATGGTCCCGCGGGCAGCGACGGTTACTCGGAGCCTGCTGGCCTCGGTCCCGGCAACGGGCTCCAACACGCACTGCGGCAATTGAGGCACACCGTCCATACGAATGTCGAGAAAATCAACCGTTCGACGCGCCGGCACCATCAATCCAAGCTCGAGCGTTGCAGCGGGCGCTTCTCCCCAGGGGAACTCGATCTTCACGGTGCGAGTAGTATCATCTCCGGTGTAGCGCACGTCGAAGGGGATCGCCCCAAACCATTTGCGAACGCCCAGTTGTGGCCAGGCATCCGGCAGCTGCGGATCGATCACGATGCGGTGCTCCGGCACGTCGATGTGAACCCCGGCGAAGGCGTGCAATGCCTCCAGAAAACCGGCCATGCTCCAGGCCTGGAATTCCGGGCCGCGGGTGCCGGAGAGATCGAACAGCTCGCTGATTCCTCCCACGCCGGCGCGATCAAGAACCCCATCAACCTGGCGGCGCAGATACTTGCGATAGGCCATATCGGGATCCCCGTATTTGAGCTCTGCCTGGACGAAGAACTGGGATAGCCAGTTCCACTCGACGCCGCGGTGATAGTTGAACTTGCCGATACTCTGCATGCGGCGGCCGCGCACGTTGCGGCGATCACTCAAAAACTCGGGCGAGAAGACTCGATCCCAGTCCTGCGGCGCCAGCGTGATGATGCCCTGCTTCCCCGCCAGCTGTCGGCGTCCCACATCACGCATGGCACGCTCGACCTCCGGACCTAGATCTAGACCAACTCCAAAGCAGAAATAGGGATTAGGTGTGATCAGGTCCCGGACTTCACCACGTTCGTCGAGACTGTCCGCCAGGACACCGCGCACGTTGAAGCGCTGCAGCGCCTGCCACGCTGCCAGCTCGGCTCGCTGCATGTCCCCTTCCAGGTTGGGGTCAACACCCTCAAGGATCGGCCGGAAGACTCGGAGGCAGGCAATCCAGAGCATCTGGATCTCGATCGGGAAGCCGTCGCGCGGTGTGTGCGGAGTATCCATCCACGTCTCCCACAGATAGTCGGGAGAATTGGTGCGACCTGAAGGCAGCATGCCGTTCACCACGCGGTCCAGACTGCGGCGGAAGAACAGCTGAACCATCGGCAGCTTCTCGTAGAGGAGCGACTCATCGCCAGAGTATCGCCAGTATTGATACAAGCGCCAGAGCGCCCACAGAGTGCCATCACTCGAGTGGTAGGGCGGATCCTCGCCGGCTCGAATTCGCTGGGGAAGTCGACCGGTCACCTCGTCCTGCAATTGCCACGTGTCACGGATGACATCCCGGGCGAGGTCGTAGAACCCGAGCGACAGCAGGAATCCGAGAGCGATGTTCTCATCACGCTTCCACGAGTCGTGAAAATACTGGTTCCCGGCCAGGATCATCGTGGCGGGACCTTCGAGCACCGTGTCCTCCGCAACCGCATAGCGCGCAACCAGCGCGTCCATCAGTCTGGTGAGCACCTGCGCGTACGCCGTATCGACCCGAGCAGAGCCGGTTTCGAAACGAGCGCGATCCAGGATCTCGGCCACCCCTTGCGACTTCTGCGCTTGAAATCCCAGGAGGTTGTCGCGCAGCGCATTCAGCTGCTCGAGCGCCTCGTCCCGGCTGGCGCCAAATCCATATACGATAGTCCCGTGTCCCTGCGTGTAGAGTCGAGCCGGCGCAAACACCCGACTCACACTCTGGTTCCACAAAGGCGCGTGGTCGTACTTCGCGTCGTCGGGAGCAGAGCCTGTCAGAAACCGCTGGCGTTGAGAGTCCTTGCGGAAAAGTTTCTGCCGCGAGCGACGCTTGGCTGGAACCATCTCGACCCGCGCATTCTCACCAATGACCTGGACCGCCGCGAAGAGGCGTAGAGGCTCCAGCTCGGGGTCATCATCCGGTAGGAAGGTCTCCGTTACATCGTCGTAACTGCCGCTGGGTAGAACATTTGACACCAGCACGCCGTTTTCGATCTCTTCAACCTGGTACGCATCCGTGCTGTGGTTGAGCGCACGGTAGAACCGAATGTCGAACTCTGGCTCGACTGAGAACTCGAGATTTCCGGTGAGCGTACAAGCGAACCCCTGCACCCCATCTGGCACAAAGTATTCTTCGCTGCACTGGCGTCCCTCGATCTGGTACTCGCGCCGAGCGGAAGTCAGGGTCATCGTGAAGCCAGTTTGCTGCCCTGCGCTCAACAGGTGGTCACCACTGCCATGGGCGCGCAACAGCTGACCCTCGAAGAACTTGCGGCCATAGAGATAGGCACCAAACCACTTGTGCGGATGGAGCAGCGAGTCGGAGAGGCCGGCGGCCACAGGCAATGAGAGAGAGAACGCTCGCTTGTTGCCGAGCAGGAAGGTTCGCCCTTTCAGGCCTTCCCGATCTAGCTGAATATCCCTACGATTCAATGTTTCCATCGGACCACATCACATACAAATCAATAATCTCGTCTTGCAAGGACATGGTAACCTTGCAAGAGTTGCAAGTCTGCTATCCACGCGACACTTCCACACCGCACCGCTGACGAGGTCTTGTTCTGCTGCTCTTACTCTTAAAGGTGAAGGTGGGGAGGTGGGCGGGCACAGCACGCAGAGTAAGTATACCGCCATATAGCAGAAATGCAATAGGTATTTCGGCTGATTTGTCTGGCCACTGGTTCCTCTGTTCAGCGGCGCGTCGGCACAGACACAGCGCGGCTTCGAGGAGACAAACCGGGCGCTAACTGTCGTCCAGACCCCACCCTGCAAGCTGGCCAGGAGATGGCGGCGCTCACGGCAAGTAACGAGGGCCGGCCACGGAGGGACACAGCCTACACCGGCGCCTCTTCGATCCTTTACTCACTTTGGGACACTCTCTCCGAAGTCCTACGAGCGGGTAAATGACCTCGCCGCCGAGCCGCTTTCGCCTGATGAGCCCGACGCTCTTCTCGGTGCAGAGGCCCAACGCACACCAAAACCGAGAGCACGATGATCAACGTGCCAATGGCCAGTATCAACGAAATTATGTGGAGTTGGAAGAGCACCAGAGCATGCTTTCCGACGTGTCGGATGCTGCAATCCCCCAATTAGGGTCTTTACGATTCCAGGGATTTCCTCTAGACTGTGGATCAAGAGATCTTGATTTGTTGAGTGGAGGAATGGGGTGCGACGGATCTCCTTCGTTTCCGTGTGTTTTCTTTTCTCTCTGGTGGTCGCGGTCTTACCGGCGAACGCGGCCGGCAAGCGTGCCAATCCGGTGCCCACGAACTGGAACCAGCACGACACTGCTGTCTACGTGGTTTCCACCCTCAATCTCGTGCGGTTACCGAAGGGGGGCTGGTTACCGGCGGTGTTGACCGGACAATATGGCGTCACCAGGTTCGACGTGTTCGCAGATGTCAATACGGCGCAGCTGTTTTTTGTGCAGCTGCGTCGCGATGACGGCAGCGTAGTGGGCGCTCTGGCCTACCGGATGGGCTGGTTGAAGCCTAAGAGCGTCAGTCCGCTCACCGACAAGATCGGTGTTCGACGAGCGTATAAGTCGATCATAGAGGCTTACAAGAGCCATCCAAAGGCGTTGATCGGGTCCTTTACGTCGACCATGCCGTCTTAGCAGGTAGCTTGGGTCTCCGTACCCGATCAGGGCAGGCCGCAGCGGCCCGTTCAGGGCTTCCGCGGGTCGGACGGAGTCCGGGGACCCGCTGAGAACCGGCCGGGGAGTGCGCGAATGCCTCCCTTCCCGCCTGGTTCGGGGGCTGCGGCGGTGCTTCCCCAGGCGCTGAAGCACCATTGAGCAGCTCTGCACAACCCGGTCGAGTCAGACCCTGGACGGGTCAGACCGACCTGCCTTCATCGGTGACAGAGCACCGAACTACCTCCTGTCTCAGTCTCAGTTGCTGTCCGTGCGGACCTGCCCCCTCCTGAGTCAAAGGTCCTGGTGTATCAGCGTTAAGTGCGCTCACGAGGCGCTAGTATCAAGGGGGACATACGCTTCTCGATTTTGCAGCTGGAGGTTCGCACTGGCGGATGTTCGACCCGTAAGCCCAGAGCCCCAGGATGCACCTCCAAGCTCGGGATCCTGGCTACGCTGGCTCGCCGCTGGCCAGCAAGTATCCGAAACGCTCCCCGCCTTTCAGTCCCGCGACTTTCGCATCTTCTGGATGGGCCAGATTATCTCGCTCTCGGGAACCTGGATCCAGAGTGTTGCCCAACAGTGGCTCGTTCTCGAGCTCACACACTCGGCATTTCAGCTCGGGCTTGTCACCACCGTGCAATTCACCCCGCTGCTGCTGCTTGCTCTGATTGGGGGCGCGATCACCGATAGAGTTTCCAAGCGAAATCTGCTGCTTGCTACCCAGATCCTTTCGGGCGCCCTGGCGCTGTTGCTTGGGGTACTGGTGCAGACCGGGCAGGTGCGGTACTGGCACGTGCTCGCCATCGCCGGAGCGCTCGGTACCGTCAACGCCTTCTACACGCCGGCGCGGCAAGCATTCATACCTGAGATCGTGAGCAAAAATGCGCTGATGAGCGCAGTAGCCCTCAACTCGGCCATCTTCAACCTGTCGCGCGCGGCCGGTCCGGCAATAGGAGGGATTCTGATAGCCACGGTCGGTCTGTCGCTCAACTTCTACCTCAATGCGGGTAGTTACCTTGCGGTCATTGTTGGCTTGCTGCTCATTCGACCGCGACCGGCGCCCCTGGGGCATCACGCCGAAAACATCTGGCGCTCTATGGGCGAAGGACTTCGATACATCGCCGCCACACCAATGATCTACACGGTCCTGGCATTGATCGGAGTAGCAAGTCTCTTTGGCATGAACTTCACCACCCTTATGCCGATCTTCGCCGGAAATGTGTTGCACGTTGGGTCCGATGGCTACGGATTCCTGATGGGAGCGTTAGGACTTGGATCGTTGATCGGCGCAGTCGGACTGGCCTTCTTCAGCAGACCTGAGTGGGCGAGGCGATTCATTCTGATTGGAGCCACTGTCTTCGCCAGCACCGAGATTCTTTTTGGCCTGTCTCGCAGCTACCAACTCTCGCTGGCACTGCTGGTTGTTGTCGGCATATTCATGACGCTGTTCACGACCACCGCCAATACAGGAGTGCTCTCGCGGACGCCTCCGCATTTGCAGGGCCGCGTTATGAGTGTCTACTCGCTCATGTTTCTGGGAGTCACACCTTTTGGGAGCTTTCTCTTCGGTGCAGCTGCGCAGCGCTTCGGCGCCCCTACGGCACTCGTCTCAGGCGCTGCGATTACTCTGGCCTTCACTATCCTTCTCATCGTGTTCAGGCCGGTGGAGCGAGCACGGCGACGAGCCGAGCAGCAGGCGGAGCGTCAGGCGGTGCCTTGAGCTTCGCCGTATTCGCGCGCCCTGAATGGCCACGCTACAGGAAATATCCAGGCTAGAGGTCGAGACGGCAACGAATCAGCGTCACGACGGCCTTGATGCCGTCTCTCCAGGTGATCTTCTTACCCTCTTCGTAGGTTCTGCCGTAATACGCAATTGGCAGCTCGTAAATGCGCAGCTTGGGATTGCTCAGCACCTGTGCCGTTATTTCCGGCTCGATGCGGAAGTCGTTTTCGCGCAGACGGAAAGAGTCCACGACTTCCCGCCGGAACACTTTGTAGCCCGTTTCCATATCGCTCAAAGTCGAATTGAACAGAAGATTGGTGAGCAGCGTGAGAAAGCGGTTTCCCACGAGATGCCAGAAAAGGTACACGCGCTGCGGCCGCCCGCCCGAGAGACGAGATCCGTAAACCACATCGGCTCGGCCGGCGACGATCGGCTCCAGTAGCGCCGGATACTCTGATGGGTCGTATTCGAAGTCAGCGTCCTGAATGATGACGATGTCGCCGGACACCTTCGTGAATGCGGTGCGTAGCGCCGCTCCTTTCCCCGCATTGCAATCGTGCAGCACCACCTGGACCTCTGGGAGGGAGGCATAGCGTGCGAGTATTGCGCGCGTAGCATCCTGAGAGCCATCGTCGACAACAACGATCTCCCGCTCCAGCGGAACGCCAAGCGCTGCCTCCAAATCGACGCCACATACAGCATCGATGACTTGAGCAATAGTTCGCTCTTCGTTGTACACGGGAATGACGACAGACAGCTTCACGGATTCTTGCCACCGCATGACCGAAGTAGTCGCGCCGAGGTCGGGGCGTGGGGGTCCGATGTCATGATGCGGGCGTAGAAACGCATTGTAGTACGTCTGGAACCAGTACTGTCCACGCCAATGCATTTACAAGCGACGTATTGACAGGATCACACGACCGCATATACGATCACGCTAACATGGAGGAGGGGATCGTGTCGCAACATCTGCATGGTGAAATCTGACAATGTTCGGGCATCGAGTGAAACCAAAAGTGCGCCCATGGGCATTGCCGGCCGCTCCACTGTCGAGCCAGACCGATCATGAGTGCTGAAACCAGCCGGGCACATACCTACCAATGGATGCTCCGCGCCCTCGGCGCGTTCCTGGACGAAGAGCCCAGTTGTCGCATCACGCTGGCCGAAGTGCCCGACGGTTTTCTCGTGCGGGTACACCGAAGCCTTCACAAGATGGATCCGAAACTGTTCCACTTCAATCGCGACACACTCACCGAACAGCTCGAGGGAATGATGCGCCAGCGAAAGACCTCGGTCACACACGTTCATCACCCCGGCATCTGGTCGAGGTTACCAAACGGCCATCAAGATTTCTTCCGGGCACTGGGATTCGAGCTAGACGCCGCTGCCGCGCATGCCATTTTGATCGAGGAGTTAGAGGAGGGGCTCGTGCTCTCATACAGCTGCGTCGATCCCGATACGGGTGAGTGGCGCAAGCGCATGCTGATGCTTGGACTGCCGGAAATGGAGGAGATCCTCAACGCGGCATTCGAGCGCAGAGGGAAACCGTCAATCGTAATGTAGGTTCAGCGGCGAAAGAGGCGACCAAACCGTCCCGGGTTATCTACCGGCGAAGCCTCAAGCTTGACTACTCGCTCACCGTTCAGCAGTCGCTGCGGATTGGAGCGCAAGAGCATCTCGGCCACTTCACTATCCCGGAGCTCGGCAATTCGTTGATGCAGGTCTGCGAGGGAGCGATCGCGGCCGGGATGATGCCGGTCGCTTGCCGCCACGGTGTACGATCCCTGCCGAAGCAGCCGTTCTGCGGTTCTGCGGATTCGCCAGCCATACTCACCCAGCAAGGATGGAGCAGTCAGCTGAAGAATCACCTCGCGTGCAACCACCGCATCGAGCGCTGCCGGATCACGCTGCACAAACGGGTAGCGTTCGGGGTGTGCCAGCACAGGTTGATAGCCGGCGAGCTGCAGCTGAAAAAGGGTCTCATCCAAATAGAGCGGAGGGTGTTCCAACATGAGCGAGAGCTCGACCAGAACGGCAGATCCCAGTCCCAGCGGCGACACGCGCCCGGCCTCAAGTAGGGAGGGTGCTTCTGGTGTGAGAAAGAGCTCATGCCCGGCCACCACCTCCAGTTGAACTCCCGCTGCCTCCAGCGATTCCCGTACTTCCGACAGCTTTTCTTCCACATCGTTGGCGTCGATGCCGCTCCTGCGCTCCGGATCGAAGTGCGGTGTGGCTGCGACGCGAACAACGCCCTCCGAGACAAACTGGCGAGCGATGGCAATGCTTTCATCGAGGTCGGCGGCTCCGTCATCGACCCCAGGCAGGATATGGTTGTGCAGGTCGATCAACCTGGCCTCCAGCAAGCTTTAGCCGGTGAAGACTGTATCAACCCTATTGACTGCCGGAGACAGACGTGGTACACAGGAAGTTGGCCCGGTGTCGCGGGTGCCGTTCTTGAGCGGTGTGCCCAGCCCGCGGCGCTGGGTTCACTCAGCCATGAACTAACGGCTCATCTCCCGAATCACCGCGTCGGCCATGTCGGACGTGCCAACGCCGCCCTTACGATCGGGCTTGAGATCGTAGGTCACGTTGACGTTTTCCTTGATGACCGCTGCCAGGGCGCGCTCGACCCGGTCAGCCGCGTCGTTCTCTCCCAGGTGCCGCAGCATCAGAACGCCGGAGAGGAGCGTAGCCGTCGGGTTAGTCTTATTCTGGCCGGTGTATTTTGGCGCACTTCCGTGAACCGGCTCGAAGAGCGCCGCTTCCTCGCCAATGTTGGCGCCGGGCGCAACGCCGAGACCTCCAACCAGTCCCGCGCAGAGATCTGACACGATGTCGCCATACAGGTTGGGCAGGACCAGCACGTCGTAGTCCTCCGGCTTCTGGACGAGCTGCATGCACATGTTGTCGACCAGCACTTCCTGAAACTCGATGTCGGGATAGTTTTCGGCGACTTGTCGAGCTACCTGGAGAAAGAGACCGTCGGTGTACTTCATGATGTTCGCTTTGCTGACGGCCGACACTTTTTTTCGTCCATGCGAGCGCGCGTATTCGAATGCGAAGGTCACGATGCGGCGAGTGCCGGTAATCGAGATCGGCTTGATGCTGATGCCCGAATCCGGTCGAATCGAGCGGTCACTTAAGCTGTCAAGGGTGCGGATGAGCTCTTGAGTCTCCGGTTTCCCTTGCTCGAACTCGATACCGGCGTATAAGTCCTCGGTATTCTCGCGGACGACGACCAAATCGACATCCTGGTAGCGAGACCGCACGCCAGGATAGTATTTGGCCGGGCGCAGATTCACATAGAGGTCAAGCGCTTTCCGAAGGGCAACATTGACGCTACGGAACCCGGTCCCAATCGGGGTGGTGATCGGCCCCTTGAGCGCCACCTTGTTCCGGCGGATCGACTCGATGACCTGATCGGGAAGAGGAGTACCGTACTTTTCCATTACATCGCTGCCGGCTTCCATCTCCTCCCACTCGATTGGAACGCCCGTCGCGTCGATCACGCGCCGGGCTGCGCCGGCAACCTCGGGTCCAATGCCATCGCCAGGGATCAGCGTCACACGGTAGGTCATGGTGGCTCCTATCTTGTCTCGTTAAGCACGAGCGCGCTCGGCCATGCCGGGCGCTCTGGAAGCGCAGAATTGCCTAGGCAAGCACCGTCTCACGCTCGGGACGATACGGGGGCAAGGTGCAGCGTGGTTTCCGGTCGACGCGGTAACCGAGCGCGTACTCGCCCTGCATCACGGTATGGATCTCGCGCGTTCCCTCGTAAATGACCGGCGCCTTGGAGTTACGCAGGAACCGGAACACGGGGTATTCATCTGAGTAGCCGTACGCGCCGTGTACCTCGACGGCATCGGACGCAGATTCAAATGCCGCGTCGCAGGCGAACCACTTGGCCAACGAGACGGCTCGATTAGAGGGTTCTCCACGATTTTTGAGCCATCCCGCCTTGAAGTACAGCAACCGGCCGGCCTCATACTTGGCATACATTTTGGCGATCATCTGCTGCACGAGCTGGAATTTTCCGATCTGCTGTCCAAACGCCTGGCGCTCGTTCGCGTATTTGACGCTATAGTCCAGGCAAGCGCGGATTGTGCCACAGGCGCCGGCAGCTACGGTGTAGCGGCCGTTCTCCAGCGAGCTCATGGCAATAGTGAAGCCCTCGCCCTCCTCGCCCAGGCGGTTTTCTACAGGAACACGCACGTCGTTCAGGAAGATGCTACCGGTGTCACCAGCATGGATGCCGGCTTTGTGCTTGATGGGAGCGGTGATCAGGCCCGGGCCTGCCTCGTCGCGGTTCAGTACAAAGGCAGAGATGCCGCGGTGTTTCGCTTCTGGATCGGTCTTCGCAAAGATGAGGAAGGTATCGGCATAATCGGCGTACGACACCCAGGTTTTCTCGCCGTTGAGAAGGTAGGAGTTGCCGTCCCGGCGGGCGGTTGCCTTCATGCCCGCCACGTCCGACCCGGCGTTTGGCTCTGTCAAACCGAAAGCGCCAAATTTCTCACCAGAAGCGAGGGGTCGCAGGAGACGCTGCTTCTGCTCCTCACTTCCCCAGATGTAGATGCCACACCCGCAGAGACCAATGTGGACAGACATAATGGTACGGAAGCAATGGTCGACGTACTCCAGCTCTTCCGACGCGAGTCCCAGACTGAGATAGTCCATGCCTGCTCCGCCATACTGTTCGGGGAAGCAAATGCCCGTTAGACCGATCTCACTGAGCTTGGCGAAGGTGCTGGAATCGTAGTAGTGATTGATATCGTTCTCCTGAATCGTGGGCGCGAACTCCCTCGCCATGTAGTCGCGCACCGTCTCGACCAGCAGCTGCTGGTCAGCGGTGAGTCCAAGGTCGAGCATCCAAGACTCCTCAAATAGCGAAGGGGCGAGTCCTACTCGCCCCTCTCAATGTCACTGATCGAGTGGAAAGGACTTACTTTCCGCCCACCGCTTCCTTCAGTCGTGAGCCGGGGCTAAACGCGGGCCGCTTGCCCGCCTTGATGCTGATGGATTCGCCCGTGCGTGGATTGCGGCCGGTGCGTGCCTTGGTCTGCGTGACGCGGAAGCTACCAAATCCGGTGAGTCGAACCTCCTCACCCTTCTTCAGGGCACCCTCGATGCTGTTCAGTACTGCCTCTACAGCGCGACCCGCCTGAGCCTTATTCAGTCCGGCCTCTTGAGCGACCTTCTGCTGGAGTTCTGACTTACCAATCGCCATGCAAAGCCTCCTCTAACTCCATTAGTCCAGGTACCATCATAGCACCATCACCGGCGTGGTGGTCTAATATTCGGCGCAAGTACGCCAAAAAATGGCGCGACTATGTCTCCACCTCCTCCTCACGTTGCTCTTCTACCCACTCTGTAACAGACTTTTCGCGCGTAAACCGCTTGGGTACACGGCTCTGAATGGCTGCAATGACATTCTTGTAACCGTATTTTCGGCCATAGTCCACGATGACCTGGAACCCCTGGTCTCGCGACTGCGCTCGGTTCCAGGCGTCCAGAATCTCCTGCGCGACCTGACGAAATTCATCTTCTGAGAGTCCGGCCATGTACGGCGCCGCCCCCTGTCAGCTATGAAGCCCAGCAAGAATCCTGCCAGGCTGGGAACAAACGCGGCATTTTAGGTCCGCACAGCGGAGAAATAGCCCGGCATCAGTCTCCAATGATCTCCGCCGATGACGGCGTGTGGGCCGGCAGCTCAGGCAGTCCCTCCGGTAGCAGCCGAGGGCTGTGGATCGGCAAAGTTGCCGGCGCGATATCTCGCTACGCGATCCGGCAGGCAGTGCGGGCAGAGGTGATGCGTCATCGGCGTGGTTCCAGGCTCGGTAAAGACCTCTTCCAACCTGCCACAGCGATAGCAGAAGGTCGGAGCTCCGGGTGTCGGCATGAGTGGATGACCGTGGATCTTCTGACATTCTTCACACATCATGACGTCGACTACCGGACGAGGCTTTGATAACCGAGCGCGACTCTCGAGCGTACGGCCACAGCCCTTGCAATAGACGTAAGTATCCGCGCCACGGCGGGTGTCCTTCGCAAACACCTCTGGTTCACGGTCGGAGCGGTTTCTCGAAGTAGGCACGTTGTAATCCCCCTGCTACTGGCGACAGCCGTCGCTCGGCTACGACGGCTCCAATTCCGGAGCAGGTGCACGGAAGGTGCACGACTGGATCCGGATTATGACTTGACTCGAACGGGTCAAGGTGCCTACACCCAGTGTAGAATACGGCGACCCTTTTGGTCCACGTGGACGGTGCCGTGCCCGAAAATCGAGACTAAACTGTGCGTTTATGGAACGACTCTGACAAAGAGAGCCACGCCGAGGACCACGGCGCCTCAGTTCATGCTGATCCAGATTCGTTTGGCCGCCAGCTGCTGGCGTGGTACGAGATCCACGGTCGCGATCTGCCGTGGCGTGGCGATCCCGACCCCTATCACATCCTGGTGTCCGAGGTGATGCTGCAGCAGACCCAGGTGGACCGCGTACGGCCGAAGTACAGGGAGTTTCTTGACCGCTTTCCTACGCTCAAGAGCCTCGCCGAAGCCTCCACAGCGGACGTGCTCCGTGCCTGGCAAGGACTCGGGTATAACCGCCGTGCAGTAAACCTCAAGCGCGCAGCTGAATCCGCCTGCAGGGATCATGCATGCCGGCTACCGCGCACCGTCGAAGCATTGGAGCGCCTACCCGGTATCGGCCGCTACACGGCCCGCGCGGTGGCCTGCTTTGCCTTTGGAGAACAGGTTCCGGTAGTGGATACCAACGTGCGGCGCGTGCTTTCCGGCCTTGCCGGACGAGACTTGACGGTAAAGGAGACCGAAGCGTTAGCGGCCGATCTTCTGCCAGAGGGTCGCGCAGCCGATTGGAACCAGGCCTTGATGGATTATGGCGCCATGGTCTACAAGGCGAAGCCGAAGCGATCCGGCAAGACCGCCGAGCCGTTCGTGCGCAGTAACCGCTTCTGGCGCGGACGGATTATCGATGCCTTGCGCCAACACCATGCGCTCTCTTTACCCACGCTCCTCGAGGCTTTGCCGTATCCCAATCGAGACGAACAGCGAGTTCGAGGCTTGGTCCAGGTGCTCCACGAGGAGGGCATGGTCCAATACGACGTGAGCGCTGATGAGGTGAGTCTGCCATCGTAAGGTGTCTGCCGGTAACCTTTCGCGCCGTGGTGGCCAACTGTGGTGCGGCGGGAAATCGCAACAATCTTTGCCAAATCGCCCGGCGTACCCCGTGAAGGTGGGCGCGAGCGGAATCAAGCGAGAGCATAATCACAGTGGCCAGCGCCACCACGAGCGCTGCTCCGGCTGCATCCAGCAGGTAGTGATTGGCGCTCACCACCACTGTGAACAGCATCACGAGTGGGTACGCTCCAGCAAGCACTCTTACGAGCAGGGTATGCGTCAAGAGGATGACGGACACGGCAAGAATGAGCGCCCACGCCATGTGCAGGCTGGGCATGGCCGAGTAGGCGTTGTACGCAATTGGGACGCTGTTGAGCTTGCCATCTCCGATGACATGCTGCACGGTGTCCTGGAAATGGAAGATATGATGCTGATAGATCAGCCCAGTCGTGAGCCGGGGAGGCGCCAGTGGGTAGAGCTCGTAGCCTACCAGAGCAAGCAAGGTCGAGAGCAGAGTGATGTTGCGCACGAGCGCAAAATGAGAGCGGTGCTTGAGAAAGATCCAGATAGCAACCGAGATCGGCACCAGGGTTTGACCGACGGCATAGATGAAGTCTGTGATGTGGACTACGCTGGTGAACGAAAGCAGTCCGAAAAGGGAGTGCGCGTGACGAAGCCAGATCTGGAGTGCCGGCTCAACAAAGAAGCCATGAGACTGCTCAAAGTGGACCACCTGCCGAGCATGGAGAACCGCTTCCTGCACATCGGGCGGATCAATGTTTCCCCGGAAGATGTCGTCTCCCAGCTCCAGGCCCGCTATGGCCACCAACTGGAGGACAAACCAGATCCAGGCTCCAAGAGGGGGCCGGTTCGTAATGGTGTCAGTTACAAAATTCGGCAAAAATCGGTGTGGGTGTGAGGGATTGCCTCGGTCTCGGGCGGATGCCGATGCGAATCGCATTGCTGCGGATACTCCTTTTAACCCAGTTCGCTTGAACCTTAGTTCATTGAAGCATTAACTTTCAACTGTGTCAAATACCTCCGTCTCAAGTATGATGAGGGTATGAGCAGCAGGGGAGAAGGTAACTGTCCGCCGCAGGACAGCGCGATATTGGATGAAGAGGTTATTCAGCTCATATTCCACCTGGCGAAGCGGATATCTGGCTACTTCGAGACGCAGGTCATGGAAATGGATCTTACCGGGCCGCAAGCACTGCTGCTACGACATCTTGACTCGCCCATGTCTATGAATCAGGTCGCGTGCAAACTCCGCTGTGACGCCTCCAACGTAACGGGAATTGTCGATCGTCTCGAAGCCCGCGGTCTACTGGAACGCTGCCCCGTCCCCTCCGACCGCAGAGTCAAGCAGCTCGTGCTCACCGAGGAAGGTACCCGCTATCATGGGCGCATAAAGACTCTCTTAGGTGCAGTACCCGGCCTGTCCCGACTGTCTGAAGGCGAGCGCCTGGTGCTCCACGACCTGCTACGTCAGTCTCTTCAGGACCCAGAAGAATCGGCTAGCGGCACCGCTGGCGACTACAGCGAGAAGACGGGATCCACGAATCAGGATCTCCTTGGCATCGAAGTTGCACCACGCCGGTAAGGACGCCTTTGCCTTTCTCAGGGCTCCCCACGAACGGGACTGCGCATAGATGATCCAACGTCGACCGGTGTCCTGACTTTTCACTTTAGTCGTCGCTCGGGCTAATTTGGAGTGGGGATGAAGCTATCAGATCAACAAACTTATGTAGGTTTGTGCGCGGGCGCCGTCCTGACCCGAAGGAGGCTATGACGAGCCGGCTTCAGCTTGTCGCAGCGACCGTTTCGGTTGTCGCACTGGCCGCCGCGGGTGCAGTGCTGATGACCATGTTCGACCCGGGCGCAGTGGTTCGAGCAGTGCAGGGGGCGGATGTCTCGCTGCTTCTCCTGGCGATGGCAGTGGGAGCCGTCATCCAGGCGATGCGCGCGCAGCGGGCGGCACTCATGCTCCGCCAGGAGCACCCGATCACGTTGGAGCAGAGCTTCGGAGCGCAGGTGCTCAGCCATGCGGTCAGTTCCGTCCTTCCAATCGGCCCGACATGTTTCGGCCTGCAGAGCTTGCTGACGCGCCGGCTCGCGAACATACCCATGCCGTTTTCGATGGGCGTATTCATTGCCTGTAGCATCCTGGAACGCTTAACAGCCATTCCGCTTATCGCCTTGGTTCTCTTCACCATGCATCTGCCGCAATGGGTGAAATTCATCCTCTTGGGTACGCTGCTCCAAAACCTGGTCTCACTCCTCCTTCCAGTGATAGCCGCCCTCATGCGCGCTCGGGTCGGCCAGATTGCGCCCCATTCAGCCTGGGCGAAGAAAATCGTGGGCGCAGTTGCCGAGATCGAGAACGGGCTTGCGACAATCGTGGCCGGCGGTTGGCGCGTCGCACTGCCGACCGTCGCCCTCTCGTTCTTGATCGCCCTGGGAGGTATCCTCCGCCTCGCCCTCCTGCTTGGCGCCTTCGAGCTAGGCGCTTCCGTGCGTCAGCTGGGGCTGTTGATGTTGATGGGTGGCCTGGTGGGGAGCATGCCTGTCAAACTGCCAGGAGCGGACGCATGGGCTACCGGCAAGTTATTGCGGCTTACCCACGTGGTGGGGCCGGGCGCCGGCGGGTTTGTTTTGCTATTTAGCGTGATTACGACCCTCGAGTCCCCACTCCTCGCCGCGGGTGTCCTGCTCTGGTGGGCTTTGCCTCGCTCGGATGTCTCCCTGCGGCTCGGCGAGCTCGTGTCGCTGGCCCAGCAAACGGGAAGTGGACCTCCGCCGGCCAGGGACGTGGTCTAGGGGGCTACCTCACCGAAAGGTCATCCAATCGCGTGCATTCGCCGGGAGGAACGATTCGTACCACGACGTCCGGCGCAAGGCGAGCTGCATACTGAGCAAAAAGGAGTGGCGGCTCGCTGAGGAAGGCGGGGTCGCGCCGATTCACGCCTGCGGTGCCAAGCGTGCCCCAGTGTATCGGTATGGCAAGTGATGGACGGATCATACGGAGAGCCTCCGCTGCTCGTTCAGGATCGAGATGGCCTGGGCCAAGTTTGCGGCCCCATCCCCAAATTGGCAAGAGCGCCACGTCGAGGTCTGGCCCTAGCTCGACCATCTGGGGAAAGAGGTCGGTATCGCCCGCGAAGTAGATCCGCAAGTGACCCGTAAGCAGGAAGCCAACCGGGGATGCCATGGGCCCAAAGGGAGCACGGAAGCCCGAGTGCGCTGCTTGAGTTGCGGTAACGATCACCGATCCGATGGCCGTAGACTCTCCCGGACTGAGCTCCTCTACCGCGCGGAAGCCGTGACGTCGCATGAGTGACATCGCCCCGCGTGGCACCACCAACCGGATGTCGGAACCCAATCGACGCAGAGATGGGAAATCGCAGTGGTCCATGTGGAGGTGAGAGAGCAACACGGCGTCGGGCGCCTGAACCCACTTCGGATCGGGCCGCCGTGCGTGCCGGTAGAGGTGCGCGAGACGATCGCGTAGGAGGGGATCGGTGAGCACGCGCACGCCATCCATCTCGACAACCACGGTGGCGTGGCCGACGTATGTCAGGCTCGGAGGGTCACAAGGCGTGGTCACTACTGACCAATACCACAGGCGACCTGCAACTACGGCCGGGCGATCACGTCCATACGTGGGGTTTCGTGCACATGGATACGCCGGGCTATGATCCTGTCTCGGTGACGGGACAGGTGGCTTCAGGGACGCCTACTCGTAGCGAGCGCCACGGCAGCGGCGAGGAAGAATTCAATCCCTGGATTCTGGGCGCCACATTATGACCAGGCCCCTGACGCCCGCGAGGTCAATGCTAGAGCGAGTCCGTGAGCGCCGCACGATACGAGGGCGAAGAAACCGGTCCGTGTAGCAGGGGATCCTCGGTCTTGGCCATCCAGGTCCACGGGCGATCGTCAAGCTCCAACTCTGCCTCCATAAACCCGTCATCTTCAGCCAGGTTGTGTTGTTCTAGCGGGTCATTTTCCAGGTCGTATAGCTCCACGGTAGGATGCTGACCACCGTGATATTGGCGGAGCTCAAGATTCTACAAGCAGCCGCTGGGCCAGATCGGCGTAAATCTGGGTTGCCTGGACGAGCTGATCCACTTCAACATATTCATTTGGTTGGTGCGCCAGAGAAGGAGATCCAGGTCCACAGATAACCATCGGAATGTTAAATCCAGGTGAGAGGTAAGCTGCATCCGTTCCGAACGTCACGCCTCCCACCTCGGGCGCACTCCGGCGAACCGCCGTCACGGAGTTCACAGTCGCCTCTACCAGGGCCTCTGAGCGATCGGTTTCAATGGGTGGCTTGTCATTGTCGATTCCAACTTCGATACGGAGCTCCGCGTTGTACTCGCCGGCCACGCGTTCCGCCACGGACCTGACCATGCGAACCATCTCCTGGTGATCCTGCCCCGGCACGGTTCGCATATCCACTTCGAGCTCGCACAGGTCCGGAACGACGTTGACCTTGTTTCCCCCCTGAATCACGTTGACGCTCGAGCTCGGACCACCGAGCAGAGCGCTCTCCTGCCAGGGGAACGGATATGCCTCGAGCTCAGGGATGAGCCGAGCCATATAGCTCACGGTGTTCACGCCCAACCATGGCATCGATCCGTGCGCTGTCCGCCCCAGAGCACGAATCCGCAACCATAGAACTCCCTTCTCGCCGATGTAGACATTGAGATCGCTGGGCTCCGCCACGACGAGATACCGTGAGCCCTCGAGGATGCGCGCTTCGACCATGGCCAGGGCACCCATCATCCCGGCCTCCTCGCCCGCAGTGCAAGCGATCACGACATCGGCCTTTGGCCGAAATCCAGCACGGACGAGGCCGGCTGCGGCAATCACCATCGCGGCTACTCCACCCTTCATGTCGCAGCTGCCGCGACCGTAAATGCGACCGTCGATTAGCTCTGCATCAAAGGGTGGATGCTGCCACTCCTGGCCTCCGGGCGGCACGACGTCGAGGTGTCCCGTGAAGACAACGTGCCCCTGGCTCTCACCGCGGATACGGCCGATGACATTGGCCCGGTTCTCGGTGAGGTGCTGCACGTTAGCCTCTATGCCGAGATCTTCCATGAATCCGGCGAGAAACTCCGCGACCGGGCGTTCATTGCCTGGGGGGTTGACAGACGGGTAGCGGACCAGATCTTGGGTGAGCTGAATCAGGAGCTCGCGATCTACCTGCACCGGTCTCGGCGCTGCCTGCTGACCTCTTTCCATAGTGCTCTTTCATGCAGTATCATGCGTCGCCATGGTGAGACTTCGCTCGCTCGTCATTCTAGGCGTTCTCCTCTTTGCGGGACAGCCGTCCGCCCGGGCAGCGCCAGCCGGGACATCGGATTGGCCCTCCCTGAATGCCGACGCGGCGCAGAGTAATTACAACGCGGCGGAAAAAACCATCACCTCCAAGAACGTCTTGAAGGTCAAAGTGCGCTGGGCAGCCTCAATTCCCGACGTATCATATCCGGTAGTGGCTAACGGCCGGGTATACCTGCCGGTGATCTCGCACGGGAAGGTGCACGTACGCGCTGTCAATGCCGTGACCGGCAAACAGGTATCGGTCTATCCCAAGGATGCGTTAGGCGGTATCGTCTTCAACAATGGCAACTTGTATCTGGCGGGACACATCGTTCAGGAGGTTGACCCGAGTACAGGAAATAAACTGGCGCAGATCAGCGCCAAACCATCGGTATCGGGAGGAAGCTTCCTTTACCCGGTCACAGACAATAAGCTGCTCGTGGCGGGCTATGCCGGTCTTCATCCATCAGCTGCAAATGCGCTCTACGCGATCGATCCGCAGACCAATAAAGTGCTCTGGAAGCTTCAGTCATCGAGCGCAGAGAGCACTCTCGGAACAGGCCGCATTCTCACCCAGACGGCCAGGGGGACCGAGCTGTATGACGAGACCAGTGGCAGGGGCGTTGCGCTCCGTCCGAACGTCTACAGCGACTGGTTCGCGGGTAGCCTCCTGGCTTACTGTGTCGCCGCGATCGGTCGAGGAAAGGCAACCCTGTATGCCGTCGACGGAACAGGTCGAATTATATGGAAACGTGCCATCGGTCCGTCGGTGATCAATCCTCATTGGCCGCACGCGGTGTCGCCAACCGCGGTCTATGTCCAGACTTTGACGCCCGGCGAGGGTGTGCAATCCTTGGATCCCCAGTCGGGAACCATTCTGTGGACGCGGTCCATACCGAACGTGCAACGACTGGCCGAGGCCAATGGCGTGCTGTTCGTCCTCAGCTACGGACTTGGACAGCAAGTGCGACTTGTCGCTCTGCACGCCGGAAGCGGCGCCCCAATCGGGGCCATCCTTCTCTCGCCTGGGTACCAGTTCTTCAACGCGCTCAACGGCCTCATGGTTGCCAGTGGCATGGTGTTTCTGCGGGCCGTCTCGCCGCATGGAGCTACGCAGCTGATCGCGTTGGGCCTGTAATTTCTTGCCTTTTGACGTTGAAGGCTGTATGCTGCGTCTCGGTTACCGATCCTCATTGCCGGAGCTGGAGCATGGTGCGAAATGCGATCGCCGTCTGCGCGTGTCTCTTGCTGGCCGGGTGCACCTCGGTGTCGGCCTTCACGCCTACCCCCACTCCTACCTCCCCGCCAACTGCCACCCCACTGCCCACTCCCACCACCGCACCGATCAACACTCCAACCGCGACATCGGGTAGCCCCAGGAGCTACACCAATCAGTCCACGGGTGATAAGGTTACCATCGAAAAAAACGGGCTCGATCAGCGCGGGGACTCTATCGCTACCCCGACGGCGGGCAATATGTACCAAGTGTTCTACGTGTCGATCCATAACCAAGGAAGCGTCTCGCGCGGCTACAGCCGCTACAACTTCCACTTCGTGGGTCAGAACGGTGCGTCCTACCCATCAACAACGGACCTTCCTGGCAAGTACCTCCCGTTCCTCCACTCCGGCAGCTTGTCGCCCGGCGATACTGTGTCCGGCTGGATCGCCGCCCAAATCCCCACGACGACCAAGGAGCTGAAGCTGAAATGGGATGACGGTTCCAGCATCCCATCGCCGTTCGTCGTGATAGGGGACTACACGATCAGCTGACAGCTCTTTGAGCTGAGCCGACGGTGGATTGCTGAGCAGCGTCGGATGATTGTGGCCCCGGCAAGCATGAGCGAGCTATCCCGTATTCGTGCCAACCCGTCTCGCCCGCTGCACGCGCCTGATGGGGCGCACAACGCCCGGGTGCCCGGAGGTGGGAAGCGATCCGCTCAACAAAGAGATGACCTCCAAACCTGAGAGGGGGCCACTGAGAAAGTGTCCCTGGGCGTGATCGCACCCCATTGCTACGAGTCTGGTCCACGTCTCTTGGTTCTCCACCCCTTCTGCCACAACCTCGAGCCCAAGATTGTGGCCCAGGTCGATCACCGCCTGCGTGATAAATCTGTCACCTTCGTTGGTCAGCATCTGCATCACAAATGACTTGTCAATCTTGATCTCGTCTGCGTTGAGGCGGCTGAGATAAGACAGGGAGGAATAGCCAGTCCCGAAGTCATCGATCGCGATTCGCACTCCCATCTCGTGGAGCACTGTAAGTGTCTCCAGGGCTCGAGTTGAGTCGGCCATGAGGGCGCTCTCGGTAATCTCGAGCGCTAAATCGGAAGCCTGCCTCCCAGTCTCATCAAGGAGGCTGACGATCGTGTCGATCAGACCGGGATCCTGCAAATTCTGCGCAGAGATATTTACTGCGACGCACAGGTCAAGCCCCGTTTCGTGCCACCGGCAGCATTGACGGAGTGCTTCGCCGAGCACCCAGCGCGTGAGCGGCTTCATCAACCCGGTCTGTTCTGCCAGCGGGATGAAATCGGGGGGGTCCAGGAGCCCACGTTCAGGATGGTACCATCGGGCCAACGCCTCCACTGTGTCCACTCCCCCGGTTCGTGCGTCGACCTTGATCTGGTAGTGGAGCAGTAGCTCGTCGTGTTCAATGGCGTGGCGAAGCTCGGCCGTAAGCGCAAATCGACTGGGCGTGTGCTCGTCGTGTTCGGCCTCATAGACGGCGAACCCACTCCTGGTACGCTTGGCGACGTACATCGCCGTATCCGCGTGCTTGATAAGCATGGTGGCGTCTTCACCGTGCTCAGGGTAGACGGCAATCCCGATGCTGGTGCCAACATCGACCTGTTGCATCCTGACCAAAAATTGAGCTTCCAGGCATCGGATCAGCTTGTCTGCTAACTTTGTCGCACGCGTCTGATCCGCGCGGGGAAGCAGTACGGCAAACTCATCGCCTCCAAGACGTGCAACCGTATCGGATTCGCGGAGTGTGCTCTGGAGGCGCCGTGCTGCCTGCTGCAAGAGCGCGTCTCCGTATTGGTGCCCAAAAGTGTCGTTGACTTCCTTGAACCGGTCTAGATCCAGCAGAAGCACGGCGAAGTGTGCATCCTCGGTTCGCGCTGCGGTGATAGCGCGTTCCAAGCGTAGCTGGAGGAAAACACGGTTCGGCAAATCGGTCAAGGCATCGTGTAGCGCCTGATACTCCAATGCGCGCTCGGTCTCTTTGCGGGTCATGAACTGTGCAACGGAGGCGGCGACGGCATTCATCGTGTCAATCACATTCTGATCGACACGGCGAACCTCGCGAGTGAAGAGCTCGACGGCTCCATGGAAGCTCCCACGACCGATAATGGGGAAACAGAAGCCGGTGCGCAAGCCGTCCTTCGATGCCATGAGCGCGCGACTAAAGTCCGGGTCTGTGACAACGCTTTCAACCCAGGCGGGCCGTCGATCTTCCCACACACGGCCGGGAAGATCGACCGCAGAAGGGCACGATAGTTGCCGACTGAGCAGAACAAAATCTGCGAAGTCGACCGAGTTATGTTGCCAGGTATCAAGACAGGTCAGAGCGCTCTTACTCGCGTCCAGGCTCCAGAAGGTCCCAAGATCCCACTGACCGATCCGACAAATGGCCTCAAGGAGACGCGGGATCACTTCTCCTAGCGTGTCCGACTGAGACAAGACCGCTGCAACGGCGTGCTGAGCAGTCATTTGTTCCTGAGTGGCGAGCAGCATCTGCTCAGCCTGCTTGTGCCGGGTAATGTCCCGTTCGATCATCACGAGCGCCTCCGGTCGTCCGCTCTCGTCTCTGACGACCGCCGTGTTCACTTCTACCGGGAAGTTCGTTCCGTCTCGTCTTACGGCTTCATATTCAGCATTCCGTACTGCGCCCTCGTCCAACGTCTTTCGCTTATCCTCAACAACGTGGAGTCGGGAATCCTCGGTGAACAGCTCCGCAACCCGTAGGCCGACCATTTGATCGGGGTTGCCATAGCCGTGAAGCTCTGCTGCCCGCCCATTGACCATCACGACAAAACCATAAGGATCGACTACGATGACGCTGTCGGGGGAGCTTTGCACGAGGGAGTGGTGAAGCAATCCATCTCCTTGACGTGCAGCCGGCTGCTGCCGGCTGGACATCGCGCGGAACGTCAGCACAGCACCCTTCACAGCGTTCTGCTCAATGAGCGGAGTGAGGTTATACGATACCGGCAATACCGAGCCGTCTCTCCGGAAAAACGAGCGGTGGTCGAACTGGCCCGGTACGGCCGACTGCAACGTCTGTTCCAGACCGCTCGACTCACTTGGCTGCTCCGCTCCCGCGCGGTTGAGACCGAGAACCTCGTTCACATGACGATCAATCGCATCAAGCTCCTGCCAGCCCAGTAACTCTGCTGCGGCGCGATTCACCGATGCGACATGACCGCTTTGGTTGAGGACGAATACACCCTCATCGAGATGCGAGACAATTGCGTGAGTTAAGCCTACCTCGCGGCTGAGTCTCGACCTCACTCTCTTTACGGAGACGATCAGAAGCGTGAGCACGCCCGCCTGCGCAGCCAGTATCGGGCGGATAGCACCGAGCGTTCGAAGCGGCACGATCAGGAAGGCGGCGGTGGAGAGAATGCCTACGAAAGTGGCGACAGGACCCGAGATTGCTCCGGTGCGCCATGACATGACGATGATTGCCGCGCTTACGAGCAGAAAGCTGCTTGGTACTCCTCGCTCCCCTGCGATGATGCATGGCAGAAGCGCTACTCCAAAGGTTGCAACGGTGATGCCGTGCCGTCTCAATGATCGCGGTCCTGTCACGGGCCAAGCATCGATTTAAGAGCGCGAATCAAGATCGGGCAGAAAATCAGATAGCCATCGAATTGGAAGCCATGCACGGAAGCTCGCTGATCGCCGATATGCACCGAAACTCCTCCTCGCCGCGAATCTGTTACGCCACTATTGCCAGTAACTCATGTATCAAGCCCGCTTCCAAGAGCCAAGCTGCCGGAATTTGGGAGGAACTTGGTCCCAGGACTTTCGCCTCCCTCTCACAAGAGATCGACCGGGTCTACGTCGATCGTCCAGCCAGATGGTACGTAGTCGAGCAGGCGGTGCAGGTCCTGGCCCTTTCCAGCTCCCGTCCCGGAACGAACGATTACCTGCCAGTAATATCGATTGCGCACGCGAGCCACAAAACAGGGAGCAGGACCGATGATTTCCGCGTCTGCGCCTGCCTCCTGGTTGACAACACGTTCCAGAATATCCCGCAGATTTTGAGCGCTCTGCCGGCAGTGCACCTCCTGCTCTGCCGAATACACAAACCGGATCAGCCGGGCAAACGGAGGATAGCGCGCCGCCCGCCGGAAGCTCATCTCTTCTCGATAGAAGCGCTTGTAGTCATGGTCCTTGGCCGCCTGAATCGCGTAATGTTCCGGCGTGTACGTTTGGACGATGACACGGCTAGGAAGCGAGGCACGTCCCGCTCGTCCCGCGACCTGGGTCAGGAGTTGAAAGGAGCGCTCAGGCGCGCGAAAGTCCGGCAGGTGCAGGCCTGTATCGGCCGAGATGACGCCCACCAGCGTCACCCGCGGGAAGTCGAGGCCCTTGGCTATCATTTGCGTGCCTACCAGGACATCCGCCTCGAGCCGCGCGAAGTGCTGAAGTATCCGATCGTGAGCCTCCTTTCCGGCCGTCACATCGCGATCCCATCGGAGGACCCGCGCACGCGGGAAAGCGCGTTGGACCTCCTCTTCGACGCGCTGAGTTCCTATCCCCAGATAACGAATGTGCGGACCGCGACAGGCCGGACACAGGCGGGGACTGACGGCCCGTTTATCGCAGCGATGGCAAATAAGGCGCGTCGCCGCGGCGTGGTACGTGAAGGGAATGTCGCAATGTGGGCATCGAGCGACGAAGCCGCAGTCTCGACACAGCACCACCGTTGCACTTCCACGGCGATTAAGAAATAGCAGCGCCTGTTCTCCCTCCGCCAGCGTCCGGTTCATGGCCTCGACCAGAGCGTTACTAAATATGCCCCGGTTTCCCGACTTCAGCTCCTGGCGCAGGTCCACCACTTCCACCGGCGGCATCGGTCTGGCTGATCCCCCGAGCGTGCGTGCCGGGTGGTCGAATGCTTGCGGGGTTGGTTCCCAGATCGGCCGATCCGGCAATTCGAGCAACTCGATGCGGCCGGCGAGCGCTGCATGGTATGTGCCGACATCCGGCGTGGCACTTCCAAACACAACGGTCGCCCCGGTGAGGCGGCCGAGAACCGCGGCAGCATCGCGGGCGTTGTAGCGCGGCGAAGCGTCCTGCTTGTATGAGGGATCGTGCTCCTCGTCCACCACGATGAGGCCGACTTGCTGGAACGGTGCAAACAGGGCCGAGCGAGGTCCTACCACGACGGCGACCTCTCCATGCCTAATCCGCTGCCACTCATCGACGCGCTCGCCGGGGGAAAGTTTACTGTGGAGTACCGCTACCCTCCCGGGGAAGCGTCCGGAAAATCGTGCCACAGCCTGTGGCGTGAGCGAGATCTCCGGCACCATTACGATTGCCGCGCGCCCATGAGCGATCGTTTCGGCCACGGCCTGGAGGTAGACCTCGGTCTTTCCGCTGCCGGTTACACCGTGGAGAAGGAACACCTTACTCTGAGCCACGTGGATCGACCGAGCAATACTCTCGTACGCTCTGTGTTGCGCCGGAGAAAGATTCAAGGGCTGCGTTACCTCGATGCGGTTCGGATCAATCGGTGATCGAGGTATCTGTCGTGCCTCCACCTGCACGAATCCCTTGCGCTCCAAAGCGGCGATCTGGGCGCTCGCTCCTGGGAAGATGCGGCTCAGCATATGTGCCGGCGTTGGCCCGCGCTGCAACAGATACCCAAGGAGCTCTCGCTGCCGAGGCGCGCGGCCTAGGCCCTTTCCGTTCTGCTGAGCCGCAGTCCCCAGATCGGTCACGCTTACTACGCGTTCAATCCGAGCGGACACTCGCGGCGGCGCAAGCTCCGCAATTCTCATCAGGAGCTTCCGTCGAACCAGTGATTGCACGGCGCGCTCGACATCGACATGTGAGAGGTCTCGCTGGACATCATCCAGCAGGACTCGGCCTGTCTCTCGGACTCGGTCCAGCACCAACCGCTGTTCTTCCGAAAGCCGGGGGCTCCGGCTGCCATTCGGCTCGGGGCCAAGCTCGAGCGCATAGACCGTTTTCCGGCCCAGTCCTGGAGGCAGCATTGCCGCCAACACATCGGACATCGGCGCCGAGTAGTAGTCGGCAATCCACCGGGCAAGGCGAAGTTGATGCGGTGTGACCGCAGGCACCGGATCGAGCAGCTCAGCAAGATCGCGCACGCGCGGAAGATCCGTGGTCTCGCCGAGAGAACAGATCACCCCCTGGAAATCTCGACTGTTGAAGGGCACACGGACCAGCGACCCTGGGCCGAGAAGCGGCGCTAGACCTTCCGGTACGGCGTAGGTGAAGAGGCCGCCCGCTCTCCCTAGCTGAGCCAAGACGGCTACATGGGCGAACGAGTTCTGGACGAGTCGTGAGTTGTGAGTTGTGGGGTTTGAGGACTCATGACTCATGACTCATAACCCACAACTCGAAAGGACTCGCTAGGAGCCGGACGCCGGGGACACGGTTGCCGCTTGGGCCCGCTCGGCCTCCTCGATCGCTTGGTCTGACTCGCGGCGCTGGAAGTAGCGATCCTTGGCAGCCCCGACAAACCCGCGGAAGAGAGGGTGAGGGCGATCGGGCCTCGATTTGAACTCGGGATGGAACTGGGTCCCCACGAACCATGGATGGTCTTTTAGCTCAATGATCTCGACGAGACGGCCATCGGGCGACAGGCCTGCCAGTTCCATGCCACCTGCTGTGAGCAGCTCACGGTACTCGTTGTTGAATTCATACCGATGCCGATGGCGCTCATACACGATAGGCTGATCGTAGGCACAGGCGGGGCGTGTACCGGGCGCCAAGCGACACGGCCATACGCCCAGCCGCATGGTGCCGCCCTTCTCGGCGATGTCGCGCTGATCCGGCATGATGTCGATGACCGGGTACTTGGTTGCTTCGTCAAATTCGGTGCTGTTGGGAAGATTCGAGTGCAGGAGGTTTCGAGCAAACTCGATGACTGCGATCTGCATGCCCAGGCAGAGACCGAGGTAGGGCACAGTGCGCTCGCGGGCGAAGCGAGCCGCTCGGATCTTTCCTTCGACTCCGCGTGGTCCGAAGCCCGGTCCAACCAGTACGCCTGCGACGTGCTCGAGCTGGCGGATGCCGAGCTCGCCGTGTTCCATGTCCTCCGAATCGATCCAGTGAATGTCGACGTCGACCGAATGGTGCAGCCCCGCATGCTTGAGCGCCTCGGCGATACTCATATATGCATCGGGACTTCTGACGTACTTTCCGACGATCGCCACCGGAAGCGTCGGTTTCGGTTCCTTGATCTTGGCGATGAGATTGGCCCATGGAGTTAGGTCCGGCATAGAAGTGTCCAGACCAAGCTCGCGGGTGATCAACCGCCCAAGCCCGGCTTGCTCCAGCACCAGCGGAACCTCATAGATGGTTTCGCAGGTCTGCAGAGGAATGACCGCTTCTTCCGAGACATCCCCGAATAGCGCGATCTTCTCCTTGAGCTCCCGCGTCACCGGATAGTCAGCGCGACATATCAATATGTCCGGCTGAATACCTATACGCCTCAGCTCGTTCACACTGTGCTGGGTCGGCTTGGTTTTGAGCTCGTCGGTGGATCCAATGTGAGGTAAGAGCGTGACATGGATATAGAGGACATTTTGCCTGCCAACTTCTTTGCGCATCTGGCGGATGGCCTCGAGGAAAGGAAGTCCCTCAATGTCTCCCACCGTGCCCCCGACCTCGACGATAACCACCTCCGCCGAAGTTTGCTTCGCAACGCGGCCAATGCGCTCCTTGATCTCATTGGTGATGTGAGGAATCACCTGAATGGTGCCCCCCAGGTAATCGCCACGCCGTTCCTTAGCAATTACCGAAGCATAGACCTGGCCGGTGGTCACATTGCTGGCCCGGGTAAGATTCTCGTCGATGAACCGTTCGTAATGCCCCAGATCCAGATCCGTTTCCGCACCATCCTCGGTGACAAATACCTCTCCATGTTGATTCGGAGCCATGGTGCCCGGATCGACATTGATATAGGGATCGAGTTTCTGAATCGACACGTCGACACCGCGGCTTTTGAGGACGCGCCCGATCGAAGCGGCCGTGATCCCTTTTCCGACTGATGAAACTACACCGCCCGTAAGAAAAATGTACTTTGGCATCCAGTCTTACCCCTGTACTCGCCTATTCTCTAGCACCACAACTCGCACTTCCGTAGGAAGACTACTCTTCGTTATCGACAGCTTCGGCTCTGCCACGAACTCCTTGGATCCCATCTCCCGGACGAAGAGATCCACCATCTCCAACCCGGCGACTCCTCCGCCGTTCAACCGATAGTGCATCGGGATGACGATTGACGGCTCGAGCTGAGTCACGACCTCTGCCGCCGCGGCCGGACCCAATGGACCCCCTCCGCCTACGGGAATAAACAGCACGTCGAGGCTGCCAAGCTCCTCAACCTGCTTGTCAGTCAGCTTGCCTCGCAGGTCGCCAAGATGGCAGGTTGCCACATCGTCGAAGCGAAGCACATACGCCGTGTTGGATGGCCCGGTGGTCGCCTGTTCGGCGGTGGCTACGCCTGCGATCAAGACGTCGGCAACCTCATACTCACCCGGCCCATCCACCACTCGTGGATCGCCGCCGACGCCATCAACGTAGGCGTGATTTGGGCTATAGTGGCTGACCGTGACGATGTCGGCGCTCACCTTCCCCATGGTGAAGCCGATACCGGGCGGATACGGATCGGTGACGATCGTGACGTCTTTCCCCCGCAACCGGAACGCCGAGTGACCCAGATAGGTAATTTCCAAGGCAAGACCTTAGAAGGAATGATATCGGGTGGGGGGAAAAAGGAGGTGCCCACGACCAGTTTACCATGCGCAGGAGCGCAGGCGGTGAGGAGAAAGGGTTGGCAATGCGCATGTGCATCCGATCATTGCTCTTGCTCACTTGACCCCGTATCCACGGCGAACAGGCGTTGACCCGGCGTCGACTTCCACAGTCGATAGGCGATGCCGAAATACAGACCGGCACCGAGCAGGACGCATCCAACGGCGGCTGGGGCGAGAGGGGAACAGTTGGCCGTGTCGCTACAGGGGGTGCCCCAGAGCGCCAGTCGAAAGCCGAAGTACGCCAGAAGCGCCGACAGCAGCGCGTCCATGACTGCCGCTGCCACGCGCCGCATGCTTACGCGCTGTGGCGCTCCCACAGCCCTATGAGCTCGGCCAGATTATCGACGATCAGGTCGGGCCGGCTTCTGCTCTGAGCAAGATCGCCGCGAGTCGACACACCGGTGAGCACCAGGATCGAGGGCAGTCCGAGCTCGTTTGCGCCTTGAATATCGGTATCGAGTCGATCGCCTACCATTGCAGTATCCTCGATTGACGCGTTCATCTGCTGAATCGCGAGCTCGAGCATGAGCGGCTGGGGTTTGCCAATGACGGTTGGCCGGACGCCGGTAGTTGCCACGAGCGCGGCCAGAATCGCGCCGGCACCGGGAACCAATCCTTGCTCGGTGGGAAGTGACGTGTCAGGATTGGTGCCGAGGAATCGCGCCCCCGACTCGATGGCGAGCGCCGCGATTGAGAGTTTCTCGTAGGTCACATGCCGGTCGAGGCCCACCACGACCCAGTCCGGGCGCTCGGTCACGATCCGAACACGTGCGCTTGTCAGGGCGTCGAGTAAACCGTCCTCGCCTATGGCATAGGCGGTCTGAGATCCGTCTCCCTGCTGCTGCACGTACATCGAAGCCGCCAGCGCGCTGGTAAAGATTTCATCCTGACCCACTTCAATGCCCATTCTTGCCAGCTTGGTGACATATTCCTGCGGAGTGAGTGTCGCATTATTCGTCACGAGTCGAAAGGCAATGCCGCGACTACGGACCCATGAGATGAATGCTGCAGCATGCTCTACCGCCGTGTCTCCTCGGTAGAGCACGCCGTCGAGGTCGATAAGGAGGTGACGGATGCGCTCGAAGGGAAAGTTCATGCTGCTCGCATGCCGGCTTGGCCGGGCAAAGGTCTACTCCACTGTAGTGTATTACTGACTTCTTCACGCACCGGCGACGGAGCCGCTAGCCTACCAAGAATTCAAGAATTGCCACTTGCAGTTTGTGTCTTAGCGCGGTACAGTGGACACTGCGGCCTGGAGGAGACCTTGAGTGAGAGGACATTTGACCCTGCGTCCTTCTATGCGCAAGTCAACGCGACACCGAAGGAGTGTAATGCTCTCAGACAGGATCTGGTTCGGGGTCTGAAGGACTACTTCGAGTCGATATACGGCTACGACCGTTACGGAGCCGAGACCATCTTCCACCTTCCAGATCGGGTAGGAGAACCATACATCTTCGGCTACGCGGTGCGTCGAATCTTGCACGACCGACGAATCTCTCATCGCACCAGGATCGCAGTAGCCGAGTGTGCCCTGGACCGTATGGAGTACGGGGCAGACGATGGAGTGCCGTTTGCCCTCTATGGCGTCCTCCAGTTTCTCGCCCAGCACCACCGGCTCGGGGTCGACGACCTTCGGTACGGCTTGGTGGCCTCGGCCGGCGAGTACAATCCATTTCGAGGTGTCGACAAGCCGGATTTTGTGGGCTTTTTTCAGTGGCTCTTGCACAATCCGGAGCTGCCGGCCCTGGAACGTACCTTTTGGGCACACTCACTCGTAGCGCGGCATCAGGACCAGGCCGGGGCCGCAGATCTGGTGAACGCCTTGTTGGGTTGCGAAGCGCTGGCCCGCGAGGATAGACAAGAGCTGTGCCACGCCTGGATCAATTTTCGACAGCCGCGGTTGGCGGTCGACGTCGCCGGCTCTGATGGTGGCCCTCGCGCGCTTTTCGTGGCGGATCACATGGGGTTCTGGATCGCCCACTCGCCATCCTGGCCCAGTGCGCACATGGTCCGCCTCGGACTTGTATGGCTTGCCAGATTAGAAGGCAATCCAGAGCAGCTCGCCACCAGCTACATCTCGTATCAGGACACCTATGCCGAGCAGCTGCATGGGGCGGTCGCAGAGATAGTCGCCGAGCATCACGCCTCGATGTCGCATCCGGTGGTCAAGTCCTTGATCGAGAAGGGCATCGCCATGTCGGGATCAATCGTAACCCGCCGGAAGTTCTATCGACTTGGCACAGACCTCTTCGGGCCTGAATATCTGCGTCGGGCGACCGCCGACACGGCCAGCAGCGTGCGGCAATGGGCCATAAAGCAACTGCAGGCTCAGACGTAGCGCCGGGGAGCCGGAGCGCGGCCCTCCGTCTGTTCGCCACTCCGCGGGCAGAGGTCGATCTCGTTTGCCGACTGACGCTGGCCCGATACCTGACTCTGCGCCAACCCCGTTTGTCGGATCTCGTGTTCGAGCAGGTTCTGACCACGACACAGCTTCCCAGGCGAGGGTCGACTGCACGGCGGAGCGATCAGTGGTCAAGTTTGAGGGAGTCCTTGGTTGCCATCAAAATCGTCGACCCAACTTGTGGGCAGGGGCACTTTTTGCTTGGAATGCTGCGTATCCTGGACCGGTTGCACCGCCGAGCCGAAGAGGCGCTCGGCATCACGGAGACTGCTCCGGAGCGAATGCGGAAGATCGCCTCGCGAAATCTCTACGGCGTGGAAGTAGACCGCTCAGCGCTTGAGCTTACCGCAGTCTACCTGCGACGGGTGGTTGGTACCACCATTCAGCCTCTGTGCTTGAACCTGGCTTGTGGCGACAGCCTGGTCGAGCGAGACGGATTCTCCTGGGATGTGCGGTTTCCGGAGACCGCCGAGCAGGGAGGCTTTGATCTGGTTGTCGGCAATCCTCCCTACGTGCGACACGAGCTCATCTGCGATCCACTTGATCAATTGCCCAAAATTGAATACCGGCATCTGGCGCGAACAGCCGTTTACCGTCGTCTCAGCGACTTCTTCGGCTGGAATGCCCGATCAGGCGTGGCTACTCGCTCGCTGGACGGTCGTTCCGATCTATCCGTGCTCTTCACCTATCTCGGCTTTTCGCTGCTGCGGCCAGGTGGAATGCTTGGCTTCGTGCTCCCTGCGGCGGCGCTCGAGACGCGATATGGACAACAGCTGCGAGCGTTCTTGGCCAGCGGCGCAGAAGGTGGCACCATTCTAGAATGCAGTCGACAGCGGTCATTTTCATCCAGCGTAAACACCGTCGTGCTGCTCGGCGCGCGTCGAGGTGCCTCAACGGTGGTGTCGTCGTCCATCCGCCACGTCCGCGTTCCCAGGCCATGGTCTAGGCAGACCATGGCGGCGCTCCAGCGAGAAGCTCCATCACGCCCTCGTCCTCGCGAGTGCGAATCCGTCAGCTTCGGTCTGCAATTGCTCGAGCGACTGGACGGCCGAGTCACGAGCCTCGGCAGGCTGGGGCGCCTAAGGTATCCGGTCAAAACCGGGATCAATCGATTCTTCTATCCGGACCTGGAAACCGTAACCAGATTCAGCATCGAGCCGGAGTTCTGCCACTGCATCATCAGATCGCCCCGCACGGTCGAGAGGATTGAGGCGAGTTTAGCCAACGCGCGATCGGTTCTGTTCGTCTGTGAAAAGAGCCTCGATTTCCTTATGACCCACGGAAAACTCGGTGCTCTAGGCTACATTGGCTGGGGAGCCGGCCAGACGACCGCCCGCGGCGTGCCGTGGCCGTTTGTACCCTCGGTCCGGGGACGCGCCCAGTGGTATTCCGTTCCCGTTCCCGCCGTGGCGGATATCCTCTGTCCCCGCTTCTTTGACCGGCGATTCTTCTTTGCCGCACCGAATCCTCCGCTTCTCGAGGATCAGACATTCTACGGTCTGATCCTGGGAGAGCGCAGCCCTTCCTGGCGTATGGCGATAGCCGGGATCCTGAACTGCTCACTGACCTATCTCTTGGTGGAAACCTTCGGCCGCTCCTCGCTCGGCGATGGGGTGAGACAATACGCGCTCTGCGACATGAACGCGCTGCCCGTCCTTGACCCCGGCGCAGCTGCTCCTCATGCTCTGGAGGGTGTGATCCAGGCGTATCGGCCGCTCTCGATGCGTCGCATCCTGCCGGTCGAGGATGAGATGTGTCAGGCGGATCGTATGGCACTCGATGCGGCAGTGACCGAGGCCTTCTGTATCAAGGAACGGGAGATGGCGACGGCGCGACAGGCGCTGGTCGATCTGACCAGGGAGCGCCTGGAACGAGCCAGGAGCATCAAGTAACGCGCAGTTACCCCTTCAGGAGCTTTTTTCGCTCGGCGCGCGCCGCCGGCAGCAATTCTGCGACCTTGCTCTGCATGAAATCGGCTGCCCGCTCGAGCATCGCGGGCTTTAGAGTCTGATCGTAAAACTGCGAGACCTCGAATGGCTCGCCAAAGACCACCGCGATGGGAGCATTCCGACGAGGCCGGTAGGTACCGATTGGCAGGAAGTCTCTAGCTCCGGCAATCGCCGCCGGTACCAACAGTGCGCGCAATTTGATGGCGAGGCGCGCGAACGCTGGCGAGAACGGTGACAGCTCTCCCGATTCGCTTCGTCCTCCCTCCGGGTAGATGGCTACCACCCGCCCACTGCGATAAAGCTCGACCATGGTTCGGACGCCGGCCGCGTCCGCTACACCCTGGCGCAGGGGAAACATACCGAGCTTTCGCATGATGTAGCTGAAGAATGGACTCTCAAAAATCTCGATCTTCCCGGGGCCGCGGAGCAGGCGATGCTTGATTGGATATCCCAGAACGAATGGGTCAGCGCCACTGGTGTGATTGGCGATGAGAAAGGCTCCGCCTGCAGCCGGGACGTTCTCCACGCCCACGGCTCTGAAACCGCCGCCCCAGTATCGAAAGAGGACGCCGACCCAAAATTGGGCCAGTCGGTAGACGAAAACGCTTTGCTGCACGGTCCAGCTCTTGCGTTTCTGGCGATTGCTACTCTCGGCCCGGTTGATTGTCTTAACTCCCACCCACGCCTCCTACAGCGTACGGTATCAGCCGGCTTGAATTATTCGTTGACAGTTTTCGTACCAAGAAGAGCACAAGGCATCTCGAGTGCGGGGCAGGCTGAAGTGCAACACCACGCCTCCCCAAGAGATGCCTTGTGTCCTAGTCTGCCACACTCAACCAGCGCTTTGCCGCTCCCAGCTCCTTGCCGTACGAAACACGCTTCGAGGGTGGCCGGCTCACCAGTGATGGCGGCCTTCCCCTTCCCGCCGCAGATGATCTTCCATGCGGCGAACGATTCTCCCCTTCCGAAAGCGGGTACCGACCCATGACATCCGACGTGGCGCGCGTGACTGCCGACAAAGTGGCAAACGGATCCCTTTCTGTCGGCAATCTCGACGTGCTCACACAACTGCCGTCCAGCCGCCAATGACGGCTGACTCGATGTGATTAGTACTGTCGGAATCATCGTGAGATGGTATCGCTGAGGAGCATTGCCCCCGTCTGCCTCCAGGTCTGCCGGTTCTGCCGCTCGTGATCCGGGAGTGGACGGTCTCGACGCGATAACGTGCATCCGCGCTGAATGGTCCGAGATCGCAATCCTGATCCTGACCACCTACAACGACGATGAGCTCATGATTCGTGGCCTGCAGGCAGGAGCGCGAGGCTACCTCCTCAAGGATGCCGGTACCGAGACCTTGCTCCAGGCGATTCGCACGGCAGCGCGCGGGGAGCTACTGATCCAGCCGGAGATCATGGCGCGCATCCTCGCTCACGCCGCTCGGGGCGCTTCGTCGGCGCGTCCGAACGATGGACGTGCGGCAGCTTCGCTATTTCGCGGTCCTGGCCCGCGAGCTCCACTTCACCCGAGCAGCGGCAGAACTTCACATCGCCCAGCCTGCGCTCTCCCAGCAGATCGCCCAATTGGAGCGCGAGCTCGGCGTTCTGCTCTTCGACCGGACGCGTCATCGGGTGCGTCTCACTCCTGCTGGTGAGGCGCTCCTGGCTCGCGCAGAGCGTATTGTGACCGAGGTGGAGCGCGCCCAGGGGGAGATGCACGCTTTTGCCGGCGTGGTGCGGGGTCGGGTGGTGGTCGGCACCCTAGCGTCAATCGCGGCCTTTCGTCTGCCCGCGATCCTCGCCCGGATCCACGCGCGCTATCCCGGTGTCGAGCTCGTGGTGCACGAGGGGGTCACCGAGCAACTCGTGGGCCTCCTGGTGGAGGCGAAGCTGGACATAGCCTTTGTGCATGTCACTGAGACGAACCTGCCTCCAAGCCTCGCCGACCCGCAGGTCGTGGCCGAGCCCCTCTTCACCGAAGAGCTGGTCCTGATCATGCCATCGGATCACCTGCTGCAGACTCGCACCAGCGTGACACCGGCGGAGCTACACGACGAACCCTTCATCGCCTTCAAGGCAGGCTCCGGTCTCCGGAGGGTCTTGTACCGCATGAGTGCGGAGGCGCAGTTCTCTCCACGGATCGTGGCTGAGAGCGGCGATCTCGGTACCATCTGCGGTTTAGCGGCTGCGGGGTTAGGCGTCTCCCTGGTGCCCCGGTCGGTTGCCGAGGCTCATGAACCGACCATCGCGCTGGTGTCGCTGGCGACGCGACTGCAGCGAACGGTTCTCCTTATCTGGCATCAAGACCACCAGCTCTCGCCGGCTGCTGATACCTGTCTGGCATTCGTTCGCGCTGATGTCGCGCAACATCCCTGGACGTAGGACCTGCGCAGGATGAGCCCAGGGTCCCGCTCGTCGGCATGACCACAACGAAGGACCGTCGATCGATCAAGCGTTGCGGGGGCTGCGAGTCTTGGTCATCGGCGAGACGGTGCTCGTGTGGCCGGGGTGCATCCGACCTTCCACCGAATATTCACCGTTGACAAGGGACGGCCCTTCCTTTACTATATATCTACCTTCATAGAACTATAGAATGGTAGGAGGACAGGTGATTACGTTACGACTCGACACCCGATCGGGGCTCGCTCCTTACCTGCAGCTGGTACAGCAGGTCAAACATGCCCTCCGCCTCGGCATGCTCGAGGTGGGCGATCAGCTTCCTACCATCAAACGGGTGGTGACCGAGCTGGCCATCAACCCCAACACCGTCCTCAAGGCCTACCGAGAGCTCGAGTACGAGGGGCTCATCGAGAGCCGACCAGGTCAGGGCACCTTTATCACGAAGACCCTGGCCGGACCCTCCCTCAAGAGCCAGGCGGCGCTCCGCCGCTCGCTGGTTCGCTGGCTCAAGGAGGCTCATGAAGCGGGCCTGGATGAGGAGAGCATCGAGGCGCTCTTTCAGGATGCGCTCCATCAAGCCCTGAAAGGAGGTGTCGCATGACTGCCGCCCTGCAAACCGTCGGTCTCGGCAAGCGTTACGGCCGTCAATGGGCGCTACGCGACTGCACCCTGTCGCTTGCGGCCGGGAGGATAGCAGCACTGGTTGGCCCGAATGGCGCCGGCAAGACCACCCTGCTCCAGCTCGCCGTCGGCCTGAGCGCTCCCACGTCGGGGACTGCCGAGGTGTTCGGCTGGTCGCCGCAGGA